>Ga0126383_10000258_pt1 | contig 27822 bp, 23 predicted proteins | sample PanSoiMetPlot_35_FD_96882 | JGI IMG/M metagenome (GOLD analysis project Ga0126383, IMG submission 96882) | Tropical forest soil microbial communities from Panama - MetaG Plot_35 | ecosystem: Environmental > Terrestrial > Soil > Tropical forest > Bulk soil | place: Panama | collected 2016-02-17 | reverse complement strand
TTCCGACCTCCCTCACCCTTGCTCATCTGGTTTCCTTTCTCGTCCCGACCATCTTCGTCGGCTGCCTTCCCCAACCCACTTCTGTCGCCGGTTGCCCGGTCACGTGGCTTTCGCCACGCTTCAGAACTAGCGGATAAATCTGCTGAAACGTCAGATTGCCCTTCCAGACCTTCTCTTGGTCATTCCATATCCCGTCGTAGCTAAAGTTGAGCTTGTTCACTGCAAAGTGCAAATGTGTCCCGTCGGACGTGATTTGATCGAGAACAGTTTCGTTGCCGCTGGGGTTGATAAGCTTTCCGCTAAAGCCGGGGCCGATCCTTTCGAAGTAGATGCGGACCTTGAAACCTCCGTTCATCTGGCCGATCCAATCGCCCGCAAGATCTTGGGCAAGGGCCAACGATGTGATCCCATATGCCGACAACAAGATGAAAAAGACGATTTTTCGCACAAACACTCTTTCTTTTCAGTTGTGGACACGAATATCTCAAATCGCAACTTGGTTCAACATAGTACTGAAAAGTGGCGGCTCCGTTCTCGAACAGTTCCTTTGCCAGCGGTAGAGCACGGTCGGGCGCAGGCCCAGCTCTTCACACAACTCCGAGACTGGCATTTTGTCCAAAAGATGCCGCCTCAGGATGGCTACCTTTTCTTCTGGGGTGAAATGCTTCCGTTCCTTCCTCATATGTTCCCTCCGCTATCTTAACGGACGAACGCTGTTCTCCATTTCCAACTGAGGCAAGACAAGCAAGGCCGGCTACAAGATCTTTGAGCGTTACCAGCGATGCGGACTGGAAGGATTAAGTGACCGAGTTCGCCGGCCTTTTGCTAATTGCCGTTGTCAGCGGGTCAGTTTCCGGTTCTCAGCGCATCCCTAGGTCATTAAACGCGGAGCAAAATTTGAGGTCGACGTCTGCGTGTTTCTCAGGCTGGAAGTAGGTAGGAACTATTCGGTCGTTTCTACGCTTTGCGGAGCCACGGGTTTGCGACGACGCCAAGCGTTAAGGCAGCACGATCCCAAACTGAGTACGCCCAACGACGGCTGGCTTGAATTGAGCTCAGTTTCGTTCGCCGAACTCGCGTCAGTCACGCCAGATCCGGTATCACCAGCCAAGATGGTTTTGTTCGGCTGTGTCTCGTATGCGAAACCCGTAAGCTGAAGGGTGAGATGACTGGTAAAATCCCCGCGTGTCGCGATTCGCGCCCATCCGTAGTGAAGCTGTCCATTGATTTTGAATCGCAGGCCTAGGAACTTATTCTGGAGCCGAAAAGGAGTTCCGCTCGGAATGAACACATCCTGGTACCGAAACGGCTGCACAACACCTGTACCAATAGGATAATTTCGCGGTAGGCGGTAGGCCCAGTGACTACTCTTGGCGCTTACGATCACGCCAGCCGCAGAACTGCCACCTTTGACGGTGATTACTCTGACGGTAGAGCTTGTACCAAACGAGTAGTTGTGCAGTTTGAAATCAGGACTACCGTCATGGTTCAGGTCAATATTGAGAAATCCGTGCGTAAACGTCGTTTGCGTCTTGGTGAATACAATCGATGCGCTGGCAGGTGTTGTCAACACTACGGCTCCCGCTGTCGCGACGGCATAGGCCAGAAGCCGATTTTCGACAGCTTTGGATAGCACTTCAGAAATCCGCATTCCGTGCCGTGGAGATCTGATTTTGGAAGCCATAGCCACCACCTTCATATCGTGTTGTTGCAGCTCGAAACCGGCGAAAATGCTAGGGCCACAACGCACGCTCTGTCAATAGAGATGAAAGTTATTCCCGCTACGAAAACAGAGACGCTGAGCATTCGCGGCTGACTTTCAATGCTCGCAGTGACGGCCGCCCGCCCGTTTGTCTCAATGACCGAATCCTATGGTCAATTGGTGAAATCGAGACTTGACGTCAATTGACTCTCCAAAAAAAGCGTAGTAGCACGTTCAAACATTTCTGATTCAAGAACGTCCAACCTGACATGATGCGCTACATCCACAGCCACAAATGGATCACAGTATTTTCCATATTGGGAGGATTGCGCGCTCTTAGTTGGCTCCGGCCGTCAACCGCTCAGATTCGCGGCGTTCTCGCTGCCCAAGTTGACATACCACGCGGACGATATGAAATCCTCGGTAGGGGATTGCCTAGCCCCTGGCGGTCCAAATGCCCGTTGCCTCCGCGAGCAATACAGGGTCGAAGTTCGTCCAGTTGCAGGCTGCATTGTGTCGGAAGCCCTCTCTCCTATGTCGACGCTTATGATTCAGCAGTTGAGGAGGCCGCACGCGCAAGTTCAGGCATGACATATCTCAGGAGGGTTCCGACAAAGCAACAGCACAATGGAAGGACAAAAGAGCGGCCGACGGGATTTTGCTTTACAACTCAGCGTGATCGTAGTAATCAGCCGCGAGAGAGAGTCATATGACCACGCGATTGAGTGCTGCCGAAGACGAAAGCGGCACCGAAGGGGTGAAGTTCACAGCCTGTCAGAATTCAGGTCACAGGACACGCCTGCCCAGAGGGATGTTTTTCGTTCGACGAATCCGGTGCTGGAGACTTTTCCTGGTCATGCTGGTCGCGTCGACCGTATCTCGCGGTCAATCACCAGTCACTGCGAAAGTCTCGATTGCAGCGGGCAGTAAAACCTCGACTACGCTACCCTTCGAATTGATCGACAACCGCGTGTTTGTAGAAGTTCACCTCAATGGACGAGGTCCGTTCCACTTCATCCTGGATACTGGCGCAAATGGGTTTTCGCTTACCGACACGACCGTCCAGAAGCTCGATCTGAAGATGGAGGATGCGGGCGTTGCGTCCGGCGTTGGAGAAAAGACGGTTCACGTGAGCAAGGCTCACCTCAGGGAAGCTCAGCTCGGAAACTTGCAGTTCCGTGACCTCGAAACTGAAGTGCTTCCAGGAGGCGACGCAGTTAACGTGTTCGGTACGAAACCTGTTGACGGCGTGGTGGGGCTGGAGGTGTTCCAGCGCGTCGTTGTCAAACATGACTACGTCCGGAGAGTCTTGACCTTCAGTCTGCCTGACAAGTTCGACTATCGAGGGGCGGGAGTGATCGTGCCTTTTGAACGTCCGCGCCAGATCCCGGTCATCGACGCCGAACTAGACGGAGTTCGAGGCAAATTCGGCGTCGACACCGGCGCGCGCTCTTCTTTGTTGCTTTACACCCCGTTCGTCGATGAGAACCGGCTCAGGGAAAAATATGGCGCCCGTCTCGAAGGTGTCACGGGCTGGGGAATCGGGGGACCGGTTCGCTCTCTTCTTGCTCGAGCGGCCGAACTTAAGATCGGCAATGTAGTTGTGCGTGATCTTGTGGTTCGCTTGTCAACTCAGAAGCACGGTCTGACTACCTCATCCGCCATGGCAGGCTTGATCGGGCCCGACGTACTTTCTCAGTTCGACGTCACCTTCGACTATTCGCGAAGCCGAATCATCTTTGAGAAAAACTCGCGGTACGGCCGTCGCGATAGTTACGACCGCGCTGGCTTGTGGATGGGGCAGAGGGGCGAGCACTTTTTTGCTGTAGACGTCATCGCTGGCGGTCCGGCCGCAGATGCGGGTGTCCGACAAGACGATATAATCTTAGCAATTGACGGCATTGACACTGCTAAATTGATTCTGCCTGACGTGAGAGAAAAGATTCGTCGGGAACCCGTCGGCCAGAAGATAACCCTCCTGCTTGATTCAGCGGGCAAGCGTCACAGTGTCGTTTTCAAACTACGAGACCTCGTCTGAATCAAACTGTCGAAATCAGGCACTTACGCTCGGAACCATTTTGGTTATGAGTGAAATAAGGATTTTTGTGCGCGGGATAAACCGGCATGAACGTAGAGGATGAAAGAGCCTCACAAGTAAGGAGTAGCAATCGACTTGGCCTCGAGTCTTGCGCTGCTACCGTGAGGGGAAGCAGCGATAGCGCTAGCTCCTGTCCGGTCCGGCGGAGTCGAAGACCCCAGGCACGCCTAGAAACTTCATGCACGAGAACCGGGAACCTCGGAACCTGCAGCCCACCAGACAGCGGGTCGGCGGGTGAAGGCTTAGGCCACACGGCCCGCGTGCACGTCTGCGAGGAGTCACACTGCGGCATAGCACCGATGAATCATTCGAACAAAGACGGAGCATCGTCGGCGGAGTGAGCAAGGAAGGCTGCGGCTCAAGGAGAACACTCCTCCCCTTCGACACGTACCCGACACCGAGCGGGACTACGGGTGTCCCACAAGCGGGCGAGTGTGCGAACAAGCGAAACGGGTGGCCGCCAATCTGCGAGAAGAACCGGATGCGGTAAGGAGCGCTCGTCCGGGTACGTGCTGGGGGCACCAGGCAACTGGTGTCCCTACCGCGATCGCCAACAACCAGCGACAACCAATTAACCTTCAGGTACGATTGCAGTCCATTGCTGACCCTAGGCGCTCAACGTTCGCCGTGGCTCGATCTAGTGGACGGAGCGCTCTTTACTATGGTCTTGGCACATTCAGCGCGCTCTCCCTGGTGGTCCTGGACCTGGCCTGCATTGGGGCTACTCATTCTTTTGGTGCATCTCGTGTACAGGCCCAGCAGTGTGCTCACTGGGGCGGAAGCTTTTGCATTGATCGCGACCGTTTTTGCCGGCGTGTATCATGCCGAGGTCGTCGCCCTTCGTGTCGGTGAGCCCTTCGGCACCCTGGTGCTGGCTGTCGCGGTAACAACTATTGAAGTGGCCCTCATCGTCTCCGTGATGATTACAGGGGGAACAGAAACAGCCGGCCTGGCACGAGACACCCTTTTTTCCGCTGTCATGATTGTCTGCAACGGCATTATCGGCACCTGCCTTCTGGTTGGTGGCCTGCGTCATCACGAGCAGGGCTTTCAATTGCGCGGTGCAAATGCAGCTCTTTCAGTTCTAATCGCGCTAACGACGCTGACTTTCATTCTTCCCAATGTCACTACCGGAGAGGCGACCTTCAGTCCCTCTCTACTCACCTTTGAGGCCATCGTCTCCTTGATCCTTTACGGTTCATACGTGTTTGTGCAGACAATCCGCCACCGCGACTATTTTCTTCCCGTGGCTGTGGATGGCGAACAAGCGCATGTGCCTCCGCCACCGAACAAAGTTGCGCTGGCCAGCACGGGATTGCTGCTCGGATCATTAGTCGTAGTCGTGGCGTTGGCAAAGGTGCTCACCCCCGCCGTCGAGCACGGGATTGAAGCGATAGGTGCGCCTAAAAGCGTCGTTGGAATCATCATCGCCGGATTGGTCCTTCTTCCCGAAGGCCTAGCCTCCTATCGCGCGGCAACTGCGAATCGTCTGCAAACCAGCGTAAACCTGGCCCTCGGGTCAGCCTTGGCAAGCATTGGACTGACCATTCCGGCTGTCGCCGTCATTTCGCTTCTTCTCAGCAAACCACTCACACTCGGCCTCGACCCCAAGGAAGAAGTCCTCCTTGTCCTGACCCTTGTTGTTAGTATCCTCACCCTTGGAACAGGTCGCACGACTGTGTTGCAAGGGATGGTCCACATCATCATTTTCGCGGTGTTCCTTTTTCTTGCTGTAGTGCCGTAGCTTCTACGTTTCCCTTGAAGCCGCGCCTCAGCTGGCGATAAGAGGCGTTTTGGACGCTTTTGTCTCCAAAATGGATTCCATGATTAATTTGCCCTGGGGATCCATTACTCCAGCCGAGATTTTTGCTTTGTGAACGTCGAGCCATACTTTTCGCTGCTCATCGAGGGTGCTCCCTTCGCAGGTGCATGCGCATCATGACAACCTAGTTTTAAAAGGGGCGCCCTCTTAACAATGCGATTATAGGGTGTTTTATTGTGTCACTCCGGTGCCGGTGAGACTGATCTTCTGGAACTTCCCGGCGGCATCGTCGCGCACCACCAGACTTCCGTTGCGTACCCCGCTTGTCGTAGGCGTGAAAGTCACCCTAAAAATGCAGAACGCACCCTCCGCCAAGGTCTGTGGCGGAATGGGACAACTGTTAATCTCAGCATAATCCCCGGTCACACTCACAGACGATATGGCCGTCGGTGCGCTGCCAGGATTGCTGAACCGGACGGTCATGGGGTTGCTGGTGGTCCCAATCTTTTGTTGTCCGAAATTGAGCCGGGACGGCGAAATGGCGACGTTTGGAACATTGGGATACACCGACACGGTGCTGTCGGCAAAATTGGCCACCGCCATTCCGACCGCGCCCACTCCGTTGAAGTCTGCTAAGGCAATCCCCACCGCATTCGTTCCGACCTGATATTCAACATGCGCTTGCAGAGTTCCGTCGCCGTTTCCGCGTAACACCGATACCTGGCTGGCGAAGGTGCTGGCTGACAGCAGATCGGCTTTGCCATCACCGTTCAGGTCTGCGATGGCAACAAAATCAGGAGAATTCGATGTGGCGTAATCAACGTGCTTCTGGAAGGAGCCGTCTCCGTTGCCAATCAGCACAGAGACGTTATCATTGTTGAAATTGGCGGTCGCCATGTCGAGCTTGCCATCACCGTTGAAGTCGCCGGCGGCGACCGAGAGTGGCTCCAACCCCGAAGCGAAATCAGTATGTGTGCCGAATGTGCCATCGCCGTTTCCCAACAGCACGGATATAGAGTTCCCGGCGGCGTTGGCGGTGATTAAATCCTGGTTACCGTCTCCATTTACATCTTGCGCAATGACTGCCGCCGGAGAGCTGCCCGTGGTGAAGTTCATTTTCGTCTGAAATGTTCCATCGCCATTACCGAGCAAGACCGATACGGTGGAAGGTCCAGCCGCCACAGCGAGATCGATCTTGCCGTCATGATTGAAGTCGCCGGTCGTCACATAAATTGGGCTTGTCGCCGTGGAAAAATCCATCTTCGCCTGAAAGGTGCCGTCACCCTTACCCAGCAGAACCGACACGTTATTGCCGCTGATGTTGGCAACTGCCAGGTCCATCTTTCCATCGCCGTTGAAATCCGCCGCAGCAACCGACTCCGGCGCGCTTCCTGTTGCGAAATCCATGTGGTTCGTGAAAGTCCCGTTATCATTGTTTAACAGTACTGACACGGTATTAACTGCGCTGTTGGCCGTGGCCAGATCCGGCTTGCCGTCACCGTTGAAGTCCGCAGCGGCCACTGAAAACGGATTGGTTCCCACCGCGAAGTCCGAGCGCGGGCTGAAGGTGCCGTTTCCGTTTCCGAGCAAGATGGTTACCGTGTTCGCCCCAGGGTCGGCAACTGCGAGGTCCAGCTTGCTGTCACCGTCGAAGTCACCGACGGTAACGAAATACGTGGAAGTACCGGTTCCATACTCAACGTGCGTCTGGAATGTCCCATCCCCGTTGCCCAGCAGAATTGAGACGGAATTGTCATTTGTGCCGTTATTTGCGGCCACGATGTCAAGTTTCTTGTCTTTATTGAAATCAGCTACCGCAACCGAGCTGGGTGCCCCTAATACGGCAAAATCCTGATGTGCCTGGAACGTGCCGTCGCCCTTGCCCAACAGAACCGAGACGAAATTGGATCCTCCATCAGCCACCACCAGGTCTGGCTTACGATCACCGTTTACATCGGCAATGACCAGGGCTTTTGGACCGCTTGCCGTCGCGTAATTCACCGCGGGCTGAAAGCTGCCGTCTCCATTGCCCAGCAGAACCGACGCGTCATTGCCGACGCTGAGGGGGAAAAAATTGACGGTGACCACATCCGGCTTGCCGTCGCCGTTGAGATCGTCCACGGCCACGGCGAGGGGGCTGATATCAGTCGGGTATTGAACTTGGCTATTCAGAGTGCCATTGCCATTCCCCAGCAGGACCGATATCGAACCGGAACTGCATATATTCGAGCCGCAGGTTTCATTGGAAACGACGACGTCAGGCTTCCCATCGTCGTTCAGATCGGCAATAGCAACACCGATTGGTTCCGGCCCGGTTGCGTAGTCGACGTGCGTCTGAAATGTGCCGTCACCGTTGCCGAGCAGGACCGACACTGTATTGTCAGTTTGATTAGTGACCACAATGTCCAAGTGGCCGTCTTGGTTGAGATCACCGAGCGCAACTCCTACAGGCGCTGTTCCGGTGGCGAAGGTCTTCTGGGTGGCAAAGGTTCGATTCGATTTTGCCAACAGAATGGAAACGGTGTTGTCAAGTCCATTGGCAATTACCAAGTCTGGCAGACCATCGCCGTTCACGTCGCCTTGGGCCACCGCCACGGGCTCCGAACCAGTCTTGAAATCAGCCCGGTTAAACAGATATGTCTGGGCTGAGGAAATCGAGACCAGAAGCATTAGACAGACGAGCAAGTAAATCATCGATACGAGGCGCCAATTTGGAACCTGATGGGTGGGCATGGGAATCGAAAATCTCCTTGCAGATAATCTGAGCTCTAGGGCCGCGATTGTATCGAAACGGCCGGACGAACGCGAGATGCGCAAATCTTTGCGTACAGCTCTTGCGGGTGTTTCAGTAAGTGGATCCCTCGCAGCACGAGCGGAGCGGAAGCTTCGACCAATGTCGCGATCGCACGCGCACCCACTGATTACGGTCCCGCAGGAGGCTTCGTAGGTCTCGTTGTCCACTCGACGGGCATCCAGATCTTCAAAAAGCGATCCTCCACCAACAGCTTTAACAGCAACCCTGCATCCCGCCGATCGTGCTTCTTTTTTCGCGTTTCCCGGGCTCGGTTCTTGGCCGGATGTCCTACCCGATACTCGATGCCCAACTCTTCCAGCAATTCCAGGAACCACTGCATCGCTCCTATGCCTTCGCGGCCCACCACCACTCGACCCTCCAGGGCTCCGTAAAACTCGCGTACTACATTCCCTTCGTGGGCCAGTGTCTTGACCCGCCGCTTTCGCTGTCGCAGCATCGCTATGGTTTGTTGTCTTGGGTGCAGATCGCAGCTACAATCTTCACCTCGGCCTCCTTCGTCCCGAGCCTTTTGGTTGGATACCGCAGAGTCTACTCGGGTCCTTTCGGAGGCCGACGTCGTTATGACATCAGTCATTCGGGCTCGAAGGCTGCGCCCCTGTGCTAGCCTTCCGCATTGCAACGGAGGGCCTAAATGCCAGAGAACAAGACCAAGGCGACGAATGTCAGCGTCAGTGCGTACATCGAGGGGCTGACCGATGCGACGCGACGCTCTGAGGCGAGAGAATTGATTGAAGTTATGCAACGAGCTTCCGGCGAAAAGCCGAAACTCTGGGGACCATCCATTGTTGGCTTCGGCAGCTATCACTACAAGTATGATAGTGGCCGTGAAGGCGACATGCCGCTTATCAGCTTTTCACCGCGCAAGGCCGCGATGGTTCTGTACAGCATGCTGGCTCACGCCGAGGCCAAGGCTGTCTTGGCCAAACTCGGGAAACACACCACAGGCAAGGGCTGCCTCTACATCAAAAAGCTTGCGGATGTAGATAAGACAGTCCTTGAGACACTCATCAAGAATGCGGTTACCCACCACCGCGATCGCACCAACGTGGCTTCTTAACGGGGCGCGCAGCCATTGATTAGCGAAACGGCGAGATTACGCCAATTACGAAGCTAAACTCTTTTGATTTTGCCCGTGCCAGCGCGAGATGAAGCGTCGCGCTCGCGAATGCGAGAGGATTAGCTAGCGTTTGAAGGAAATGAGATTCCCCATCCCTTGTTGGCGAGAGTCGCATTCCATAAGCACCAACCTCCACAAAGAAAGCGGCATCTTAAGCCTTCTCGAGATGATCGGCGGCGCTAATCCCACGCCGGCCGGCGCACGTCTGGGTGTTTTGCCAGTCACGAGGCAACTCTGGCGTGCCAGCATCGAGCCCTCATCCGGCCTTCGGCATTGAGGGGCGGATTCGATTTGGGGGAATTGAGACGGGCTTCGGCCTCCCCCAGATTGGGCCTTGCGGCCTCTCGTCACCTGGCGCCGAGGCAGAGCCAACCGGAGGGCCAATGTCAGTCAAGCGAACTCAACTCGGGTTGTGGATTCCTCTGGTGTGTCTTATCGCAGGATGTTCCTCGCGGCAGGAGGTTCCTTTCGGGGAGGTTCGCCCTGTGAAAACGATAGTAGTAGCTAGGGCCGATAAACCTCTCGTTCACGGGGCGAGGGTATCCCATAGCGTTAAAGTATAGTTGACGAAATCTGGCGCCACTCATTGATAGGTGTTTAGCGCACCTGCCGGGCCTTAATCTCGGGCCGATCCACGCCGCCGCGGACTCCAGAACGCTAACTTTCCCGACCAGCGACAGCGCCTTCTGTCTGATCTTGGAGTGCTTTCCCACAACAGGGCCCGGGCGGAATCGGCGCGCCGTGGGGACAGGTCCTTGGGTGACCAAGAAAAGTGCAGATCTTGTCCGTGGCTTCGGGCGACAGGATGTGCTCGAACTTGCAGGCCTGCTGTTCGATTTCCGACTCGCTGTCGAGCGCCAGGCTGTCAGTGAACAGCCGCTCGGCCAGTCGATGGCGGCGGATGATATCGGCCGCGCGCTGCCGCCCTCGGGCGGTCAATTCCACTATCATGCTGCCGTCGCCCACTGACACCCCCGCGGGTTTCAGAGCGTCATGGCAAGGGTTTACGAACGGCTTGTGTTGGTGCGCTTCGGGAGGATGCGGGATGGTGGCTACCAGCCCCATCTCGGTCATCTTCTCCACCGCGATGCTCACCGGCAGCGCGCCGTGCACTTCCATCAGACTGATCTCTGCAGGCTGAGCGTGTTCTTCGAGAACCCAGAGTTCTTCGAGGACCTCGTCAAACTGCTCCTCGTCAGCCATGGAGAAAACTTCCTGCGCCGCGATCTTGCCGTGATGCAACTCGAGCCGGCGGTCGGCCAGGCGCGCCACGACGGGATCATGCGTCACCATGACAATGGTGCGTCCCTGGCGATGCAGTTCGCGCAGCAGGCGCAACACGATTTCTTCATTCTGCGCATCCAGGTTTCCGGTGGGTTCGTCGGCCAGCACGATCTTCGGATCGTTGATCAAGGCGCGCGCGATCGAGACGCGCTGCTGCTCGCCGCCGGACAGCTGGGACGGCAGGTGGTGAGCGCGTTCTTTGAGTCCAACCCCGTCGAGCGCGGCCAGGGCTTCCTGCTCATCGGTCATGCTGTGAAAGTACTGCGCCAGCATGACGTTTTCAAGCGCCGTAAGGAAGGGAATGAGGTGGAACTGCTGAAACACGAAGCCGATTTTTTCCGCGCGCACGCGGTTCAAATCCGATGCCGAGAGGCTGGCGACGTTCTGATTGTCCAGCCAGATTTCGCCGGAAGTTGGACGATCCAGGCACCCGATCAGGTTGACCAGCGTCGACTTACCCGAGCCCGAGGGGCCCATGACGGCGACCCACTCGCCGGGATCGACCGTGAGAGTGAGATTGTCGAGGGCGCGGATGACGCCACCATTCTGCTCGGCCTGCGCGGGATAAAGTCGGCTGACAGCCTTGAGTTTGATCATCGCGTTCCCCGGAACTGGAACCTCACTCTCCCCTCAAGATCATAGCTGGTTCAACCCGCCGCAGCAGGGAAATCGGCAGGACCGCCGCCATCAGCGCCACCAGCATGCTGCCCGCCAGGATCGCCGGGAGAATGCTGAATCGCGGCACCACCGGAGCATGAAAGTTGACGCGCCCGATCCAGACGGCGACTCCCACACCAATCGCGAACCCCGGGAGCGCGCCGACCACGCCCATCGCAGCCGCTTCGGCGGCAAAGAATGCGTTGATCAGCCATTCCGAGGCACCCAGTGCCTTCATGATGGCAAAATCGCGGCGGCGGTCAAACACCCAGCCGATCAGCGTGGAAAGCACGCACAACGCCGCCGTCAGGATGATCAGCACCGCGGCCGCCAGCAGCGTGGCCCGCGTCTTTCCCAGTACCCGGGCTTCGCCTTCCATAATTTGCCGCACCGGCCGGACTTCGGTCGTGGGCAGAACTGCCGATAACTGCTTCATCGTGTCCGCCACCTCATCGGCCGACCCTGTCGCTGCGATCTCGATGGTTGAGGGTTCGACTCCGGTCCAATTCTCAAAATCACTCAACGAGAGATAGATGCGGCTGTCTTCATTGGCGCCGGTGCGCAGCGTCCCCGCGGGCTTGAGAGGAATCGAGCGCCCCTGGAAGCTGAGTTCGAACGGCGCCCCTTGTGGACTGACGACGGTGGCAGCCCGCACTCCCAGCAGCGCATCCTGCGCCGCTCTCGGCCAGTTGCTCACCGACCACCAGTTGTCGAGTTTCCTGGCCTGCTCGAAGTCCGTTCCCGCGACGACCACCGACTGGCCGTCGGTGGTACGCGCGACCACATAGGCGAAAGGAACGGCCAGGCCGCGTCCGGCAAGCGTCGCCTGCACGGTGGAGAGGGCGTTCGCCGGCAGCGATTGACCATCTCTTGCCACCACCACAACGTTGGCGCCGTAGTTGCGAAATTCCTTCCGCAGCTTGGCCTGCACGTCCGCGTAAAGATTCAGCATTGCGGTGGCCACCGCAGCCGCTACCACCATGGCCACGAGCGCCGACGCCGCACGCCCCCGGCGCAGCAGGGCTGCCCGCACAAGCATGCGTACGAACATGGAAGTGTGCGGCGCATCCCCGCGGCGCCCAGCCACTGCCTGCGCCAGTTGGGAAGGATGGAAACTCATGCCTCCCCCTTCAGCGCGTAGACGGGATCGAATTTCACGGCGCGGCGAATTGCGGCTGCGCTGCCGGCAAAGGTGACGACCACCGCGATCGCGAGAATGATCGGGAACAGCACCGGATCGATGGTGATCTGCGAATTGAAGATCGAGCGCCCGATCAGGCGGGCAAGAAGCGCTCCCCCTGCGAAACCGACCAGGCCTCCCATCAGTGCCAGCAACACCGCCTCGGCAAAGAACAGCGCAGCAATCGAAGCGCTGCCGGCGCCCAGCGCCTTCATCAGTCCGACTTCCGCGCGCCGCTCGAAAATCGCAGTCGCCATAGCCGCCGACACCGCCAGGGCTGACGCCAGCAATGCCGCCAGCGTAACCAGAAGCATCAGGCCCTTGATCCGCGCGAGCACCGTGCCCTCGTTCTGCGCCACCTGTCGGATCTGCTCGGCATGGGAGTGGGGAATCGCCTCCTGCAACTGGTAGGCGATCGACTGCACATAAGGAGAGCAATACCAGCGGTCGAACATCTCCGGATTCATGCTCGCCGGATCGCGCCGCGCCAGGGCATCTTCCGGCTTGGTTAGGGCGCTCACATACACCCTGCGCACTGCGCCCGGCCTGCCCAGGATCTGCTGTGCCAGCGAAATCGGCGCAACCACTTCATCGTCTTCCGTGCCGCCGGCCGAGAGGATTCCTGTGACCAGGTAGTCGTTGCCGGAAATGCTGATCCGGTCTCCCGTCCTCTTGCCCAGCCTCGCCGCCAGCCGTTCCCCCACCAGAACATCCTGGGAAGTGTCATCCGGCCATGAGCCTTCGACCTTCCACCAGGGATGGGTTATGCGTACACCGGTAGTGAAATCTTCGGTGCCGAAACGGAGCCGCCTGGAAAAATACGTTCCCAGCAGCGTGACCTCGGAGGAATCGAGATCCACATTTACCGGCAGCATGGGAGAAAAGCCCACGATGTTGTGCCGCCAGAAGGTGCCATGAATCTTCGGCAGATCGGCTTCGTTCAGGTAGGCGCCGTCGCTTGGCGGCTTGAGATCGACACCCCCAATCTCGAGGTCGAGTGTATCTTCCTGCGGAGTCACCACCAGGTTCGCGCCGTAGCTACGCAGCTCGCGGCTGATCTTGTCGCCGATGTCGGTGGCCACCGCGATCATGGCTGTGGCCACGCCGACCCCTAGAGTGATAGCGATCCCGGCCAGCAGCTTGCGCCGCTTCTGCCGCCGAAAGGATTCGTAAACCAGGCGAACGAACATGGCCTATGGTTGGAAGAGGCGAGCGCGCGCCGCCAAGTCCGCCTCCTTGATGATCACTGAATCCGAAGTCACCTCTGCAGCCAGGGGAATCGGATTGCAGCCCCCCGCCATGCCCACCGACTGCGGATTGATCGGGGCCGCGCAGTTCTTGCACACCACCCCCTCCGGTCCCTTGTAGAAGCCCACCGCACCACAGATTTCGCAGGCGTCAAATACCGTGGCCAGCTTGCCGTCTGGTTTGCGGTACAGCCAGAAGCGCACCTCGGTACCGTTTTCGTTGGCGGCAAAGCGGTGCAGGTTGCCGTCAGAAACCTGGCCAAGGGGAAGGCTGACCTGCCCGTTGACAAAGCTCACTTCGGTGGCGGGAGACAGCGCACTCACGCTCTTGGTGTAGATGAACTCGGCGGTCACCAGAACGATGAACAGGAACGAACTGGCGTAGAGGGAAGCCATCCACAACCGCTCGCGGCGCGCGCTCCACTGCGCCTTGCGGCGCTCCGCCGGAGAATCCGATGCCGGCACCGGTTCGCGCCGCTTAACCTCGAACAGCACCATCAGCGCCGCCAGCGCCAGGATGGTCACGAAGAAGAACATGTCGTTGCGCACAATCGGACCGATGATCGCCATCTCGCGCTTGGAGGAGGGAAGCACGCCGTTTTCAGAGAGCTCATGCAGTCCGGAGATGATCAGCTGCGCGGCGACAAAGAACAGGATCACTGTAGTGACGCGGAAGAATTTCTGCAGGTTGATGCGGACGCTGCCTTTGACGAACATCACGCCAAACAGAATCGCGACCACCACACCGAGGAGCGTTCCCATGAAACTCAACAGCTCGCTCGAGTTCAGCGAAACCGCCCCCAGGATCAGCACGGTCTCCACGCCCTCGCGCAACACCATCAGAAAAACGAAGAGGAACAACCCGAACCAGGCGTCCTCGCCCGCCAGCAACCCCACTTTCCCCTCAATCTGTCCTTTCAGTTTGCGGCCCGTTTTCATCATGAAAATGATCATGGTGACGACGAAGAAGGCCGCCGCCAACATCACCCAACCTTCGAAAATATCCTGGTTCCACTGGGTGCGAGAGAGCAGGACCGCGATCCCGATGCTGCCGACGAACGCCGAAACCAGGGCCGCGTAGACCGACTTTCGCAGGTCTGGGCGATTGATCTTGGCCAGATAGGCGAGGGTAATGCCCACGATCAGGGCGGCTTCGACCCCCTCGCGGAGGGTGATGATGAAAGCCTGCAACATGCTAGAAATAAGCCTCGATAATTTTGAAAATGAATTTCAATTTCAACTATACAAGAATAGTCTGCAGCGGCGGCGAGCGTCAACGCGTCGAGTCACAGGTGGACGTGATTTGCATCACATGGGGATGTGGCAGGGTTGAACGGCATCGTCTGCTCCCTCAAAGTTGACGCAGAAACCGCTGCGCTTCCTCCAGCTGGGGGAATTGCTTTTCTTCGGCCTGGAACTCGGCCGAATGCACGCAGCGCCGGCTGCCCCGCAGCTTCACCGGATACTTTAGGTGCAGCATCTCGTGATAGACGATGTACTCGACCGCATATCGAGGAACGCAAGCATGGTCAAACACCCGGCTCACCATGATGGCATTGTGCGCGGGATCGTAATGTCCCAGGCTGTTGCGGGCGTGGTCGCGGCTCCAGGTCATCTGCGGACGGGCCAGCAGGCCGTGAAAGAAGCGCAGGTTCAGATCGTCGAAAATCCGCTCGAGGTCGTAGACGTGCCCGCGGGCGGTATCGATCTGCTTGCGGCCGCGCATCTGGCGCACCAGGTGGGCCTTGGCCACGATGTCGTGGCTGGAGACGTAGCGCCGGTAGCGCGTGGAATGGCCGCGGTCAATCGATTTGCGGTACATCTTGGCCAGCAGGATGTGCGCGATGGCCCGCAGCACCGCCTCCGGCGCTCCTTCAAGTAGGTCCGAAAGCCGTACCAGCAACTTGCCCTCGCGCAGGCGAATAGTGTTATTGATGTTGGCGAAGGCGAAGAATTCCACCCTCAGTTCGGGCAGCGGCGCGCGGGGGCGCAACTCGCGGTAGGTTTCCTGGAAGACTTGGAGAAGCCGGGCGCTCACCTTAGGGTTAGCTTAGCACGAGGGCTCAACGGCAAAAGCGGTCATTGTTTGGCCGGCTTCTTGTGTTTGGCGGCTTCTTCCTGTTCCTCGAGTAACTGGCGGTGGTCCTGCGCGCTGCTATCGAGGGTATCGATCGTGTTGGCCAGCAGCAAGTCGTAGTCTTTAGCTTCCTCGGGAGTGGCGGAAGCCGATTCCTTCAGCGCGCGAAGCTTGGCCTGAAATTCAGTATCCGCCTCCAGGATGTTTTTCAGCGGCTTGCGCAGATCCGCCTTGCGATCCACGAAGGTGTCGATATTGTCATTCAGTTCGTCGTAGACGTCGAGAAAATCCTCCAGGCGGTCGTGGGTCTGCTGACCGCGGTCGGGTCCCTTGGCCTCGGCCCGCGCCTTGTCGAGTGCTTCCAGGCGGGCGCGCGCAAAGGTGACGTATAACTTCAGGCGAATTTCCGAATCCTGCGCTGCATCGCGCAGTTGATCGATCTCCATCGGGCTCAGCGGATCGTGGCGCCGTTGCGCCTGCGCCGCCGGCAACAATCCCAGCACAAGCACGCTGACCCACGCCCTCCTCATTTCACCCCCTTGCCAAACATGCGATCCAGCAGGTTGGTGCGCATGGCTTCCAGCCGTTCGATGGCGGCCTGAACCGGCGCCTGGTCTTCGAAGGCCAGGCTGCGTTTGATGTCGCGCAGTTTCTCCGCCATCTTCCGGACCGCGATTTCGGTGTTCTTGAGCTTCTTTCCGGTTTGCGAGGCAGCATCGGTCGCCTTCTGCGAATAGTTCACCACATCGGTGACCGCTGACCGGGCCTCGTCGACCTTGCCGTCGGTGTAAAGCTGATCGGCGTTGTGCAGTTCGCGTTCGGCAATTTCCGTATACAACTGCGGCCGCTCCTCGGGGCGCGCCGATTCGGCGTGGGCAATCAGTTGCGGCAGCGATTCGTCTTTCGCAGCTGTTGCCGGCAGCAACGCCATAGTCATGACGAGGCTAGCGGTAATGGCCTTAAGTCGCATGACGATTCATTTCTTCTGGGGCTCGATGGCAATCAGACGATGACGCGCCTGCCATTCCTGATCGGGAAACTGCCCGTTCGCCACCTCCAGAAAGCGATGGTAATTCTCCGACGCCTTCCGGTAGTCGCGTAAATGATCATATGCAGTGGCGCGCAAGAAATAGGCAACTGGCATTTCTGGCAGGTATTTCGCGCGCGTGTCGAGCGCCTGAATGGCGAGCGCGTAGTCCTTGTTCTGGTCGGCGGCTATCGCCAGCTGCCCCCAGGCTGACCCCAGATCGGGCTTCAGATGCAGGGCGATCGAGAATTCCTGCTGTGCTTGGGGAAATTTCTTCTCCTTCAGGTATGCGTTGCCCAGCCCCTGATGCAACTCCGCATTTCCGGGATCGGCCTCGACGAGCGCCCGGTATTGCGCTTCCGCGAGATCAAACTTGCCCGCTCCTGCATAAAGGTCCGCCAGGTCGCGCTGCGCCGTCTTTTCACCGGGAGCGAGCTTCAACGCGGTTTCGAGCTCTGAGGCGGCGTCATCGTTTTTTCCGGCTGCCGCCAGCATCCGTCCCAGTTGCAGGTGCGCGCCCGCATCGTCGGGTCGCAATGCCACCAGCTTTCTGAGCACCTCTTCCGCATCCGAGAAACGCTGCGCCCGCATGTCGATGTTCGCCAGCCCGGTAAGGGCATCAGTGGAGTTCGCATCCACCGCCAGCGCTTGCTGGTATTCCTCCTTCGCGTCGGCAAACCGATTCTGTTTTTCGAGCAACGCGCCGGCCGCGAGATGAGGCTCGGGATTCTTCGGTTCGAGCGCCGCGGCTTCCCGGTAGGCCTGAATAGCCTCTTCGGGCCTGGAAGGCGCCAGCACGTGAGCCAGCGACAGCCAGGCCCGCGCCTGTCCCTCTTCGACGTGGGCGGTGGGTTTGAGTTGGGTGGCGGCGCGAAGAAATTGCTCGGCCTGGGGCTGCCCACTCTTCGCCAGCATCAACCCCAGGTTCAGATTGGACTCGAAGCCCTGGGGATTGGCCGCTACCGCCTTGCGATAGGCGGCGATCGAATCGTCGGCCCGGCCCAGACTGTTGTAGACGAAACCCAGGTCGAACCACGCCGTGTAGTTGTTGGGATCGCGCTCCACTACTCTTTTCAACAGCGGTTCGGCCGCGGAATAGTCTTTCTTCTCGATCGCCGACTCGGCTTCGCTAAATTCCGGCGGCTGAGAGGCGTCTTCGACCGCAACTTTGTGATGGCGCACGGTCTGCCCGGAATTCTGCCCGTGAAGCACGCTCGGACCCAGCCCGAGAAGCAGAATCCCGATCAGCTGTTTAGGTGCGACCATGGTTGCGCGACGTCCCGTTTCCGTTCAGCATACGCGCCAGAAATTTCCCCGTGTACGAATTGGGCAGCTTGGCAATGGTCTCCGGTGGACCGGTTCCAATGACGTATCCGCCCTTCTCCCCGCCTTCGGGGCCGAGGTCAATCACCCAGTCCGCGGTCTTGATCACTTCCAGATTGTGCTCAATCACCAGGATCGAACCTCCGGCATCAATCAGACGCCGGAAGGCGGAGAGCAGCTTGCTGACATCATCAAAGTGCAGGCCGGTGGTCGGCTCGTCGAAAATATAAAGGATGCGAATGCGCCGGCGCGCTCCCTCCTGCGAGCCCGAAGGCCGCCCTATATCCTTCGATGCCGGCTGCAGGTGCGCCGCCAGCTTCATGCGTTGCGCCTCTCCCCCGGAAAGCGTTGTAGCCGATTGCCCGAGACGCAAGTAGCCCAGCCCCACTTCCTCGAGCACGCGCAGCTTATCCACCACTTTGGGAACGCCGGAGAAGAAGTGCAGCGCTTCCTTTACCGTCAGGTTCAGCACCTCATGAATGTTCTTCCCGTGAAAACGCACCTCGAGCACCTGCGGCTTGTACCGCGTTCCTTTGCACTCCTCGCAGACGAGCTCCACATCGGCCAGGAACTGCATCTCCACGGTCACCGTACCGTCGCCCTGGCAGGTTTCGCAGCGGCCGCCCGGAATGTTGAATGAAAAGTGCCCAGAGCCGAAACCGCGCTTCTGCGCGTCGGGAAGGGAAGCAAACAGATCCCGGATTCCGTCGAATGCCTTGATGTAGGTGACGGGATTTGACCGCGGAGTGCGCCCGATCGGCGACTGGTCCACAAGCACCACGTCATCCACGTATTCCGTCCCTTCGACCCGGTCCCAGGTCACAGCCGCCGGAGTCCCGCCGCTCGCCTGGCGCTTGGCCGCGCTCACCGCCTGATAAATCACATCGTGCATCAACGACGATTTCCCCGAACCCGAAACCCCCGTGATCGCCACGATCATGCCGAGGGGAATCGTCAAATCCACATTCTTCAGGTTGTGGGCGCGAGCGCCAAAAATCCGGATTTGTTGGCTGCCTGGTTTCCGCCGCGACGCAGGCAGCTGGATGCGCAGCTCTTGCGATAGGTACCGCCCGGTAAGCGAAACGGGATTCTGCTTGATCCCCTCGTAAGTACCGATCGCAATCACTCGCCCGCCGTTTTCTCCCGCGCCCGGCCCCAAGTCGAGAATGCTATCGGAGGCCCGCATGACGTCCGGATCGTGCTCCACGACCAGAATCGTGTTTCCCAGGTCACGAAGATCGTGAAGAATTTTGATCAGGCGATGGGTGTCGCGGCTGTGCAGGCCGATCGACGGTTCATCCAGCACATACAGGGTCCCCACCAGCCGCGACCCCAGCGAGGTCGCCAGCTGAATCCGCTGCGCCTCGCCTCCCGACAGGGTGGATGACAGGCGGTCGAGCGTCAGGTACTCCAGCCCGACTTCATTGAGAAACCGCAGCCGTTCCCGGATTTCGACCAGCAGCTTCTCGGCGATTGCGGCCTGTTGCTCGGTCAGTTTGAGTGCATCGACAAAGCGCGCCGCCTCCTCCACCGTCATGCTCGAGACCTGGCAAATGTTCTTGCCGTCGATCTTGACCTCGAGCGCCTCCGGACGCAGGCGCGCGCCTCCGCAGGTCGAACACACCGAATACCCGCGATAGCGGCTGAGGAACACGCGCACGTGCAACTTGTACTTCTTGCGCTCCAGGTGGTTGAAGAATCCGCGCACGCCGCCGAACCGGCCGTCGCCCTCGATCACTACCCGCCGCTGTTCGGGTTCGAGTTCCGCCCAGGGAACGTCCAACGGGAGGTCGGCCTGGCGCGCAAATCGCTTCAACTCGGTAAACAGCGGACGATATTTCGGCTTGGTCCAGGGCTCGATAGCCCCCTCATTCAGGGTCTTCGACTTGTCGGGGATCACCAGGTCAAGATCGAAATCGATGGTGTTGCCGAATCCCTGGCAACGCGGACAAGCGCCATAAGGATTGTTGAAGGAGAACAAATGCGGCTCGGGCTCCTGGTAGCGCAAGTCGCACTTCTTGCACTCGAAGCGCTGCGAGAAGCGCCGCCGCTCCGGCGGCGTCTGGTCGCGGGGGACGGTCTCAAAAATCACTTCGCCGGCCTCGCGATACCCGATCTCGACCGCGTCCACAATGCGCGACCGCGCGTCGGCCGCAACTGCCAGGCGATCCACCAGCACGAACACCGGTTGCGCGAAGTTCACATCGAGCAACGATTCCGGCGTCGAAAATTCGAAGATCTGTCCGTTCTGATAGAGCCGGTTGAATCCCCGGGTGCGCAGGTCGAGCAGGCGAGCCTTGAGCACGTCATCGCTGCCAGGGGAGACGCTGTTTTTTCTGCCTTTCTTCTTCCTGTCGACGGATGATACAGCCGCGGCTTCGAGTGGAAACAACACGTTCAGCCGCGTACCAACGCCCAGCACCAGGACCCGCTCGGCGACTTCATCTACCGTGTCTTTCCTGACTTCGTTCCCGCACCGCAGGCAGTAGGTACGGCCCACGCGGGCGAAGAGCAAACGCAGATAGTCGTAAATCTCGGTCGCGGTTGCCACCGTGGAGCGCGGGTTGCGCGTCGTATTTTTCTGCCGGATCGCCACCGCCGGAGCGATCCCGTCAATCACGTCGGCGTCGGGTTTCTCGATCCGCTCCAGAAACTGGCGTGCGTAAGCCGACAGCGACTCGACATACCGCCGCTGCCCTTCCGCGTAGACGGTGTCGAAGGCAAGAGATGACTTGCCCGATCCGGAAACCCCCGTAACGACGGTCAGTGAGTTGTGCGGGATTTCAAAATCAATGTTCTTGAGGTTATGGACCCGCGCCCCGCGAACAACAATGGTTTCCGTGGACATCAGTAGTAGGGACCGCTGCCGCCGCCCCAGGGCCGCACAGAAGCGTCCGGAAGCGACTCAGAATCCTTCTATTATAAGGCAACGGAGATTGGACGGGGATAGTGTCAGGACTCTTCTTCATCCCGCCGTTTGCCGTAGCGGAACGCCAATCCTACCCCGATGATCATGAATCCGGCGGGCGGAGCCAGCAAGATCAGCACCCCCCGGCTGATCGCCATTTGACCTTCCCTGGTGCTGCCGGCGGCGTTGCTATAGCACATCGCGCACCCCTGAGCGAAAGCCGGCGCGGCCCATAGCGCCAGCAACAAACCCAGTATTACGAGTCGTATCTTCATCGCACTCCGTACTTGATGATGCGGAAGGCATCGGGGAAGAACACGCACATCATCGCCAGGCAGAATACCAGCGACGCCATGGTCAGCCAGCGCATGCGACTGACTTCAAACTTCATGTGCATGAAGTAAGCAATAATCAGGGCCGCCTTGATGATCGACAATGCCATCAGGATGCTCAGCATGCGCACCGGTTCCATGTTCTGGTAGCCGAGAAAGACTTCGATCCCGGTGATCACCAGCAGCACGCCCCAGACGTAGAAAAATGGGGCCTTTGAATGATGGCGATGCTGTTCCGCAACTCGCTCGACGATTGCTTCCTGCACAGCGTCCATAACCGTTCCGGCTCCTAAAGAATCCTGGTGGACATCAGATACACCAGTGGGAAAATGAACATCCACACCAAGTCAACAAAGTGCCAGTAGAGCCCGGCCACTTCCACGTCGCCGGAGTCGTACACCTTCGGCTTCAACCACAGAACCACGCTGCAAACGACAGCAGCGATGAGGAGAATATGCGCTCCATAATGAAACGGGCTATAGGCCGGAGTCCCCAGCCATGCCAGCAGCCACAAACCCAGAAGAATGGGGATAAACCTCTTGCGTAGCGCAATCACGCCCAGATAAACGACCCCCAACGTGACGTGCAGCATGTGCATACCGGTCAGACCAAAGAACGTCGCCGGAAACTGGGGAACGTTCCTGGTCACATCCAGGAACTCTTTGCTCGGCTCGGCGCTGGGCACCGCCGGGAACAGCGGGAGCGTAAGGCCCTCGGAGATGAGGTGGCTCCACTCGCGCCCGTGGAGAATGACGAACCCCGTACCGCACGCCATGGTCGCCAGCAGGTACCAGAGCTGCTCCTTGGCTTTGCCGTCCACCGCCGCCCGCACTGCCAACACCATGGTCAAAGAGCTGGTCAGCAGGAAGGCCGTCATCAACGTAGCATTCAGGATGCTCGAGGAGTGGAACGGGGTGGGCCAGCCGGGGTTCGAAATCCGGCCGTAGCTGTAGGCATAGAGCAGCGCTCCGAAGGTCAGCGAGTCGGAGAGCAAAAACAACCACATCCCGATCTTCTTCGAATAGGTGCCAAACAACGATGGCTCGTATACGCCCTCGGCCACCCCGTGTTGCACCGCGACATCAGACATGGTTTCGGTCTCCTGATTGGGTTAGCGTGCGATCTCCAGCAGGACAAAGATGTAAATCCACAAAAACGCCATGAAGTGCCAATACCAGGCGGTGGCGTCAACCGCGATGCGCCGCACTTCGATCGGCTTGCGAAACAGGGCACCCGCCGAGGCGGCATAGAGCAACGCGATAATCCCGCCGGCCAGGTGAACCGCGTGCACTCCGGTCAGCAGATACACGAACGAACTGCTGGCACTGGTCGGCAGATCGAAGCCGCGATTATGCAGCTCCCGCCAGGCCAGCCACTGGCCCAGCAGAAATCCCAGCCCCAGGACCACGGTGATCCCCAGCCAGGGAACGCGCCCCTCCTCGCCGACAGAAACCCCTGGGATGGAGCGCACCGGCGCCAGCGCAGCCGCGCGCGCAATCTGCCGCCGCGCCATCTCCATGGTCACGCTGCTCACGAGCAGTATCAGGGTGTTGACCAGCAGGAGCTGGGTGGGAAGGTTCACCTGCAGCCAGTCGCGCACGTAAGTGTTGGTCTGATCGTCGAAGGTGGGCAAGCCGCGCCGCACCACCAGCGCGCTGGTCAGCGAGACGAACACCATGGTGATCGACGCCAGCGCGATGATCAGTCCCAGTCGCACCCGGCGCAGCCGGGCTCCGTAGTTGGGAGACCCGTTCCCGCCCCGGCTGTCGTCGCCTCCGCCGCCGGGCGCGGGTGGTCCCGCACCCCGGCCGCCTCGGCCGGTCTCGAAATTCTTGAGCGTGACTGTCGGAGACAAGGTCGCCATACCCGTTTCTAGTGCGACGGAACAGGTGTCGGATCGGTCTGCATGATGTAATCACGCGGCGCGCCCGGCACGCTGTACTCGTACGGACCGTGATAAACCACCGGGGTGTGGCCACCAAAATTGTCGTGCGGCGGCGGTGTCGCTGTTGTCCACTCCAGCGTGGTTGCTTCCCAGGGATTATCGCTCGCCTTCGGTCCCTTGAACATGCTCCAGAACAGGTTGAACACGAAGATGAACTGGGCCGCGATGGTGATGAACGCCGCATAGGTGATGAAGGTGTTGAGGGGGATGAGGTGGTGAAGATACCCAACCTCGGTGAACTGCGAGTAGCGCCGCGGTTGACCGGCAAGGCCCAGGTAGTGCATGGGCATAAAGATGGCGTACGTTCCGACCAGAGTCAGCCAGAAATGGATTTGGCCCAGGCGTTCACTCATCATGCGGCCGAACATTTTGGGGAACCAGTAATACGTTGCGGCGAAGATCCCGAAGATCGCGGCCACTCCCATGATCAGGTGGAAATGCGCCGGAACGAACGCGGTATCGTGCAGCGGAATATCGAGCACCGGCTGGGCAAGGAACGGTCCGCTGAGGCCGCCCGAAACAAACAGGGAAACGAAGCCGATGGCGTACAGCATGGGCGTGTGAAACCGGATGCGCGCCTTATACAGCGTCCCCAGCCAGTTGAACGTCTTGATGGCGGAGGGCACGCCGATGCACATGGTCATGAGGGAGAAAGCAAAGGCCGAATACGGGCTCATGCCGCTCATGAACATATGATGGCCCCAGACCATGAATCCCAGGAAGCCAATCGCCATGATGGCGTACACCATCGCCTTGTATCCGAAGATGGGTTTGCGCGCGAAGGTCGAAAGCACTTGCGAGGCCACACCCATGCCAGGCAGGATCGCGATGTAAACCTCGGGATGCCCGAAGAACCAGAACAGGTGCTGCCACAGCAGCGGAGAGCCGCCCTTGTGTCCCATGACCTGCCCGTTTACGACGACAAGGGGGACATAGAAGCTGGTGCCGAGATTGCGGTCGAGCAACAACAGGATTCCGGCCGAGAGCAGCACGCCGAACGCCAGCAACCCCAGAATCGCGGTGATGAACCATGCCCAGACCGTCAGCGGCATGCGCATCAGGGTCATGCCCTTGGCCCGCAGATCGAGCGTGGTGGTGATGAAGTTGAGCGCACCCATCAACGACGCAACGCAGAAGATGGCAATGCTGGTGATCCACAAGTCCGCACCCAGTTGCTGCCCTGGACCAGAGGTGGTGAGTGCGCTGAGTGGCGCGTAGCCCGTCCAGCCGTGCAGTGGCGCGCCGCCGGTCACGAAAAATGCGGCGACGAGCACCACGAATCCCACGAAAGTTGTCCAGAACGAAAGCATGTTCAGGACAGGGAAAGCCATGTCAGGTGCGCCGATCTGGATGGGCAGAATGTAATTTCCGAAACCGCCTTGTGGCGCCGTCGTCAGCACGAAGAACACCATGAGGGTGCCGTGCATGGTAACCAGGCTGAGGTAGGTTTCCGGTTTGATGTCGCCAATGAGCGGCAGCACAGCCGTCGGCCAGATCATGTGAATGCGCATCAGCAGGGAAAGGAACATCCCTACAAACACCGATGTCAGCGCCAAAAAGTAGTACTGGAGCCCGATGACCTTGTGATCAAGACTGAAAATGTATTTCCGGATGAAGCCCTGAGGAGCCGCATGCGCATGAACCGGTAGCGTGGTTGCCATTTACTGTTTCTCCGCCTCCCGCGTCGCTATCCATTTATCGAAGTCTTCCTGGCTGACGACTTTGACCATGCCGTGCATCTTGTAGTGGCCGAGGCCGCAAAGCTCGGCGCAGGCAATTTCGTAGTCGCCGACTTGCGTGGGCGTGAAGTGCATGCGAATCGCCAGACCGGGAACTGCGTCCTGCTTGAAACGGAAGTTGGGTACAAAGAAGCTGTGAATCACATCCACCGCGCGCAGCGTGAGATCGACTTGCCGGTTGACCGGAAGAAACATGGTACCGGTCACCACATCATCCTTCGCCGCCGGATCGCTCGTATCCAGTCCGATGGCGGCTTCGTTGCCCGAGGATGGGTCCATCAGCTTGGGACTGGTGGCGCCGAACCTGCCGTCGGGGCCGGGATAGCGGAAGTACCAGGCAAACTGCATACCGGTGACTTCCACCGGAACCGCCCCGGCGCCGGCGGGTTCGAAGCGCTCCGCCGCCCAGATGTTACTGCCCATCAGGTTTAACCCGATGAAAAGAACGGCGGTCAAAGCCGTCCACATCACTTCCAGCTTGATGTTGCCGTGGGAATATTCCACCTTTTCCGAAGCCGGCCCGCGATCGCGATACCGCCACGCCAGGTAGCCCAGCGCACACTGGGCAAGCACGAAGACCACCCCCATGGCGATGAAGGTGACGGTGAACTGGCGGTCAATGGCGGGCGCGGCCGCCGCCACTCCCACCGGCAACCACCAGGTTTTTGCGATGAAAAAGTAGGTGCTGACGAAGGTGATCAGCCAGATAACCGCGAGAAGAGCAAGGCCCATGTACGAACCCTCCCAGGTTCGTTGGTCTTTCCTCACAATTCCGCAGCTTCACGCAGCACGAGGCGGAGAAACTGTGGATGGCCCCGAAGTCTATCACAGTGGAGTGTGATCGGTGCAAGCGGTTGTTGTGATTTCGAATGCGCAAAGAAAGGCAACACAACGAAGAGCCGCGCAGCTCTCGCGCATCACTGGGATTAGCGTTCACGCCGGCAAGGTGGGACCGCGGCCCCTCATCCAACCTGGCTTCTGCCTTTCCGCAAAGGACACAAAGGGTTACCCAAAATCCTTTGTGTCCTTTATGGTTCAAGCCTTTCCGGTCCTATTTCTCCTGCCACTCCGGAAGCCGCCCCGGAGTCCAGGGTGCGCCCGCCGACTCCATCGCCTTTTCCAGATTGGCGACGTCCACTTGCATCAGCGTGCGGAGTTTCGAGAGTTGCTGGGAGAACTCCTCGGAGGCGATGTTGTAGCCGTCCACGTGCGTCTGCGTGGGCCTGGCAATCGAGAAGCGCTCACCTTCCATGATGCCCTGCAGGCGATCGTTGATCGAAGGCGGCACATTCTCGCTGCGCGCTGCAATCGCGACGTCGCCGCGAAGCGCCCGCAGAATCCCGTTGTTCTGCTTCTCGATGGAGTCGGCTTGCGCCGCCAGCGCATCGGAATTCGGCGTGTCCTGGATCGCCTTGCGCATGACCTTCAGGTGTTCCTCAAGTTCATTCGCCGAACTGATCGCGCCTGAAACCGCGCGATAGAGGCTCGATACCTTGTGGTTGAACGCCTCCTGCGCCGTCCGGTCGACCGGACTCACCGCCGATGCGCCATCGGCCACCACGGTGAACGATTGCGCCGTGCCGACCTGCGTGACCGTTCCCTCGACGTTCCTGAACATCTTCACCGAGTACTTGCCCGGCAGCACCAGCGGCCCCATGGCACCGGCGCTCGGAAAGTCTTCCTCTTCGCCTCCGCCTTCCCGCTCCGGCAACGACGGTGCAAAATACCGCAGATCCCAATTGGTGCGATGGAAGCCCTCGCTGGTGGAGCCCTCGACCCTTCGGATGGGCGCTCCGGAATCGTCATACACTACGAAATACACTTGCGGCGCGGGCGCCTCGGCCTCCGCCCGCAGCTGGTCGTGCGTGGGGTAGGGAAGCGTCTCATTCTTCTTCGCCGCCTCCTTCTCCGCCTCCTGCCGCTGCTCCTTGCGGGTCTTCAACTTTTCCTTCAAGTAATAGGTGAAGATCGCGCCAAATGGTGGATTGTCGGCCGCGTAGAACGCATCGCCTTCGAATCCATGCCTGGGAATGCCCAGCGGCAGCCGTTCGATGTACAGCAGCGGATCCTTCACGGGGAACAGCGCGGCCTCCTGCAGCAAGGTCTCCGGCTTCACCTGGCGCAGCGGCGCGATGTTATCGAACACGTAAAAGCCACGCCCAAAAGTGGCGATCACCAGGTCGTTCTCCCGCGCCTGGATCACCATGTCGCGCACCGCAGTCGTGGGCAGCCCGCCTTTCAGCTGAATCCACTTCTGCCCGCGATCGAGACTGAAAAACGCGCCGAACTCGGTGCCCACGAACAGCAAATCAGGATTCACCGTGTCTTCGGCAATCGCCAGCACCGGGCCGTTCTCCGGCAGATTGGAGGCGATCGAAGTCCAGGTCTTGCCCTTGTCGGTCGACTTCAGCAAGTAGGGCTTGAAGTCGGAGTTCTTATGGTTCTCAAACGATGCGTACACGGTGTTGGCGTCGAAGTGCGAGGCTGCCAGCCGGCTGACGTAAGTCTTCTCCGGCACACCGGGAAATTTGTCGTACCTGGTCCAGGAAGCGCCGCCGTCCGTCGTTACCTGGATCAGGCCATCATCAGTTCCCACGTAGATCAGGTTC
>Ga0126383_10000255_pt1 | contig 28036 bp, 25 predicted proteins | sample PanSoiMetPlot_35_FD_96882 | JGI IMG/M metagenome (GOLD analysis project Ga0126383, IMG submission 96882) | Tropical forest soil microbial communities from Panama - MetaG Plot_35 | ecosystem: Environmental > Terrestrial > Soil > Tropical forest > Bulk soil | place: Panama | collected 2016-02-17 | reverse complement strand
TGCCGCGCCGCGCGCAATGCGGCATCGGCGCCGTCCAACGTGAAGTATGCGCGGGCCACGTTGTAGATAAGTTGCTGATGCGCCGCGGTGAATGCCACGTTCCCGGCGATCGAAAGCTGACCCGCCGCTTCGACTCCGGCTGCGCGGCCGCCGAAATCGAGTAGCAGATAGTTTACGGCGAGCTGCGGGATTAACTCCTGAGCGTTGAAAATGATGAAGCCTTGGGGGACGAGGTTGCTGGGGAACGGCGTCACGAAGTGCTCCCAGCCGGCGACCGCGCTCGCCGTCAGCGCCGGAAGATAAGCGGCGCGCGCGATGCCGACATTGATCGCCGCCTGCCGCGCCTGTTCCCAGGCGACGCGCGTCGCCGGGTTGCGGCGCTGGGCGATATCGATCAGCTCGATGAGCGAATAGATATGGTTGGGATCGATATCGGCGGGCGACGGCAACTGGACTGCGGTGTTTTCCGGTACCGCGAACCGCCGAGCCCCGCTAGCGGCGGGCGCAGGGGCTGTCGACGATTCTGTTGACGGCTCGAATTGCCACGGTGTGTCGGGCGAAGCAGGCGCGAGGTCGCGCGTGTCATTGCAGGCGCCAAGCAGCACAAATCCGGTGAAGGCAATACGTCCGAACCTACCCGGTGGCATGCAATGCTTCCCCGAACGACGGCGTGATCGCCAGCCGCGGCTGCGGACCAACCTCGTCGAGGATCTTGCGAATATCCTCGTGCAGCAAGCGGTACCATGTTGCGAGCGCCGTGAGGTGATCACCCGGGCCGGATATCACCGGCGGTTCCGGTAGGTCACCTACCACCTCACCCGCTCCCTCGCCGCTGCGCGTCCATGACGCTGCCTGCCGGAACCACGCCGCCAACGCCTGGTGATGCGCGCGAATCGCGCCGTGCATTGGCTCCGGAAGGTCGCGCCCGGCCAGATCGGTGCGCAAATCGAGGATCGCCGAGACGGGGATGAACAGCCTACCGACCTCCTCTACCACAGCCGCGTCGATCGGCCGCCTCCCGACAGCGCGCCGCACCTCGCTCGTTTCGAACGGATCGTTGACTAGGACCGCGCGCGCCTGCGCGATCGCCTGCCCGAACGCCATATCGGCAGCGGACCGAGTGGCCTGGGAAACCTCGCCATCGGCGCCGGCACCCAAAATCCATCAACGCCGCCAGTTGCTCCAATGCCTTGGCGAGGTTGGTGCGCACAATATTGGCCACGCTCACCGGCCAAATCGCCGTGAATATTATGAGGATCACGATATTGCCGAACAGGATGCCGATGGTGCGGTCCCTCGCCGTATACATGTCGATCGTCGGGCCATAGCCCTGCAGCACGACAAGATAGAAGGCTAGGCTGATCTGCAGGCCGGCATAGGCGATGCGCTCGCTGCCGCTGGCGACCCAGGCGGCGAGCAAGGTCACCGGCGCCAGCAGCAGGAGCAGGTCGCCAAGATCGGTCATCAATGGCATCAGCAGCAGGATCGCGCCGAGCCCGAGCCCGGCGCCGATCAGGCAGCCGATGAAGCGCAGCGTCGCCTTGTGGATCGTCTCGCCGACGGTGCCGAGCGCGACGAAGAAGCAGGTGATGACGCAGGTGTGGATGCCCGGCCAGTCAGCAAGGTTCATGGCGAAATAACAGATCATCACCGCCAGCGTGACCTTGAGGGCGAAGCGGGCGTATTCCGGGTTGGTGAACGCATCCGCCGCCAGCAGCCGTCGCGGCGATCGCGCGGCGTCTTCCGCTTCCTTGCTCGCCGCCGTTCCAGCCAGTGTCTCGCGGATCTCTCGCAGCGTGCGCGAGATCCGGTCGGCCACCGGTTGGGCGGCGCCGGTCGCGATGATGGTTACCGGTTCGGGGATCGGGGCCGCTCGGTCCCGCAGCAAGCGTTCCGCCGCACGGCAGGCGCTCGCCGCCGAAACCAGCGGGTTGCGCGCGTCGCCCGCGACGCGGAACCAGACGAGCAGCAGGAAGCCGAGCCGGCCGATCTCGTCGATCAGCGACGCGCCCCAGACCGGGCGGGGCCGGCCACGGTGCAGCAGTCCGGCGAGATGATGCAGCTTGTGCAGCTGTGCTGTGCCCTCGAAGGCTTGGGCTTCGAGCCGGCTTTCCGCTCCGCTCTCGCCCGTGCAAAAGCGCGCTGCCGTTGCCAGTCGCTCGGCCAGCGCCTGGTACAGCAGGCGCGCCGGGTCGCGCCCGGTCAGCAGGTTGGCGACGATTACCAGTATGATGGGGAGGGCAACGGCCAGGCTCAGCCAGAGGAGAAAACGCAGCAGCGCTTCTTCCGGCGGGGCAAAGACGATCTCCGGCAACGCGAACTGCTCTGCATTGACCGCGGTTGCCGGCTGCAGCGCGAGGCCAAGCACCTGGTCGCCCAAGGTCAGGCCGTAGGCAATGATGAAACCGGCGACGAAGAACACCGGTCCCGGCGTCGCGGTCCGCGACAGAAACATCGCGACGAAGGTCATTGCCGCCATCAGCGGAATCCGCAACGCCGGCTCCGACAGGCTGAGCATGAAGACCGCGATCGTCACGAAAATCGCCAGGATGACGGCGATGCCCGCGAGCAGCGCCGTCAGGATCGTCGTGACCGCCTCGCGACCCGATACGAACAGAACAATATAGCCCGAGAGGGCAATTTCGGAGATGCGAAACGTTTCCGAGATCGTGACGAGGGCGAGGAGCACGACGACAATGCGCAGACAGTTGCCGAACCGGCCGGGGGTCGGACGCAGCTCACGACGCAGCAGTGCAACCAAGTCGCGCGCATCGCCTTCGTCCACCTCCGGCGCCCGGCCGCGCCCTACGACAGGCGCGTTCATTTCTCGATCACGATTACGGCCGTGGCGCCATAGCGCATCAGGTCGTCGGGCGGTGCGTCGAGCAAGATGCGTACCGGGAAACGTGCCGCGATGCGCACCCAGTTCAGAGTGCGCTCGACATGCGGGAGCCCGCCAATCGTGGCGCTGACATCCGAGGCCACACCCCAGCCAAGGCTGTCGACCTTGCCGCGCACTGGGCGGCTTGGTTGCGCCATCACATAGACCGTCGCGCGCTGCCCCGGCTCCATTCCCGCGAGGTCGGTCTCGCGGAAATTGCCGATCGCATACCAGTGCTCGGTATCGATGATCGTGAACAGCGGGTGGCCGGTGGCGGCAAACTCCCCAGCCGCGATGTCGAGCGCGGTGATCCGGCCGTCGCAGGGTGCACGCACGACGGTCTTGTTGAGGTCGCGCTCTGCGAGGGCGAGCGTCGCGCGCGCGCCCTCGAGCTCCGCCTCGGTGGGCTTGGTATTGGTGATGGCCTGACGCGCCTCGTCCGCCTGCAGCTGCGCCTGCTGCAGCGCGATCTGCGCGGTGCGTTGCGCCGTGCGCGCCTGGTCGACCTGCTGCGCGGTGACGAAGCCCTGCCCGAGCAGCGGCTCCATCCGCCCCAGCGTGCTCGAAGCGAGAGCCCGCTGCGCCTCGGCGCTGCCGATGCCGCGTTCGGCGGCCCCGGCCTTGGAGGTCTGCGCCGCGACCTGGTCGGCGGTCAGGGCAAGCTTCGCCTCCAGGCCGCGCACCGCCGCGCGAGCCTGGTCCACGCGCATTCGGTAAGGTTCCGGGTCGATCCGGAACAGCACGTCGCCCTTGCGCACCGCCTGGTTGTCGCGCACGTCGAGCTCGACGATCCGGCCGCTGACGTCGGGCGCCATGTGGACGAGGTCGGCCTGCAGATAGGCATCGTCAGTGCGCGGCCGCAGATCGATCCGGCGCGTTGCGAGGACCACGGTCACCAGGACGCCGGCCAGCGCGATGAGGCTGACCACGACGCCGAGCGCCTTGCGAACGGCCAACATCGTTCAGTGACCGAACCAGAGCAGCCAGGCGAGCAACGTGGCGGACACCGCGAGGCCGGCGTAGGTCAGCAGTGGAGCGACGACATAGTCGTTGATACCGGCCACCGCGAGGATCTGCCGGATGATGGCTGCGGCGATGATGCCGATTGCCGCGCACAGCATCCAGGCCGGGAAGTAGGAGCCGAGCAGATCCATCGTCGGCGCGTAACTGCACGCGGTGACCGGCAGCGCGATCGCGACTCGCCACAAGGCTAGCGGAGCACAGCAGCGTCGATCGGCCCGAAGCCATCTGCCGCTCCCGACAGCGGTCAACCCCACCGCCCCGAAACCTGATGCAACCGACATTTCGCCCCACCCGACACAACTCTAAGCCAAGATTTCCATTTTTGACATCCTGGCACAGTTCTTGGGCCGGTTGAGCTCATTGACAATTTAGCAATAATGGTGTAAGCTGTCGTTTTTACCAATTGGCGGGGTGAAATGGTGCATCCCGGTTGCCGATGGCCGATGGTTGCCGGTTTGGACCGTGGTGCGCCAGGGAAATTTTAGGTTGGGTCCTTGCCTGTATTTCGCCTGCAGAAGCAGGAGGTGCGCAGGGCCGGCTCTCGCGTATCGAGCGAAAGCGCAACCATGATCGAGGCGGCGCCTCGCCCTCCCTCCATCGCACAGCGCCTCTTTCCTGTCCTCGACTGGCTCCCGGCCTACCGGCGCGACTGGTTGCTGCCGGATGTCCTGGCGGGCCTCGCGGTTTGGGCGGTCATGGTACCGGAGGGCATGGCTTATGCCGGCATCGTCGGGGTGCCGCCGATCATGGGACTCTACACGATCGTCCCACCATTGATCGCCTACGCGCTGCTCGGCACCTCGCGTCTGCTGGTCGTCGGCCCGGATACCGCGACCGGCCTGATCTCCGCGCTGACCGTCGGCGCCGTTGCCGCACAAGAAACTGCTGAGTTCAATGCGCTCACCTCCACCCTTGCAATCCTGATCGGAACCCTCTTCTTGCTCTTCGGCGTGCTGCGCATGGGCTGGGTGGCTGCCTTCATACCCACACCGGTGATGCGGGGGTTTATCGAAGGCCTCGTATGCGTCACCATCATCGGCCAGATCCCACATCTGCTGGGCATTGCGGGCACGTCCGGCAACTTCTTCACGAAACTCTGGTTCGTGCTGCGGCATCTGCCGGACGCCGCGCTTTTTCCAGTGCTGACCGGCTTACTCAGCCTCATAGCGATGCAGCTGCTGCGGCGCCTGGCGCCGCGCATCCCGGCGGCTCTGGTTATCGCAGTCGTGGCCACGATCCTAGTGGCGCTGCTCGGCGGTGAGGCCGCTGGTGTGAACGTGGTCGGCGAGCTCCCATCCGGCCTGCCTCACCTTGCGCTGCCCAAGCTCGACGTTGGGATATTGCAGGAGCTTGCGCCCGGCGCGCTCGCCATCGTGCTGGTCGGCTATGCCGAGGCGCTCGGCGGTGCGAAGGCTGCAGCGATGCAGGGCGGCGGCGACATCGACCCGAACCAGGAGCTCATCGCTCACGGTCCGGCCAATATTCTGAGCGGTCTATTCGGCGGCTTCCTCGTCGTCGGCAGCCTTTCCAAGACCTCCGTCGCGATGGCGGCCAGCGCTCGCACCCAGCTCGCCAACCTCGTCGCGGCGGTCTTTTGCTTCCTCACGCTGATCTTATTGACGCCGTTGTTCCGGGGCATGCCGCACCCGGCGCTTGCCGCGATCGTGATCGCAGCGATGCTTCACCTCTCCAAGCCCGGCTATTTGCGCGACCTGCTCGCCCGCGACCGTCGGGAGTTTGCCGTCGCCACGATCGTCATCGTGGGAGAGATGACCTTGGGCGTCCTGCATGGCATCGCTCTCGGCGTGGCGCTCTCGCTGTTGATGTTGATCTATCGAACCAGCCACCCGCAAGGCGTGGTCCTCGGCCAGTTGCCGGGGACCGAGGCCTATCGCGACGTCCGGCGCCACCCCGACGCGATCACCTTCCCCGGGTTGCTGATCTGGCGCGTCGGCGGTGACCTGTTCTTTGCGAGCATCGGTCACTTTGACGAGGGGCTGAAAGCTGCGCTGGCCGCGAACCGCCCACCGGCGAAACATGTACTTGTGGACGCAGATTCCGTGAACTTCATCGACACCAGCGCCTGCGACGCGGTACTGAACTTTATCAAAGGGTTGCAAGGTCAAGGGATCACCTTCGCCTTCGCGCGTGTGCGCGACGAAGTGCGGGAGCGGATGTGGCTCAGCGGCATAGAGGTTGCCGTGGGTTCGGCCAACTTCTACGAACGCGTGACCGACGGCGTGCGAGACTGGCAACGGCGAGGGATTCCCGAGGCTACCTCCGCGTAATCGAGCGTAGTGACAGTCGGCTCATTCGACGCTGACTACGTTGTAGAGCCGATGAATCCGATCCGAGAACCAGTTCGTTAAGCTATGTTTCGGTATGTTCGCGCCAAGTTCCGGCGAAGCGCTCAACTGACCCGCGGCCTGACGCCGAGCCAGCGCCCGGCACAGCTCCTGGGCAACCTGTGGTCGGGCCGCAAGAATAGGCGCGAGGTCAGCCTTTGCGAGCTCGTAAACCGTGGTTGGAATCAATGCGCTGATGGTCGCCGTGGCGGCCGCCCCGGTCAGCAATCCGATCTCTCCAAAATGATCCCCCGGTCCGATGCGCAACAGCTCCACCTCGCCCTCAATTCCCGTACGAGTGAACGAAAGGACGCCGTTGCCGACGATGAACAGCGACTGCAGAACGACGCCGGGTTCAACCAGCTTCTCGCCTTCGTCGTATGAGTGTTGCTTGAGCTTTGCCGCGATGGCCGCACGTTCCTCGGCTGCGAAGGTCGCAAAAATCGCCACCAGCTCGAGTAACCTCTCGGCGCCGGTTCGACCTTTTAGGAAATCTTCGTCTCCCGCCGGCACACTTTGCGGCGACGCCAGACCGATATTTGCGACCTTAAGGTGCCGGTAAATGAAATCGAATAACTCGTTCTGCGCCTTAGCAGTCGAGCCCAGCTCTTCGACAAAAAATGCTATCTCGAACTCCGTATACGCTGCATTGATCGCCTTTACTGTGATGGTCGGGGCCGGCGTTGCCACGATCAGTCGAGAATTGCGGATCGCATGATCGAGGATTTCGCTACATCTCGAGGGCGGTGTCTTGGCATCGAGCTGAACAGTTACGCTCGTTCCATGGAGACCGCTCGGAGAGCTGACGTTCACGATCTTCGACTTCGCGATGGTGCTGTTGGGGACAATCGCCAGATCTCGCCGCGCCGTTAGAATGGACGTCGCGCGCCAGTTCATCTCGACAACCCGGCCGTCGGTGCCGCCTTCGACGCTGATCCAATCACCGGGCCGGTAGGGCCGGCTGAAGCTGAGCACGATGCCGGAAAATACATCGCCCAGGCTGCTCTGCAGGGCGAGGCCCAGGATGATCGCTACGATCCCCGAGGTCGCCAGCAAGCCCCGGGTCGGGAGATCAAAGACATAGGAGACGATGGCAAAGACGGCCGTTATGTAGATCAGGCCCGCGAGCAGATCCTGAATCAGCTTTGCCTCACGCGGACTCTTTTGAAAGACGATGACTGCGCGCAAGACGCCGACGAGGAACCAGGCTGCTAAAAGCCACCAGGCACTCTTCAGAATAGCGTGGACCACATCGCGGAGCGGCGTGCCCGTCAATACCAGCGGCTCGTAAGGCACGATTTCGGAGTGAACCAGAGCGATCGTGAGCAGGATCAAGAAAACGACTCTTACGATTGCCCGCCCGGTAGGATGTGTCTTCAAGAAGAAATGTGCCGCTAATCCGCCAAGGGCAAAGATCCCAAGAATGATAACCAGCGGGTCGTGGGCGGCCGCTTCTGTCGCGTTCGCAAAATCGATCATCCCCGTTGTCCAAATTTGCCGCCCCCCAGAAGATCATGCGGGATGAGCTTCCGGCGATGCAACCGGTTCGCAACTGCGGCCTTGCAGAGCCACTCGCCAAGTGTTAAATAGTACCCGTTGGGGCAGGGCAGACGCCCCATTAGACGGCCTCCGTCCAAGTTCTGCGCCACTCGCCATGCGAGGAGCGCGCATTCGTGGACGGACCGAATTCAATATCCCCTCTATCGCTGTATAGCTTGATCGGCAGCCAAGTGTCCCCGGTCATTCTCGACGCTCGCCGCCGACCCGCTTTTCGGTGCCGATGATGTGCCGGTGGTGGCAAGCGTGGACCGTTGGGCGGTCGGGCTTCCATTGCCGCCATGATCGCGATCTTCCGCTTCAGAGCCGAGCTGATTCAGACCCTCCCTGGTTTTGCTCGGCTGACGGAATCTTTCTTCACTTCGCAGGTGTGATCCAATGACGCACTGGGTTGGATATGGGCTGGTTGTGCTGGCCGCAACATCCGCCTGGCCGGCAATCGCGTTTGGGCAAGGAAGTAACCCGATCACGGTTGATCTTTCCGTTACGCCTCCGGGCGGAGAGCCATCGGATTTCGCCTTCTGGCGCACCGGCCAAGGTGAGGCTGCGAGATGGACTATCGTGGCCGACCCCACGGCGGCGAGCGGCCGAGCGCTTGCGCAGGTCAGCAAGGACCGCACCGATTACCGGTTTCCCCTCGCGATCTACAAGCCTTTTTCGGGTAAGGACCTCGAACTGTCCATGCGCTTCAAACCGGTCGCGGGAACAGTGGACGAGGCCGGCGGCATCGCGGTGCGCCTGCAGACGCCGGACGATTACTATGTTGCGCGGGCGAACGCGCTCGAAGACAACGTGCGTTTCTATCGGGTGGTCAAAGGCAACCGGGAGCAGCTCGCGGGCGCCAATGTCAAGGTCTCGGCGAACCAGTGGCACACGTTAGCACTAAAGGCCGAGGGAGACAGCTTCACCGTCACTTTTGATGGGAAAGCGCTGATCTCGACGCGGGACAGCACCTTTCCGGATGCCGGCAAAGTCGCCCTCTGGACCAAAGCCGACAGTGTGACCTATTTCGACACGATCTCGATGAGGTCTCTCAAGTAAATTGGACACGATCTCCAAATAGAGAGGAGTATCACATGACCTACGCAGCGGTTCGATTGACATTGGTATTCATTTTGATTGGGGTGTGGAATGCCGCGTCGAGCCCCACACGGGCTGAAGGCGACCCAGCTGCTTTGGCGGTGGCGCTCAAGGATACGACGGCAACTTTGCAAGGTGGGCTGAAAGCTAGCGAATCCCAGGGTATTCCGATTTCGGCCAAGTTCGAAATCGAGAAAGGAAAATTGCAGCTCTCAATCTACACGATGAAGAACGACGGATTTACTGAGGTCGTCGCCGACCCCAAGACTGGGGCGACCGAGGCCGAGAAGATCACGGATGCCGACGACCTGAAGGCCGCGACATCGCAAAAAGCTGCCATGGCAATGGCGAGGGTACCCTTGCTCGCTGCTGCTGAGAACGCGGTCAAGACCAACACCGGGTCCCGGGCGGTCAGCGTCTATCCGCAGCTGCAGAACGGTCATCCAGTGGCCGAGGTAACCCTGCTGCAAGGGACGAAAATGAAGAAGGTGACGGAGAAACTCGATTAGCAGCATCTGGTCAACGATGTTTCTTGCTTCGACATCTCAGGGAGAGAACGACGATGAAACACCATCTGCTACAGTTAGCGCTCGCGGCTGTCTTAACCGGAGTCTCCAATCTCGTCTTTGCTGCCGATGACGACTGGCAGGCGCGCGTCGGTGAGGCGCTAGGCAAGACCGGTGCCGCGGCACCGGGCGGCGTCTACCGCGTCGGTTTGCCGCGCACTGACCTAAAGGTTACGCTCGACGGCGTCGAACTGAAACCCGGCTTTGCGCTTGGGAGCTGGCTCGCCTTCGAAAAAATGGGTGACCAAGGAATGGTGATGGGCGATCTCGTGCTGACGATGGACGAGGTCAATCCGGTCATGAGCAAGCTGGCGGCAGGCGGCATCGAGATCACGGCGTTACACAATCACCTTCTGCGCAACCAGCCCTTCACGATGTACATGCATGTGCAGGGAAACGGCGACCCGGTGAAGCTCGCAGCGGCGCTTCACGCGGCGCTCGCCGAAAGCAAGACGCCGCTTTCCGCGGCTGCCGCCGCACCAGCCGCGCCGCCGCCCCTCGATCTCGATACCGCTGCTATCGATCAGGCGCTCGGCGCCAAGGGCGCCAATAACGGGGGCGTCTACCAGTTGAGCATACCTCGCGCGGAGCCGATCAAGGATAACGGAATGGACGTCCCGCCGCCGATGGGCTCGGCCAATGCGATCAATTTCCAGCCGACCGGCAGCGGCAAGGCGGCGATCACGGGCGATTTCGTATTGATCGCCAGTGAGGTCAACCCGGTGCTGAGGGCGCTGCGCGAGAACGGTATCGAGGTCACGGCGATCCATAATCACATGCTCGACGACCAGCCGCGGCTGTACTTCATGCACTTCTGGGCCAATGACGACGCCAAGAAGCTCGCCGAGGGGCTTAAGGCGGCACTCGCTCACGTCAACATCGCCAAGAGTTGAGGTCGACATGTTGGCGCGGGCGATCCTCTTTTTGGGCGTCGCCATGTTGTCTACATCGGGCTCAGCCCAGACGTCGAGCCCGCCGCTTGTGCTCGAGGGAAAGATCCCGCTCGGCGAGATCAGCGGCCGGATCGACCATCTCGGCATCGATCTGAAGCGGCAGCGGCTGTTCGTCGCCGAGCTGGGCAACGACAGCCTGGGTGTCGTCGATCTGGCAGCCGGAAAAACAATGCGCACAATCACCGGGTTGAGCGAGCCGCAAGGCGTCGCCTATGTGCTGTCGACCGACAATGTCTACGTGGCGAATGGCGGCGACGGGTCGGTCCGGCTATTCGGCGGCGATGACCTTGCGCCAATCGGACGTGTCGAACTCGGCAGTGATGCCGATAATGTCCGCGTGGACCCGCAGAGCAGTCGCGTTCTGGTGGGATACGGCAAGGGCGCGCTCGCGCTCATCGATCCGGCAACTCGAGCCAAGGTCGCCGATTTTCGGCTCAAGGCTCATCCGGAGGGTTTCCAGATCGATGAAACCGGCACTCGGGTTTTTGTCAATGTCCCGAATGCCCGTGAGATCGACGTGATCGACCTCGCGGCAAAGGCTAATCGATCGCTTTCGACCCAAGGCGCAGGATCCAATTTTCCGATGGCGGTCGACAGAACAGGACACCGAGTCCTGTCGGTCTTTCGCAGTCCCGCGATTTTGATGACGCTTTCCAATCCAGAGGGGCTCGTCGTGGCCAAGGTCCCGACCTGTGGTGACGCCGATGACGTTTTCGTCGACGCCAAGCGCCGCCGCGTCTACGTGAGCTGCGGAGAAGGCGTGGTCGATGTGCTCGACGAGACCGCGTCAGGCTACCAGCAGCTCTCAAGAGTGCCCACCGTGTCGGGAGCGCGCACGTCGCTGTTCGTTCCCGAGCTGGATAGGCTTTTCGTGGCGGTGCGGGCGAGGTCGGGAGAACCAGCGGCGATCTGGGTGTTCCGGCCGGCCCCGTGAAAATCAACTGTATGACGGCCCTCGCTGCGGTGGCCGTGGTTGCTAGCTGGAGCAGCGGCGCGCGGGCGTATCGTCCCTTCGATGGCACGGACGCGGCGGTGGCGGGAACGGGCGAGGTGGAAATCGAGCTCGGCCCGGTCGAGTACCTCCGTGAAGGAGCCGAGCGCACGCTGTTCGCCCCCGATCTCAAAATCAATTACGGCTTCGCCCTGGGATGGGAAGCATCCCTCGAAGGCAAACTCGCTGATCCTCTGACCGCCGGCATCCCTGGAACAAGTTTGATAGAAGGCGAGGCCCTGCTCAAAGGCGTGCTGCGCGAGGGCACTCTGCAGGATAAGCTCGGGCCCAGTATCGCAACCGAATTCGGCGTTCTGCTGCCGGGGATCAATGACGAACATGGGACTGGGGCAATCCTTACCGGTATCGCCTCCCAGCGATGGGCCTGGGGAACGGTCCACCTCAATGCGCAAATTGCGCTCACCCGCGAGCAGCATGTCGATTACTTTTTCGACACCATCATCGAGGGTCCGCGCGACTGGGTCGTGCGGCCGGTTTCCGAAATCTTTTACGAACGCGACGTTGGCCTGTTTCGAAGCCGGTCCGCGCTGATCGGTGCAATTTGGCAGGTGCAAGATAACGTGGGCCTCAGCCGCATTGCGCTGAACCGGGCACGCTGATGCGAGCTCGATCGGCTACGCGCGAGGAGTGGTGGCGGCCGATGCCGCCCGGAACCTCGGCCGATGCGCTGCGTGTGCTGGCGGCGCGCGGCGTCCGCGCCTTTGGCGACGGCTTTGTCGCCTTATTGCTGCCGATATACCTGGTGGAACTCGGTTTCAGTCCGCTGGCGATCGGAGCGATCATTACCAGCACCCTGATGGGCACTGCGCTGCTGACGCTTTGGGTCGGGTGGATCGCCAACAGGCATTCCCGGCGCCTTCTCCTTCTCGCGGCGGCGCTGCTGATGGCGGCCACCGGCGCCGGCTTCGCGTTGATCACGAATTTCTGGCCGCTTCTTCTGATCGCGTTTGTCGGAACGATGAACCCCACCTCGGGCGATGCGAGCGTCTTTGTTCCGGTCGAGCAGACCGTGCTCACGCAGACGATCGCAGCGCGACAAAGGACAGCGCTGTTCGCGCGTTACAGCGTGATCGGCTCTTGCGCGACGGCGCTCGGCGTGCTGGCGGCGGCGCTTCCCGATTTCATAACGGTATTGACCGGTTGCTCGCGGGCGGTCGCGATGCAGCTGATGTTCGGGTTTTACGCCCTGCTAGGCCTGATCGCCTTTCTGTTCTACAGGCCGCTTTCTCCGGCTGTCGAGACTGCCGAGGCGACTCCGCGGGCGCCACTTCGGCAATCAAAGCGGCTAGTATACGGCATGGCCGCTCTGTTCGGCATGGATTCGTTCGGCACCGGGTTCCTAGTGCAGTCGCTGCTCGCGCTGTGGCTCTACGAGGCCTTCCACATCTCGGTGACGACGGCAGCGGCAATCCTGTTCTGGAGCAGCCTCTGCTCGGCGGCGTCTTATCTTGTTGCGGTGCCGATAGCAGCGCGCATCGGACTCATCAACACGATGGTCTTCACACATCTGCCGTCGAACATCCTTCTGATCCTGGTCCCGTTCGCGCCAGATCTTGCCACAGCGATCGCGCTTTTATTGGCGCGCAGCGCCTTGTCGCAAATGGACGTGCCGACACGGACCTCCTACGTCATGGCGGTCGTGACGCCGGAGGAGCGGCCGGCGGCGGCAAGCCTGACCGCGGTGCCCAAGACCTTTGCCTGGGCTGCCGGATCGATGATCTCCGGCTATCTGTTGACGATTAGCGCCTTCGGTTGGCCGCTCGTTGTCGGCGGGGTGGTCAAGGCCCTTTACGACATTCTACTGCTGATCAACTTTCGCAAGGTGCGTCCGCCCGAGGAGGCCGTGGCCTCCGCGGATTGACGCGCGCTAGAGAAATCCGAGCCCACCCAACGCCCCACCCGCCGCCAGGATCCAGGGCGGATTGAGTCGCGTCCCGAGCATCGCGGCTGCCGCAGCGGCAGTGATCGCCACACTCTGCCATCCGACAGCGGAGGAACGGGCCATCACATATCCTCCGGCAATGACAAGCCCAATCGTCAGAGGAACAAGCCCACTGCGTGCAATACGCTGCCACGGCATATCGCGGAAGCGATCCCATAGCCGGTATGAGAGGTAGTACATGGCACAGGGCGGCCCGAAAGTCGCCAGCGCACTGGCGATCGCACCGGGAATGCCTCCGACTTTGAGCCCGATAAAGCTCATCATCAGGATCATGTTGGGACCAGGCGTCACTTGCGACACGGCAAAGAAATTCGCGAACTCCTGGTCGGTCATCCAGCCCCTCGCAACGGCGAAGCTGTGGACGTCCGGCAGAACCGTTGGGAACCCGCCGAAGCTGACCGAAGACAGCACCGCCAGATGCCCCGCCAGCACGAGGGATGCCGAAGAGCTGTTCATGCTCTGGCGCGTTCGAGACCCACGGCAGCGATGCTGACGGGCGCCAATACGATCAGCACGATCGGCAACGGCAGACCAGTGAATGCCATGCCGATAAAGGCCAGTCCGGCGAACAGCAATGCCGTGCGACGACGGCGATGCGGCATCAGCAGTCGCAATCCTGTTCCGATCAACAGTCCCGCGGCAGCCGCAGAAAGTCCGCCGAGGATGTTCTGTAGCATGGCGATTTCAGCATGTTGGAGCACCACGCCGCCGACTGCCAATCCGATGGTCCAGGGCAATAGAATGAAGCCGGCGACAGCGCCTATCGCGCCGACCCCCCCGCGCATTTTTGTGCCGACGCAGACCGTGATTCCCACGATATTGGGCCCTGGCATGAGCTGGCATAGGGTCAGCGTCTCGGCAAACTCCTGCTCGTCCATCCATTGCTTTTGTTCGACCACAACACGCCGCGCCCAAACGAGCCCTCCGCCAAAACCGCAGAGAGAGACCTTCAGAAAGCCGATGAAGAGTTCGCGTAACGGGACCCGATCGGCGAAACTGTTTCTTTCCCGTTTTTCGAGCATGGCATCACCTGGATACCGATGGGCGATCAGTTCGGCAAGCGGGGGCTGACTCCTCTCGCCTTGTTCGCTATCGTGCCGGTTCGGTTAAAATCGGCGCAGCTGCAGAGAGGTTGTAGAATTATGATGTCGAGAGCGCTTCGATTGCTTGTGCTTGTCGCACCCGTCGTCGTGTCGAGTGCCGGCGCCGGGTCGGTCTGGGCTCAAGATGACGAGATCGAAGAAATGGCTGCCGCCCTCAAGGATGCGGCTTTTACGCTGCAGGAAGGCCTCAAGGCCGGTGAGCGAGAAGGTCAGCCGATCTCTGCTCAATTCGAGATCGAGGACGGCAAACTGCAGATATCGATTTACACGGTCAAAGGCGACAACTTCTCCGAGGTCGTCGCCGATCCGAAGACCGGTGCGATCGTAAAAACTGAAAAGATCACCGACACCGACGAGCTCAGCGACGCGGCCGATCAGAAGGAAGCGATGGCGAAGGCTAAGACCTCGCTGCTGACCGCAGTCGATGCGGCGGTGAAAGAGAACCCCGGGTTCCGCGCAGTCAGCATCTTTCCCGATTTACAGGACGGGCATGCCATCGCAGAGGTCACACTGTTGCAGGGGACGACAGCGAAGAAGGTTACCCAAAAGCTGGAGTGACCTCCCACAATTGGCCGCAGCTGCTCCTTCGCTTACGGGTTTTTCGCGATCAGAATGGCCCTGAAATCGTTGACATTGGTGAGCGTGGGGCCGGTGATCAACAGGTCGCCGAGCCGAGCAAACACCGAATAGGCATCATTGTTGGCGAGATGTGACGGCAGGTTAAGCCCGGCCTCTGCGGCGCGCTCCAGGGTATCCGGCAGCAGAAACGCGCCGGCGTTGTCCTCGCTGCCGTCGATGCCGTCGGTGTCGGCAGCGATCGCGGCGATTCCGGCGCATCCGTCGAGGGCTGCGGCGAGGCTCAACAGGAATTCGACGTTGCGCCCGCCGCGGCCACTGCCTCGTACGGTGACGGTGGTCTCGCCGCCGGAGATCAGGGCACAAGGGGGCTCTGCCGGCTGTCCGTAGCCTGCCACTTGCTTTGCGATTCCAGCGTGAACCAGACCGACATCGCGCGCCTCACCCTCGAGGGCGTTGCCGAGGATCAGCGGGCGGAACCCGGCATCTCGCGCAACCTCCGCTGCTGCTTCAAGCGCGTCTTGCGGGGTGGCGACGACACGGTTCGTTACGCTGCGAAAACGGGAATCCCCGGGTTTCGGCGTTTCTGCGGTCGGTCCCCGAAGATGCTTGAGCACAGGTCCGGGGATTGCGATCCCATATTTGTCGAGTATCGCGATCGCCACTTCGGAGGTGGTCGCGTCCGGTACGGTGGGGCCCGAGGCGATGACCGACGGATCGTCTCCCGGTACGTCCGAAATCATCAGCGTGAGTACCGGCGCGGGCGCCGCCGCGATCGCCAGTCTGCCGCCTTTGATCGCCGACAGATGCTTGCGAACGGTGTTCATCTCGCCGATATGGGCGCCGCTGCGCAGCAGCGCGCGATTGATCGCCTGCTTGTTTTCGAGCGTTACCCCCTCGGCGGGGAGCGCGAGCAGCGCCGAACCGCCGCCGGAAAGAAGACACAGGACGAGGTCGTCCGGGCCCAAGCCTTTGACCTTGTCGAGGATGCGCCGCGCCGCTTCGCGTCCGGCGACGTCCGGCACCGGGTGCGCGGCCTCGATCACCTCGATGTATCGGCACCGCGCGGAGTGGCCATAGCGCGTCACGACCAGCCCCTCGAGCGGCCCGGACCAGTTGGCCTCGACGGCGGCTGCCATTGCTGCGGCGGCCTTGCCCGCGCCGACGACAACGGTCCTGCCCTTGGGCGGTTTTGGCAGGCGCTTCGGGACGCACAGCGCCGGCGACGCCGCGGCCACCGCGGCATCGAACATCTGGCGTAGCAGACCGCGATAATTCATGCGGTAATCCGGGGGCCTGTTCTGCCGGTCAACGAGACTGTCTACACTCATTCGCAGCCGATTGCATCGCGGTGGCGGGGTCATCACTCCACGGCCGGTGTTTACGATTACGACTGCTTTTGATGCCGATAAAACGGGGTAACGGGATGAAGTGTCGCAAGGAGACGATTTTGATCGTGGGGGCCTTGGTTTTCGCCCTTCTGTGCGCGTCAGCGAATCCACCTCCGGCGGCCGCGCAGACGCCGCCCGCGGCGAGTGCCGCGGTGTCCCCGGCGGCCTCGTTCTTGCTGACGGTCTTTTTGCGCCACGATCAGACGAAAACGGTCGAACAGATAAACGAGCATCTGAGACCAACCGGCTGGTACGACAAATTTCCGCCAGACGGGGTCGAGATCGTCGCTTGGTACGTGATGATGGGGATCGGCCAGGTCGTGATCCTGCGGGTTCCGGCCGAAAAGTTGCGTGACACCAACCGTGTGATCGAGCACACCGCCTGGGGCGGCTGCCGGACCGAGTTCTACCCGACCTACGACTTCAAGCCGGTCTGGGACGCGGTCCCCCATCATCGTCCCTGAACCCTGCGGCGCGTAACCCATGAGAAGCCCGGTTCGAGTGCGCCATCGCCGACGCGTTCTCTGCGTCTTTCCTCGCTATGCTCCGTCTTTCGGCACGTTCCAATACGCCTATCCGCTGATGGATGGGGTACGCGCCTTTATGCCGCCGCAAGGGATTCTGGTCGTCGCCGCCTATCTGCCGCCGGCGTGGGAAGTGCGGATCGTCGATGAAAACGTCCGACCGGCGAGGGAGGAGGAGCTGGCCTGGGCCGACGTCGTCTTCGTCAGCGGCATGCATGTCCAAAGGGCCGAGATCAAGGCGGTCGGACGGCGAGCCCATGCATTGGGCAAGCCGACGGTCCTGGGCGGCCCATCGGTATCCGCTTCGCCGGAGCAGTATCCCGAGTTCGATTATCTCCACCTGGGAGAGCTTGGCGATGCAACGGATGCGCTGATCCTGGCGATTGACGAGGACACATTGCCACCCGCCATACAACGGTGCTTCGCCACGCGCGAACGGCTGCCGCTCGCCGATTTCCCGATTCCGGCCTATGACCTGATCGAGGGCGGTCGCTATTTCATCGGCAGCGTCCAATTTTCGAGCGGATGTCCCTACCGCTGCGAATTTTGCGATATTCCGGCGCTTTATGGGCGTCAGCCGCGCCTCAAAACGCCACAGCAGATCCTCGCTGAGCTGGATGCGTTGCTCGCCGCAGGGATCAAGACTTCGATCTATTTTGTCGACGACAATTTCATCGGAAATAAGAAAGCCGCGCGTGAACTCCTGCCGCACCTCGTTGCCTGGCAAAAGCTCCGCGGCTATCCGGTCCAATTGTGCTGCGAGGCGACCCTCAATATTGCCAAATCTCCGGAGATCCTGGCGATGATGCGCGAAGCCTATTTTTGCACCGTATTTTGCGGCATCGAGTCTCCGGAATTGGGTGCGCTGGACGCGATGCAGAAATCGCAGAATCGCGCAGTACCGTTGCTCGATGCGGTCGCAACGATCAACGGCTACGGCATCGAGGTAGTCTCCGGCATCATACTCGGTCTCGATACCGACACCCCAGAGACCGCCGATCGGTTGATCGAGTTCATCGATCGCTCTCAGATCCCGATGCTGACAATCAATCTGCTGCAGGCCTTGCCGAAGACACCGTTGTGGGACCGGCTGAAGGCCGCCGGCAGGCTCAGCGAAGACAGTGGCCGCGAGTCAAACGTCGTGTTTGCCCGCCCCTATGACGAGGTTTTGCAGAGTTGGCGGCGCTCGATACGTCATGCCTACAGCCCGGAGGCGATCTATCGCCGCTTTGTCTGGAATGCGGCGCACACCTACGTCAACCGGATCGCCCTGCCATTGTCCCGCGCCCGCCTCAATCCCGGCAATCTGCGCCGCGCGATCGGCATCATGACGAGACTGCTGGTTCGCGTCGGGCTGTTCGGCGACTACCGCCGCAGCTTCTGGCGAATGGCCTGGCCCGCGCTACGCGCTGGACGCATCGAGGAGCTGATCCATGTCGGGATCGTCGCCCATCACATGATCACCTTCGCACGCGCCTGCGCCGAAGGCCGCGAGAACGCCTCTTTTTTCATGGACCGGCCAAAGCTGGCTGTGGAACTCAGCAGCAGTTGACTCGCCCGGATTTCTGGGGCACCGATCCAGAGAAACCATCGTCAACGCCCAGGGAGGAGAGCATGGCCTCACCCAAAAAGCTGTCGCACATCGTGCTGCAGACCAATCGCCGGCGCGAGATGATCGATTGGTACTGCACGGTGCTCGGCGCCGAGATACTTTACGAAGCCGAGCGCATCTCGTTCATCAGTTACGACGACGAGCATCACCGGGTCGCCTTCCTCGATCCCGGGCCGCTGACGGAACGGCAGCCCGACGCGGCGGGCCTGAATCACGTCGCGTTCACGTTTGGCGGGCTAGACGATCTGATCGACAATTATCAGCGGCTGAGCGAGCTCGGCATTCGCCCGCACCGTTGCGTCAATCACGGCGTGACGACCTCGATGTACTACCACGATCCCGACCACAACCAGGTCGAGCTGCTGGTCGACAACTTCGCTACCGCAGTCGAGGGCCAAGCCTACATGCGGCGGCGCTCGGCCAGTGACAAGAACCCGGTCGGCGTCGTCTATGACCCGGAAGAGCTGGCCTCGCGCGTGCGCAACGGCCTGCGCGTCGAGGAGCTCGCCTCGATCAACTGAGCACAGGCGACGGGCGTGTTGCGCCGGCCTTAAATTCGGGAGGTTACGGCCGGGCCACGGGCCCGCGGCTGTCCGGCACCGTCGCCGCCTTTTCCTTCCAATCCTTTGACCACGGCGTCACGGGTCGCGCCGCCGGGACGCCGTCGACCCGGATCTCGTCCACCTGCTCGTTGAAGAAGCAGAGGTAGCCTTTGATCTTCGGGCATTCCGGGATTGGGTCGGGATAGGTCCAGACGAGATCGTTGAGCAGCTTGTCCCCGATCTTGACGGAGTAATAGCCGGCCTTCCCCTTGTAGGGGCAGCGTGTGACGGTCTCGCTCGGCACGAGCAGGTCCATGCGCACATCCTCGGGCGGGATATAGTAACGGGTCGGCAGCCGCGTCTCGAACAGAAACCGGGCGCGCCGGGTCTCGGCGACGACTTGGGCTCCGACGATTACCTGCACCGAGCGCGACGAGTCGAGCACGTCGACGCGCTTATAGGGGTCGCGCGGGTGGACGAAAATCTCCTCGTCCTCCTCGTACCAGGCGTCGACACGGTTCCAGTAGAACGCGACGAAGTCCTTGATCGCTGCTACCTCCTCGAACGGCTCGGGGTAGCCCCACACGGCATTCTCCGCCACCTTATCGCCGGCCGCGATCGCCCAGTAGGAAGCCGTTCCTTTATACGGGCAGAAGGTGTGATGCTCGGTCGGGGTCATCCGATCCATCCGAATATCCGACCGCGGGAAGTAGTAGACCGGCAAGTGCCGGGTCTCGAAGAGCAAATGCGCGTTGGTGCTGTCGGCGATGACCTCACCGTTGAATTTGACGCGCACCCGCCGCGGCGACGGCTCGAACAGGATCTTGTAATCGGGGTTAGTCTTGAAACCGGATTCGCGCGTCTGTGCGGGCATCGGCATAATCCGCTCCTTTCGAAATCTCTCTGCGAGAATGATCGCGAGCCCTGGAGATCGCAAGACCCACGCGGCAGCGGATTGACAGCGTCGGCCGCGGGTGGTGCATTGCCCCTCACCCCCGGCCCTCTCCCCGCAAGCGGGGCGAGGGAGGGGCCCGCGCAGCGGGAGGGTGAGGGGCGACCAGATGGCTCAATCATGAAAGCGCCCGCTGTCGATTACGTGCGGCCGCGCAGCTTGGCCGAGGCTGTCGATCTTCTAGCGCAGCACCGGGGTGAGGCGCGCGTGATCGCCGGTGGCCAGTCGCTCGTGGCGATGATGAATTTGCGGGTCGCCTCGCCGGGATTACTGGTCGATATCAGCCGATTGCCCGAGCTGAGTTCGATCTCCGAGAATTCCGATGCGGTGAGCATCGGTGCTTGCGTGACGCATGCCGCGGTCGAGGACGGCCAAATTGTCGACCCGTCGCGCGGACTGATGCGGCGGGTCGCAGCGACGCTCGCCTATCGCGCGATCCGCACGCGTGGCACGATCGGCGGCAGCCTCGCGCTGTCGGACCCCGCCGCCGAATGGCCTGCCGTCCTGACGGCCTTGGATGCCGAAATCGTGGCTCGCGGCCCGGTCGGGCGGCGGTCGATCAAATGCGCCGAATTTACGACGGGGGTGTACGAGACGAACCTCGTTGCCGACGAGATTATCGAAAGCATCCGCGTTCCGAAGCTGCCGGCGGGCGCCAGGTGGGGCTATCTGAAACTGTCGCGGAAATCGGGCGAGTTCGCCAACGCGCTCGCGGTCGTTGTTGCCGATCATGCGCGCGATCATTCGCGCGTTGTCCTGGGCGTCGCCAATGGCGCACCGCTGGTCCTCGAAGACACCTCGCGTTTGGTTGCCGGCCGCGGGCGCGATGTCCGCCTCGCCGTTGCGGCGGATCTCGATCGTGCAGCAGGCCGCCATTTCGACGAATTTCAGCGCAATCTCCATGTGGTCGCCGCAATGCGCGCCGTGCAACAGGTGCTGCAATGACCGCTGTCCGCTTTCAGATCAACGGCGTTGCCATCGCGGATGACGTGCCGCCACGCCTGTCATTGGCCGATTTTCTCCGCGAGCGCCGCAATCTCACCGGCACGCATCTCGGTTGCGAGCACGGCGTCTGCGGTGCTTGCACCGTCCTTGTCGATGGCGAGCCGACGCGTTCGTGCCTGATGCTCGCCGTCGCCTGTGACGAGCGCGACATCACGACCATCGAGGGCTTTGCCGGCGACCGCGTGATCGAAACACTGCGGCGGAATTTTCATCGGCACCATGCATTGCAGTGCGGCTATTGCACTCCGGCAATGCTGATCACTGCGCGCGACCTGATCCGGCGGCGGCGCGCCGGCTCCGAGCGCGAGATCCGCGACGGGCTTGCGGGCAATATCTGCCGCTGTACCGGCTACACCAATATCGTCACTGCTATCGCTGCGACCGCCGAGGATATCGCGAGGGAGACGCCCAATGCCTGATGACGTTCGCGGGGTCGGCGCGTCCTTATTGCGCAAGGAAGATGAACGGCATCTGCACGGGCGCGGCCAGTTTGTCGCCGACGTCAAGCTGCCCGGCACGATAGATGTCGCGTTTGTCCGCAGCCCGCATGCGCATGCCCGCATCCGCTCGATCTTGGTGCCGCCGGAAGCGCGCGGCCGCGTCTTCACCACAGCGGATCTGCCGCGCGTCAAGCCGATCCGCGTCACCTCGCACTCGACCGGCGCCAAGTCGCCGCCCTGGCCGCCGCTCGCCACCGACAAGGTCCGTTATGTCGGCGAGGCGATCGCCGCCTGCATTGCGCCGTCGCGCGGCGAGGCGGAAGACCTCGCCGCCGCCGTCGCGGTCGATTTCGAAGTGTTAGAGCCGGTCGTCGACCCGGTGCGCGACATGCGCGGCAGCCGCTATCCGGTGCACGAGAATTGGGGCGACAATCTCTATATCGAGCACGTCCTCGCGGGCGGCGACATCGAGGTCGCGGCGCGCGCCGCCGAGGTGACGGTGACCCGCGATTTCCGGATGCAGCGGCAGTCGGGCGCGCCGCTCGAATGCCGCGGCGTGCTCGCTTATCGCGACCATCGCCTCGACGAGGTTGTCCTCTACGCCTCGACGCAGACGCCGCACACCCTGCGCGTCGCATTGGCCGAGATCCTCGATCTCGAGGAACGCCGCATCCGCGTCGTCGCCCCCGATGTCGGTGGCGGGTTCGGGCCAAAGGCCCGGCTCTACCCGGAAGAGATCATCCTCGCGGCATTGGCCTTGCAGCTCGATCACCCGGTCCGCTGGATCGAGGACCGCGACGAGCACCTGCTGACGGCAGCCCATACGCGCGACCACCACTACAAGGTCACGGCCTATGCTGACCGGCAGGGCCGCATTCTCGGTATCGACGCCGAGATCGTCGTCGATGCCGGCGCCTACGGGTTGTGGCCGCAAGGGCCGTACCATGAGGCCGGCATGGTGGCGCGCGCGTTGCCGGGTCCCTACACGATCCCGAACTACCGCGCGAAGCACTACACCGTAGCGACGAACAAGACGCCGCTCGGTCCCTATCGCGGCGTCGGCCGCCCGGGGGCGTGCTTTGTCATCGAGCGGCTCGTCGACGAAATCGCCCGCGCCGTCGGACGCGAGCCCAACGAGGTGCGGGCGGCCAACCTCGTGCGGCCCGAGCAGATGCCGTTCACGACAGTCGGCGGCATGCGTCTCGACAGCGGGAATTATGCCGAGAGCGTACGATTGTGTGCCGAGCTGTTGGACATGCCGGCGATCCGCTTGCGCAAGCAGCGCGGTGAGCCCGATGGGCGGCAGATCGGCGTCGGTTTTGCTACTTTTGCCGAGCAGACCGCGCATGGTGCCGCCGAATTTGCCGCCCGCGGCGCCGCGATCATTCCCGGCTTCGAGAGCTGCACCGCGCGCATTCTGACCGATGGCAGCGTCGTCTTGATGGTCGGCATCCAGTCGCACGGTCAGGGCCTCGAAACGGCGCTGTCGCAGGTCGCCGCCGAGGAGCTCGGCATCGACGCGGCGCGCATCTCGGTGCGCCATGGCGACACCGAGAGCACCGCCTTCGGTTTCGGCACTTTTGCGTCGCGCAGCATGGTGATGTCGGGGGGCGCGGTCGCGCGCGCCAGCCGCATATTGCGCGACAAGCTCTGCCGGATCGGCGCGCACCTCTTGCAATGCGATGTCGCCGATGTCCGCTGCGCTGACGGCATGGTGTCGGGGCCGCAGGGCTCGGTCACGATCGCCGAGATGGCCAAGGTCGCGCATTTGCGGATGGACGGGCTGCCGCAAGGGGTCGACCCGCTGCTCGACGCGACCGCGACCTACGAGCCGGCGATCAGCACCGGCGTCTACTCCTATGCGACGCACGGCGCCGTCGTCGCAGTCGACCCCGAGACCGGGTTTGTCGAATTGCTCGACTATGCCGTCGCCGAGGATTGCGGCACGATGGTCAACCCGATGCTCGTCGAAGGCCAGATCCGCGGCGGCGTCGTGCAGGGCATTGGCACCGCGCTCTACGAAGAGATCCCCTATGACGAAGCGGGCCAGCCGCTCGTCGGCACCCTGGCCGACTACCTGCTGCCGGGCGCCGCCGAGATGCCGGCGATCAAGATCGGCCATCTGCACACCCCGACCCCGCACACCGAATACGGCATGAAGGGCATGGGCGAAGGCGGCGCCGTCGCCCCGCCCGCGGCAATCGCCAACGCCGTCCGCGACGCTCTCAGCGGCCTCGGCGCCGAGGTGAACGAAACCCCGATCACCCCCCGCCGCGTGATAGCGGCGATCCGAAAGGCGCGTGCGGCGGCATCAAAGACATGAAAGTTTGTAGGGTGGGTCGAGCGTAGCGAAACCCACCGTTCCGAGCCGAAGCTGATGGGTTTCGCGCCGCTCAACCCATCCTACGCGTAATACGAGTTGGCCGGATCATCGAGCCGGTCTCCCTCCGGCGTGCCCGAATGCGCATCCCACAGTCGTTCGACTTCTGCGGGGGCTGCCTCGTAATCCGCCTCGCTGCGGATTGGCTTGATTTCGCTTGTAATTAACCTCTGGGACATCGATCCAGTCGTAGTCAAGGTTCTCCCCGGGCGGGAAGGGGCGAGTTCTCGTTGTCCATATGATCCGGGCGGGGTAAGCGTATCGGTCTCGGGACCTCGGCCGGCTCATCCCCCGTCGCTGTGGGTCGAGGGAGGAATCGGCGAAAAGGAGCCAACATGGACGGCACCACTGAACTCATCGAGACCGACCGGCGTTTTCTCGTTCACCCCCTGCATCACCCAGATGATCACCGCGAGCCGTTGGTCGTCACCGACGGGCATGGGGCGATGCTTCACGATGCCGGGGGCCGCGAATACATCGACGGACTTTCGGGCTTGTGGAATGTCAATGTCGGGCATGGCCGAGGCGAGCTGGCCGATGCGGCGGCCGCGCAGATGCGGCGGATCGCCTTTGCCTCGGCCTATATCGGCGCGACCAACGAGCCCGCCATCCGGCTCGCGGAGAAGATCGTGCGCCACGCCTATTCGAACTCGGCCGCGGTATATTTCACGACAGCGGGCGCCGAATCGAACGAATCTTCTTTTAAATTCGCGCGATATTACTGGAAGGTTAAAGACAAGCCGCAGAAGACCAAGATCATCTCGCGCATCCACGCCTATCACGGCGTGACGATGGCGGCGATGAGCGCGACCGGCATGGCGGCCTATCACAAGATGTTCGGGCCGCTCGTCCCTGGCTTCGTCCAGGTCGCGCCGCCCTACGCCTATCGCTGGGCCGCCAACGAGGAGCCCGGTGTCGGCGCCGCCGATCTGGTGGAGAAAGCGATCCTTGCCGAGAGTCCCGATACCGTGGCGGCGGTCATCGCCGAACCGGTGATGGGCGCGGGCGGGGTCATTGTGCCGCCGCCCAGCTATTTCCCCCGGTTGCGCGAGATCTGCGACCGCCATGATGTGCTCTTGATCGCCGACGAGGTGATCACCGGCTTTGGCCGCACCGGCAGGTGGTTCGCGCTCGGGCATTGGGGTGTCGAGCCGGACCTCGTCTCCTTCGCCAAGGGGGTGACGAGCGGGTATCTGCCTTTGGGCGGCGTGATCGCCTCGAAGCGCGTCCACGAGGCGATCGAGAGCGCCCCCGCCGACCGCAAATTTATGCATGCGGCGACCTATTCCGGCCATCCGGTCTGTTGCGCGGTCGGCTTGCGCAATGTCGAGATCATCGAAAACGAGGGCCTCGTCGAGCGCGCCGCGGTAATGGGCAAAAGGTTGCTCGCCGGGCTCGAGGGGCTGCGCGACCTGCCGGTTGTCGGCGATGTGCGCGGGCTTGGCATGATGTGCGGCGTCGAATTGGTGACCGACCGCAACACCAAGGCGCCGGCGCTCGGGCTCGGTGCTCGCTTCACGCGGGAGGCCTTGGCCCGAGGGCTGCTGCCGCGCATTCGCGCCGGCAGCGCCGATCCGCCGATCGGCGACACGATTTGCCTCGCGCCGCCGCTGATGACCCCACCCGAGGTGCTCGACCGCATCCCGCAGATCCTGCGCGAGGCGCTCGTCGCCACGACGCGCTAACTCTTAAAGGAGCCCCTCACCCCGCGAGCGGAGAGAGGGAGGGACCCGCGTCAGCGGGAGGGTGAGGGGCGGCGAGCGACGGGGAGCTAGACCAATGGGTGACCGCACGATCGGTGTCGTCCTCGATGGTGCCACGGGGCGCCTCGGCACGACCCAGCATCTGCGCTCGCTGATGGCGATCAGGAGCGAGGGCGGGCTGCCGCTCGCCAATGGCGACCGCCTCGTGCCGCAGCCGGTATTGCTCGGCCGCAACCGGGAAAAACTCGCAGCTCTGGCAGCGGCGAATGGCGGCCTCAAATGGAGCACCGATCGCGACACCTGTCTCGCCGACCCGGACATACCGATCTATTTCGACGCGACCGCGACCGGAGGCCGCCCGGCGCGCATCGCGGCAGCGCTGGAGGCCGGGAAAGACGTCTATGTCGAAAAGCCGCTCGGCGAGACCTTGGCAGACGCTCTCGATCTGGCGCGGCGCGCCGAGCGCGCCGGGCTCAAAAACGGGGTGGTGCAGGACAAGTTGTTCCTGCCTGGGCTGACCAAACTGCGCAAGCTCTACGAGACCGATTTTTTCGGCCGAGTATTGTCGGTCCGTCTCGATTTCGGCTGGTGGGTATTCGACGGCACGCCGTACCCGGCGCAGCGGCCGAGCTGGAATTACCGCAAGGCGGCCGGCGGCGGGCTGATCCTCGATATGTTCGCGCATTGGCGCTATATCTTCGATCGCTTGTTTGGCGAGATCAAAGCCGTGTCGTGCCGTCACATGACGGCATTGCCCGAGCGCCGCGACGAGACTGGGCTTGCCTATCGCGTCGATGTCGAGGATACGGCCTTCGCGATCTTCGAGTTGGCCGGCGGCGTGCTGGCGCAGATCAGCTCGTCATGGGCGAGCCGCGTCAGGCGCGACGACCTGTTGCAGATCCAGGTCGATGGGACCCTCGGCTCGGCAGTCTGTGGGTTGCACCGCTGCTTTGTGCAGCCTCTGGCGACAACCCCGAAGCCGTTCTTCGATCCCGAACGGCCTCAGCCGATGGTGTTCGACGCGCAGTGGCAGGAAATGCCCGACGTCGAGCCATTGCGCAACGGCTATCGCGCAGGTTGGGAAATGTTCCTGAAGCACGTCGCGGAAGACGGGGCGTTCCCGTCGCCCTTCCTCGACGGCGCCAAAAGCGTCCAACTGGCCGAAGCCTGTTATCAAAGCGATCGCGAGCGTCGCTGGATCGAGCTGACGCCGCTGACATTGTGAGACAGGGGCGGGCTGCTATACTTGCCGCGACTTCATGCAATCCGAACGGGAGGGATGTCCGTGATCCGGAATTCGACCAGCACTACCCGCCGTCGATTGCTGCAACGGGCAGCTGGCGGGCTCGCGGGGATCGTGGCGATGCGAGGCGCGCCGGCCTTTGCGCAGGCGACACCAAAGAAGCTCGTCTTCGCTCACATCGTCGCGCCGCCCGAATCCTCGGCCGTGGCCTTTGTAGAGATGGGCGAGGCGGTCAACAAACGCGCCAATGGCGAGATCGAGATCGAGTTTCACGCGGGTACGTTGTTGACCAAGGAGATCGAGGTCATCAACGCGATCAAGGCCGGCAACATTGCCATTGGCGACCCGGGCGGCGCCGCGGCGACCGTGTTCCCGGAGATGGGGGTCTTTCTCGTTCCTTATCTCGTCAAGAGCTACGAGCAAGCCTACAAGATGTTCAACGGGGCGATCGGCGACCGGCTCGACCGGCAGTTTCAGGAAAAATACAAGCTCAAGGTTTTGTGCTTTTACGATTACGGCTTTCGCCACTTCTGGAACAACCGCCGCCCGATAGGGACGCCCAAAGATCTGCGCGGGCTGAAGCTCCGGGTGCAACCCGCAAAGGTGTTCGCCGACACTATCAACGGTTTGGGCGGCGTCGCAGTGCCGATGGCCTGGGGCGAGGTGATCCCGGCGGCGCAGCAGGGCGTGATCGACGGCGCCGATTTGCCGATCGTCAATATCCTGGCGCTCAAAGCCTACGAGGTCTCGAAATACTGCTCGATGACCTATCACAATTACGGCCCGACAGCGCTGGTGATGAACCTCGACATGTTCAATGGTCTGACGGCGGCGCAGCAGAAGCTGCTGCTCGTGGCGTCGCGGGCGGCGCAAGAAAGAATCCGCGGGCTGACCGAAAGCGTCGATACGCCCGAGAAGGCCAAGGAGCTGCTCGAGCCCAAGGGAATGACTGTCAATACCGCGGACGTCGAGGCGTTCCGCAAATTGGCGCAAGAGAAGGTCTGGCCCGTCTACCAGAGAGAATATTCCGACCTCTGGGAAGAGATCGTCGCGACCAAGGTGTGAGGTGACTACCGCAGCCCCTCACCCCAGCCCCCTCCCCGCGCACGGGGACGCGCATGGGGAAAGGGAGAGCAAAGCCCCTCTGCCCGCTTCAGCGGGGAGAGGGAGGGGCCCGCGTCAGCGGGAGGGTGAGGGGCAGCCGCC
>Ga0126383_10000254_pt1 | contig 28074 bp, 20 predicted proteins | sample PanSoiMetPlot_35_FD_96882 | JGI IMG/M metagenome (GOLD analysis project Ga0126383, IMG submission 96882) | Tropical forest soil microbial communities from Panama - MetaG Plot_35 | ecosystem: Environmental > Terrestrial > Soil > Tropical forest > Bulk soil | place: Panama | collected 2016-02-17 | reverse complement strand
GGAGTTGTAACCGGAACACCGGTCACAGTGGCGGCACCGGCAACCAGTGCAGTGGTCAGCGGTCTGACGAATGGGACCACGTACACATTTACCGTTCATGCAACCAACGCGATCGGCTCAGGAGCTGAATCAGCGCCTTCCAATGGCGTGACGCCTTCAGTTTCAGCGGGGTTACCCGATCTTGGCCTCACGATAACCGGAGCCACGTCTGTCCCGCCTGGATCCAACGTCATTTACACGCTCTCGGTCACCAACACCGGAGCCGGACCAGCGCCGGACGTGACGCTCAACGATACGCTTCCCGTATCGGGTGCAACCCTGGTATCGGTAAGCACAAGCCAGGGAGTCTGCACGAGCGGCGGCACTCTTGTCAGCTGCAACCTGGGAGCATTAAGCGTTGGCGTGGTTGCCAAAGTGACGATCACGCTCAACGTCACGGCGCAGATCACCGACTCGGCCAATGTTCAGGCGTTCGATGCGAATGGCACGGCACTGACCGATCCCACACCGGCCAACAACAGCGCTTCCATCACCACTGGAATCGCTGCTCCAACAACCACAACTGACATTCAGACCATTGGCTCGGCCGCAAATGGCGGTCCTGCTGTCAACACTGCCGACTTCATTAACTGGCAGGTCAAGAACAACCAGACCACTGCGGCCAACAACGTAGTGTTCACCACCACTCTGCCCTCCGGAGCGCTCTACAGCTCTGTCAGCTCCAGCCTGGGCGTAAGCTGCACCGGCCCCGCGCCGGGAACCGCGGGCGGAACCGTTACTTGCAGTTTGGGTAGTCTTGCTGGATCTCAGACAATGCAGGTGACCTTGAACTTCACCGTAGCCGCAGCAGGTTCGCTTCCGTTCACCGGCTCTGCAACATTCAGCGGAACCGACACGAACCCTGCAAACAACTCAGCCACGGTGGTCATCAACGCAAGATAACGTTCGTTAATGCCCATTAGCTGCCGGCTCCCAACCGGCAGCTTTTTCTTTGACGAACTCAGCCATGGCCATTTGCCGGCGGTCTCTTACCTGAAGCCGGAATCAGCGTCTTTGTCGCGTCTGCGTCCATGTCGTGATCTCCTCAATCTTGGCGACCTTGCCTGTTTTTCGGGCCTGTTATCGCTCGCGCGTGAACGTATACCGCACTCCTCCCGCGAAGGTTGGTTTGTAGTATTCACGCTGGACCACATATTGCGGGCTTCCGTTGTAGAAGCCGAAAACCTCATTGTTCAGGTTCAGTCCGTAGGCGTAAATGGAAAGGTTGCGTGTGATCTTGTAGCTTCCCTGGGCGTCGATCTGGTAATGCGCATAGAGATAGTTGTCGCCACCGGGGCCTTTCACACCGCCGGCCGTCAGGTCTGCCGGAGCTATGGGAACTATGCCGTTCGTTCCGGGCTGCAGATCCTGGAACTGGTAGGCAAAGATCATTGCGTCGTTGTAAGTCATGCCCACGCGCAGCGAGAACTTCTTGGTATCGAAGGTCGGGCTGATGTTCCAAGTGTTCGGCGCCTGGCGTAGCAGCGCGGGATGGTCGTCGCGCAGGAGCGCCTCCAGTCCGTTCGTCCGCGAGTTGGTATAGCTGTAGTTCGCCGAAATGCCCGCGCCTTTCATCACACCCGGCAGGAAGCTCAACCGTTGCGAATACCCGACCTCAAACCCCCACAGGTTCGCGCTGCCGATGTTCTGTACCTGCGAAACCAGAACGTAGGGCGAGTTGGGAGCGATAGGCTGATTCTGGAACAGGCTGGGACTCTCAGCGAACTGGCCGTTAACAATCGGGTCGCCGAGTTGCTTGTAAAAGAAGCCGGCCTGGATAACGCCGACCGGATTCAGGAACTGCTCGAACAGCAGATCGTAGTTGTTTGAATGTTCTGCCTTCAAGTTGGGGTTACCCAGAGTGATCGCGTTCGGCGTCTGCGTAGTATCCAACACACCGTTGGCTTGCGCGATGTCCTGTGGGTCAGGACGTGCAATGCCCCGGCTGAAGACTGCGCGTATGTCGCTGTCCTTGGTCAAGCCAAAGCGCACGGAAACGCTGGGCAGGACGTCAATATAGTCACTGCCGCCGGGAACATTGACTGCGAGTGGGACCGTGTTACCGCTCGCGTCCTGCCCATTGTTGAAGCTCATCGTCGCAACATGCGTAGCTTCAAAACGCACACCTGCGACCACGCGGAGGCGATTGGTCAGATCAACGGTATTCATCAAATAGCCGGCGGAGACACGCTCGATCAGGTTATAGTTGTTTCCGTTGATTCCCTCGGCGCTAACCAAACCGCTGGCGAGGGCGAAAGCGCGTACCTTCTCGTAGTCCGGCGTATTGGTAAAGTGATAAGTCTTATCGTAGTAGTTGGAGTCAGTGAAAGTTCCCAGGAACTGAGCGGCTGGAATAAGGTTGGGAAGCGTCGTGAAATCCGCAGTCAATCCCTGCGTGTCATCGAACTTGTGAGCATTGCGGATCTTACCGCCGAATTCAAATATCGCGTAGTGCGATCCCAAATGGTACTGCTGGGCAAAAGAGGCAGATGCCTGTAGATTTAACTGGGCGGAGAGGCCCGAAGGCGGCAAGGAGAAACTGGACAGAGTGTAATTCCTGATGTCGGTAGCATCTGCGGTGCCGGGAACGAAACAGCCGGCGGAAAAAAGCGGGCGGAATTGGGTCGCCGTGTTCGGAACGTTCTTGCACGTGCCGGAAAGGTCAGGGCCATTCCATGTATAGTCGGCGCCACCGTCTCCGTTCAGGGAGCGAGAACGCGCCACTGAAGCGTCCCAGGTAAGCCAGGAGTTGTGGAAGAGGTGTTTGGCGCCTAACACCAGGCTGCCGATAGCAAAGTCCGGGCGACGCCAGTCCTGGCTGGCCTGAGGGTTGGCTCCGTCATTCAGCGTGTAAACCCATTTGTGTCCCCAATTGCGGAATGTGGAGTACAGACCGCGCAAGTAGATGCCCGAGCCTTCACCAAGTTTATAGTCCGCGCTTCCGGCTAGCCCCCAGCGCGTGCGGTAGTACATATAGTCGCGCTGGTCCATGCTGTCATAATGCGGAGTAATGCTGCTCGTGGTCGGCACAGGTTCAATATCATTGATGCCGCGCCCGTTCCAGTCATAAGTTCCACCGAACAAAATACCCAGTTTCTTGTTAGCTCCGAAGCGCTGCCCTACTGTGCCACCGAACTGGTCCACACCGCGCCCTCCGATGATCGGCGTGTAGCCACCGAGGCCATAGAGGCTGAGCGTGGGAACGTCGCCCGCGGTCTTGGTCTTGAGATTGACCGAGCCGCCAATGCCGTCTCCATCCTGATTCGCCTGCAGCGTCTTGTTGATTTCAGCTGATTCAACAAGGTCTGACGCGAGCGTATCCAGCTTGATCTGGCGGACGCCGCTCTCCGGTGAAGGTACGTTGATGCCATCGATGGTCACGTTGGTCAGGCGCGGTTCGGTGCCGCGAATCTGAACGTACTTCCCTTCGCCCTCATCGCGTTCAAGGGTCACCGAAGGGAGACGTCCCAGAGCGTCGGCAATGTTGGCGTTAGGCAGCGACGTAATTACGTCGGCGGGAATCACCTGGAGGATATTGTCGGCATCCCGTGTGCGATTGATGGCTTCGGCTTCGCCATGCGCCCGCGGAGCCGTCACCGTGATCTCTTCACTCTTCGATTTCACGCCGAGCGTGGCATTCACCACCGCCCGAGGATCAGTCCCTATCAATACCGGCTGGCTAAAGGACTCAAATCCAACATAAGACACAACGATCGTGTATTCGCCTTGCGGAACATTTGCGAATGTGAACTCGCCCAGCTGATTGGTGACCGCAACAACACCTCTTGGCTGCAGCTCCACCCGTGCGCCCTGTAGCACTGCCCCCGAGGAATCTGCGACTCGACCGGTGATGATCGCCCCTCGGCTCTGGGCCATCAGAAAGGAACCGCACAGCAACATTGCCGCCACGGCCCACAATACAAAATGAATAGGAGAACGAGAATCGGCGTGTCTCTTCATGGAAATATCTCCTTTCGGGCAAGGTCAGATTTTGTCTGCGAAGAAAAAGAAGGACTTTCACTGGCACCGCCTCGGCAGTGCGCAGTAAATTGCACTCCATATTGGCCGGGGGAGTTGAAGGAAGGATTAACGCATCATGAATTGTTTGTGAAGATCTGATGTGAAGCCAACCGCCTCCACTGATGTTTTAACCTGACGTACATAAGACAGCTGTAGCGTAGAGTGTCATGTTTCGATGGCCTAAGAATTCGTTTCTCCTGTGTTTGTGTGCGTGGTGCGCCACTCTGGCGGGGCAAACGCCTCCTGTGGCGATCCAGCTGAGCCACAGTAACCGGGCCCATTTCGTCGCTTACGGTGACACTCGTTTCACTAACCCTGCTGACATCAATGCGGCCAACCCTGAGGCGCGACGCGAACTGGTCAAAGCAATCGCACAAGCACACCCTGACTTCGTCACCATCAGCGGTGACATCGCCTACAACGGCAACGACGCCAATGACTGGAACGTCTATGACAGCGAGACCGCAATCTGGAGAGTAAAGCACATCCGCGTCTTCCCGGCGCTCGGTAATCACGATCTTCATGGCAATCTGGCTGTCAGCCTTTCAAATTACTTCAAGCGCTATCCCGAGCTCCAGCAAAGCCGTTATTACTCAGTCAGCACCGGCAATTTGTTGATGCTGACGCTGGATAGCTCGCTTGACGAGACCACTGGTGCCCAGGGTGATTGGCTGAAACGCCAGATCAATGCCGTTTCGCGAGAGATCGACTTTGTGGTGATTGTTCTTCATCATCCACCATATACCAGTTCCTCCGACGAGAAGAAGTTTGGCGGCGGTCACTCTGCGCGGACTCCGGAGCAAACGCTGGCCCAATATCTGGAAGAGCGCCAGAAGCAAATGCGCGCCAGAATTGTGGTCCTCTCCGGTCATGTCCACAACTACGAGCACCATGAGCATGGCGGCTTGGTTTATTTCGTAACCGGAGGCGGCGGCGCGCACGCTTATCCAATCGAGCGCAAGCCTACAGACCTTTTTCAGAGTACGCAAATCAACTACCACTATATTGATATCAAGGTGCAGCCGGGAAAGATGGTCGCCATTATGAACCGTCTGGAGTTCAAGGATGGAATTCCCGCATGGACCCAGGCGGAGACGGTAAATATCACTGTACCGGCCGACGCAAGAACGATCATCCAGCCAAAAGTCCCTTCCGCTCTCTCAAGAACAGTTCTAACCAGGTATTAGTTTTGCTGGCGGATTTAACGCCGAACCCGAAGGGCCCTGCAATTTAAATTCATTCAATCTTCACCTGCTCCCAACCTACTGACTGCCTCTCATGAGATACGCTCTGTTTCCGCAGGTTCTCTAGAAAGAATCTCGAATGTCGCCTGATTCGGGCAACCGATCTGGCGGGAATGCGGATGGATCGGATCACCGCAGGAGACATCCAGGCGACCAAATTCCACGATTCACCGTATTCAACAAATTGCGCCCTGCGCACTTTGCGCCGGGCGTTCAACCGGGCTCTAGAAAAGGAGCTTGTGCGGAAGGTTCCAAAAATTAAGTTGGCTTATGCGCCACGGCGGGAAACGGTGGTCTCTCGTCGAAGACGAGATGCGACTTTTCACACCCATTTCATTCACCCTTAACGGCAGCTTCATGGGGCAGCAACATAGCATCGATAGTCTTTCTCCGCAGGTTAGCTTCCCAAGGAAACACAAATAAGGAGAAATAAAGATGCTATTCAGGCACCAGCCCCCAAAGTGGCACGCAGGAATCAGTCTGTTCCTAGCCGTGCTGATGATGCTGCCGCAATCTGCATTCAGCGAAGACCGCCGTCCCCAAAGCGCAGAGGAACGGGCCACCGAGACACCCATCAAGCACGTCATCGTCATCATCGGCGAGAACCGCACGTTCGACAACATTTACGGCACTTACACGCCCAAGCACGGTGCAGTGACTAATCTGCTTTCTAAGGGAATCGTGAATGCCGACGGAACGCCCGGTCCGAATGCCGGTCTGGCGACGCAGTTTCAACTCCAGACCATCAACCCGGTCAGCTACTTTGTCGATACCAGAAAATTGATCAGCCCCGGCAAGGCCGCCTATTCTCCTTTTCTCCCGACGCCGGAAGCTGGCGGCGCGCCGCCCCAGCCGGTAACGTTCAGCCAATTCCTGAAAGACCCTGCCGATTCCGTGCCGCCATTCGACGCGAAGACTTTCTCGCTCGCCGAGCTCCATACCCTATCGCCCGAACTAGCGATCAAAGACCTGCCTCTGCTCACTTCCGGGACCACAGGGCTTACGAATTGCACCGCGGATCCCACGTTGCCGCCGACGCCCTGCGCTGAGCCGGACACGCGAGTAACCAATTTCAATAAACTGCCGAACACTGTCTTTCAGATCACCGGCGCCACGCTCCCCTATGACAGCTACACCGGCGACATGGTGCATCGCTTCTTCCACATGTGGCAGCAGTCGGACTGCAGCGTGCTGGACGCCACGCCAAAGAACCCATCGGGCTGCAAAAACGATCTTTATCCTTTCGTAGGAATTGCCCGCGGCGATGACAGCGGCAGCAGTTCCATGGGCTTTTACAACGTGCAGCAGGGAGACGCTCCGCTGTTCAAGCGCCTGGCCGATGAGTTCACGATGAGCGATAACTATCATCAGCCGGTCATGGGCGGCACCGCCGTGCAGCATCAAATGATAGGAACAGCAGACTCCCTGCCCTGGTTCCAGTTTGGCAATTTCCCGGCGCAGCCTCCGGTGAAGCAGATCGCTAATCCCAATCCCCAGAGCGCAACCAACGATGCGTTCGTAACTGATGCGCGCTGGACGAAATGCGGCGATCCCACTCAACCCGGCATCAAGCCGATCATGGATTACCTGGCTTCGCTTCCTTCGCGCCCCGACCTCACTCCCAGCAACTGTGCTCCGAATACTTTCTACATGATTAACAACACGCGGCCCGGTTTCCTCTCGAATGGCCAACTCAATACGGCGGCCATCAATGCCGGCACGGCGGTCCCGCCTTCTTCTCTCCGGACCATTGGCGATGCGCTCAACGAAAGAAACATCAGTTGGGCCTATTACGGCGGTGGGTTCAATGCCGCGGCCCGTTTTGACAGCGGCTCTACCGATCCGGTGGACGTGCTGATCGGCACCGGCGGCGACTGGTATTGCGACATCTGCAATCCATTCCAGTACGCAAGTTCCATCATGGGAAATCCGGCGCAACGCCAGGCTCATATCAAGGATGCCATCGATTTCTTTGACGAGCTCAGCCATGGCCATTTGCCGGCGGTCTCTTATCTGAAGCCCGATAGCTTTGGCGACGGCCACCCGGCCAGCTCCAAGCTGGATGTTCTTGAGGCGATCATTCAGCGGGTGCTGGATGGACTGAAAGAGCACCCGGAGTTGGCCGAGAGCACTGCGTTCTTTATCACGTTCGACGAGGGCGGCGGCTACTATGATTCAGGCTACATGCAGCCGATCGACTTCTTCGGCGACGGCCCGCGCATTCCCATGATTATCGTCTCGCCATTCTCCCGGGGCGGGCACATCAGCCACACCTATGCCGATCATGCTTCGATCGTGAAGTTCATCGAGCGGAATTGGCATCTGAAACCGCTTACCGGGCGCAGCCGCGACAACCTGCCCAATCCGATTGCCGCTCCCAACAATCCTTACGTGCCGCTGAACAGCCCGGCCGTAAGCGACCTGTTCGATATGTTCCATTTCGACCAGGACAAAGACCATGGACGGGACGACAAGTAACTGATCGTTTCGTACGCAAAGCAGAGGGCCCGGCGCTGGCCGGGCCCTCTCGCATTCTTAGCCAACAACTTTGCAGTTACGGAAGCGGAGTGCAGTCTTGGGCTAAAATCTTGATTCATGAAGACAGGCGCACAAGCTGACAACCGTTTTCAGAGCGATGCCGGCAAGTATGCCGCCTATCTGCAGACGCCGGAAGGGCGTTTGCGCCTGGATTTGGCATTTGCCAATGTGCAGGAGTTCCTGCCTGCGCCGGCCGGGGGCAATGCTCTATCTGCGCTCGATCTGGGATGCGGAACCGGAGCTACCGCGATTCGGCTCGCCCAGCAAGGTCTTCAGGTGACACTGCTCGACTGCTCGCAGGCGATGTTGGATATCGCGCAGCGCGCGGCGCTCGAGGCCGGTGTTAGTGATCAGATCACTGCTAAACGTGGCGACGCCACGATGCTGCCGGATCTCTTCGCGCCGCAGTCATTCGATCTGGCCCTTTGCCACAACGTTATGGAATATGTGGATGATCCGGGTACGGTCTTGTGTGGTGCTGCTCGCCTGTTGCGAAATTCATCGGCTATATTTTCCCTTCTGGTGCGCAGTCAGGCCGGCGAGGCTTTGAAGGCCGCAATTCAAAGCGGCGATTTAGCCGCAGCGAGCGATGCACTGGCTTCCGAGTGGGGACAGGAATCTCTCTACGGCGGCAAGGTCCGAATGTTTACGCTGGAAAAAATACGGGACCTGATGAAGGGCGCCTCGCTCAGCATCATCGTGGAGCGGGGTGTGCGCGTCGCCATTGACTACCTGCCGCCCAAAGTGTCTCGCAGCGAAGAGTATGCACGAATCCTCGATCTGGAGCGCAAATTGGGGACCCGTCCGGAGTTTGTGGCGACTGCCCGCTACACTCAGGTCCTGGCTCGCCCAATGAAGGATGGCGCATGAACCAAGTCAAAGCGTCATCCGCTACATCGGACATGCCGTCGCGTGAATCCGCCATCGCGCTCGGACTCGGGCTGACGAACGAGTGCAATCTCGCTTGTGCCTTCTGCTACCGCGATCCCAATCGCACGGATCGTCTCTCACTGGAGCAAGTGAAGTCCGTGATGGAGCGCCTCCCGGTGCGCTCGGTTAACCTGGGCACCGGCGAGAACGGCATGCATCCCGATTTCAAAGCCACATTGGCCTACCTGCGGACATGCGAAGTCAAGCTGACCATCACCTCGAACGGCCATAGCGTGGCTGTTTTGGAGGACCAGGAACTTCGTGCTTTCCACGACATCGAGTTTTCTCTCGACTACCCCACTCAACCGGAGCAGGATGCGCAGCGAGGCTCTGGGAATTGGGAACTCGTTCATCAACAGGCGGCGCGGTGCATGCGGCTGGGCGTTCCGGTGACGATCATCGCGGTGATGATGAAGCCGAACTACTTACGTCTGGCCGACGTTGCGCGGGTTGCGAAACGCTTTGACGCTCCCCTACGTGTGAACGTCTATCAGGCAGTGCGGTCTGACTTGTACGCGCTCACATTTGAAGAATACTGGGACGGGTTTCAGCAGCTCTTTGAGAACACTGACGTGATTGCCATTGGTGAGCCCCTGGTAAGAGCGATGGCCGGATTGCCTCCTCTGGCGGGAGGATGTGGCGTAAGTACAGTGCGGGTAACTCCGCGCGCCACCACACAGCCTTGCGTCTATTGGCCAGGAGCGGGCGAGCCGCTAGCGGATCTACCGCTCCGCGCGGCAGACATCCTCAACTCCTCTCCCTTCGAGTTGGCACGCACACTTCCCGAGGCGTGCCAGCCCTGCGAATTCCGCGAAACATGTCACGGAGGGTGCGCCGGACGGCGGAGGCTGCAGGGCGCGTTGCGAGAACCGGATTTTTACTGTCCCATCGTGCGCGGCCAGCGCCCGCGACTCCAGTTCCGCATGGCCGCAAATCGCGACTTGCCCAAAGTCGGCAGCTCCTGTACCACGGTCGTCATCGCGCGGGAGTGAAATTTCTGAAGTGGCTTAGGCAGCGGCGAAGTTCATTTCGCATCGACCCAGCTATCTGAACCCGCCAGCTTTACCGCAACATCCGTAAAGAAGATCCGCGCCTGGTTACCGTCTGCCGTCCCGTGGTGGTCGGTCGAGATTACAAGTGGCCCTGCTTGCTTGTAGCCTTCCCACGTTACCTGCACGAGACTCGGCTTTGCGGTCCCCCCATGATGGAAAACCATGTACTGGATTCGATTGTCGGAACCCACATAGACTTCCCAGGTGTCGCTGGGTGTGTAGCCAACGCCAGATGGATACTTAACCACCACATGCCGGGCAGTTCCCTTTCCACCCGGGATTTTCTGCATGCCTTTATCTTCCACGGTGGCTCCGCCGTCCCAGACAAAATGAAAAGGCAAGACCAGCCAGTACTGATCGTTGATAAAGCCGGGATCGATTTCCTTTTTGACGTTATCCGGTTGGCTGTCGAGTTGCGACCGTGAGTAGGAGACCTTGACCGGATTGCCTGCTTTGTCTTTACCTTCATAGGTCACTTTGCCCGTCTTAGGCTCCCACGTCCACGTTCTGGAGAGTTTGAATCCGGGAATGTTGAAGGTGTAGCGGATCGCATCAATTTGACCCCAGGAGTCGAGTCCATAAGCCTTGGCGATCTGGTCGGCGATAGGCGCCTTTTGCGCCCAAGAGTTTGCTGCCGCGAGCAGCAGTGCGATGGCCAGAAGAACGGTCTTGCCGGGCCGATTCGAATTTGTCATTGGGAGTCCTCTTCAAAATTATTCTTCTACATTGTAATTAGGCCAGAAAACGCCAGGAGAATCTATTGAACTAAGGTATTGTCTGATACCAGACGGTTGCCGACGGGATGCCAATACCCTGCCTGGAAGATCAATGGTGAGGTGCCCCTACACCATTGGGCTATTCAGAAACAGTAGGGGCGCCGTGATCTCCTCAATCGCGGCGCCCTTGCCTGTTTTCGTACCTGTTATCTCTCGCGAGTGGCTTATCCAATCGAGCGCAAGCCAACGGACTTGTTTCAGAGTGCGGAAGTTAATTATCACTACATTGATATCAGGGTGCAGGCGGGAAAGATGGTCGCCGTCATGAACCGGCTGGAGTTCAAGAATGAAATTCCAACATGGACTCAGGCGGAGACGGTAAATATTGTTGTGCCGGCCGATGCGAGAACGATCATCCAGCCAAAAGTTCCTTCTGCTCTCTCAAGAACAGCTCCAACTAGGCGGTAGCTTTCCTGCTGGTTTAGGGCCGAACCTGGTACGGCCCTGCAATTCAAATTCATTCAATCTTCACCTGCTCCTAACCTACTGACTGCCTTTCATGAGATACGCTCTGCTTCCGAGCAGGTTCTCTAGAAAGGAGCTCGAATGAATACCTGGAAATCTCGTTCATACGCACGCACGGCGCATGTCGTGATGGCAATATGCTTGGCTTTTGTGACATGCATGCCTCCAGTCGAGGCACAAACTTCCTTCCCGCGGTACGACCACGTCTTCCTCATCATCATGGAGAACGAAAATTACAATCAGGTTGTTGGCAATCAGTTCGCGCCGATCCTGAACGCGCTGGCCAAGGATTATGGTGTGGCCACGAACTATACCGGCGTAGCCGACCCAAGTGAACCCAATTATGTCGCCATGTTAGGTGGTGACACCTTCGGAAACAGCAGCGACGATCCGTACTTTTTCCCTGGCCAGACCGCCAGCGCCGAGAATCTGATGTCACAGCTTGAACAGGCGGGCAGGACCTGGCGCGGCTATTTCCAGAACATGCCCTATCCGGGCTATCGGGGCTATTGCTTTCCCGACAAATGTAATGGCATCCCCGACTCCGATACCCAATATGTTGCGAAGCATAATGGCATTGTGAACTTCGCCAACATGCAGACGCCGACGGAATTAGGAAAGATGTTTCCCCTAACGCAATTGGCCGCCGATCTTAAAGCCGGCACGGTACCAAACTTCAGTTACATTGTTCCCGACGAGTGTAACGACATGCACGGCGCTCCGCCGTGGTGCGTGGATTCGAACAGCACGGGATCCATTCAACAGAGCTTTCTCATCGCGCAGGGAGACAGGTTTACCGGCAATGTGGTCAACCAGATCACATCTTCTTCCATGTGGCAGACCGGCAACAACGCGATTGTCATAACCTTCGATGAAGGCAACACGGCCAACAGCCAGATTTTGACTATCGTAATTACCAATCACGGCCCGCGCGGCGTGAGTGACAAGACCAGCTTCAACCACTTCTCTTTGCTCGCCTCTCTGCAGCAGACGTTCGGGCTTGGCTGTCTGCTGAACAGTTGCACCGCGAGTCCAATGACCAATCTCTTTGCAATAACCGGCGCGACGGACGTCCCAGTGCTGCCACCACCGTTCAACTTCCCGACAACTTCAGACACCATTTCCGTCCAGGGAGCAGGCAAGCAGGCTGCCCGAGCTTCGCTTACCGGCACCGGATGGACGGTTGTACCCAGTTATACTTTCGGTTCGCAAGATAACATCCTGGCTGGCGTGTCTGCGGCTTCCCCGACTGACGCGTGGGCTGTGGGCGCCTACATTCCTTCGGTTTCTGGTGTGCTCAATACTCTGGCAGAACACTTTGACGGCACCCGCTGGACAGCCTTTCCGTTGCCAAACGTCGGAGTGCAACAGAACGTTCTTCTTGGCGTCTCCATGCCTTCTCCGGGACTTGCCTGGGCAGCAGGTTATTTTTTGAACGGAAAATTCCAGCAGCGGACACTGATCGAACATTTCGATGGAATGGTGTGGTCCGTTATTCCGAGCCCGAGCCCAGGTGCGCTCCAGAACATTCTCTTTGGCGTCTCCGCTGTTTCCGACTCAGATGTTTGGGCCGTAGGCGCCCAGCAGGATGGAAATGGCCTTTGGCACACGCTCACAGAACATTGGAACGGAACCGCATGGTCTGTGGTGAATGCCATTGACGCGGGGAGCAACGGAAATCAGTTCTACGCCGTCAAGGCTTTGGCTACGAACAATGTTTATGCAGTGGGCCAGCAGTCCGGCGTGGGATTCCCCAGTCAGGCTTTGATCGAGCACTGGAATGGAAAATCCTGGAGCGTAATTTCCAGTCCCGCCGACGCTGCTTCAGCGCTGCCTCTCGGAGTCACAGCGGCAGCTTCCACGGTGACCTTGGTGGGACAGCAAGAAACCGACACAGTGCCATATACCACGTATGTCACCGCAGGTGCGCCGGCCGCTTTAGCCATTCAATCAACTCCAAATTCCGGTAGCGGTGAAAATGACCTTTTCGCCGTAGAAACCGCGGTTGACGCCTCGACCTGGGCCGTCGGTTGGGACATCAATACAACAACGGGCAACCATGATCCACTCATACTCCAGGGAAAGAATGGGGTGTGGTCTCTGGTGTCAAGCCCAAGTCTCGGGACAGGAACGGACAGCGGCTTCGCCGGCATCGCTGCAATTCCCGGCGGCGGGCTCTGGGCTGTAGGCGTGACCGCGCCGGCAAACGGGAACTATTCTACACTGATCGAATTTCATCCTTAGCTTTGAGAAGCGTCTTCTCAATTTAGAAACAGGGAGGCCTGGGCGTTGCCTGGGCCTCTTTTGTCTACCAGAGAGAGCGATCCCAGCATTCTACCCTGCGGTGCGTTCCAACCGCCTGGTACGTAATGCGATCACACTCACTGTAATCGCGATGGCTCCATATTCCAGCAGCAAGATCCAAGCCGGAACCAGCCAGGGCCTTCCCAGCGCCCGTAGATGCCAGACGTAGTAGGTAGGAATGATGCTCACAGTCCAGACGATGACGGGCAATGTCGAAGCAGATCGTAAGAACGGCAACAGCCAAAGCAAGTACCACGGATAGACGACGGGAGCGAAAAAAAGCGACGCAGCCATGGGCCACGCGAACGTCTCTGGCAGCGATTCAGTTGACTTTCTTCTTAGTAAAAAGGCCACGAGAAGACCAACCAGCATGGCCACCCCAGCCGCGATCTGTGGCGACGTCACTCCTTCGACCATTCTGAAAAGTGGACCATTGAAACGGAAACTCTGAACGTAAGTACTGAGCGAACCCAATGGAATTCGCCCTCTCTCCAGGAAAGGCAAATAAAGCAGCACAAAGACAAAAACAGCAACCGCGGCGTCACGAACGCGGACGCGTCGCCAATAAAGCGGCACTAGCACAAGGGGAAGAAACTTCACCGCAACGGCCAGCGCCAATGACACCGCGGCCACTGCACGCCAGTTGCGACTCAGTGCAGCGACCGAGATCACCAACAGCAGAGCTCCCAGAATATCAACGTGGCCGCTACCCGCAACCTCTATCGCCAGAAGTGGATTCCAGGCAAAGGCCAGCACCCAGTGCTCTGCCTTTCCTGTGCGACGCAAGAAGTCGAGCAATACAAAGACAATCGCGAACTCGCAAAATACAAATGCTACTTTGAGCGCGAAGACAGACTCGTGAACCGCAGTGACGGCCCGGAAGAATAACAGCGCCCCAGGCGGATATGGACTCGGCAGGTCGGGGTGGTTCAGCGTACGCGTCTCAGAGGTGTGCAGACCGGCGACCTTGGGGTCACTCGGAATAAGTGTATACGGGTTATAACCGAGCCGCTGCACGCGCCCATCCCAAACGTATCTGTGGATGTCATCGTCCACCCCAGGCGGCTTCAGCAGAAACAAAACGTGCCACACTGCGGAGAGCGCCAATGCGAATATTAAAACGTGTTTCGGGAAACTGGGTGTCGTGAAAAGCTCACGAATCGCGAACAAATATGAGAACCCGGCGGCAATAAGTGAAATCATGAACGCGAGGCCGCCACGGTCACCTAAATTGCGCGAGCAGATTGTCAGGGCCAGCAGCAGAATGCCGCCCAAAGCCAACAGTCTCACCGCTGGGCCGCGTGTCACCGCTCTCCCATACGACGATGCTCTTGACCGAGGGCCTGCCCCCATTCTGCAAACCACGCTGCCGTTCGCGGAGCTCGCGCCGGCGCCAGCGCCAGTTCCGGAGCGAGCCGGACGAGGTCTTCGGCAACATCGATGTCATAGAAAGTCTCGGTCATCCTGCTAGAAAGTTTCAGAATCTGAGCACGCGCCAGTAACCGTTCGAGCGCGCTGCTTGTTCCAAGACCATCATTTTCAAAGAGCGTTGGGTGAGCGGCCTTTGCGCCGACAAGATAGTACCCGCCGTCATGCGTTGGTCCCAGCACTAAATCCGAATTTGCAAGAGTCGCAAAGGCGCCTTCCAGAACTGAAGGTGAGAGATGGGGGCTGTCACTATTGAAGGCGATGACACGCCGGCCGCCTGCGGCGAAATGGGCAAAAACAGAAATAAGACCCGCAGCAAGTCCCTCGCCTCTTTGGGCCACCACTGGTACTGAATGCCCGAGAAAATGCTCCAGGTCAGCCTTGTCCGTTTCGGGGCACATTACGGCGACTTCCACGTCCGGCAATGATTTTGCCAGGGCAATGGTATCCTGCAAAAGAGAGCAGTACAGCGCTGTTATGGCAGGGGACGGAAGCGTTTGAGCTAGGCGCGTCTTGACCGTGCCTGACCGTGGCGCTTTCGCCATGATAACCAGCGTACGGTCTCGATTTGTGAAGTATATCTGGTTTTTCGATTCCATTGGACGAGGTGTACTAGGCCGTTTTTGCTGCGCTTGCCTTTCGACGACGAAAATAATAGCGCACGATGCGGCTCAGAATGAACCACGCAGCTCCCAGCGTGCCCTTGATCGTACCGCTGATTTTCGATTTCCCGATGCGCGGATGATAGCTCACGGGAACCTCAACGATGCGGAATCCGGCCAAGGCGCCCTTCAGAATCATCTCGACCGCCCATCCGTAGGTCGCCTCCTCGAGCGCAAGAGCGGAAAGCACATCGGCACGCGCGGCGCGGAATGGCCCCAAATCACTGACCTTCACACCATACAAGACTCTGATCAGTCCGGCAGCAAGATGATTGCCGAACGATTGGTGCCACGGAAGAGCCCGCGAATTGCGCCCAGCCCCCAGCCGCGAACCAATCACAATATCGGCGTGGCCTTCCATGATAGGAGCGAGGAGAATCGGCAACTCTGCGGGCCGGTCGCTGTAGTCGCCATCGAGGAACACAACCACGTCCGGACTATGCGCATTCGCCAGGCCTGTCAGGCAGGCGCGTCCGTATCCCCGGCGAGGCTCTTGCAAAACGCTGGCTCCCATTCGGTGGGCGATCTCCGGCGTTCCGTCAGCTGAGTTGCTGTCGACGACAATGACCTCGGTCGCAATCCCGCGTGGAAGATCGGCGAGCACGCGGCCGATGGCCTGCCCTTCATTGTAGGTGGGAATGATGACCGATATTCGCACGCAGAGTCGCTAGATTACCACCAGAACGACGACGGGTTGCGCCGGGCTAGCAACGCATCGATGCCCCATGCGCGGCCTGCTCGTCCCAAAGCAAGTCCCAGCGATGAAAGCACCGGAACCAACAGCTCCCAAATCCACGATGTGCCCCACTCAGAGATCCACAGACTGCCAAGAAAGAAAAACGCCACGGTGGCAGCGGGCCGTGTAAACAATCCCAGGACCAAGAGGATCCCGAGTGAAATCTCTGTCATCGCCTGCATGGGAGCCGCCAGCGAGGCATGACTCGCTGCCAGTCCCATCACTGCCTTCCAGACAGCGGGCGAGTGGCTCATTTTGATGTAGTAATTGATCAAGCTTGAATAGCCGCCAGTCGTATAGAGGCCCTTTCCCAGATTTTCAAAGAAAACCCATACGAACATGGCGCCGATGGTGAAACGAACCAGGGCCAGACCGCTGGCGGCTTGCGAGTGGCCGGTAGAATTCAGAGGACTTAAACTTGTCGCCATTATCAGCCCCTTTTGCAGCAGACTTGGCTCGAGACTGCGAGTTTCAATATTAAACGTTTCCAGTCAGGTTCGCTGAAGCCCAGAGACAGGAAGCCACACTGTTTTATCAGCGTAGGGTACAGCAGGCGTTCCGCGACGTTTCCGATGCCTTGATCGCATACCGCAAGAGCCAGGAGTTTCACATCCAGCAGGAGCAGCTTACACAGGCCGCCGACGGCGCCAGAGATCTATCGAATATGAGATATAAAGGGGGCGCCACCAGCTACCTGGACGTACTGGATAGCGACACGCGATACTTCTCTGCTCGGCTTTCGCTCACTCAGGCACAGTTACGCGAGCTTCAGTCACTGGTACAGATCTACAGTTCACTAGGCGGTGGCTGGCAGCAGTAAGAAGGCTTTACGCGGGCCGCGACTCAGTGGCTGTGTTCTTTTTCTATTACTATTTTCATGCGGCCGGGATTTGCCCAGTCCATAATCAGTTTCGGAATGCAGGAGAGTGGCGCAATCGTTTCAACAGCTCCGGCGGAAATCGCTTCTTTGGGCATGCCAAAAACAACACAGCTCTTTTCATCTTGAGCAATGGTAGCGCTGCCGGCGCGCTTCATAGCAAGCATTCCGGAGGCGCCATCATTTCCCATTCCTGTGAGAATGATTCCCAGAGCATTTGCGCCGGCTACAGAAGCGACCGAATGGAAAAGAACGTCAACACTGGGACGATGGCGGGAGACCAGAGGTCCCTCGCTTAGCTCAACAGAGAACGCTCCCGGCTCCCTCACCAGAGACAGATGGCGGTTTCCCGGCGCGATAATGGCGCGCCCTCGGGTAATTCGGTCCCCATCTTCTCCTTCCTTCACCTCGATCCGGCACAGGGCATTCAAGCGGTTCGCGAATGCTGTTGTAAAGAACTCAGGCATGTGCTGGACAACCACGACGCAAGGTGCATCCGCGGGTAGCGCCGTGAGCACCTCCGCCAGCGCTTCTGTTCCTCCAACCGAGGCGCCTATGGCGACAATTTCCGCAGAGTGTCGTGCGGCTATCGAACCGAACGCTGGAACAGGCGCCGGGCGGCCGGGTGGGAAATTGCGGAGTGGCATCCGTTGTTTGAGCTTTGCTTGCGCTGCCGCTCTGACCATATCAATCAGCGCCAGGGCGGACTCGTGAAGGAAATTGCCAACCCCAACTTTGGGTTTGGTAAGAATGCCCAGCGCTCCTTCGTCCAGAGCTACAAGAGCGTTCTCCGTGCCGCGTGCGGCGACTCCAGAACACACCAGTGTGGGAATTGGATCTTCCGCCATGATTTTGCGAAGAAAGGTAAGCCCGTCCATTCTGGGCATTTCCAGGTCAAGAACCACGACGTGCGGGCGCGTCTGCTTCATCTTTTGCATGGCGATCAGGGGATCGGCTGCGACGGTGACCGCCATATCGGGTTCCTGGGAAAGAATGGCATGCATCACCTGCCGCACAACGGCGGAGTCATCTACAACCAGGACTTGTATTGGAGACCGGCCTCTATGATTTTGCATCATCGATGGCATCATCTTTTCGGACGTAAACCGTCGGGATAACGCTCCGCAAACAGTCGCTCATGGCATGCAGGCTCTCAGCATGACCGAGAAAGAGGTATCCATCAGAGGAAAGAAAGCTGGTCAGGCGGCGCACCACACGCTCTCGACCGGGTTGATCAAAATAGATCAGCACATTCCTGCAAAAAATCATCTCGAATTTGCCGGTCAAGGGATATGCCGGCTCGTTTAAGTTCATGCGAAAAAATCGGACAACCGAACGAACCTCCGGCCCTGCTTTCATCTTTCCAGACTGGTCCGCAAATCCTTTCAGCATAAAAGCCTTCTTATAAGCAGAAGGAATCTCATCTGCCTTTGCGGCCGGCCAAATACCAGTCCGTGCAATCTCCAAGGCCCGCGTGGAGAGGTCGGTCGCGACGATTTCTATTTCCCATCCGGAAGCTGCGGGAAAATGATGAAGCAGGATCATTGCGAGAGAATATGGCTCCTGTCCGGTGGAGCACCCGGCGCTCAGCACACGAATTTTGCGGCCACGGCGGCCTGCGGCAGCTTCTTCGACCCACTTTGGAAAGATGACCGATTTCATCAATTCGAAGTGCTGCGGTTCGCGAAAGAAGCGGGTCTCATTTGTGGAAAGCGCATCTAGCATCTGAATGCGTTCTTCCGGGGAGTTGACGACGAGGTCGTAGTATTGCTTAAACGATTTCAGTCCGTGGTGCCGAAGTCGCTTGGCTAACCGCCCGACGAGCAGCGCAATCTTGGCCTGTGAAAGCCATATGCCTGCCTCCTCATGGACGAGGTTGCGTAGGCGCATGAATTCCCTTTCAGAAATTTCGCGCGAAAATGCCTGAAAAGCGGTAAGAGGAGAAGCGGCTGAGTCTGGAAGTACAGCAGCCGCTCCGGCCGGTCGGGAATCGATGTTCATCGGTGGCATTGGTTCTGTATGTCTTTCCAACAACCCCGAGAGATCCAAGCCCCGGGGAAAAAATGCGAGGTCCCTTGCTGCTTGAGTTCAGCTTCTTTTAACCGAGATATTTTTTGATGATCATGTCCAGCTTCTGTTCATTGATAGGCTTGGTCAGAAAATCGTTGCAACCGCTGGCATAACCTTGGCGGACGAACGACTCTTCGCCGCGCATGGTCAGCAAGACGATCGGAATATTTTTCGTCGTCTCGTTCTGCTTCAGCGCTTTGCATGCCTCGATTCCATTCATCCGCGGCATTTCAATATCCATCAGGATCAGGTTGGGAAGTTCGGCGAGGGCTTTCTCTACTCCTTCCTTGCCATCGCAAGCGCTCGTAAGAACATAGGATTCATGCCCTGCCAGCAGCATCCTGGACGTCATACGCGAAGTGGATGAATCATCCACAAGCAGGATCTTCTTGATGCCGGCCCCGGGAAGAGAGCTGGCCTCATGTTCCTCAAAATGCTTTCGTGTCATTGGTCTTTCTCGGAGCCCGGTCCCTCATTCTCCCCGGTCCAGGTTTTGTTCGGCTTCCACATCACTGAGGATGAAGTCCTCTCTGCTGAATTCTCCCGCGGCGTTTTCCACAGAGCTGGAGACCTCGCTCAGATCGCGCAGTTCTTCCGTGGTCAGCACCTTGTCCACATCCAGCAGCAGAGCGAATTTCTTTCCCGATTGCGCCATGCCGATCAGGTAGTCCATCTTGACGCTCGTACCGAAATCCGGCACCGGCTGGATATCGTCGTCCGCCAGTTCCATCACCTGGCTTACCGCATCCACAATCAGCCCAACTGTTGTTTGCTGGTCCTCAAACTGGGCCTCAACGATCACGATGCAGGTTGTTTTTCCTACCGGCTTCTGTTCCATGCCGAACTTTGCTGCCAGGTCGACGACCGGGACCACGGAGCCGCGAAGGTTAATCACACCTCGCATCCATGGCGGCATCTTCGGCACGGTCGTGATGGTGTCATATTCGATGATCTCCCTGACCTTGAGAATGCTGATGGCGCATTCCTCGTTCACCAGAAAGAAAGTCAAATACTGCGCTCTCTCTACAGCTTCTTTGATGGCGGTATCCATTTGTCTTCCTCCCTAGAACCGTGAAAAGCTCATCGCATCCGCCTCTGCCTTGCCATTCGGCTTGCCTGCCGCGCTTGCGGCCGCCTGCATGGCCTTGGAGTGCAGCTCGGGTTCACTCCAGGCGACCTTCGTCCGCGGCTTTGGCTGGAAGGAAAAGCCGGAATCGCCGCTCACTTTAAAGTAGTTCATGAGTTGCAGCAGCGCTTCTGATTGCGACGCCAGCTCCTCCGCTGTGCTGGAAAGCTCTTCCGCAGAAGAAGCGTTGCGCTGGGTCACCTGGTCCACCTGCGCCATGGCTTTGTTGATCTGGGCCACGCCGGCAGACTGCTCGCGTGACGCTGCCGCCACCTCCTGCACCAGCTCGGCGGTCTTCTGTATGGACGGCACCAGCTCATCCAGCAGCTTGCCGGAGTGCTCCGCCACTTTTACGCTGTCTGTGGCGAGTGAGCTGATCTCTTTGGCCGCCGCCTGGCTGCGTTCCGCCAGCTTGCGCACTTCCGTAGCCACCACGGCAAAGCCCTTGCCGTGTTCTCCGGCACGGGCCGCTTCGATCGCCGCGTTCAGGGCAAGCAGGTTGGTCTGATATGCAATCTCGTCGACGATATCAATCTTTTCCGTAATCGACTTCATGGCGTCCACCGTGTGATTCACGGCCTTCCCACTCTCTTCGGCTTCACGCGCGCCTTTGGCTGCTACCTGCTCCATTTGGCGGCTGTTGTCAGAGTTCTGCTGGATCGAGGCGCTCATCTCTTCCAGGCTGCTGGTGGTCTCTTCTGCCGAAGCGGCCTGCTCACTCGTGCCTTGCGACAGAGAAGAAGACGACGACGCCACCTGCTGGGACGCAACCGCAATGGCGCTCGCGCCGGTCTTGACGTCGACGATGATCTTCTCCAGCTTTCCAAGGAACGTGTTGAGCGATGTGCCCATCTGTCCGACTTCGTCCTTGGAGTTGACCTCCATCCGTTTGGTCAGGTCGCCGCCGCCCGCTGCCAGCTCAGAAAGATGCTTGGCCAGCGCTGTCACCGGCAGGGTCACGCTGCGCGTGGCGATATATGCCATCACCAGGCCCGCTACAATGGCCAGCAACAGCAGCACTCGGATCATCTGCAGAGAAGTATTGGCTTCTGCATTTACCTGGGCGCGCTTCGCATCGCCCAGTTCATTCTGGAGGGTGATCAGCTTGCCCAGGGTCTTGACCGCATTCGGAGCAAAAGTATTGGTCGTCTCCGCGCGGTACTCATGCGCTTCGTCATGTTTCCCTTGGTCGACCAGGTCAAACCAATGCGGACGCGCCCCGAGGTATTTTGTATACCAGTCATTAAACTCTGCCAGCGTCTCTTTCTCTGCCTTCGTCCGGTTGCCCTCGCCATAGGCTTTCATATTTTCTTCAATTTGCCGCATCCACTTGCCTTCCTCGGCACGAATCTTGGCGCGGTCCGTGGTGTTCCAACCTTCGTAGTTGGCGATGCCGAAGCGAAGCTCCCACAATCCCCGCTCCGCGTTGGCAAGATGCACGGCTGACTGCAGGTTTTCCGTGTACAGGTGGTCAAATTCGTCGGACATGGTATGGGTGTAGTTCCAGCCAATCAAACCAATACCTGCGGTGAGGGCCAGCACAAGGCCAAAGCCCAGGAAAAGCCGTTTGCCTACTGAAAGGTTTGCAATTTTGTTTAACATTCTGCTTTCTCCGTGATCTCTCCAAAAATTACTCAGTCTTGCTTGTTAATCTCTCGGGAACCTAATTTGCCTGCGCTTCTTGTATCTTGAAGTCGCGGAACAAGGCCGGAACATCCAGGATCAGCGCTACCCGGCCATTGCCCAGGATTGCTGAACCGGATATGCCGGGAACATCTTTGAAAATCGTCGGCAGGGGCTTGATGACGGTTTGCGTGGCCCCGTAGAGTTCGTTCACGGCCAGGCCAGCGCGGCTGGTCTCATGTTGAACCACCACGACACTTTGTCTTGCGCCGCGCTCTCCCGTCAGCCCAAAATGGTCTTTCAGATAAATGAAAGGCAGCGGCTCGTTGCGCAGTTGCAACACTCCGTCTTTGCGGGCGTTTTCATGGTCTTCCTTCGGTAATTCCACGCATTCGATCACCTGGTCCACGGGAATTACATAAGTCTCGTCGCCTACGCCTACGCCGAAGCCTTCGATGATGGCCAGCGTCAGCGGCAGCCGGACTCGCACTGTCGTTCCCACACCTGGCTGGCTTGCCGCATGCACACTTCCGCGCAGCGCCTGGATGTTGCGCCTGACCACATCCATGCCGACGCCGCGTCCGGACATGTCGCTGACATGGCTCGCCGTGGTGAAACCGGGCTCGAAGATCAATTGATAGATCTCCGAATCCGATAGCTTTTGCGGCTCCGCCACCAGACCTCTTTTCTGGGCCACTTCACAAATTTTCTGTTTATCGAGTCCCGCGCCGTCATCCATCACTTCAATCACGATATTTCCACCCTGGCGGGCAGCGCGGACTGTGATCGTGCCGGTCTGGGACTTCCCGTTCTTCTTGCGTTTGGCAGGCGCCTCAATGCCATGGTCCACGGCATTGCGGATCATGTGCAACAGCGGGTCCTTGAGATACTCCACAACCGAGGTGTCGACTTCGATGTCTTCTCCCTCAATCCGAAGCTGGGCCATCTTGCCCAGGGCTTTGGCCATATCGCGCACAGTGCGGTTGTATTGATGGAACAGCGGCCCGATCGGCACCATGCGCACTTGCAGGATTGTGCCCTGAAGCTCGTAATGCAGTGCATCAGAGAAGCTGTGCGCATCGCGGAGCTCGTCGATACTAACTTCTCCCTTGGCCTCCAGCATCTGGGCCACACGCCCGCGCGCGATCGTGAGTTCACCCACGAGATCGAGCAAACGATCCAGTTTCTCCACGTCTACACGCAGCGTGCGCGCCGATTTGTAGGAAGCTTCACCCATTGTTTCCGATTCGGAAAGACGTTCCTGGTTATCCCTGACTTCCTGCTTTTTCGCGGCTCTTCCATCCGTATTCAAATGACGGGAAATTCTGGCCATGATGCTCTTTGCGGCGGGGTTAGTCTCATGCTTGCCTTGGCCCGCGGCAGCAACCATTTGCCGGAGAGTGTCCACCAGGTCAAGCAACAACGTGATAATTTCAGGCGTGACCGCGAGCCGGCCATTGCGAAGGTCATCCAGCAGGTCTTCCGCGGTATGGGTAAAGGCCAAAAGCCCTTCGATCTCTAACAGACTGGCATTTCCCTTCATGGTATGAACCACGCGGAAGATGCTCTGAATCGTTTCGCTGTTGTCGGGATGAAGCTCCAGCTCCAAAATGGACTGCTCCATCAGCTTGAGCCCATCTTCAGACTCAAGTAGAAAGTTTTTCAATATGACGTCGCGTTTAATTTCCATTATGAATTCCTGATCACAGAAACGGCTATTGAACCTGTATCACTTTGCATTTTGATTTTGCGGCCATTCTCACCGCCCGTATCTCTGGCTGCGATAGCGATTCCAAGCCGGGAAAAAGTTTGGAGCGCCACATTGATGTTGCGCGACCCGATGTGGTCATCGCTTCCATCTTCGGCGCGAAAAGCTTGGAACATACAGGCGCCTCCAAAAATCTTGGCTTCCAGGTCCATGAAGTTGCTTCCATGGATTTGAAACTGCTTGAGCAGGAGGTCCAGGGCGATGTCCCCATAACGAGTGGATGCAGTGCCTGATCCGTCCCACTGCGGCAACATGTAATGTGTTGCTCCGCCAATGGCCTTGCGGCGGTCATATAAACACACCCCCGCGCAAGAGCCCAGAATCATGGATATCTGCACGGGCTCCGCGGAAATGTAAGTCTGTCCCGGATGCAGATAGACTTCCGGATAGGACGATGTTTTTACAAATTCTCCTGTTTCCATAGTGGCCGTTTTCATAGCTGCATCCATCCCAAGGGTTCTTGGTGCCTTGTCTTGTTGGCGGCCAAACAGCGGCCAGTGTAGGCGCTAAGCAGTTTCAACAGCTCATGGTCGCCTGCATCAAGACCGCTGCGTTGTGGGAGCAAGTCAAAAAAGACGATCGCACCTTTGGTTGCACTATCGAGCCCAAAGGGGATGCGAGCGCTGATGCCCAGTGACGACAAAAAGGACCGGTCCTTGCCCGCTGTTTCAATCAAGATTGAATCTGCCGGAGCCTCTTCTATGATTCGTTTTGCGTTCCGCCTGAGCGTATCCAGCCGTGTTGGGTTAAATTCGACGGAACCAATGAAATCTATGCGGCCCCGGTGCCTGGATATGACCAACAGCGCTACTTGTTCACAGCCGATCAGGTTTGAACTGATTTCAAAAATGGCATTCTCAACTATGCCGTTCCTTACCGCCTGATGCAGCGTATTCGCCGCAGAATAGAGCCGCGCCAGGACCGCCTGTTTTTCGTGATTGAGCGGAAGCTCTACGGTTTGCCTCATATACTGCAATGAGAGGCTGCCCAGATTCCGTTCCAGCTCCGCCAGGCTCGCCTGCTGCGTGTTTACCGAATTACCTGTCGATTCGAGCTTAGAAATCATTATTTAGCCTTGTGTCATCAGATAGCCGTTTACGATCTCAACCAGTTCGGCGCCATTGATTGGCTTAGTAACATAGTCGTTGCAACCGTTTTCGAACCCCTGCTCTACGTTGTAAGGCTCGCCGCGACTGGTGACCATGATGATGGGAATCTTCCGCAAGGCTTCATGCTTCCGCATCTCGCGGCAAGCTTCAAACCCGTTCATCTTGGGCATGATTACATCCATTAAAACCAGATTCGGTTGTTCGGCAATTGCCTTTTCAACCGCTTCTTCGCCATCACGGGCCAGCACAAGTCCATATTGAGTGTGCTCCCTGAACATCATCTCTTCGATAAGCAGGGTTGTGCTGGAATCGTCGACAAGAAGGATCTTTTTATGGGATTGTTGCGCCGCTTTTTTCTGCGATTCGTGATGAGTGTTGCTCAAAAAGACCTCCTGTGAGCAGCAACTCGATGATTCGAGAAACCGTAGTTTATCGAGCCCCGGCTTGCTGGACTGATTTTTTGAATCAATGCGGGCAATTAGAAGCCACATGCTAGGAATGGCAAAGAAATACCTGCTCTAAACGACAAACCAAAGTAATAATGAGTACCGAAATGGAACTCATATAGATATGGATAGTTTTGGGCCCAAATGGGGCCGAAGGTTGGTTACAGGAGTAACGTTTCTGAAAATAGGAATAATCTTATCTTCCGCAGCAGGTGTGGGAATGCGTGATTTCTTGCTCGGGGGATGTTTGTCTCCGGGATGATATAAGCGAATTTACTTATATAGGCGCGATCTGTCTTTACATAGAAGCGAAGTAGCGTTTGCGCTTGATATGAGTTGGGGGGCGCATCAAGAGCCTTCCTTGTTATAGAGTTATCTTCCCTGGCGAGTAGAATATTGTTGCGATAACATCAAAAATTAGCCAAATATTTAGAGAGCTCTAATTATGACCTGCCTAGAGTTGGCTATCTCCTGTTTACGGAAAACGCAACTATTCTGATTAATAGTGTGACGTTACTATCGTCATGCTACATTCCCGCCCTAATTTGCCGTGAAGTTGAAACTACTTTTTCGAAATTGAGCACGGATGTCGGAATGAAAGCCCACTAATGTGCGCTTTCCAAGGATAGTTTTCTAGTGAAGCACATTTTGGGTCACCTATGAGCCTCCCCCAAGCAGCGTTGCGCCGCCCGCTCACCGTGGTGGTGATGGTACTTGCCATTGCGCTAGGGTCGACTCTGGCCTGGCTGCAAATGCCCAAGGACGTTTTTCCTGAGTTCAATCTTCCAACAATTTATGTCGCGCAGGCCTATGGCGGGATGGATCCGGCGCAGATGGAGGGTTATCTAGTTTATTTCTTCGAGTATCACTTTCTTTACCTGACAGGTATTGAGCACGTGGAATCGAAGTCCATTCAAGGGGCGGCGTTGATGAAGCTCCAGTTTCACCCAGGAACGGACATGTCTCAGGCGATGGCTGAGACGGTTGCGTACGTGAATCGCGCACGCTCGTTTATGCCGCCTGGCACCGTACCGCCGCTTATCACGCGCTTCGATCCCGGCAGCGTGCCAACGGGATATCTGGTTTTTTCCAGCGACACGCGCTCGATCACGGAAATGCAGGATGCCGCGCTCAATCGCGTGCGGCCGTTGCTGGCAACATTGCCTGGAGTCTCCGCACCGCCGCCCTTCGGCGGCAACGCCCGCAGCATCGTCGTCAATTTGAAACCGGATCGGCTGAAGAGTTATCACATGTCACCCGATGAAGTGGCGCAGGCCATCGCCGAGGCCAACGTCGTCAGTCCTTCTGGAAACATCATGAAGGCCGGGAAATACCCGCTGGTCCCGGTGAATTCAGTTCCACGCAACATTGATGAACTTCGCTCCGCGCCCGTTCGCGGCGGCGAGTACCCTGCCGTGTTTGTCCGCGATGTCGCCGATGTTCAGGACGATTCAGATATCGTGACTTGCTATGCGCTGGTGAACGGACAGCGCGCCATTTACGTTCCTGTCACGAAACGGGCCGACGCCTCGACGCTGACAGTCGCGCGCGAAGTGCGCGAGAACCTTGCGAGATTTCAGGACGTTCTCCCGCCGGGCATGAGAGTCAGTTTCGAGCTGGATCGATCGCCCGTCGTCAAAGACGCTTTGGCTGAGTTGCCAAGGGAAGGACTGCTCGGCGCGTTGTTAACAGGATTGATGGTGATTCTCTTTCTGCGCGATTGGCGCAGCGCACTGGTGGTCGTCGTGAACATTCCGATTTCACTCATGAGCGGAGTCCTGGCGTTGTGGATCACGGGGCAGACGATCAATCTGATGACCTTGGGCGGCCTCGCGCTGGCAGTTGGAATTCTGGTTGACACAACAACCGTGTGTATGGAGAACATCCACGTTCACCTCGCCCGCGGCCAATCCATTGCGCGCGCAGCCTTGGACGCTACTACGGAAACCACCGGCCCCCGCCTGCTCGCGATGCTCTGCGTCCTGGTGATGTTTACTCCCGCGCTTTTCATGACAGGTGCAACGAAAGCGATGTTCTTGCCGCTTGCATTAGCCGTGGGATTCGCGATGGCCGCATCGTACTTTCTTTCCAGTACGCTCGTGCCCGTGCTGATGGTTTGGGTGTCACGCGCTTATGAACGTTCCTCTGTCTCGCGCTGGGGCCACTGGCAGGGCCGCTATGCGCTGGCACTACGAAAGCTGGAAAGCCGGCATGGATTGCTCATATTCGCTTACCTGTGCGGTGCGATCGCGATCATAGTCGGGATTGGCGGACGGCTGGGAACAGAAGTCTTCCCACGCGTAGAGTCACGCGAATTGCAATTGCGTTTGCGCGCCGCTCCCGGAACAACGATTGACGGGACAGAGGCGGCGCTATTGAAGGCGCTCGATCTTATCAAGACTACGGTTGGGCCCGAGAACGTGCGCTTATCGCTTGGTTTTGTGGGACTTCATGGGTCGAGCTATCCCATCAACTACCTCTATCTCTGGGACGGCGGGACGGAGGAAGGCGTACTCCAAATCCAGTTCGCAGATGGCGCGACCCAACACATTGAAGACCTGAAGAATGAACTTCGTCAGCGGTTCGCGGACCAGATCCAGGACGTAAGCTTCTCCTTCGAGCCTGCCGATTTGATCAGCCGCGTGACAAGCATGGGCGTTACAGCCCCTATCGAAGTGGCCGTGAGTGGTCCTAACGTTGCCGCCGATCGTGCTTTCGCTGACAAGATTAAATCCAGGCTGGAGGCGATCCCAACCCTGCGCGAAGTCCAGTATGCGCAGTCGTTTGACTATCCAACAGTCGAAGTGACTGTGGATCGCGAGCGGGCGGGCATCATCGGCCCGACGATGGCCCAGGTTTCG
>Ga0126383_10000253_pt1 | contig 28082 bp, 25 predicted proteins | sample PanSoiMetPlot_35_FD_96882 | JGI IMG/M metagenome (GOLD analysis project Ga0126383, IMG submission 96882) | Tropical forest soil microbial communities from Panama - MetaG Plot_35 | ecosystem: Environmental > Terrestrial > Soil > Tropical forest > Bulk soil | place: Panama | collected 2016-02-17 | reverse complement strand
CTCGCGACGAGGTTAACGTTCCCAAGGTGACTCGAAAGAAGGCGGTCGTATGCGCGGGCAACGGATGATCGACAACGAGCGCGGTATCGCTTTGGTCGTGGTGCTGCTCGTGGTGGTGGCGGTGGCGGCCATCATCGCGGGCTCGGCGTTGCTCAGCTCCAGCACCAGCCTCATCGCCCGCCATGAAGCGCGGCTTGGGGTGCTCGAGACGGCGGCCGATGCCGGACTCGAGGAGGCGCGCTCGACCATCAACGGCACCAAGGCGCTCTACCCCGATACGGGGTTTACCACGCTCGAGGCCGGGGTGGCGGTCTACGCCGCCGACGGGTCGGCGATCCCCAACGTGCAGCGCTGGCTCTATGCGGGCCCGAGCGGCGTCACGACCGGCCAGTACGGCGTGTTCGGCAGCATCGTGTCGGTCACCCAGGACCTGCAGGGCGACCGCGTGGTGCGGCGCTCCGAGGTCAACCAGGAGAGCTTCGCCAAATACGCGTACTTCACGACCGCCGAGAACAACATCCAATTCGCCAACGGCGACCTCATTCTCGGTCCCGTCTTCTCCGACGACTACATCAACATCGCATCGTCGGGAGCGGTCTTCGCCGGCCCCGTTGCCACTGCCAAGAAAGTCAACGGCAAGGCGTTCGGCGTCTACAAGCAGGGAGTCACGGAAGGGGCGGCCTACATCGCGATGCCGACTACGGCCGACCTGCTCAAGCTGAAGGGCCAGGCGACAATCGGCGGCACGGCGATCGTCTCGCCGACGTTGGGGGTGGAAGCCGACGGCCAGGCGACGACCCGAATCGAGTTCGTGGCTCTCGATCTCAACGGCGACAACGACTCGACCGACGACGGCGAAGGGTTCATGAAAGTCTACCAGCTGTCGAACCCGGCCGAGATCTGGTGGGTGGCGGGCGACGCCAAGACGGCGCAGCAGCAGAAGGGCGACAGCACGAGCGTGCTCACATCGTCCAATTGCACGCTCGGCACGATCAAGAAAACGCGCTGCTATCTCGGCGGCTCCGATGCCCTGAACGGAGGGGCGTTCCAGGCGGCCGACGCACACGGTCACTGGCTGCCGTGGGTCGGCGCTGTGGACCCGCGACTGAACGCTCTCGGGCGACCGGATGCCAACTATCTGTGGCCGATCAACCGCGCCACCAACCCCAACTTCCGCGGCGTCGTTTACGTCGACGGCCGCGTCGCCGTCAGCGGGAAGCTGCGCGGGCGGCTCACCGTCGCGGCGTCGAGCAACATCATCATCGCCGACGACCTGCGCTACGTGACCAACCCGGGCGCCGCCAACTGCGCCGACATCCTGGGGCTGTTCTCGGGCGGCGACATCATCGTCGCCGACAATCTCGTGAACGACCCCGCTCCGGGAGTCGCCACCGTTCCGACGTCGCGCAGCTGGGACGAGACGCCCGATACCTGGCTCGATGGATTCGTGCTGGCCCTGGGCAGCTTCAGGGCGGAGAACTACAACAAGGGGTCGCGCAACGCCGCGGTGTGCGGCGCCGCTGGATCGGGACGCGGCTGCCTGTTCGTGAGCGGCGGCGTGATCCAGTCGTCGCGGGGCGCGGTCGGCCTGACGAGCGGCGAGGGGTACATCAAGCGCTACTCCTACGATCAGTGCGGAGCCAACAACCCGCCGCCCTACTTCCCGACCACCGGGCATTTCGTGCGCGGGCACTACTACGAAGTCGACCCGACCGGGTTCGACGTGAACTCGTACTGGAGCCTCCTCGTGCCGAGGCGGTAGGTTCCGCCGGCGTAACGGGCCCCGCGTCGTTTTCGACGCGGGGCTTTTGTTTGCGCGCGTAAGAATTGCCCGTGCCGCGTGATTCCGGTCTGGGAAACGGCGCCCCCGATTCGTAGGCTCGGGTCCATGAAACGCCCCGCCGGCTTCACGCTGCTCGAAGTGCTCGTCGCCCTCACCGTGTTGACGCTCGGCCTGCTCGGCCTCATCGCCCAGACCGCCACGCTGGTGCGGGCGCTGGCTCGCGTGCGGCGCGCCGAAACGATCACGACCGCTGCCGCCGCGCGTCTGGAGCAGCTGCGCGCGACGGGCTGCATCACGCGGGTCGACGGTGGAGCGGTCGTGCGACAGGGATCCGTCATCGCCCGCCTCGATTGGAGCTGGACGGCGGCGGCCGATTCATCGCACCAGCTGCGGCTCGTCGCGACGCCGCTGCCGTCCCAGCCGGGCCTGCCCGCGGAGACCCTGACGATGGTGTTGCCGTGTCGCTGATCCGGCGTGGCGTCACGGTCGTGGAGCTGCTCGTCGCTCTCGTGCTGTTCGGCGTGTGCGCGACCGCCGTGACCGGCGTGATGCGGCGCTTCCTGTCCGGGTACCGGGCGACGGTGCAGAGTATCGACCGCCGCCAGAACCTGCGCATCGCCGCCGCTTTCCTCCCCGCCGAGCTGCGCGCCCTCGACGCCGCGGATGGCGACATCGTGGCGATGTCGCGGACGGCGCTGACGATCCGCGCGCCGCGCGTGTTCGGGGTGCTGTGCCGGGATCAGCCCGCCGGGACCACGGGAGCGGCCGCGCTCGTGCTCAGCGGCGCGCTGCGATACGGCGTGCGCAACGTCGACCCCGACGGCGACACGCTTCTGATCCTCGCCACGGGAGCCGCCGACAACTGGATTCCGAGCGGCGTGACGTCCGTTGGCATTGCGACCTGCGCCGACGGCACTCCCGGTATCCGCCTCGGAGTCACGCTGCCTGCTCCCGATGGCTTTCCCGCGGGCACCCCGGTGCAGGGGTTCGAGACCATCACCTATCGACTGTACCGCTCCTCCGAGGACGGACGCTGGTACATCGGGGAGCAGGAGGGCGCGAGTCTGCAGCCGCTGCTCGGCCCTGTCACCGCCGATGGCCTGGCGCTCGACTATCTCGATTCGACCGGAGCCGTCACGACCGACCCCACACTGGTTCGACTGATCGACGTGCGAGTTCGAGCGCCAACGGCGGAGCCGATCCGCGACGCGAGCGGCCGTCTCGGCCAGGTGATCGACAGCCTCGTGACGCTCGTCGCGCTGCGCAACAATCGGCGGCGCTAGTCGGTCGCATGGCGAGACCGGATCGAGGAGCGGCGCTCGCCGTCGTGCTCTGGGGACTCGTCGTCGGCGGCGCACTCCTGACCCTGGTGACGATCCTCGCCGTGCAGGAGCAGCGCGCCGCCGCGGCGCTGCGCCGGGAAGAGCATGGTCTCGTGGGCGCGGAGCGGGTCGGCGCCGAGCTGATCGCTACGATGACCGCTGGGAAGCTGGGCGCCGAGGTACCCCGGAGCTTCGATTCTCTCTCGCTTGTTGCCGGCAGCGACTGGAATGCGGTGATCCGACGGCTCACGTCCGACGTCGTGCTCCTCGAGGTCGCGCCGCGGCTACCCACGGGTGCGGCCTCCCGTGAGGCTGCGGGCGTGCGGCTCGGGTGGCTGCTGCGTCCAAGGCCGGACAGCATCTCCCTGGTTGCCGCCGTATCGGTGGGCGGGCCCGTCTCCCTGGGCGATGGAGTGGTTATCAGCGGTGTCGACAGCTGCTCGTCCCCCGGCAGCGGGATTGCGGGGATCGTGGCGCCGTCTGTCGCCGTGAGCGGATCGGCCCGGCTTGAGGGGTCCCCGCCTGTGCTGCTGCAAGGCGGCGCCGACTTCGGTGTGTTCGATCGATTCAACGATCGTGCGACCTTCGTCCTGCCCGCAGGAACGTACTCCACGGGTCCTGTCACTGTCGGAACATCATGCGATCTCCAGCCTTCCACGAACTGGGGCGACCCTGTCGGCCTCGGCGCGACTTGTAGCGGCTACCTGCCCGTGATCAGGGTCGACGGCGATGTCACGATCAACGGTGGCGTGGGACAAGGCATCTTGTTGGTAAGCGGCGACTTGCGAATTACCGCCCCGTTCACCTTTCATGGCATGATGATCGTGAAGGGAGCGGCGGACGTCACAGCGCCCACCGACATTCGTGGTATCTTGGCAGCAGCGGAACTGCGCTCGGGGACCGGGCCGGTGAGCCAACTTAAGGTGCAATACTCTAAATGCATTATTTCAAACGACTTAGAGTTTTCGGCATCCCTCTCGCCGCTCTCCTCCCGCGCGTGGATTCAGCTGTTTCAAGCGCCATAACTCTATTTCCCCAAAACAGTTGTTGGATTGGCCTCAAGTAGCTTCGAGGCTTGACAGGATAAGGGCAAGGTCTTACCGTAGCTTGCCCCGGTTCCGCCGTTTCTTTAACGCTCTGGAGATCCATGGCTCTTCTTGGCCTTGGTGGCAAGAAAACCACAGTCGGGCTCGACATCGGCTCCGGCATCGTCAAGCTGGTCGTGATCGACCACCGATCGAGCGAGCCGGAGTTGATCCGGGTTGCCACGACCGAGGTCGCGGCCGACGCCATCGTCGAGGGTGAAATCATGGATCCCGGGATCGTCGCCGAGGCGATCCGGGGGCTCTTCTCCACCGCCGGCGTGAAGCCGAAGGGCGTGGTCACGGCGGTCGGCGGGCGCGACGTGATCGTCAAGAAGATCCAGATGGACCGGATGCGGGAAGCCGAAGCCCGCGACGTGATCCGCTGGGAAGCCGAGCAGCATGTCCCCTTCGACATGGCCAACGTGGAGCTGGACTTCCAGATCCTCGACCCCGACGCCGAGGGGCTGCAGATGAACGTCCTCCTCGTCGCCGCCAAGCGCGAGCTGGTGGATGGGCGGGTGTCGCTGTTGCGCGAGGCGGGTCTCGAGCCCGCGATCATCGACGTCGATGCGTTCGCGATTCACAACGCTTTCGAGCTGAACTACCCCGAGGCGATGAACGGCGTCGTCGGCCTGGTCAACATCGGGCACGAAGTGACGAACGTGAACATCCTCGACGACGGGGTCCCGGTGCTCACCCGCGATCTCTCCGTCGGCACGCGCCGCTTCCGCGAAGATCTGCAGCGCGAAAAGGGGTTGTCGGGTGAGGATTCGGAGCGCGTCGTGACGGGCGCCGCCCAGAGCGCCGACCTCGCCGGCTACGTCGAGGCGCGCGGTGAAGAGGTGGCGGTGGGGGTGGAGCGGGCGGCGGCGTTCCTGGCCACCGCGTCGCGCTCGGCGAGCGGGCTGTCGCGCGTGTTCACGAGCGGCGGCGGCGCGCGCATCCCCGGGCTCAACGACGCCCTGGCGCAGCGCCTCAAGGTGCCGGTCGAGCCGGCCAATCCGGTGCAGCGGCTCAAGGTGCGCGATTCGGTCTACGAGTCGGTGTCGCTCGATGAAGTGGCGCCGTTGTTGATGCTCTCGGTTGGGCTCGCGCTCAGGCGGGCGGCGTAATGATCGAAATCAACCTGCTGCCGGGGCTGAAGCGCAAAGCGGCGGGCGGCGGCGCGCGCTTCAAGATGCCGAACCTGGGGTCCGTCCTCTCGCAAGTGAAAGACCCCTGGTTGATCGGCGCGATCGCCGCAGGCGTCGTGGCGCTCGGCGGCAACGCGGCCTTCTATACCTTCAACACGGCGCGGCTCAGCCACCTCAACACGGTGCTGGCCGGCGTGCAGGCGGAGAAACGGCGCTACGACGCCGTCGCCGCCCAGAAGCGGCAGGCCGAGCGCGCGCGTGACTCGCTCTCCGCCGAGCTCGCGATCATCCGCTCCATAGACGCCGATCGTTTCATCTGGCCGCACCTGCTGGACGAGATCACGAAGGCGTTGCCGCAATACACCTGGATTACGCAGGTTCAGAATCTCACGTCGACGCCGCTCGCGACGACCACGACGGGGACGACGACCGGGACCGTCCCCGCCGATGCCGGAGCGGCCACCGAGACGCACGTGTCGATCGACGGGCGCACCGTCGACATTCAGGCGTATACCACGTTCCTGCGCCAGCTGGCCGCGTCGCCGTGGATCAGTGACGTCACGGCCACCCGTGCCACCACCGTGATCGAGCAGGATCGTCCGGTGACGGAATTCAACATCACCCTGCGGTACAAGCGCGCGGATTCGCTCTACATCCGCACCGTGCCGCTGGTCGAGTCGGTGAGGTAGCCATGGCCTTCGGACTTCCCACGGACCAGCGCAGCCAGGTGATGCTGCTGATCGTCGTGCTCTCCCTGGTCGGCATCTACTTCGGCTGGACCAAGCTGCACTCGCCCAAGCTGGCCGAGATCAAGGCGACCCAGACGCAGATCGACAGCCTGAGCGAGGTGATCCGCAAGGCGAAGGCCGATCTGGCGTCGGGGAGCGTCGAGAGCATGCGCCGCGCGATCGAGCGCTATCGCGCCGGCCTCGGCCTCATGCGCCGGCTGGTCCCGGAGGGCAACGACGTCCCGACCTTGCTCGACCAGATTTCCAACCGCGCCAAGGTGCGCGGCTTGACGGTCGGCACGTTCCAGCCGCTCTCGGTGGAGCCGGGGCCGCCGCTCGCCCTGACGATCCGCGAGCCCGGCGACACCGGCAAGGCGAAGAAGCCCGGCCAGCCGGCGTTCGACATCTATCGCTACCACTACGAGATCTACGGGCACTACGACGACATCGGGGAGTTTCTCTCCGACGTCGCGAGCCTCGCGCGGATCATGGTGCCGCAGGCGCTGGTGCTGAAGGCGGCGACGGCGCAGACGCAGAAGTTCGTCGGCGACACGCTCGGCGCTCTGCTCGAAGCGGACTTCGACCTGCGGACGTACGTGAAGCGTGTACCGGCCGCCGCGGCGGCGGGAGCGGCGAATGCGCGTCCGTAGTCTCGTCCTCACGCTGGCGTGGCTCGGTCCCGCCCTCGCCGCGCAAACCACGCGCGCCGACAGCGCCCGCAGCGCCGCGGCCGCCAGCGACACCGGGCCGCTGTCCCTGTCGCGCGAGGTCTTTTCGTACCAGGGCGCGGGGCGCGATCCGTTCCTGTCGTTGCTCAAGTCAGGTGATATCCGGCCGCTGATCACCGATCTCAAGCTCGTCGCGATCATCTACGACGAGCGCTATGCGGCCCGCAGCGTCGCGGTGTTGCGCGACATCACGACCAGCAAGCGCTATCGCGTTCGCACGGGCGACGTGCTGGGCCGGTTGCGCGTCACGCAAATCAAGCCGCGCGACGTCGTGTTCACCATTCAGGAATTCGGCTTTGAACGGCAGGCGACGCTTTCGCTCGCCAAGCAGGAGGAGACGCCATGAAGCGCAGTATCGTAGCGGCCGCGTGCCTCGCCCTTGCGGCGGCCTCCCGTCTCGTGGCCGCCACGCGGGACGGCGAAGTGCGGTCGGTCACCGTGGCGCCGGCGAGCGGCAAGGTTGCCGTCACGATCGATCTCCGCGGCGCGGTCGAGGTTCAGGATTTCACCCTCGACTCCCCGGCGCGGCTGGTGCTCGACCTCATCGGCGCGCGCCTCTCGGCCCCCGCCGCCCTGTACGACGGGCAGAATCGCGGCGGCGTCAAGAACATCCGCTACGGCCAGTTCAAGCCCGGCGTCGTGCGCGTGGTGATCGAGCTCGACGCCCTGAAGGACTACCACGTCGAGCGCGGCAACGGACAGGTCCGGGTCGAGATCGGCTCGGAGCGCACCGCCTTCGCCGCCTGGACGAGCGGCGGCGCGACGAGCGTCGTGGCGACGCCACCGGCCGCCGCGCCGCTGGCGCCGCCGCCCCCCGTCACCGGAGACCCGGCGCGCGTGTCGACGCCCGTGGCCGGGGCCACCGAGACGGTGGATGAATATCTCGCCCTGCATCACACCGAGGCGCTGCAGTCGCAGGCGCCGCGTATCAACGTGCAGTGGGACGATGCCGACATTCAGGACGTAGTGGCGGGATTCGCGGCGTTCAGCGGGCGCACCATTGTCGTCTCGAAGGGCATCACCGGCAAAGTCACGGCGGAGGTGAAGAACCAGCCGTGGGACCTCGCCTTCAACGCCGTGCTCGCCTCGCAGGGGCTCGACGTGCAGAACCAGCCGGGCGGCATCCTCGTGGTCGTCGACCGCAAGGACCTGGCGCGCGCCGATTCCACCGTCCCGGTCGAGACCCGCCTGGTGCGGGTGAACTACGCCCAGGCGTCGTCGCTCGTCCCCGCGGTGCAGTCGATCGTTTCCAAGACGCGCGGCGCCGTCGTCGCCGACACGACCAACAACGCGCTCGTCATTACCGACGTGCAGACGCGCATCGACCAGATCGAGCAGTTCGTGAAGGGGCTCGATATCCGTACGCCGCAGGTGTCGATCCAGGCCAAGATCATCCTGGTCGACCGCACCGACGTGCAGAGCCTCGGGCTGCAGTACGACCTCGGCTCCCCGACGCAGTTCTTCAACAAGCTCGTGGCGCGGCTCGATTCCACCGGCAAGCCGTTTACGCCCGATCAGACGATCGTCGACCTGGGGGGCAGCTCCCTGTCCGCGATCGGCAACGCCGATCAGCAGATCATCAACCCGGCGCTGAAGCTGATTTTCTCGACCGCGCTCGGCAACTTCACGCTCACCACGTTCGTGCAGGCGCTGCAGAGCGTCGACCTCGCCGACGTGCAGGCGGAGCCGTCGGTCACCACGCTCGACAACCGCCCCGCCGAGGTGCTGGTGGGTGACCGCGTGCCGATCCGCATCATCGACGTGTCGACGCCGGCCGGGCAGACGAACGCCGTGCCGCGCGCCACCGTGACGTTCCAGCAGACCGGCATCAATCTGAAGGTGACGCCCCACGTGACGGCGAACCGGCAGATCCTGATGCAGCTTCACGCCGAGCGCTCGGCCGTCAAGCCGGCCTCGGTCGACATCGGCTTCACCTTCCAGACCCAGCAGGCGGATGCGCAGGTGCTGGTGAATGACGGCGAGACCATCGTGATGGGGGGTCTCACCGAGACCGACCTGACGCTCACCAAGACCGGGATCCCGTTCCTCGTCGATCTGCCGATCGTGGGCCGGCTGTTCGGCTTCACCTCGCAGACCGAAGAGCGGCGCGATCTGATCATCCTCATCACGCCGCACATCGTGGACGATCTCGCGGCGCCGGCCGGCCGCAGCAACTAGTCAGGAGCGCATATGCGCGCAGCGCGCGTCAGGGCGATCGTGGGTTTGCTGACCGCCAGCGGAGCGGTGTTCGCTTGTGAGAGCAACCGCAACGTCGGCGGGGTCGGACGGGATACCACCCTCCCGACCATCTCGCTGACCCCGGTGGTGAACGACACCCAGAACGTGACCACCGGTCTGCAGTTCACCGTGAACGCCAGCGACAACCTCACCCTGTCGCTGGTCCGGCTCACCTACACCGGCGGCTATGTCGCGGGCCCCGTCGATACGACGTTCCCCGTCGGCACGCCGAACGTCAGCTTCCAGCGCACCATCACGTTCCCGGTCAATACCACCGTGGGCGGCAACGTCACCATCGTCGGCCGTGCCGTCGACGGCGCCGGGAATTTTTCGGAAGACACGATCCAGATCTTCATGATCAACGTGCAGGCGCTGAACATCCTCATCGTCCAGCCGGTGAACGGGGCGCAGGCCTCGACCGGGTTGAGCCTGCCGATTCAGGTGATCGCGTTCCACCAGGGCGGCATCCGCACGGTCGGGTTCCTCGCATCGCCCCCCGGGAGCGTCACCAACCCGACGGGGACCGACTCGGTGTCGTATCCGGCCCCGTACCCCGACTCGGTCGTCTACTACGACACGGTGAACGTCGCCGCCACGAGCGGCACGATCACCCTGATGGGCTTCGCCGTGGATTCCGGCGGGCGCCGCGGCACGAGCAGCTCCGTGACCGTCACACTCACAACGGCGGCGACCGACACGACGGCCCCGTCCGTCTCCGACAACGTGCCGGCACGCGTCGAAGTCTCGGACAGTGTGGGGGTACACGCCACCGACCCGAGCGGCATCAGCTGGATCGGGATGCGGGTGCGCTCGCTCGGCGGCGCGGTGCTGCGCTTCGACAGTATCGACGTGTCGGCCGGCAACCTGTCGGACGTGTCGCGCAACTTTTCCCTCGGGCTGGCGGGCATCGTCACCACCTTCCCGACCGACATCCTGGTCCAGGGGTATGCCTGCGACAAGGCCACCGCGCGCAACTGCGCCTACTCCCAGGTCGGGGCCGTTCCGGGCGCGCCGTTCAAGAACGACACGGCGACCGTGGTGGCGGGCGTGACGCGCCCGTTGCCCGCCGGCGGCAGCATCGCCGACGCGATCTTCAACGCCAACGACAGCACGTTGTTCCTGACCAACCCGACGCTGTCGCGCGTCGAGATCTTCCAGGTCGCCAACACGTCGTTCGTGGCGGGCGGCATTCCCACCGCGGGCCCGCAGCCCTGGGGCATCGCGCTGTGGCCGCGCGATACGCTGGGCAACTACGGCGACACCGTCGTCGTGGCGAACTCCGGCGGCACCGAGCTGTCGATCATCGACGTGCGCCCCGCCGTGCGGCGTCTCGTGTGGCGGCAGGATCTGCCGAACTACCAGATCGAGACCTATAAGGTGCTGCAGGTGGGCGGCGGGTTCCGCCAGGAGATCACCGTCTACGACGTCTCCGACCGGCCGCAGTACGTCGCGACCGTGTGCCGCGCCGGGGGTGGAACGGCCTGCGCCGCGGACTCGGTTTTCGCCATCTACTCGACGACGCCGACGCAGAGCAGCACGTCGCCGTTCAACGGGCGGGCGACGCTGCGCATGGAGAAGCTGATCAACACCGGAAACGTGGCGCAGCTGTTCGGCCACTTCTTCTGGGAAATCGGATCCACGCCGGTCGGGGCCAATACCGATACGCTGCGCATCGAGCTGCGGCGCGGCCTGCCGTACAACCAGTCGAAGGTGATTCTGTCGGCCTGCGCCGGCATCAACGTGACGCTCAACACGTTCGGGCTTGGCGATTCGACGTTCACCCGCAACTCCGGCAACTTCACCCACGCCTTCATCGGCGAGGGCGGGATTCAGGCCCAGTTCGCGCGGGTGTTCGCCTATACCTCGAAGGCCGCCCTGACCCACGACGTTCCCGTGGGCCCCTGCGCGACCGGCGGCGGAACGTCGGACGCGGGCTTCAACGACGTGGACCTCGGCATGTCGCCGGGCGTCGACGTCTCGGACTTCGTGAGCAACACCGGCGTCAAGGTGTCGGCGATCGCCACCAACTTCAACGGCGCGACCAACGTCGTGCGTGCGGACTCGATCTACTTCCTCGACGAGGGGCTGCGCTTGAAGGGCGCGTCGGTAGCTCCGGTCGGGGCGCCGGGCATGGACATGAATTACAACCACGCCTTCACGGCGGGACAGCCCGGCACGCCGACGTTCGGCGGGCCCGGGAATCCCAACAACCGCATCCTGTTCTCGGCGCGGCCCGACGCCAACATCGACATCTTCGACACGTTCTTCTACGGCGTCGTGGGGTCGATTCCGATCCGCGATCCGATCACCGGGCCGTTGCGCGTCGCGCGCGACGCCGCGGGCAATCAGCTGCTCTTCGGCATCACGGCGCGGGGACTGGTGATGGTCCGGCTGCCGACCGTCGTCAATCCATTCCCGAGCCCCGGGACGCTCCGCACCCGGTGAACGGCGTCCTTTTCCCGGTCCACCCCGGCACGAGCCCGACCCAAAAGTCGGGCTCGCGTGCTATTGTCCGGGTTATGCGCGCGAGGGTCCGGCGGTGACGGTCCGATTCACCACGGCCGGCGAAAGCCACGGTCGCGGGCTCGTGGGGGTGCTCGAAGGCATCCCCGCCGGGCTGCCGCTCGGCGCCGCGACCGTCAACGCCGAGCTGAAGCGCCGCATGGCGGGGTACGGCCGCGGGGCGCGCATGAAGATCGAGGCCGACGAGATCGAGTGGCTGGCGGGCGTGCGCGCCGGCGAGACCATCGGATCGCCGATCGCGATGCTGGTGTGGAACCGCGACTGGACCCACTGGCAGGATGTGATGGCGCCCGAAGCCGAGACGCCCGGCGAAGAGCGGCGCCGTCGCGTCACGCGCCCGCGCCCCGGACACGCCGACCTGACGGGCGCGCTCAAGTTCGACCGCGCCGACGCGCGTGACATTCTCGAGCGCGCGAGCGCCAGAGAAACGGCGGCGCGCGTCGCCTGCGGCGCCGTGTGCCGCGCCCTCCTGGCGCAGCTCGGCGTCGAGATCGGCTCGCACGTAGTGGAGCTGGGCGGGGTGACCGCCGCGTACCACGCCCCGCTCCCCACGCCGTTGAATACCGCCGCGGACAAAAGTCCGGTGCGGTGTATTGATCCCGAGGCGGAGCGCGAAATGATCGCGCGCATCGACGCGGCGAAGGCCGCGGGCGACACGCTCGGGGGCGTGGTCGAGGTGGTCGCGATCGGCCTCCCCGTCGGGTTGGGATCGCACGCTTCGTGGGACACGAAGCTCGACGGCCGTCTCGCCCAGGCGATCATGTCGATCCCCGCGGTGAAGGCGGTGGGACTGGGGCTCGGCTTCGAGGCGGCCCGCAGGAAAGGCAGCGAGGTGCACGACGAAATCCTCCCCGGGTTCGTGCGGGCGACGAACCGCGCCGGCGGCACCGAGGGCGGGATGTCGACCGGGGAGCCGCTCGTGATCCGCGCGGCGATGAAGCCGATTTCGACCTTGATGTCGCCGCTCGCCACCGTCGACCTCGCCTCCGGCGCCGTGGCCCAGGCGCAATCGGAGCGGTCCGACGTGACGGCGGTGCCGGCGATGGGGGTCATTGCGGAGGCGATGACGGCGTTGGTGCTGGCGCAGGCGGTGATGGAGAAATTCGGCGGCGATTCGCTCGGTGAGCTGAAGCGCAACGTCGACGGCTATCTCGCACAGCTGCACGCACGCATGCCGCGGGGAGCGGCCTCATGATCCGACACGTCGTGCTGATCGGCCTCCCGGGATCCGGGAAGACCACCGTCGGGAAGCTGGTCGCCGACGCCCTCAAGGCGCCGTTCGTCGACATCGACGCGACGGTGACGCGCAAGGAGGGCCGGCCGATCGCCCTGATCTTCGCCGAGAAGGGCGAAGGCGTGTTCCGTGAGATGGAGCGCGTCGAAATGGAAGCGGCGCTCGCCGGCGCGCCGGCGATCATCGCGCCCGGTGGCGGCTGGGCGGCCCAGCCGGGGGCGCTCTCCTCGGTGCAACAGCGTGGACTCGTGGTGTATCTCAAGACGCGCCCCGACACCGCGGCGTCGCGCGCGGCCCCGCAAGGGAACCGTCCCGTGTTGATGGGAGAGGACCCCGCGTTGCAGATGCGGCTACTCCTCAGTGAGCGCGAGCCGTTCTATGTGCTGGCGGACGCGACGGTTGAGACCGATCGCAAGGCGCCCGCCAAAGTGGTTGAAGAAATCGTACGACTTGCGCGGACAAGGGCGGGATGGTAGACATGCCTCCCGCGACCGCTTGAAGGAAGGTTGATCGGTGGCTGGTAAGAAGAAGCCGGTGACGCAAGAAACTGCGGAACAGCCGAAACGGACGCGCGCCAAGCGCGCCGCGGCTCCGGTTCCCGACGAGCCGGTGTCGGACGACGGCGCCGGGGAGGCGACCACCCCTGGCGGCTCGCTGGTGATCGTCGAATCGCCCACCAAGGCGAAGACGATCGGCAAGTACCTGGGGCGCGGCTACACGGTGAAGGCGACGGTGGGGCACATCCGCGATCTGCCGCCCCGCAAGCTCGGCGTGGATATCGAGAACGGCTTCACCCCCGAGTACGTTACCATCAAGGAAAAGGCCAAGACGCTGGCCGAGATCAAGCGCGCGGCGAAGGGCGCCGAGCGCGTGCTGCTCGCTACCGATCCGGACCGCGAAGGCGAAGCGATCGCCTGGCATGTCGCCTCGCAGCTCGGCAACGGCGGCAAGGTGCGCCGCGTCCTGTTTCACGAGATCACCAAGGACGCCGTCTCCCACGCCATCGCCAATCCCCTCGAGATCGATCAGAAGAAGGTCGACGCGCAGCAGGCGCGCCGCATCCTCGACCGCCTCGTGGGCTACAAGGCCAGCCCCCTCCTGTGGAAGAGCATCAAGTCGGGGCTGTCGGCGGGTCGGGTGCAGACCGTGGCGCTGCGGCTGATCTGCGAGCGCGAGGAGGAGATCCGCCGCTTCGTGCCGCAGGAATACTGGACCATCGAGGCCGAGCTGGAGAAAGACGGCCAGGGGTTCCAGGCGCGGCTGCACAAGCTCGACGGCCACAAGCCCGACATCAAGACCGAGGCGGCCGCCCGCGAGATCGTCGACGCCGCCACCAAGCTCCCCTTCGTCGTCACCGACGTCACGAAGAAGGAGCGGCGCCGCAATCCGCCCGCACCCTTCATTACCAGCACGCTGCAGCAGGAAGCCGCCAAGCAGCTCGGCTTCTCGGCCAAGCGCACGATGCGGGCGGCCCAGGCGCTGTACGAGGGCATCGAGATCGGCGAAGAGGGCCCGGTCGGTCTCATCAGTTACATGCGTACCGACTCGGTGCGCGTTGCCGATTCGGCGATCGTCCAGGCGCGCGAGTTCATTTCCGCCAACTACGACGCCAAGTACCTCCCCGCGACGCCCAACGTGCACGTGGGCAAGAAGGGCGCCTCGCGGGTGCAGGACGCCCACGAGGCGATCCGCCCCACCGAAGTGCCCCGCCGGCCCGAGGCGATGAAGCAGTACCTCGAGTCCGATCTCTTCAAGGTCTACCAGCTCATCTGGCGGCGCTTCGTCGCCTCGCAGATGACGCCCGAGCTGTACGAGCTGACGACGGTCGACTTCGACCTCGGCCGTTTCCTCTTCCGGGCGACCGGCTCCGTAGTGCTGTTCGACGGCTATCGCGTTCTGTTCCACGAGGGCCACGAAGCCGAGGACGCCAAGAGCGGCGACGACTTCGGGCCGATTCCTCCGCTCGACAAGGGCGACCGCCCCACGCTGCGGCAGATCGTTCCGACCCAGCATTTCACTGAGCCGCCCCCACGCTACAGCCAGGCGAGCCTCGTGAAGGCCCTGGAAGAGAAGGGCATCGGCCGGCCGTCGACGTACGCCGCCATCATCGGCACGCTGCAGAGCCGCTGGTACGCGACCACCAAAGAACGGCGCTTCTCTCCCACGACGCTCGGCGAAAAGGTGTGGAAGGTGATGCGGCGCTGCTTCCCCGACACCTTCGAGGTCGGCTTCACCGCTCAGATGGAGACGGAGCTCGACAAGGTCGAGGAAGGCGATCTCGGTTGGCAGCACGTGCTGGGCGACTTCTGGGGGCCGTTCAACACGCAGCTGGCGAGCGTCGACATCGATGCGATTCTGCGCGAGGTGCACGACCTCTCCAAGCTGTCGGAAGAACGCTGCCCCACCTGCGGCTCACCGCTCGAAGTGCGCAGCGGGCGCTTCGGGCCGTTCATCGCCTGCACCCGCTACCCGGACGACTGCCGCTTCACCAAGCCGATCGGCCGCGACAAGATTCCCGACAAGCCCTCCGACGAGATCTGCAAGGAATGCGGGGCGCCGATGGTCATCAAGACCGGGCGCTTCGGCGAGTTCCTCGCCTGCACCCGCTTTCCCAAGTGCAAGCACACGCGGCCGGTGCCGCTCGGCATCACCTGCCCCAAGTGCGGGCAGGGCGACATCGCGGAGCGGCGCACGCGCAAGGGACGCAATTTCTTCGGCTGCACCCGCTATCCCGACTGCGATTTCTCGGTGTGGAACCGGCCTGTCCCGGTGGCCTGCCCGAATTGCGGATTCGTGGGGATGGAAGAGAAGCAGTCCAAGACGATGGGAGCCTCGCGCAAGTGTCTCAAGTGCGGACACGAAGTGACGGTGGACACCGTGGAGGCGAGCGGACCGGCGGAGCCGGACGCGGCCTGAATACCACCGTCGTCGGGGGCGGCCTCGCCGGGTGCGAGGCGGCCTGGGCGCTGGCCGAGCGCGGCGTCCATGTGATGCTACACGAGATGCGTCCCGCCACGCGCACCCCGGCGCACCAGACCGACACGCTCGCCGAGCTGGTCTGCAGCAATTCCTTCAAGTCGCTGGAGACGGGCAACGCTCACGGCCTGCTCAAGGCCGAGATGCGCCGGCTCGGCAGCCTGGTGCTCGCCGTCGCCGACACCGCGCGCGTCCCGGGCGGCTCGGCGCTGGCGGTGGACCGCACGGCATTCGCCCGCGGCATGGAGCAGCGCGTCGCCGCCCATCCCAACATCACCGTCGTGCGCGGCGAGGTGACCGAGCTCCCCGCGGCGGGGATCGTGGCGACGGGACCGCTCACCTCCGACCGGCTCGCCGCGGCGATCGCCGGCCGGCTCGGCGCCGCCTCCCTCGCCTTCTTCGATGCCATTGCCCCGATCGTCGCCGACGACTCGCTCGATCATGGCGTCCTGTTCCGCGCCTCCCGCTACGGCAAGGGAGACGGCGACGATTACCTCAACGCTCCCATGGACGAGGCGCAGTACCACGCGTTCGTGAGCGAGCTCGTCGGCGCCGATCAGTACGAGCCGCCGCACGAATTCGACAAGACGCCATACTTCGAGGGCTGTCTTCCGGTGGAGGAGATGGCGCGGCGCGGCCGGGATACACTGCGCTTCGGCCCCATGAAATCGGTGGGACTCACCGATCCGCGCACCGGGCGCCAACCGTTTGCCGTGGTGCAGCTGCGGCGCGAAGACCGCGCCGGCCAGATGTGGAACCTCGTCGGCTTCCAGACGCGGATGCGCACCGGTGAACAACGGCGCGTCTTCCCCCTGATTCCCGGGCTCGAGCGTGCCGAGTTCCTGCGCATGGGCAGCATCCACCGCAATTCCTACGTCAACGCGCCCGCGACGCTGTCCCCGCATCTCGCGGTCAAGGACAATCCGCTGCTGCTGTTCGCGGGGCAGATCACCGGCGTCGAGGGCTACACCGAGTCGGCGGCTTCGGGCTTGCTCGCCGGACTGAACCTGGCGCGCCTGCTCGCGGGCGAGCCGCCGCTCATACCACCCGCGACCACGATGCTCGGCGCGCTCTATCACTACCTCGCGGCGTGCGAACCGGCCCGCTTCCAGCCGATGAACGCCAACTTCGGCTTGCTCGCGCCGCTCGATCCGCCGGTGCGCGACAAAGAGAAGAGGAAAGCCATGCTGGTGGAGCGGGCCCTGCGTGACCTGGAGACGTTTGCGACGGACCTCGGTTCTGATGTTCCGCGTTCCGCGTCCCCCGTTCAACATTCCAGCGCAAAGTGACCCGCTCGCTCCCCGAGATCGACGCGTTCGTCGCGTTCCTCGACAAGGAGCGTAACGATTCACCGCACACGGTGCAGGCGTACGCGCGCGACGTGCGCGACTTCGTCGCGTTCTGCAACAACTACTACGGCGGCCGCTGGCGCTTCGCCGCCGTCGATCGGCTCGCCATCCGCGGCTGGCTCGGCAGCATGGACGAGCGCGGGCTGGCGCGACGCAGCGTCGCCCGGGCGCTCTCGGCGCTGCGCACCTTCTACCGGTTTCTCGGAGTCACGCAGGGGGTCGCGGTGAATCCCGCGCGGGCCGCGCGCACACCCAAGCTCGAGCGCCGGCTGCCGAGCTATCTCGACCGCGCCGAAACCGAGATGCTCTTCGCCGCCGCGGAACGCGCCGCTGCCGAGGGAGAGTTCAAGGCCGTCCGCGACTGGGCGATGCTGGAGCTGTTTTACGCGACGGGAATGCGCCTCGCCGAGCTGGCCGGGTTGTCCGAGGGCGACGTCGATCTGGTCTCCGATCAGGTGAAGGTGCGCGGCAAGGGGAAGAAGGAGCGCCTGTTGCCCGTCGGTGGTCATGCCGCCCGGGCGCTGCGCGCTTACCAGCGGTTGCGAGAGGGAATGGGAACCGGGGACAGGCGCGCCCTGTTCCTGAACGCGCGGGGCGGAAGGCTGACGCCGCGCGGCGTGCAGCTCGCCGTGCGCGGATTGCTCGATCAGCTGCCGCGGGGCCGCGAGCTGCACGTGCACTCACTGCGCCATTCGTTCGCCAGCCATCTGCTCGACGCCGGCGCCGATCTGCGTGCGGTGCAGGAGCTGCTGGGGCACGCCTCGCTCAGTACCACGCAGGTGTATACTCATACGTCGGTCGAGCGGCTCAAACGGGTTTATCAGGACGCCCATCCCCGGGCGTAGCGGAAAGGATTGAACGCGGTGTCCCTGCCGGTGTTTCACGCCACCACCGTGCTGTGTGTGCGCAAGGATGGAAAGGTCGCGATGGGCGGCGACGGCCAGGTCACGGTGGGCGACACCGTGATGAAGGCCAACGCGCAGAAGGTGCGCGCCTTGAAGGGCGGCCGCATCCTCGCGGGGTTCGCCGGCGCGGCGGCCGATGCGTTCACCCTGTACGAGAAATTCGAGGAGAAGCTGGAGCGCTATCCGGGCAACCTGCCGCGCGCCGCGGTGGAGCTGGCCAAGGACTGGCGCTCCGACCGCGTACTGCGCCGCCTCGAGGCGCTGCTCGCCGTGGCCGACAAGGAGCACGGGTACGTGCTGTCGGGGACGGGCGAGCTGATTGAGCCCGACGACGGCATCCTCGCCATCGGCTCGGGCGGCAGCTACGCCCTCGCCGCAGCGCGGGCGCTGATCGGCACGCCGAGCCCGTCGCCCAAGGAGATCGTACAGCGCTCGCTCGAAATCGCGGCCGAAATCTGCATCTATACGAACACCAACATCTCGATTCTCGAGCTGACCTGATGGCGACCCCGTCCAGTCCTCCGCCAACCCCGCCCGCTGACGAAGCGCCGCCCTCGGGCCAGCCGGTGGTCGAGTCCGAGCCGCTCCCCTGGCTCGAAGAGCTGCCGCCGCGCAAGATCGTGGCGGAGCTGGACCGCTATATCGTGGGCCAGGACGAGGCCAAGAAGGCGGTGGCGATCGCGATCCGCAACCGCTGGCGCCGCTCCCAGGCGCCCGAGGACATCCGGGACGAGATCCTCCCCAACAACATCATCATGATCGGCCCCACCGGCGTGGGGAAAACGGAGATCGCGCGCCGCATCGCGCGGCTCGCCGGCGCGCCGTTCCTCAAGGTCGAGGCGTCGAAGTTCACCGAGGTGGGCTACGTCGGCCGCGACGTCGAATCGATGGTGCGCGAGCTGGTGGACGTGTCGATCAACATGGTCCGCTCGGAGCGCGAGGACGAAGTGTACCCGCAGGCCGAGCTGCGCGCCGAGGATCGCCTGCTCGACATCCTCCTCCCGGCTCCCCCGCAACCGTCCGCCCGCCCGCCTGACCGCCCGGAAGAGGGCGGGGCGGCGGGAACGCGCCCGCTCTTCGTCGTCTCTTCCAAGGGAGACGTTACGCCGAAGGAGGCGGACGCCGACGTCGAGAATCAGGAGCGCCGTCGCCGCACGCGCGAGAAGCTGCGCGCCCAGCTGAAGGAAGGAAAGCTCGAGGAGCGCGACGTCGAGATCGAAGTGCAGCAGCAGAGCTATCCGATGCTGGAGTGGATGCAGCCGCCTCCCGGGATGGAAGGGCAGGACGTCAACTTCACCGAGATGCTGCAGGAGATGCTGCCCAAGCGGAAGAAACGGCGCACGGTACACCTGCACGAAGCGCGGCGCATCCTCATCGACGAAGAGCTGAAGAAGCTGGTCGACATGGACGACGTGGTGAACGAGGCCCTGGACCGCGTCGAGAACCACGGCATCATCTTCATCGACGAGATCGACAAGATCTCGGGTGAGCGCAATACCGCAGGTCCCGACGTCTCGCGAGAAGGTGTGCAGCGCGACCTGCTGCCGATCGTCGAAGGCTCGACGGTGCAGACCCGCTACGGCTACGTGCGCACCGACCACGTGCTGTTCATCGCCGCGGGAGCGTTCCATGTCTCGAAGCCCTCGGACTTGATCCCCGAGCTGCAGGGGCGCTTCCCGATCCGCGTCGAGCTGTCGCCGCTCGGCGAGGCGGACTTCATCCGCATCATGACCGAGCCGGAGAACGCGCTCACCAAGCAGTACGCCGCGCTGTGCCAGGTCGAAGGGGCTACGCTGACCTTCACCCCCGACGGCGTGGCGGAGATCGCGCGCATCGCCGCCAAGGTCAACGACCGTATGGAGAACATCGGGGCGCGCCGCCTGCACACCGTGATGAGCACGCTGCTCGAGAACATCCTGTTCGAGCTTCCCGATTACCCCACCAAGCAGATCGTCTTCGATGCCCAGGCGGTACGGACACGGCTCGAGAAGATCGTGGACGACGAGGACCTGCGGCGCTACATCCTGTGACGGGGGCCGGACAGCGGCCCGTCCGCTTCGCGTATTCCGTCTCGGTTGCTCACCAGGACATCGACGAGCTGGGTCACGTCAACAACGTCGTCTACCTGCGCTGGGTACAGGAGGCGGCCACGGCGCACTGGCGAGCCGCGGCCCCCTCCCAGCTTCAGGCCGAAGTGGTGTGGGTGGTGCTGCGCCACGAGATCGACTACCGCCAGGCGGCACGCCCCGGCGACCGCGTGACCGCCACGACATGGGTGGGCGAGGCCACGGGGACGCGCTTCGAGCGCTTCGTGCAGTTCACGCGGCACCCCGACGACACCGTACTCGCCGACGTGCGCAGCGTCTGGTGCCCCATCAATGCCGCCACCGGCCGGCCGCGCCGTATCGACCCCGCGCTGCACGACTATTTCATGGAATCGCCATCGGCTTGACTCCCCTCCACCGCCGTAGGTAAAGTGTGCAGGCGGTTACTGTCATTTTGACCTGCCTCGGGAAGCCATGCAGAAACGGGACTTTCTAGCCGTCACCGACTTGACCCGCGAGGAGATCGCCCGGCTGTTCGACCTCGCCGAGCGGATGAAGCGTCGTTCCTACCGGGAGACGCCGCTGGCCGGGAAGACGTTGGCGATGATTTTCGCCAAGTCGAGCACTCGGACCCGGGTCTCCTTCGAAACCGGGACGTTTCAGCTCGGCGGCCAGGCCTTGTTCCTCTCGTCGCGCGACATCCAGATCGGGCGCGGCGAGCCGATCCCCGACACTGCCCGCGTGCTGTCGCGCTACGTGCACGGCATCATGATCCGCACCTTCGATCACGCCGAGGTGGAAGAGCTGGCGCACTGCGCCACGATCCCCGTGATCAACGGCCTCACCGATCTGTCGCACCCCTGCCAGGTGCTCGCCGATCTCTTCACGGGGCGCGAGGCGCTGGGCGGGTGGGAGGGTAAGCGCATCGCCTGGATCGGCGACGGCAACAACATGGCGAACAGCTGGCTCGAAGCCGCGGAAATCCTGGGCTTCGAGCTGCGGCTGGCCTGCCCCGAGGGCTACGAGCCCAACCGCGAGAAGTTCGAGCGCGCGGCGGCCCGGACGCAGGTGATCGTGACGGAGGTGCCCGAAGAAGCCGTCGAGGGGGCGCACGTCGTGAACACCGACGTGTGGGCCTCGATGGGGCAGGAGACGGAGGCCGAGGCGCGGCGCAACGCGTTCAAGGGCTACACAGTGGACGCCGACCTGATGAAGCTCGCCGATCCCAAAGCGATTTTCCTGCACTGCCTCCCCGCGCATCGCGGCGAGGAAGTGTCCAACGACGTCATCGAAGGCAGGCAGTCGCGCGTCTGGGACGAAGCCGAGAACCGGCTCCACGTCCAGAAAGCGCTGCTCGCCACACTGATGGGCTGACGACCATGGCCGATACCGCCACCGCTCTGAAACACACCCCGCTGCACGATATCCACATCGCCCTCGGCGCGAAGATGGTAGCCTACGCCGGCTTCGACATGCCGGTCACCTATCCCGCGGGGATCACCGCCGAGCACAAGGCGGTGCGCGAGCACGCCGGCATCTTCGACGTGTCGCACATGGGCGAGTTCGAGGTCACAGGCCCCGACCGCAACGCCTTCGTGCAGCGCATCACTTGCAACGACGTCGCGGCGCTCAAGCCGGGGCAGGCGCACTACTCGGGCATTCTCACCGAGCAGGGAACGTTCGTCGACGACTGCGTCGTGTATCGCTTCGACGACAAGGTGATGCTGGTCGTCAACGCCGCCAACATCAAGAAGGACTGGGACCACATCGTCGGCCTGAAGGGCGGAGCCAACGTGCGGCTGCGCGATATCTCCGACGAAACGGCGCTGCTCGCGGTGCAGGGACCCGCGGCTGAAGGAATCCTCTCCGGGATCACCAACCTGAAGGTGGCCGACATCCTCTACTACCACTTCGCGCGCGGCACCATCGCCGGCGCGCAGTGTTTCGTGTCGCGCACCGGGTACACCGGCGAAGACGGCTTCGAGCTGTACTGCCGCGCCGCCGACGCTACCAAGCTGTGGGCGGCGATCACCGGCCGCGGCGCCGAGCCGTGCGGCCTCGGCGCGCGCGACACGCTGCGCCTCGAGGCGGGGATGCCGCTCTATGGCAACGACATCGACGACACGACCACGCCCTACGAGGCGGGACTCGGCTTCATCGTCAAGCTCGACAAGGACGCGCCGTTCACGGGTCAGGCGACGCTGAAGCGCCAGAAGCTCGACGGCGTGCCGCGCCGCCTCGTGGGGTTCCATGTCACCGAGCCGAAGCTCGTCGGGCGGCACGGGTTCACCGTGTCGCTGGGCGGCAAGCCCGTCGATATCGTGCGCAGCGGCACCATCACCCCCACCGTCGGCGCCGCGATCGGCACGACCTACCTGCCGCGCGCCCAGGCCCAGCCGGGGACGAAGATCGAGATCGACGTGCGCGGCAAGTCGGCGCCCGCGGAAGTCGTGAAGATGCCCTTCATCCCGCACCGCACGAAGCGCTGAGCGCGGGACCCGGGGAGGCGCGTGCGCATCGGCATCCTCACCATCTCCGACCTGGGGGCGCAGGGACGCCGCGCCGACACTTCCGGCGACACCATCGTAAGCTGGTCTGCTGCAAACAGTTACGAGATCGTGGTTCGCAGCACCGTGCCGGACGAAGCGGGTCAGGTCGCCGGCAAGCTGGCGCGCTGGGCCGATTCGGGCGAGGTCGACGTGATCCTCACGACCGGCGGCACCGGTCTCTCCCCGCGCGACATCACCCCCGAGGCGACGAGCACCGTTCTCGATCGCCACGCTCCCGGGATCGCCGAAGCGCTGCGCGCCCGCAGCGCGCCAACATTTTCTCGCGCCTGGTTGTCGCGCGGCGTCGCCGGGACGCGGGGGAAGACGCTGATCGTCAATCTCCCCGGATCACCCGGAGGTGTGAAAGATGGACTTGCGGTACTCGAAGATCTCCTGGCTCACGCCGTGCAGCTGATGCGCGACGAACCCACTGACCACAGCTGACTGCCGACAGCCGATGGCCGATCGCGTTCTGGTCACCGCCGACGATCTCGAGCACGCCGTCCGCATCAACGCCGCGCTCGAAGGGGCGGGGTACGCAACGGCGATGGTGACGTCGTTCGACGACGCGCGCGACGCCCTCTCGGGCCGCGAGCCCGACTGTCTCGTCGTGACGGGGGCGCTGCACGAGCCGGCGACCGGCCGGCTGCTCGCCGCCGCGCGCGACCGCTCGATCTCCACCCTCGGCCTCGTCGAAGCCACCGATCCCGACCCGAAGGAGCTGGCGGCCGAGATCGGCCTCACCGCCTACGTCGAGAAGCCCGCCGACCCCGCCGAAGTGGTGCGCGTGGTGCGGCGAGTGATCGACCGCCGCCGTCTGCAACAGCGTACCGGCATCATCGGCGAGTCGCCGGCGATCCAGGAAGTGCTCGTCAAGATCGAGCAGATGGCGCCCGTCACCTCGACCGTGCTGATCGAAGGCGAATCGGGCACCGGGAAGGAGCTGGTGGCGCACGCCATCCACGACCTCTCGCCGCGGCGCGAGCGCCCGTTCATCGCCGTCAACTGCGCCGCGCTGCCGGAGACGCTGCTCGAGAGCGAGCTGTTCGGGCACGAGAAGGGAGCGTTCACCGGCGCCGCCGAGCGGCGGCTCGGCCGCTTCGAGCTGGCGGATGGCGGCACGATTCTGCTCGACGAGGTGGGCGAGATCCCGGCGGCGACGCAGGTGAAGCTGCTGCGCGTCCTCGAAGATCGCTCCTTCTTCCGCGTCGGCGGTACGCAGCCGATCCGCGTCGACGTCCGCGTCCTCGCATCGACCAACCGGCCGTTGAAGGACGCCGTGTCGCTGGGCGAATTCCGCGACGACCTCTACTACCGGCTCAACGTCCTCAACATCTACCTGCCGCCGTTGCGGCAGCGGAAGATGGACATCCCGATCCTCGTGCGACGTCTCATCGCCGAGTTCGCCAAGGCGCACGACCGCCATTTCGCCGGTATCACGCCCGAGGCGCTGCAGATCCTCGTCGACGCCGAGTGGCCCGGCAACGTGCGCCAGCTGCGCAACCTCGTCGAGTCGATGGTGGTGCTGGCGCCGCAGGGGGAGATCCGCGCTACCGACATCCCCGAGGACATCCGCGACCGCGGCCGCGGACTGCCGGTCCGGGTGATCGCCGCCTCGCGCGAAGTGGCCGGGAAGGAGCTGGAGTTCATCTTCCGTAGCCTGGTGGAGCTGAAACTGCAGGTGGAGGAGCTGCGGCGCCGCCTCGACGACCGCCCGGCGGCGCGCCGCGTCGAGGTGATCGAGGTCGATCCCCACGGGACGCCGCTCGCCGCCGTGACGCCGGAGCCGGCGGCCGAGGAAGCGGTGCTGTACCGGCCGGGGATGTCGATGGCGGATGTCGAGCGCGCGGCGATCGAGGCCGCCCTGAAGGAGTCGCACGGCAATCGCCGCAAGGCGGCCGAGGTGCTCGGCATCGGGGAACGCACGCTCTATCGGAAGATCAAGCAGTACGCAATTGTCTGATATTGACTTCGCCAGACCCCCTTTCCATCGTATGGCGACCGACCCAGGTATAGCACTTACCCGGACGAGGCGCGGCAATCCAGTGGATTATCGCATCCGGCCCGATCTGTGCGTCGCCTGCCTGGCGTGCGTACGCGTCTGCCCCTCGGACGCCGTGGCAGTTTCTGCGGAGCGCGTCTCCATCGTCGACGAGGCGTGCACCCGCTGCGGCGTCTGCGTCCCCACCTGTCCCCACGAAGCGATCCGCGCCAACGGCAACATCGACCGCGCCCTCGAGCTGGTCGCGGGCCGCCGTGCCGTGCTCATCCTCAGCGTCGAGGCGGTCGCACACTTCTGGCCAGCCACGCAGGAGCAGGTCGTCAACGCCTGTTATGCCACCGGATTCCATGTCGTGCAGCGCGGGGTGATCGGCGACGAGCTCGTGGCAGAGGAGTATCTGAAGCTGTGGGAAGACAAGGATTGGGGGACGCTGATCCGCAGTACCGATCCCGTCATCGTCGACCTGATCCGCGACCGTTATCCCGAGCTGGTGCCCTACCTCGCCCCCGTGGCGAACCCCGTTGCCGCCGAGGCGCGCTATCTCCGTGCGCTGCACGGCGCGGACACCCCGATCGTCTATGCCGGCGTGGGCGACGGGGCGGGGCGCGGCGAGACCGATGTCGCGCTCACCTTCCACGATCTCGAGCGGCTGTTCGTGCGCCGCGGCGTGCGGCTGCACGAACAGGCCAGCTTTTTTTCGCGCATCCCCGAGGAACGGCGCCGCCACTTCAGTGCCGCGGGCGGCCTCCCGCTCGAGGTGCTCGTCTCCGAGCGCCAGGCGAGCCGCCGCTTTCGCAAGGTGCGCGGGGTAAGCGGTCTCGAAGCCATTGCCAAAGCGGTCGCGGTGGACCGGATCGACCTCGGCTTCGTCGACATCCTTCCTTACGAAGGGTGCCTCGATCATCCGCTGATGGGCTCCAGGGACGGCCTCTTCAAACGGCGCCAGATCGTGCAGGCGAGCGAGCCGCCGCGCTCCGCTGCGCCGGTGGTCGATCGGGCGGTCGCCCGCCGGGTGGAGCTCGGCGCCGTGTTTCCGCTGGAGCGCCGCGAGGCGCATCCACGTTCCGAGGCGGTCGACGGGATCCTCGCGGAGATCGGCCTCGCCCCGAACGGGCGGGCGTGGGACTGCGGCGCCTGCGGGTTCGCCACGTGCAGCGGGTTTGCCCAGGCGGCGGCGCAGGGTCGCACGAGCCTGCAGGCCTGTCCCCCCTACCTCGCGCGCCGCGCCGAGGAGGCACAGCAGAAGGCGGCGATCGACGCCCTGACGGGGCTCGGGACGCTGCGCCTGCTGCGCGACCGGCTGGCCAACGAGCTGGCCCGCTCGAAGCGCAGCGGGGAGCCGTTCGCGGTCCTCTTCATGGATGTGGACAACTTCAAGCAGGTCAATGACGGATTCGGACATGAAGCCGGAAATCTTGTGCTCAAGGGCACAGCTTCGGAGCTTCTGGAAGTGGTTCGTAGTACGGACTTTGCGGCCCGTTACGGCGGCGATGAATTCGTAGTACTATTGGTGCGCACTGGCCGAGATGGCGCCCGGCTGGTGGCGGAGAAAGTACGCAGCAGGGTGGAGGAGCTGGGGAAGAGCCTAGGGCTTCCTCCGAAGCTCGTGACCGTCAGTATCGGCGTGGCGACGTTCGCGCCGGAAGCCGAACACCATGAAGACGTCCTCGTCGCGGCGGACCGGGCGCTGTATCGCGCCAAGGCCGGCGGCCGCAACCGAGTGGCGATGGGAGAGCGTTGAGCCGTGACGACACCGAGACCGATTCGCGAGACCCCTCACACGCCGCCGCCCGACATCGAGCCGGCGGCGCGTGCCTCGCAACCCGTCCCCGATCCCTGGGGCGTGAAGCGCGCCGAGAATCTGATCGCGGGGCTGACCGGCGTCTTGTCGGCGAGCATCGTGGTGACGGCGGCGGGCGAGATCAGCGAGATCCACGTGCTGGCGCAGCCCGACACGCCGCCCAAACAGGTGGTGCGCAACATCGAGTCGGCGCTGATGGCGCAGCTCGGCGTGCGCGTCGACCACCGCAAGATCAGCGTGGCGCAGACCGCCGACGTGCGGCCGATCGAGCAGCTGCAGGAAGAGGCGATCGCGACGCGCGCCAAGCGGCGGGTCGTGATTTTCCGCGACCTCACGGTGCGGCCGTCGGAGAAGCTGCAGCGCATCATGGTGCGCGTGCGCCTCGGCTACGGAGACCGCGAGTCGGAGCACGAGATGGAGGGAACCGACACCTACCGCAATCGCGTCGAGACGGCGGCGCGCGCCGCGGCCGCGTGCCTCGACGATCTCTTGGCAGACGATTCGATCGCCCTCGAAGGGGCGGCGCTGGTCGACGCCTTCGACCGCCGCTTCGTGCTGGTGGCCGTCCACGGCCTCGGCGGGCGCGAAGCGATGCTGCTCACCGGCACGTGCGAGATCCGGGAGAGTCCGGAGCGCAGCGCGGTGTTCGCAGTCCTGGACGCCACCAACCGGTGGGTCGACGCACGACGCTAGCGTAGTTGTTGTAGCATAACAGCTTAGCGTTGTCCCAGGTCATCACTGACATAAATGTGATGTAAGTCACAGTCGCCCTGTGTCAGGCGAGCTTGCGTATCTAGTTTTTTATCGATATTGTGACTATCATGACTTCTGTGAAGACTATCAAGTTTCTAGGCACCTTACGGATCGCGCGGATGTGTCAGGTGACGCCCGCGACGGTGGCGCACTGGATCGACCAGGGTTACCTGAAGGGGCATCGCACGCCGACGGGGCATCGCCGGGTGGACGCGGAAGATCTGGTGGCGTTTCTGCGGGAGCATTCGATGCCGGTCCCGCCCGAGCTCGAGAACGAAGTGCCCGAGGCGAAGGACGCGATCGTCGTCGTCGAGGACGACAAGAGCTACGGCAAGCTGTTGCTGCGGGCGATTGAAAGCTCGGACATCAAGGCGGACGTGACGCTGGCGGTGACCGGGATGGACGGGTTGATCGAGATCGGCCGGGCGAATCCGGCGGTCGTCGTCCTCGACTACTCGTTGCCCGATTTGAACGCGGCGGAGGTGGTGGAGCGGTTGCTCGCGCCGGGCCGGCAGCTCGACGCCGAGGTGTTGATCGTGACGGGCGGTGTGCAGGACGCGGACGTGCAGCGGCTGCACGCGCTCGGTGTGAAAGAGATCGTCCAGAAGGCGGATGGGATCGACGCGGTAGTGGAGGCGATCGGCAAGGCGCTGGCGCGCCAGCGGGCGCAGTAAGCCCGAACATCCAACGAATTTGCGGGCCGCGAATGAGCGGCCCACTTCATATCTGATAACTCGAAGTCAGGACAAGGGGGCCCCGGTCATCGTTACCTAAGCGGAGTCGAGCGGACAGAAAAACGAGCGAAGCGTCGGGTGCGCCATAGCGAGGCGTGCCACTCCTGAGAAGTCTCGATCTACTACTCGTAGGTCCCGTGAGGGAGGTGACGCTCGATGTTGACCCAACTGCTCGCAGTTCTGTTCACGTCGAT
>Ga0126383_10000252_pt1 | contig 28093 bp, 36 predicted proteins | sample PanSoiMetPlot_35_FD_96882 | JGI IMG/M metagenome (GOLD analysis project Ga0126383, IMG submission 96882) | Tropical forest soil microbial communities from Panama - MetaG Plot_35 | ecosystem: Environmental > Terrestrial > Soil > Tropical forest > Bulk soil | place: Panama | collected 2016-02-17 | reverse complement strand
TGTAATCGCGCTGCTCAGTGACGAATTTCACTTTGAATCCGCAATGCTGCAGAATGAGTCCTAGCTCGACGAAATAACATTTCGGCCATGAGCGGACCGGCGAATACGAAAATGGAAAAATTAGGACGTCCGCGGTGTCGCGCCGGCCCATCTCCCGATCCATCGGCCGCATATCAAGACGCGGCCGTTTTGGCGGATCGGTGATACCGAGATGGTGTGCGATCCATTGCAGATAACCCAGTGGCGATTTCTGTGTAATCGCTTCTTCGTATCCGTGCCAGGTCTTTACTCCGTTCCCGGGATCATTAGTCACCCGCATCTGAAACATTTTAAGAAGATCCGCGCGCCAATCGGTAGCGAAAAATTCGACGTCTCCGCCGGCCTGGATGATTCCTTCGCCCAACCATGCAAAGCAGACGACGTCTCCCAGGCCGCGGAACCATCCGTTAATCGTATCGATCTTCATTTGCTCGCTCCGACTCTCCCGTTCCCACCACAGTTACGAGAGAGTCGCGAGCGAACACACCAAAGTTTCGATTAACGAGACGAACCGGAACCTGCAGCAGCTTTGATCAACTGTCCCGCGGCCGTTTGTCCTGGCGCAGTTCCCCACATCAACGCGATGCGGTTTGTGGCAGTGCCAAGCACATGGTTCACATATTGAACCTGCATCACCGAGATCCCCAGATCGGGATCCGACACGATCTGCACGTTACCAAACGATGCACCAGGAAGAATCGAAGTGTAGTCGTTAGGCACTCGCGTCGCGATGCACAAGGCCGATCTTGAACCTGCGAACCCAACGAGGTTCGCATTGTTCGACGGCATGTTTGGCGCGGTGTAGACCTGGAACGTGTCCACCGGCATCACGAATGACGCATCGGTATTGGTGCCTTCGGTGACAATCCGCGGTTGCTGGTAAGAGGCGAACGTTACCAGTGCCGAATCTTTCACCAGATTGCCGAATGCTACCGGCCACAGCAACATCGTCCGATTTCCAAGACCGAGTGGCACTCCGCGTTGAGTGAGTGCAACTCCGATGTCCACAACCGAATTGCGGACAAAGCTTGCGGAGGCGACAACCGAATTGTTAGTGAAATTCGCGTCGGTGAGATTTGCGTAGAGCGCATCCACCATTGCCTTTGCCAGCGCATACGCGCTCGCTTCCGCGAATTCGTTGAACAATCGGCGCATCGTGGATGCGAGCAATTGCTCATTGAAGGTGATCGGAATGCCTTTGTGATTGTTGATCACAACCGGGACGTCGGTCGTTGCGGCCGTTACGTCCGTCCATCCAGATGCCGTCGAATAAGTGACAACGTTAGGGATGGTGACGATGCGAGTCATAATCGTCTGGTTGTACGTTGCCGGCTGATCCGAGAAATCAGTCGTGAAGCGCGGCAGCGCAGGGAAAACAAACTTTAGGAGTTCCAAAGTCCGCTGCGTAACCAACGTGCCGGCGATCGTTCCCAGGTTCGCATCAGTGACGTCCGCGGCCATGATTGCGTCTCGAACAATATCGAGCCGACTGTTAAGCAGTCGCGTACGCTGTTCGCGATTCTTCTCAGTGTCAGCAAATGCGCCAGCGTAAATCGCTGCAACTTCCAAGGCACATTGCGCCTTGATGTCATGCGTACCACCGCGGTTCGCGTTCTGAAGAACGAGTGCCAATTTCGAATAAACTGAGACCGGATCGTCGTTCAAGATCTGGATCCGTCCATCACCATTGCCGGCACTGATCGGATTTGGGGGATTGACGATTATTCGTTGATCCCATGGCGCGCGACCGTCGCCAAGCATACCTACCAGAAGCGGCATGAATCGATCCGGATCCGCGGTTGCATCCGCGATCCATTGGTTCTGAAGAACGATGTTCTTCGCCGCAATTCTGCCGGCTTTCACTACCTTTTTAACAAGCGCGGTCGCGTCTTCCTTGTTGCGCTTGCGGATGGTTGCTTCCATCGCTTCGTTTTTCAGTTTCAATTCCGCGGCCTGGATTTCCGCGTAGGTCGCGCGCTGCTCGGCATTCGCTGCTTCAAGCTGCGACTTAGCGGTTTCATCGTCCGCGTTTTTGGCAACGACGGCATTTAATGCCTCGATCTTTTGCTCAAGCTCCAGATTTTTCGCTCGGAGCGCAGCGATTTCTTCGACTGTCATTGTATCTCCTTGTTTTTTGTTTTTTGCCGTAGACTCCGGCGAAGTGCCGACTTCAATGCCGGCGTTTTTTGCCCATAAGGGCAAATTGCTAAATGCGGGGTCGTTAACGAGTCCGCCCATGTTTGGGCGCGCTTCTTTGCGGCACACGACTCGAGCCGGATCCGCATGTTTGTCGTTCACGAAGAAGACCGGCGAGAATGCGCGGAAATCTTTTCCTTCCAATGCGCGTTTCCCGCTGGCAGTCCATTCGCCTTTTGCGACTACTCCGTCAGCAGGTCGCCAGACGAACGAATTTGGCCAAAATGAAGCGGGACCATCTTCGTGGTTGAAATCGAAATAAACTTTTTTGCCTGTTTTCGCGGTGATCTCGCTGCGTTGCCGCTCGACTTCTGCGGCCGCGTTTGAATCCACTAGCACTTTGATCGGCTTTCCGATTCCGCCAGAAATTGGAGTGATGGAATGAAGTCCTGCTGGCAGAAATAAGATCTCGTTCGTATTAAGCTGCGTGATTGTTACCGCAGCGCGGCATTCAATCGCGTCCCTTGCTTCAGCCGGTTCGCTTTTGTCTTCAGCGTCACCTTCAGAATCACCGGCGACTTCCGCGCCGATCTTCTTCATCGCAGTTTTGATCTTCGATTTTACTTTCGCCAGATCCTCCGATGAATACGCGGAAGCATTGTCGGCCTGGTTTATGTAGCTCCACGCAGCGCGAATGTGATCTTCACTGTCGAGCGGATATCGCGCCTTCTTGTCGGATTGATATCCAGGATCCGCATACTCGACGTCTCCGTATGGTTTTTTAGGGTCGTCTGCCATTGTGACCTCCTTAGTGCATCTGCTTGTTGCGCCAGATCTCGAAGTCAGTCAGCGTTGTGTTTACGGTGCTGGAGATCTGGATCGGAATCATTCCACCACCGGGAGGCGGCGCGGGACGTCCGCCTTGACCGGTCACAGTGGCAATGTCCTCCATTGTCGGTTTGGCCTCTTGTTGCTTCTGCATTTCGGTGGATTCGTATTTCTTGTGCGCGTGTGTAGTCATTGGTTTTCCTTTGTTGCGATTTCTGCAGCGAACTTTTTGAATTCCCGGCCGAAAATTTCGTTGTCCTCGATCTTTTCTAATTCCTCGAGTCGCGCCTGAACCTGGCGCGGAGTCTTCGCGAGAGGTGCCGGCGTCTGAGTGATCGGTCGCGTCCCTGCCGGTCCGGTCGAAAATGACGATGGTGGTTTAGGTGGTGGCGGAGTAACAGTCGGTTCTCCGCCGGTAGCTTCCGGAATATTGTATTTGTGCCTGAGATGACTCAGCGGAATATCCAGTCCCAAAGTCGCCAGGATCTGGTCGCGCTGCGCGTCCTGGTAAGTGCCTTCAGTTTCCTGTAGGAACCTGCACGAAGGTGGTTCGCCGGCCTCTCCGTAATTGAGATTCAGAATCGCCGGGATTAGTTGGCGATTAATTACTTCGGCGACAAATGAACATGCAGCGTCCAACCGATCCTGCTTCAATTGTGCTTCAACGGTCCCGAAAGCTTGACCGCCGCGGCCGGATGCAATTGTCGCGCCGGTCATGGTCTGACCGAGAATTAATTGGCGCGCATAATGATCCGCGCGTTCAAGGAGATCTCCCTGCGGAGTATGACCAGTCGTTCCGGTGTTTGCTTCTTTTAATTCAAGCGTTGTTCCTTCAGGGAATGCGGCCCAACCGGCGGACCCCATGTTCTGCAACATGTCGCAAATAGCTGCGACCGTTTGGTCAGGTGATGCGCCAACGTATGTCGCCCAACGAAATGGAAGTCCGAAAACCTGCGCCAAATTTAACAACCAATCGCTAGTAAAATTCGAGGCGCACCACCACCATGCCAGAGAACGCAACATTGGTCCTCCAAGTGGAGTCCCGCTGCGGACCTTGTGAATCGCAATCAGAAATTTGTTATCCGGGAACGGACTCAGCGATTGACTCCGTGATGGAGGATTCTGCGAAGTGCTGGCGTAACCGAATGGCGGATTCGCGGTCGTGGTTGCGTATCCGTACGGAACCTGAGGCATCAAGCCGATGATCCCTTCCGGACTGAATCCGTATGTGCTTGGATGCGCCCAGAAAGTCGATTGAGGTGTCCAGATCTGACCGTGCTTCGGATGATCGAGATTTTGCCAAACGATCTCCAGGACGCTCACCCCTCGGAACCATGCGTCCATGATGTCTGCGATCGTTCCGCCAATGGCACTCTCATCGCGCGTTGGATCCGGATCCATGTTCTGGATTGCAGTGGAAACCAGTTTCTCCCGATCGATCGCGGTCGGAGTCGCTTTTTGATCTTCTTCCGTGTACGGATCGAAAATGATTTCGCGTCGCAGAACTCCGTAGAGCAATTCCTGCTGGCAAGCCGAGAGAGTCGGCCATGTGTCCAGCATTAAATCGAACAATTGCCATTGCATCACATGGTCGCCAGAAAGCGCGCCATTGAGAATCATCTCGATATAACGAGGAGTGAACGCGGCTATCCCTGGTGCAAGCCATCGGTAAGATGCTTGCGGCCGGATGATGCGTGAAAGGCCGGCAGGAACTCGCATCGTCGATGCGGCGTCGATCTGGTGCTGCCCATTCTTGCGGACTTTGACGAATCTTCCTTTCGCTCCGCGCGGTTGTCCCGGCCGTTTTCGTGGATTGGACATGGCAGGTTTCACGATGCCAACCTCATCGGTCGAAAACCTTCCACGAATCGACCGGGACTGGGACTGCCGATGTGAATCACTTTGGGATCGCGGATGGCACCGGCAGAACTTTCCCCAGCAGCACGAACCGCTAATGCTAAAGCAGTGCAACGATCGCTGTGACCTTCCCGAGTTTTTGGTGCCCAATAGTTGTATTCGCCATTTGTCACCAGTTGCTGCATCTGATGTAGGTCTTCGCGGACCTCGCGCGAAATCGGGATCCGGACGCGGCATGGTTCTTGGAACCGCTGGCGCAAGCTTGGGAAAAGAGATCTCTTCGAAAGTGGCGTGAAACGGAAAAGCTCGAGTCGACCGAATTTATGTTCGTCCGGTTTCCATTCGCCGATCCGTTGGTCCATCACCGCGTAATCACCAAAACCAATTCCCGGACCGGTGTAATCGAAACAGGTCCGACGCGACGCGCGGATCCGGCGCGAAAGAATTTCATTCTGTTTCGGCGTCGATATGTCGCGAAGAACTAAAACCTCGCGCGTCCAAAGAACGTCGTTAACCAATTCGACCGTCCAACAAACCGTCGGATCATTCGAACGACCAAAATCGATTCCACAAAAAAGTTCGCGATTGCTGTCGAAAAATTCTGGCTCGATTACTTCCGTCGCCGAAACGCTTTCTGCTTGTGCGATCAGTTCGTAAGGCAAAAGGACGTTGCTCGTGTCGGCCGCGACGCATTCATATTCCTGCGCCCATGCATCGGGATCATCCAGTCCCATCCGGATCTCTTCAGCGTTGATCGGGAGTCCGTCTCTAATCGCGTCGTAGATCGTGGTGAAATGTCCGCTATAGCCGATCTCCTTATGCTTTTCCCAAAGCTTGAAAAATTTGTTTTCCCGGCCGTTGAAAGTCGATACGACGCGGATCTTCATCAGCCGGCGGATCTGATTGCGATCTTTGTTCTCGACGTTGGCGCGGACTCGACGCAGAAATGTTCCTGCCAACGGATTCGTTAGACTCGGAAACATCGCGGCCCATATCAGGTCCGGATCCTCGTGGAACGCGAACTCATCCAGGATCACGTTTGCGCTATAACCGCGCGCGGTGGCGGGATTTGCCGGGATCGCAATTATCCTCGATCCGTTCGCGAAATTGATCTCAGCAACGCGCAATAATGCTTGCGCCATTTCCCGATCTTCAGCGTAATGCTCGATGGAAAGCTTGAACGCTTCCGCCCAGTCTTTGCATTTCTCCATCCATTCGAGTGCCTGTCGCTCACCACTCGATAGGCAAACCCATTTCGTCCCGGGATCCGTCAGCGCGCTCGACGCAGCTTCGCAAGCTGTCTGGAATGATTTCCCGGTCTGCCTCGCCTGGACCGCGATCTTGAAACGAGAGTCGTCGTTAGTCCACCGCGACTGGTACGGTAACAGCTCGTCCAATGGGGAGACGCTCCGCTTCCTGTACCTCCGTTTGACCGTTTGTTCCATTTTGTTTGAAGATCGAGCGGCATCGTTCCGCGATTTCTGCGGCCGAAAGTCTTGATTGGAAAACGTCCTCTAGTCGTTTTTGTTTTTCCTCGAGCAGCGTCAGCCGCCGCAGTTTTAGACTGACTTCTTCGTTTCGGATTTTTTGCTCCTGCCATCGCATCACCAGGTCGAGATAAACCTTCATCTCTTTCGGAGAACTCCCAGGATTGAGGCACACGCTCATCGCTTTGTGTTCGAGCGCGTCCATCGTCACCGCGTGAAAACTTGCCGGCAGACGCATCGCGTTTTTGTATCCGGTGGCGATCATCATCGCGCGCTCGCGCATTTTGATCAGATACGGCATCACATGTTCCGCGTAGAACTTTTGCAGTCTGCGGACTCCGCATCGCATTTTCCATTCGTGCTTTATGTTTTGCATTATCTGGAAATACGAAAGCTGCGGATCTAGCAACCATCGGCAGAGTTGCTCTGTCTGCATTTCGGTGAGTGAATCCATGATGCTGCGTCTACGGAGCGTGAACATGACTTCCTTCCTTACGGACCGCATCGGTGTTGGATTGGTCATGTAAGGCGACAGTGCCTACACCATTGCGAAAAATGCAAACGCTCCGTCGCGTGTATCGCGTCTATCGCAGGAAATTTCGCAAACACCGCGAATTCGGTGGTCTAGACGGGAATTCTGATTCTACCTTCCAAACGAATGAAAGGCGCGACCTGGTCGCAAAAACTGAAGCTAAAGCTTCAACAACTCGACGCCGCGCTCGGCGCATGGTTTTGCCGGCGATTCCCAAAGTTCGCGCAATCGCAGGGATTCAACGCCGGCGCATCATTCGGTGCCGATCTGCAAATCAAAGTGATCAGAGGAAATCAAAATGAAAAAAAACCTGATAGTCAAACTTGGTCCGCTGGGACGTTTTGGAATCGCATGGGAAAGAAGCGGTGAAGGACTCTTCTTTCCAGGCGGATTAGTTTGGCAAACCAATCTCTTCCTCAAACATTTCGATCCTCGCCATCGACTGATCGAACAACGCGACCTTGGTAGTGGACTAACGACGAACGTCGGATCTCTCGCCTTAGCCAATGACTTTGCGTGGTCCGCTACCAACGCGCTCAATTCTCTTTTCGCCAAAATGAAATATCACGCCAGCGGCACAAGTGCGACTGCTGCCGCGGCGACTGATATCAAGCTCAACACTCCATCAACGTTTGGCGGTCAGACGCCAGTCGCTGGCACTCAGGTTTTGGTGTCTGCCGCGAACCTTCAGAAATACCAGAGCGTCGCCACAATCTCCTATACCGGATCTGAATCGGTTCAGGAATGGGGAATCTTCTCTTACGGCAGCGATCTTCCAACGACCGCGAATCTCTCTGACAACTCGAAAACTCCATTCACTGCCGGAACCGCAACCACCGGAACGATCACCGGCACGATGACAAATGCTTCTGACGCGACTCACATGGGACAGCAAATGTCGATCGCTGAAAACACCGGCAACGCGACACCGCACTGGGGATTGATCACAAGCAATACTACTACCGTGTTGACAGTTCCAGCATGGTACAAGGTCGCAGATGGCACCGCGGCAGGAACTTTCCCAGCTAACACGAACGCTTTCGTTTTTCGACCGATCATGTTCGACCATCGTCAATTCACTTCAGTCGGTGTCGGAACCGGTGATTCGATCCAGTTCACCTGGACTTTGACGATCAATTCCGGAGGTTAGTCCGGAATGGATAATCAACCACAGGCAGTTCTGCAGATCGTTCTCAACGCAAACGGAAGCGTGAGCATCAACGGCCCGATCAACAACAAGATCCTCGCGTACGGAATGCTCGAGGCCGGTCGCGCGGCATTGGATGATTATGTGCCTCAAGGCGCGCCTGACATCGTAATCCCGCATCCGCGATTTAAAATTGATGGAATGTGATCCAGACACCAAACACGAAATTCGTGATCTTTGGAGATTGGGACACGACTCCCACTCCCGGCGGAAAAATCCGAATCGTAATGCCACCGTTGGGACATCTCGATGGCGCAGGTTGGTCGCCATTTACTCAATCGGGACTGCAAGCACTCGAGAACGACAAGCAGCGGGTTAAAGGTTCCAGTTTTGCTGAGATCGGTGCCGGCACGGGAATTCTTTGCGTTGCAGCGCGGTTGTTAGGCGCAAAGCGAATCATCGCCACTGAACTGGACCCGGATGCAGTTGCAGTAATTCCGCAGGTTTTCGCCGCGAACGGGATCACGGACAATTTTCTTGTCGTAAACGGCACCTATCCGCCGGAACACGTTAATATCGCGCTCTGCTCGATCAGCACCGAATTCGGTCAGCAACAAGCGGCTCAGATCGATGCGGATCACATCCTTAGCATTGAAAACGTCAAGGACGGAGGACAAGTCATCGTAATCAAATGAAACGCCAGCAACGATGGATTCCTGATACTTGCGCTAATCCTGCGACCGGCGACGCGTGTTCTTTTATCGAGGAATGGGATGATGAAGTCGATCCTGTCGCTCGCGTTCATTCTTTCATTCAAGCGGAAAAGCTTTGCTCTCATCATGCCGCGATCCACGGCAGTGATCACGCTACAGCTTATTCTTCCAATTATGTCGAGAACAGACGGAAGAACAAAGCGTTTACGATGGCAATCGCCATTCGTAATCCGCCGATCCCACATGATGAATTGTTATCAGTATTCAAATGGTCTTTCGATACTGACCGGAATCTGACAATCGATTTTGGCACTGCCTTAACAAGCGCAGAGAAACAGCAGTTGCGCGATAACATGGACATTCAGTTCGGAAGAAACAAAGTGCGCTTGCTCCCATGAGCCATGAGTCTATGGCATCAGTCATCAGGCACCGGAGCATTCGCGCTCAACCTTGCCCAAGGTGCTACCAACTTCTTTCATGCTGACGGTGCTGCGACCGGAGCAACTACTGAAGCTTGGACGCAGATAAAGCTTCGCGGCACTTATACCACCAAAAATCTTCAGGTTTACTGCGCTAGCGTTAACGGGACCGGAACGGCAGTGACGCGAAAGAATGGTGCTAATGGTGGCAACTCAGTAAGCATCACCGCGACAGGTTATATCGAGGATACTTCTGGAACTACATCTTTTGCTGATGGCGACCTTTATTGCATCTCAGTCACCGCAGGTGGCAGTCACACCAACTCACTGGGCATTTATTCGCTCGGTTTGATATGGGACGACGGTGGCAATAATACCATGATGATGTCTGGCGGAAATGGAACCGCCGCTGGCAGCGTCCTCAGTTACCACAAGATCGCAGGAGGAACCTTTATCAGTAATACGGGATCTGCCGGCCAAGTTTCAACCCAGGTTAAATTCCGGTTTGCTCCGACTCTGAGCAATCTTCAGGTGTCCATAAGCTCAAACGCCAATGCCACAAGCACCACTCTTTGGGCGCAGAAAAATGGAACCAACACATCAATGGCGGTCAGTGTTTTATCTTCTACAACCGGACTGAAAGAAGATGTCTCCAATTCCGTTTCCATTACTGCTGGAGATTTGTTCGGATGCATGTGGGATTGCACTACTGGAGCAGGTTCCATAACCTTCTATTCTCTGGCAGTGAAATCTTCCGGGACCGCGTATCTCGGAGGACATTCCAGTGGCACTAATCTAGCAGCAGGAGGATTCGTTCCAGTCCTTGGAAATTATGTTTCCTCCGGATCAGAAGCATTCAGCCAGATGAAGGCGCGCACCACCGTGGTATTCAAAAACATGAGCGCGAATGTAAACAGTTCCGCCAGCATTACGGTAACGCTTCGTGCAAATACTGCCAATCCTACCGGCGGACCTGCATTATCTCTCTCAGCTACAGGATGGATTGAAGACCTTACTGGAAGCTATACTCCTGCGGCTACTGATGTTATTAACTACGGATTCACCGGATCAGGCAGTCCGAATGTTTATCATATCGGCATTCAGCAGGGATTGGGTACTGCAGGTCCGACACTGGAAAGCTTTACCGCGACTCTCAGTTTCACCGGCGCATTCGGACCTACAAAAACCTTCAAAGTATTTACTCCGGCACTTTCATTCGTTACCGCGCAAACGAAGAAATTAACAAAATCCGCTCTTACCGCGATCCTCTCTTTCGCCGGCGCATTCGCTCGAGGAAAATTTTCCCAGCGAGCATTCACTGCGACAACATCCTTTGTCGGCGCATTTTCTAAACAGGCGCAGAAAGTTTTCAGTCCGCAGCTTAACTTCGTCGCCAATGTTCCCACCAAGAAAATCATCGATTCCGGGTTCATCGCATCGCAATCCTTCTCGGGTGGCCTAACGAAATCACTCAGTAAAAAAGCGATTGCTGCCATTCTCTCTTTCGCCGGCGCACTCGGGATCTCGAAATTGTTCATGCGCTCTTTCACCGCAACAACTTCTTTCGCCGGCGTACTGCAAAAGAAATTCCTCGATTCCGGGTTCACCGCGACGTTGTCTTTTACCGCATCGCAGACCAAAAAATATATCGCCGCAGGTTTTACTGCCGCTCTCTCTTTCTCCGCCGGCCTAACAAAGATTTTCAATAAATCTTTCGCCGCGGCACTGTCTTTCATTGGCAATCTCGCCAGATTCAAATTTTCTAGTCGAGCTTTTACGGCCACTCTTTCTTTCACCGGATCTCTTACCAAAAAGATAATCGATTCCGGGTTCATCGCGGCACTTAGCTTTTCCGCCGGCCTAACAAAACAAGCTCGTAAATCATTTTCCTCGGCACAATCTTTTATCGGGAACCTTGCCACTTCCTTAATCAGCGGCGGTCATCTTTTTACTCAGAGTTTTACTGCCACTCTCTCTTTTGTCGGCAATCTCTCTGTATCAAAATCTTTTTTGCGCGCGTTCGCCGCAGTCCTCGCGACGAGCGCGTCGCTTTCAAAATCGACAAACAAGGTTTTCAGTGCCACACTCAGCTTCGCCGGCACTCTGGCGAAGCGCATTGCGCGTTCGTTCACAGCGTCCCTCTCGTTCGCTGGGTCCGTGGTTAAGGCATACAGAGATGCCGGCTTTTCCGCCGCGCTCAGTTTTGTCGGCACCCTGGCAGTATCTAAATCTTTCCTACGCGCCTTTACCGCAACATTGAGTTTCGCCGGGAATCTCTCCAGCAGCGTCCACCATCTACTCACACAGAGTTTTACCGCGGTCCTTAGCTTCTCGGGCGCACTCTCGCGTATCCGATTTATTAACAGATTGTTCACGGCATCGCTCTCTTTCGCCGGCACACTGAAACGGGTTCCCGCGAAAAACTTCCAGGCCGCGCTCACTTTTTCCGTCGCACTACGCAAACAGATCCGGAAAACCTTTTCCGCCACTCTGCGTTTCATCGGATTCCTTTTCCGCGGCGGATTCTTCGAGTTTTTTGCCGGCCAGAAAACCGGTTCCACTCTTCATGTCACAGTCGCCGGCAGTGCTTTTACCTGCACTAATGCCGGATCCTTCCTCTCAGTGGAAACTGAGCCGGTTACCGGCTCAACCCTTTCAATCGGAAAAACCGGAAGCAATCTTAAAATGACTCTTGCCGGATCGAGTATAACCATCGTCAAAACTGATAATTACTAACCATGGCAACCACAATCATCACTAAACAGCACGACACCCAGATCACTTTTAAAGACACTCCAACCATCGACGGAGTAAACGTGCCACCATCAAATTTCAGCGGTTGCACTCTCTCTTTCTTACTAAAAAATTCCGACGGCTCTATCGCGTTGAAACAACCCGCCACCATCAACGCCGATGGCACTTTCCAATATCTCCCAGTCCCGGCAGACGTAGCTCAAATCGGCAAGTTCCAGCAGGAATGGGAAGTGGTTTATCCGACCGGAAAAATTTTGACCTTCCCTAATTCGGGTTACAACATAGTAAAAATTATCGCCGACCTTGGATAACCAATACAAAAGTCCAGTCGAACTCCCTCCTGGCGATTCTTTCCCAGTTCATGTCCTCGCTCGCTATTGGCATGTCCATAGAGATCATATCATCAATCTCATCGATTCAGGCGAAATTAAATGCGCCATCGATCTCCGTTCCCCAGGTTCCTCTCGCTCAACTATCCGTATCCCGCGCTCTAGCGTCATCTCTTTCCTCCTTCAACGCCAAATCATCGTTGTAGGCAAAAACGGAATTTAGAATCGAGGTGAACCATCCCCATGTTACCCATCATCATCTGCGTAATAGGCCTTATCATGTATTTCGTAGCCGCTAACCCAAAATTATCAGAAATCGGCCGCATCATGTTTTTTTCAGGCCTCCTTTCTTTCTTGATCACTTACAAAACTTTTATACCTTTCCTCCACTAATTCAGATCCCGTTAACACAAAACAGGCGCACGGTTTTTTTCATTTCCATGCGCCTGTCCTTTTTCCTCCCACACTCACACCCTCATTCCTCAGGCGGTGGCGGAGGATTAGGTTTCTCATCTTCTGGCATCTCTTATCTCACCTCCCTTCCCTCATCTTCTCAGTTGTCCCTATACGGACATGGCACAGGCACCATCATCCCCTCTTCGCTCACACGCCATTTCTCACCGTCCATCTCCATCTCGTCCCCTTCCCTCATCATCGCTATCGGTCCCCCCTCTCTCACCTCTATCCCCATTACCCATATCCCAAATATTACTCCACCCTCTTTCACCATATCCCTCCGACGCATTATCACTCTCATCTCAACTCATCCCATCCCATTTTTTTACCTTTCTAATCCCCCTAAATCTCAATGTCATTTTTTTTATTTCGCCAGACATGACCAGGCATTGCACTGGGCGCGCGATTTTTCATACGCGGCCGGATCCATTAGCAGTCCCTTGACCAGGCAGTCCCTTTGATTAAATCCGGACCGGGACCGGGACTGCGGCCGGCCGTTTGACCGGTCACAATCCAACGTAAAAACTAGGCCGATAGTTTGCGCCTATCGATTGTGACAAATCATCGCGCTTTTTGTGCGTGTGTGTTCAATTAATGAACAAGCGATTTTATACTAGTTTCATTGTCTGACGTTATCAAAAACGCGTCCGGATTCGACGCCTTAAAAACGGGACTGCGTAAAATAAGACGGCCGGTCACCGTCTCAATTTTGGCCGGCCTGTCAAAATGCTAAAAATTTTTCGGGACCAATTCGCGGTTACGAATAGCCGCGGATTGCAATTTGCTAACCGTTTGATACAATATCGCAAAAATGGAATCTATTAAAATAGAAGAGCATGGCGAATCGGAGCGTGAAATGATAAGACGCGCGATGAGTATTTTGGGAAAGCGGACTAGTGAGCGAAAAAGAGAATCCTCTCGTGCGAATGCTAAGAGACCGCGGCCGAACAGGCGAAAAAAGCTAATAATCGACATCGAATCGGCCGGGAATTGAATCGGCGAATTGCGGGACATTTTCCGTGCCAAACGAGCGAAAAAAGCTCGTATTTATTTTAGGAAATTTTCGGTGCAAAGCTTGCATTTAGCTATCCGGTTGCTATCCTTGCAACATGTTAAATACGAACACACAACCTAAAGGTTACGCGCTACCAGAAAAGCGCGCTTTTGTAGCGGAAATTGAAAGCAATTTTCCGTCAATTAATGGTGCGGTCTTTACTGCGCACGCGGATAACGAAAAACAAGCGCGCGCGCTTATCTGGGACGCGGTCAAAATCTATTCTCCGCAATACAAGGTCAGCGTCAAAATCGTTTAAATTCAACCAATTAGAAAACACACAACCAAAATGCAAGCAATCAAAACTAAATATATCAGCGCAACAGATTATAAGGGCACACGCATCAAAGCTGAATGCGACGCTCTTACAATCATTGTCTCGTGGAATGACAGTCTGGATACAGAAGCGAATCATGTTGCGGCCGCACACGAATTGTGCGCGCGAATGTTCGCAAAAAATGAAAAATTATATGGTCCGGGATCCGGTGCAACATGGAAAAAACCTTTCGTCACCGGTGGACTAAAAAATGACGGATACGCTCACGTGTTCATTAGCTAAACCTATGCACAATATCATCATCCAAGACCGCGGTTTTAAGCGTTTGCTTTCAATCGATGCGGACGCTAAAACCATCAAAGGTAAAATTTTCGGATATCAGACCGCAATCTGTTATCTTGCTCCGGCCGATATCGCTTTCAAACGTTCAGTTTGCCCTCATTCGACGCCGGAGTGCAGGTTTGGTTGCCTCTATTCAGCCGGCCATGGCGGACTAACATCCGTTCAAAAAGTCAGAATTGCACGCACACATTTTTTCTGGAATCATCCGGAAAAATTCTACGCTGAATTGCGCGATGAAATACGCGCGCATATCAAACGCGCAATCGCGGCCGGCCGTATTCCGGTTGTGCGCTTAAACGGTACTTCTGACATCCAACATGAGAAAAGCGGAATTTTCGCGGATTTTCCCGGGATCCGTTTTTACGACTACACGAAATTTCCGCGCGAATTGCGGACGGTACCGGAAAATTATCATCTCACGTACAGCTTTACAGGTTTGGACGGATCCGCGGACCGGTCTTTTGAGTATGCCGCGGACGGATTCAATACTGCGGTTGTTTTTCGTGGCGGATTCCCGGCCGCATTTTTAGGACGTCCAATACTGGACGGTGACAAATCAGACTTGCGCTTTTTGGATCCGGCCGGCCATATTGTCGGCCTAAAAGCTAAGGGCAAATGCATTTCGGATTTTGGATCTAAATTTGTCGTAAACGGCATTTTATCAGACAGACAAGCGCGCAAACTGGAATCGTTCAAGCGCGCACAATTAGCAATCGCAGCTTAGCTTTTGACCGTATGCCGCGGCCGGGACTTCAGACCGGCCGCGTAATATGAGCAAAAACACACAACCAAAAATGAAATACAATCGCGTAATAGTCGGCCGGTCTTACAGATACAATCCGGTCTTATTCGACAAACTAAATCCACCGTTTGACGTTCAACCTGGCGATATCGTGCAACCGGTTAACCTGCCCGGATGTCCAAAGGCAAATACAATGCACATGTGCCATGTGGCCAAGAACGGTCTTTTTGCTGGTATGGTTTGCACTAATTCGCTCGTGAAAGTTTAGCATATAGACCGCGGCCGGCCGCACAAATGTTCGGCCGCGGAAATATGCCAAACGCACAACCAAACGAAAACGGTCCGCGCGCAACCAGAAAAGCGCGCTTTACATACGAACAAGTAATCGCGGCCGTAGAACGTGATGATGAGACCGGGATTTGCGTCCTATGCGGTCAAGAGCAAAATCCCGTTGAACCTGACGCGCGGAAATACGTTTGCGACAATTGCGGCCGGAAATCAGTTTTTGGCGCACCAGAATTGCTTATACGCTTTCCAATATGAAACGCGCAACCGGCCGGCCGGGGACTTAGATCCGCGGCCGGCCGTTTTGCTGTACTGAATCGGAGGTTTTGATATAGGCAAAAACGATCGCAAAACCGCACATCGATAGGTTTTGCCTATACCAGAATTTACGTGAAACGCCAAAAAAGAGCCGGCCGCGGCCGGAAACGCTCCGGACCAAAATCCGCTGACGTAATTTCCGCTGACGTAATTCCGCTGACGGAATTGTCACAGGCCGGCGAAGAAAATGACAAAATGCCACCGTCAGACGGTCCGGATCCGCGGTCACTGAAATCGAAAAAAGATCTCGAAGCTTATTGGTTGATGTTGAGCAGGAAACATGAATAGCAAGCCGATAGCAACAACCGTGCCAAACGGCCAAACTTTATTTTTGTTTATTTTCGGTCCTGCCATTGACGTAGCAAACGGTTGGCTGTAAAGAACAGGCGGATGAAAACGCGTTTCGGAAAAGGAGGTTGCTACCGATGCAGACGTTGCGGCCGGCGCACCCGCGAAGTTCTCGGTGACGATTCAATGTGCGGACTCTGCGCGCGCTGCATGTTGCACTTGGAAGCTTTGAACGCGCATAACGATAACAAACACGCGCAATTCCCGGAACGCGGAACCGGTTGCCCAATCTGCGAAACCATCGCTTTAAGGGAGATCCTAAACGGCAAGGGAGATCCTAATCGCGCCCGGAGATCCTAAATTTATGACAGCAAAAAACACACAACCAAAAAAGGTCCGCGTACGACCAGAAACTGTGCGCCAGTGGAAAGATCGAATGGAAGTCGAAGACCGCGCGTGGCGCACCTGGGCAACCAATTCTCTCGCAAAGGTCCGCGTCAATTGCAGTTTCGCCATCGCGAACACCGACAATCAACGATTGCGCGAATTCGCGGAAATCATTCTGCGATTAGTGACACGACCGGAGGAAATCGAATCGGTCCGACCTGGAGATCAGGCCGGCATCGATCTAGCGCGCTAACATGAGCATCCACATTTCAGTCGAAGGTCGCCGCGGATGCGGTTTCAGAAAAGCCGGCGGATTGTATCTCGCTTGCGAAGGCGAAGGTCGCTTTTGTGGCGCGCTTCCAATTCCGCTGACGGTTTGCCCAACCTGCAATTGCGGCATCAAACCGGCTCGAGGATTTACCTGGATAGATTTGGCAACGATCCGCGGATCAAAGCCGTGCGTTCAAAACGAAGGACCGAATTATTGCGATTCGTGCGCTTTCTTTTCCATCGGCCGCGCCGGCCTTATCTGGGTTGGCGAAGTCTATTACAAAACTCCGCATCATTTCGATAAGGAAGCTGCGACGATGGGAATTAGCCGGCGGATCTCCGCGGTCCCAAATGGATTCAGAGTCGGCGAAACCTGGATCGCGTTAGCTCATCGGCGCGCAATTCAAAGTCCGTTCGTTCTCGGCGAAGATCCGGTGTTTACCGCCGGCATTTTCAAATTGTTCGTTCCGACATCGATCGATTACATCGTTCGAAAATCGGACACAAAAGAGCAATTGGACGAAATCGAAAAGCGCGGGATCAGATTAGTCCGCGTGATTCGCAAAGGCGAAAAGGAGGCAGCATGAATTTTCACATCGAAGCACCAGAATCAGTGAAATATCACGGGGGATATGATCCGTCGGATCCGCCGCAAGGCGAGCATTGGTGCAGCGAATGCAGCAATTGGGATGAAGAATGCGAATGCGGAAAATTCGCTGACGATTTCACCGGACTAATCTGCGATTTATGCGGCCAATGGATTAACGCTAGCGATGTCGCTCGCGAATGGTCCGATGACCGCGGACAAACCGGCCGCGGCGGATTCGTCCATCACGATTGCTATATCAACGCGGGAGGTCCGGAAAATGTTAGGCGATAAATACGAAATCAAAAAAGAAGATCAAGTTCGCCTGGTTCGCGTGATGGAATGGTGGATACCCAACAAGCGCATCGACGTCATCGCCAAATACGCGAGAGCGCAAAGTCCGTCTCGCAAGGAGATGACTAAAATCGGCGCGGTCCGGGATTATTTCGAACAAGCGATTCGTGCTGCAATCGCGGAAGCGGAGTTCAAGCCATGAGCGAATGTCCAAAATGCAATCGCATTCATACCGTTGAGGAATATCAAGCCATGAATCCATTCGAACGACATCTGCATCGGCCGATTGAACACATCCCCGGAGCAAAAACCTGGGAGCAAATCCAGGCCGAAAACAAGCGAGATGATCAGATCCGCGATAGCGTTAAAATCGCTCCGCGCGGGAAACGTCCGCGGTGCATTTACTGCACTCGCGAATTGCGGCCATATCCTCATCGTCATCCGTCAGATCCGACAAAGCTTTACGGAACTTACGGTGACAACCGTTTTTGCGGATTAACCTGCGGTTGGAAATATGCGGTCCGCACAACCAAAAATCCAATCCCTCGCCAAATGACAAAGAAAATTTCCGGCGTCTAACTTGGTTGTGTGTACGTCGGCGCGCCATCGGGACTTTTCTCGATAGGATTTGGACCGGTGGCGCGAAACGTGCATATGAAAACACTGAAACTATATCTCACCGTCCTGGCCGCGGTCGCGACCGTCCATGCCGGCGAATATTATTGGAATCGCGTTTCCGCGGACCGATCGGTCCGCAATTTCGAATCCGCGCGCGATGCCACAATCGAAGACGTCAAAAAGCATTTGGAAGCGGATCCAAACTGGCGCGGTTATCCGCATCCATGAAAAACAGACTTGCGTTTAGCTAACGGTCTGCAAAAATGATTCAGTTATGCGATTGAACGAAAAAGCTCAAGATTATTTCCTCGATCATAACGCGATCGAGATCGAGAATCCTACCGCGATCAAAATCGAGCGCGTCGATGCCAGGACTTGGATCATCGCGATCGTTGATGAAGTGGAAGGCGAAGCTTGCTCAATCAAGCTGCGCGTTGCCAGGAACATCTTAAACAAACCCGCTGACGAAATCGTCGCCTCGATGGAATTGGAGTCGCTATGAAAATTATCAAATTCTCGCTCGTCTGCAGCATCGCTGCGCTTATCGGCGTCTTGCTCGCCAAATGTATTTTCGGCCAAAGCTTTGTCTCTGATGGATTGCCGGCCTCTGACGGCAAGGCAACCCGGATCCAAATCGAAGGCGGAGTTTCCGGCGTCTGGTTGACCGTCGAGCGCGCGAACAAGACGGATCCGCGGCCGACAGGCAAAGGCGGATTTGATCCGTCCTACACTTATTTGCTTTCCGATTTCAAACCGTTGATTAAAAAGCTCAAAAACGGGAAATGGGAGATTCAATTTACCGCGGAAATCGCTGAAAATATTCCATGATCGTCCTACTGGAAAAAGACATCGTCCAGGATGTCGTCATTCAAGCCGCACTGCTTCAGATCGGACTCGATCCGGATGAATGGCGAGGCAAAGCCGACATCATCTGGATGATGGAGCAAGGAGGGGGAGTCAGGCAGGTGCGGGTTGAACTTAAAGAAGCTCTTTGATGACGCGTACCATGATGAACGATACTAGAATGCCTTTTTTCCGGCCGCGCTTGACCGCCAGTAAGCGTTTTGCATCCCCCCTGGCACATCATATCGCCCAATTCACTTTCGGGCCGTCCTGGCTAATTCACCACATCCAATGGGAAGGTTCGAGCGATGCGGATCGCGCGGCCGCGACTGAATCCGATCATAAATAAAATCCCCGGCGGACTGGTCGCTTGTTTCCAATAAAGATCGTTGTAAGAGAAGAGCTTCGCTTTTGCCATATCTTTCGTGAACACGAAATACGACGATACCGTTTGCCATTCCGTCGCCTCGATCCGCTCAACATAACTGCCTTCGTGTTCGAGAATATATCCAATCTCGATGATTTTTGTCGTCGCCGGCGAAAACGGTAATTCGAGAACAGAACGCAAAAGCGGATCCTCTCGGTCGATGAAATGCGCCGGCCGTTTCTTGCCTTTGCCTTTGCTAATTCGCGATTTCAGAACGGCCGCGCCGGTACACCATGCGATGAATGCAACTTCCGGCCAATGCTGGATGTCAACCAGGACGTAACGATGATGCTCTACGATCTGGTCGTGAATGACGATTAGCGGATGGTCCGGCTTATCTCCTGCCTTTGCGTCATAATAATTGCCGCGGAATTTGATATCCCAACTTTTGTGCGTCCCTCTGAGCTTTACGCGGTTGTCCCATTCCGCGCCGGCGTCGCGTCCGCCAAATCCGCGATATAGCGCAGCTTCACCGCGGAATCCCATAATCGAAATTCTTTCGAACTCGGCAGGATTCCATTCCAGATTATTTTGCTGAACGGATCCGCGCTCTAAACGCAATTTGGTAACCCGTCGGCCAAGATCATCTGCGAACCTTGCCAAGTCTTCTGGAACGGTCGTGACGATTATTTTTCCCACAGAGATTTTCCCAAAGCCGATGGTAGTGCCCACTCCCAAAACAATTCCCACACAATATATTCCCACGGGCCATCTTTAGTGGCCGTGGGAAATTGTGTATTTTTGGTCATTTTACCGCGGAGAAATTAACCGTGAAAATTTTCCCGTGGGAATTTCATGCCATCGGGACCGATTTCCGGAAGATTTCTCCCTCCCTGACTTCGATCAAATTTTCGTATTCCAGTTCCTGTTTGAACCGGTAAAAAGTGCTCTGGCTTATTCCCTCCCGGTCGTGCAGAACTTTATACAGATCGCGGACTTTGACCCCTTGCTGAATCGATGTCTCGTTTAAGACCATCTCTTTGTCGTAGATCGGAACAAATTGCTGTTTCGAGCCGCGCGCTTTTTTCAGATTGTTTGGATCCGCGTCGTCCTCTCGACAAAACAAAGGCCATTCCCATTTAACAACGAATGGATACATCGGCGGAAAATTCCGGAGTGTCCCTTCTACTGTGAAACATTCTTCTTTTTCGTGCGCGGTCATTGTGAGAATAGTATCTGGATCACGCGCAAAGACACCGCTTCCGCCGATTCGATCTACAGATTCACGCATGGATTGGTTTCCCTTTGAATAATGCGCTCCGAAAGCTACCGCGGAACCGGTCTGGACAGCAATTTTCTCGAGTTCATTGAGCATCGAGGCGACGTCGCCGGCTTTGTTTTCGTCGCGATCGCCCAAAGCTTTGTAAATGGGATCGATGATCACCAGGAGGAAATGCTGGCTTTTGAGGACGTTGATAATTTCCTGGCGCAAATGTTCAAGGCCATCGGCGCGGCCGCGCAGATTCCATGCGTAGAACATTCCCGATTCGAGATTCACGCCTTTGGCGGAGCAGACTTCGTTTACGCGATACCAAAAAAATGGATCCTGGATTTCGAAATTGATATAGCAAATTGGACCGCGCTTAGTGTTGAAACCCCACCATGGATAACCGGTCGCGACCGAGACCGCGAGATCGATCAATGCCATTGTCTTGCGACCTTTGCTGGTTCCTCCGACGACCATTTTGCTTCCCAAATGCAAAAGCTTGTAGACAATTTCTGGCGGAAGAGGGGGGCAATTCCCGTTGAGGAATCGCGATGCGTCTTCGAGCTTTGTGATCCCTTTGGAAATTCGTTCGAAATATTCCATGTCAGACCGCATTTTGGAGAGGATCTCGCTCAGATCACTGGTTGTTTCTGCTGCTTGCTTCGCCAGGACGAAGGATTTCACCATGATGCACCGGCGGAGATATTTTTTGCGGAGTTCGCCGATGTAATATTCGACCATTTCCGCGGGATGACCGATCCCGGTCGGACCAATAAAAAGCTCAGTGATCCCGGATGCTCCGCCAAGCTTATTCAATTTCCCTTGGTCTCCTAATTGCGCGGTGAAAGCGATCAGATCGAGCTTTTTGTTATCGGCGAAAAACCGATGACCTTCTTCGTAGATTTGCCTGTTGACCGGACTAAAAAAAAATGTGGTCTTCGCGATCCGCTCGAAAGTGGCAAATCCCTGCTCCGGATTACTGAAAATTGCCCCTAGAACCGCGCTTTCGATTTCCGGCGCGCTAGGTAGCGGCGGCTCATTTAAAACAACGAGCTTGGATTTCTGCGGCGGAGGAATGGCCGGTTTTGCGTGTGTCGAAACCGTCACATTTTTCGCGGGATACGGACGGTCTATGACCTTCAGTAAAGCCATGCGGTCCTCGCTCCGGAGACGCTAAGTCTCAGCACTCAAGTCGGCGGTCTGAACGGTTTGGGTAGTGAGATTATCGATCAATCGGACCGTTAATCTAACTCGCCAGACCGCCGAATCGAATGTTGAAAATTCATACCCAAACATATCAAAACAACATCAGTTGTTCAGACTTTCGCCGACGGATTGCAAGAGGATTTTCGCGCCTAACGGAAGTTTTTTTTGCCGGATGCTCGCGCGCCCAATCCGGATCAAGGAAAAGCATCTGAGGTTCAGCAATTTGCTCATTTCCACCGGGATAAATCCAGTACCACCGACTTAATGATTTTGAATAGGCGACGAACATGATCGACGCACCAAATCGACCGGAAACGACGCCGGCGAGCGCGCCAGGATCAATCCGTGCCGTGAAGATCCAATGCTTCATAGAGGCGCACCAAAGCTTCTTTTAGAGTGTTCCCGGAGGTTTGAATGAAAGGAGTCGGCGTTGCCGTAAACCAATGCATGATCGGGCCATGCTTTGACCGTCGTTGCGGGTAAACGTGGACCCCGCGCGATTCGATAAAATTCATCCAATCCTTGTCACTCATTGCACTGCGCTTCGATGGAAAGTTCTTTTTCAGTCGGTGGAACCGGGATCTGATTCGCCAGAAATTGCTGCGCTTTTGAACCTGAAGCCAGGATGATCTCCTGTAGCGCGACGAAACCTTTTGCGAATATCCCTGCGCTTTCCCGCGCCTCATTCAATTGTTGCTCGGCTTCCTGTAGCAATTCTTTGTAGCTATTCAGTGTTGACTGAGACACACGCGCCTCACCCAACTTTTGATGGGAGTTTTCGATGTCGCCGCCGCTCAAATCTTTTATCGCAGTACGATAGCCGTATTTGTACGCCTCACTGGGATCAAGCATGGCAATTTCTTCTGGCGTGAGTTGAGGTTTTTCGCTCATTCCGCAATCTCGCGGAGTTTGTCCTCAGTCATAGAGTTGTGCGTCGAGTTCTCCATTCCTTTAATTCAAGATAAGTCGGGTCTTTGGCTTCGTTGGCATACTTGTCATGTCCTTGCTCATATTGAATGTCACCCCATTCCTGCATGGCGCGGAGGACTTGCTTCTTTAGTTCGGCCAGAAATTCGCCTTGAGTTATCGTTTCGCCTTTAATCCACTGACCTTGATTGATGTATCGTTCGTAGAAGCTATCAGCGCACTTCTCCGCAATCTCGCGGAGTTTGTCGTCAGTGCGTTTGTAGTCTCCGCTGCCAATAATGTCTGGCCACTCTGGCTTGTCCTCAGTGTTCATTACAGCGGGAATACAATTACATTCCAGTGGTGGGTTGAAATTGCTTTTGCAGTTGGGGTGATGCTGGAGTTTGTCGTCTGTTGCAGACGTTATTCGCTCAAGGTCACGGATGCGTTGGCGAAGCTGAGCAATCCTGTGCTTCGCTTCGTTTATCCAGTTAAAGTAATTCAGATTCGCCTTGCTTAATTCTTCTTGCCAAGGTTCTACCGCTTCCTGCATGGCGCGGAGGATGGCATCATCGAGTCTCATCTTGCCTGTGGAGTATTCCAATCCCCACTTCTCCGCGATCTCGCGGAGTTGAGTGTCCTGCTTAATGAATTTCATGTCGATCTCCGCGTCGGAGAGTTGATGGAATTCAGAGGCCGCGCCGCCGCTCAAAGGCCAAATTGCCGGGCGATAGGCATGTCCGATATGCTCATCGGATTCGCGCTTTCCGCATTCGATACAGACGGTTTTTTCGCTCATTTATTTGTTTGCCATTAGTGCGCCAAGGATGAATGCCACCGGCACCATCGCGCACCAGATAAGTTCAATCAGTAGTATCCAATTCATGTTCTGGGGATTTGGTTTTGTTCGTTAGTTGTTTTCTGTTTAAAAATTCGATCTTGTGCTTGTAGCAAAACCGTCGAAGGCGAACACCGTCAGAGATAAAATGTATGGCTTGATTGCCGCACTTTTCGCATTGTGGATACGGTGGATTCATCGCGTATTCCAAACTGTTCTCAGGTCCGTGAGATCTGCGTTTGGTTCGTCCTGTGGCGCGACGGGTTCAAGCTTCCCTGTTTTGCTGCTAGGCCACCGGAAAGTGATTTCGATTGCCGCTTCAGGCACATCCAATTCCATTGCCAAATTCCTCGCGACGTTTCTCAATTTCGTTGTTCCATTCCAGACGTAGTTCATTTTTTCATTACCTTCGTTTCCAGTTCATGCTGCGATAAAATGACATTTCGCGACGCAGATGTTCCTCCTTGCAGATCTGCTGGATGCGCGGATAACTCAGATGAACGCGAGGCGCGATCTCATGCATAGTCCAACCGCGGTCGCGAAGGAAAATAACCGTTTCTTGATTCGATTTTGCGTTGGCACCTTCCGCCATTTTTCTGCGTATAATAATTTGCTCAAGTGGTTCGAAAGCTTCATCGATCTGCGAACATTCGTATTGCGCCTGTACTTCCTGCAAAACGCAGAGAATTATTCGCTCGTTCCACTCTGTCATTTTTTCATTACCCGCGGCTTGCCAATTTCCAGTTCCAATACACTTGTCAAAACTCGAGTCGTAAATTCACGCGCATCTTTTGCGCCGGTAATTACCTGGCCGGTCCGCAATTTTCCGTGGTTAAGTTTTTCTTCCAGTTTCGTTAGACTCAGATTAGCGCATTCGAGAATGTCCTCTCGCGACATGCCGGCGAGGGACAATAGCGCGATAGCTCTTTGCGAATTCACGATTTTACGTCGCTCCATCGCTTTGCTGACTTTCCAATCGGTCATTCCACCATGGTCGATCCGCCGGCGCGCTTCATCCATCATCGGTTCGTAGATGAACTGGACAAGTGCGTATGCGTCGATCATGCGCCCAAGTTCTTCGTCGGATCTCTGCGCCAAGAGTGCTTCGATGCGCCCAAGCTTTGCTGGCTTAGATAATTCGGCCGGGAAACTTGTGACCACATCCATCGGCGCAATTCCGCGTTGCACTGCCTGGAGGATCTCTGGACAGATGGCGCGCGCGCGACAAAAACGGCAATGCTCGCCGGCGTGAAGCGGAGCGTCTTTTGGTTTTGTTTTAGCGTCGATGTCGCGGATTTCCCGCTGCGCCTTCCAGACGTCTGCTTTGTCATAGCGCGCAAGCGTTATCCTCGAGTTAAATGGCGCGCGCGGTTGAGTGATTCCAACATATACAACCTCGTCTTCCGCCATCGAAGCGTACGAGCGCACTTGCAGATTTAATTCCGCCGGCGGAACGACAAGAAATCCGAATTTAACGTCACGTATTATCGTTAGACCGCGTTTCGGATATCGACGCCTGAGATCCATGTGACCGGTTATCCCGGCCCATTCTATTTCCAGTTCGCGCTGCTCGACGTATTCTTCTGAATCGCGGATTCGCTCGAAATTTATGATGGTTTGAAACATCCGTTGATCGAGTTCATCCGCGGCCGCGAGCAAATCCTGCAGGTGCTGCTTTAAAAATGACCGGTCATATTCCGGATGCGCCATGAAGGAATGCAGATCACTTCCCTCGCGTGATTCCAGAGTGTTTTCATCCGGTAAACCTTCTTCCATCCGCGCGCTGCCAGGACACGCAGCGCGCCGATCCATGTTACTTGGACTTGTTAGGGATCTGGTCATTTGATACTGAGAGCAATCATGGTGTCTGCAATTTGCTCTTCCCATTGTTTTTGAGTTTTGTTATTTGTCCTCTCAGATTTGAGATAGACTTGTCGCGCCTAGCAACACGCTCATTTTCATCGAAATTCCGTTTCCAGGCGCAATGTGGACAAACTGAGTGATTGCACTTCTCTCTTTCAACACACCAGAAAGTGCCGCACCTTCCGCAACGATTGTCGTTGTAATTGATTGTCCAATTGAGCGCGCTCACATTTTAATCCTTGGTGTGCCGCGGCAATTTCTCGAGTTCAGCCATCACGATCTGGATGTTATCCGGCTCGAGGAATCGTCCCAATTCGTAGTCTGTGACCTCAGTCAGATCCGTTACGCTTTGAATCACCCACTTATTTTTCTTCGCTACCCGCATGAAATCATCTGCGACGTAATTGCCCACCGCGAGCATCGAAATCAATTTGTCGTAATTGCTCTGCGGTTCGTCGCCGGCAACTTTCAGCTTCTGAGATTTTTTTCGGGTAGCCGCAGGTTTGTCCGCAGCAGGTGTGGGCACCGGCGAAGGTTCCTGCGGAATGAGTTGTTGCTCCTGCGGTTCGCTCGCCGCTGGCGAGGGATTCTCGCTACCCGAAATTTTCGGCGCAGAAATTTTTATCTCCGCCCCTGCCGATTCCTCCATTTCCTCGAAGGTGTAAAGGCCGGACAATTCCTGCGGGAAAGCTTTGCGAAGTGCCAGTGCTTCCGCGCATTTGCCAAGCATCAAGTACGGCATCTTTTTCCACAGTGCCATTGGTTGACCGTCTTTCTTGTACGCCGCGTATTCCTGCCAACGCGCAGTCGCAGGGAATTCGCATACTTCGCCATTGATCTGGCGGAACACGGTCACTTTCGCCCATCCAGGATGCTCGCCATCTTCACGATCGTACTGGACGTCGCTCGTTCCCATGTGCTGACCGGTCCGATTCGCGATTAATCGATATCCGTCGATCCCGGTCTGCAATGCCATCGTTTCCTTGCCGGCCGCGGAATCCCATCTCTTAATCGCGTGGATCTGGCGCAAGAGCGGGTCCAGGCCGGTCCGCTTCGCTGCGTACAAATACAATTGCAATTCCGCGTCTGTCGCTCCGCGCGCTACCGTCTGTTTAATGAGATCGATCTGTTCGCGCGTGAACGTGATCGACGGTGAAGTCTCAACTGTTTTTAATGTTCTTTTCATAGGTGGTGGGACTGAGTGTGTCATTTTCCGTTGTCTCGGTTGTTTCGGTTTGGGGAAGGAAAAACGTAATCTTCGCGGAGCAGCGAATACCGCAGCAATGCGTCGGCTACAGTCTTGATTTTGATCGCTCGCTTGATGGCGATCAGTCGGATGGATTTGAGAACAGTCGGCTCGACTTCAATCGTTGTTCTGGGCATGTATACAATTCAGTCGCATAGTGTATACACTCATGTCAATCCCAATTTTTTCAGTTCCATCAACGCCTCGTCCACCGACGTAATTACCTTGTACACCCAGGCGTTTGGTGGTTCCATCATTCGGATCATTACTTTCATTTGCTCCGGATCTAATTTTCCTCCTGGAAGCTTTATCTCCCAGGCACAGGGGATCGATCGCAGACCGGATTCGACCGCGAAGGTGAAATCCGGCCATCCGACGTTGCAGGTTGTTTTTTGGTCGGTCCGATGCCGGCAAGCAATGATTCCGTTCAAGCTCAGAAGGTTCGCGATCTGGTCCTGCAATTCCTTTTCGCTTTTGATTTCCGCTTTCGTCGGCAACTGCTCATGTCCGGACGAGTACGAAGAATCGCGCTCGTGGGGTTCCGCGAAGATGTGCGGATTCTTGCGTTTGAATTCTTCCGACGGATTGGAAAACTGAATCATGGCAACCGCGGAATACTGAGCGCGACGGTGATCCAAACCGCCGCGCCCATTGAGGCGATGACTTAATGCCCGTTACCGCGGCCGAAACTTACAGGCGGAACGACGTCCCCGCCAGTTGAACCAATTGAGATGCAGATATTATTCGTAGTGTCGCAGAATGTGCCACCAGAATATTGAGCGTTGATCAATTTCAGAACCAAACCACCACCTTGGCAACCGGCCGTTCCTTGCTGCGGTTCGAGGCAGAGGGAACCGGTAATCTGTCCGTTGTGCGGCGTGATCGTAGTGGAAGCAAACAGGTCAGAAAAACTCTGCCCATTTGGATCTCCCTGCGGTTGGTTGTCATGCCGAGTAAAACACTGAAACGTGAAGGTCGCATTATCGACCGTCAGCGTATAAGTGATCGGCAGATTCCCGAGTCCCGCTTCTTTAAACGATACGCACAGGTCACCCGTGCTTGAATCGAATGCCGGCGTAGGGCCGCGGACGAAGTGAGGAGATTGCGCTTGTGCAGCAGTCGCCATGAGGCACACCGTAACTGCTGCAATTAGTCCCAGGAGGGTATTTCTATGCATAAGTGGCGGGATAATCGCGCAATGTCCAAAATCGTGTCAACACCTGATTTTAAATATTTTTTGCTAGGTAGATTCGTTAGGCATGCCTCGAAAACGTGAGTTTTTCCGAAAACTCGAAAATCGAATATGCGATAGTACCTGGTTAGGCAAATCAGGTTCTTTGACAGAAAGGAGGTGAAATTCACCATGGATAAACGCGAAGTTTTGGGGATCCTCAATAAC
>Ga0126383_10000250_pt1 | contig 28280 bp, 31 predicted proteins | sample PanSoiMetPlot_35_FD_96882 | JGI IMG/M metagenome (GOLD analysis project Ga0126383, IMG submission 96882) | Tropical forest soil microbial communities from Panama - MetaG Plot_35 | ecosystem: Environmental > Terrestrial > Soil > Tropical forest > Bulk soil | place: Panama | collected 2016-02-17 | reverse complement strand
TCCTCCATCCGCCGATCGAACCGCGCGACGTTGACGACGACGCGCTCGTGCATGCCCTCGCTGATCGGTTCGCGCTCGTCGTGCGCCGACACGCGAAACTTGAGCGTTCGGTTCTCGACGGCAACCAATTCGGCCTCCGCCCAGACGTGCATGCCGACCGGTGTCGCGGCAAAGTGGCGTACGTCGAGCTCGGTGCCCAGCGACTGATAGCCCGCCGGCAACAAGTGCTCGACCGCCGCGAGCGCGGCAGCTTCGAGCAGGTTGATCACCACCGGCGTCGCAAGTACCGGCACGCGCCCGCTGCCGACGTGCGGCGCGGTGTGCTCGGCGGCGACGACGAGCTCGACCGAGCCCGTGAGCCCCGGCGCTACGCGACTGTCGAGAGCCATCGGCGAATCGTAGCGGAGCGCCTTCGCCGCCGCGAGGTCCGCCCGGCTCGGCGCGCGCGCCGCATTCCTGATATGCATGCATGGCTTGCCGATTCTTCGTTTGCGCAGAGGAGGCTACGGATGCACTCTCCGCATGCGAATGCTAGACCGACACCGGAGGCATCCAATGGAAGACATCACCCACGAAGCCCTCCTGCACAAGCCAGACTTGCTCGACAGAGCCCTGCGCGCTGCGCGCTGCGAGCGCGCCGAGGTGACCGGCCGCCTGCTTCTCGCCGCGCTCCAGGCGCTGTTCTCGTGGCCGACCCGGCCCGCGACCAAGCACGATCTGCGGACCTCCGCCTCCGCCTGACGCGATCGGCTATCCCTCGACCGGCAGGGTCGCCTGCATCGACGGCCGCCGCGCGAAGTCGCCGAACCACGCTGCGGCGCGCGGGCGGGCATCGCGCCAGCGCAGGTCGGAGAAGCGGAAGTCGAGATAGCCGAGCGCGCAGCCGAGCGCGACGTGGCCGATGCCGATCGGCGCGCGCGCGAGCTCGCGCGCCTCGCGCTCGAGCGCGTCGAGCGACGTCCGGATCTTCAGCGCGAAGCTCGCGAGCCACTCCGGCGTCTGCTGCGCCAGCGGCTTCGGGCGCTCGTTGTACCAAAGGATCAGCGTGTCGAGCATGCCGTCGCCGAGCGCGTGCCACCGCAGCGCGTGCCAGCGCTGCGGCCCGGACGACGGAAACAGCTTCGGTCCGCCGTGCAGGCTGTCCAGGTACTCGCAGATGACGACCGACTCGTACAGCACCCCAACCTCGTCGGTGACCAGCGTCGGGATCTTGCCGAGGGGGTTGTCGCGCAGCAGCTCGAGGTTCGGTTTGGACATGGCCACGACCGTGCGGACGAGCGTGAGGCGATCGGCGAGGCCGGTTTCGTGCGCGAATACCATGACCTTGCGGACGAACGGAGAACGGGGCGACCAGTGCAGTTTCATGGTTGTGGTTTCTCCTCCCGGCGAGCGCGCACTTTACCCCGGTAGGCTGTCCGTGTTCACCGGCTTGCCGGCGGCGCTCGGCTCCCGGCAGAATCCCCCGAAAGGACATACGAGCGATGTACTTCGATCCGCGCACCGAGCCCCACAACCTCGCCCACAGTCCGTACACCGCGCTCGTCGTCCCGCGGCCGATCGGCTGGATCTCGACGCTCAGCCCTGCCGGGGTCGTTAACCTCGCGCCGTACAGCTTCTTCAATCTCGTCTCCAGCCAGCCGCCGGTCGTCATCTTCTCCAGCGCAACGCGCAAGGACTCGCAGCGCAACGCCGAGCAGACCGGCGAGTTCGTCGCGAGCATCGCGACGTTCGACCTGCGGGCCGAAGTGAACGCGACCTCCGCCGAGTTCGGGCCCGAGGTGAGCGAGCCCGAGCAGGCCGGGCTCGAGATGACTGCTTCCCGGCAAGTGCGCCCGCCCCGGGTCGCGCGGTCGCCTGTCGCGCTGGAGTGCAAGTACCTGAAGACGGTCGAGCTCGTCGGCTCCGACGGGAAGCGCAACCGGTCGTCGGTGGTCTTCGGCGAGGTCGTCGGCATCTACATCGACGACGCGGTGATCGTCGACGGCATGGTCGACGTCACGCGCATCAAGCCGATCGCGCGGCTCGGCTACATGGACTACTGCGTCGTCGACCGGTTCTTCACCCTCCCGCGTCCGGCGGCGCCGAGCCGGAGCGCGCCGCCGCACTCGGCGCCGGAGGAGAGGTAGGCGGCCGAGGGTGGCTCGCCCCGGGTTTCGCTTCCTTCCCGACTTACAACCGCAGCGCTGCTACCGGTTGAGCCAGCGGCGCATGAAGCCGAGCAACCCCTGCGGCATGAAGATGACCATGGCGATGAAGATCACGCCCAGCGGAATGAGATAGAACTCGGTGAAGAAGCGCGAGAACGCCTCGCGCAGCAGGAGGAAGGCACCTGCGCCGACGATCGGTCCGACCAGCGTGCCGATGCCGCCCATGACGTTGAAGATCACTACTTCGCCGGAAACCAGGAAGAAGACAAAATCGGGCGCCGCAAACTTGTTCTGCAGCGCATAGAGCACACCGGCCAGGCCGGCGAAGAGGCCCGACAGCATCACCGCCGCGATCTTATAGCGCTCGACCGCATAGCCGATGGCGCGAGTGCGCGCCTCGTTCTCGCGGATCGACTGCAGCACCATGCCGAAAGGCGACTGGGTGATGCGCCGCAGGATGAGATAGGACGCGGTGACCGTGGCGAGCACGAACCAATGGAGCGTGTCGGGCGTGAACGGGACCGAGAGCAGGCCAGGAATGGCGAGCGGCGGCCGGCTGAAGGTGAGCCCGTTCTCGCCGCCGGTGACCTCGGTCCAGGTGAAGATGATGACGTAGAAGATCTGCGAGAAGATCAAGGTCGTGATCGCGAAGTAGATGTCGCGCAGCCGCGTGGCGAAATAGGCCACGAACGCCGCGACGCCGGTGGCGGCGATCAACCCGTAGAGGATTGCGAGCGATAGCATCGGCGGGGTCAGCGTCAGCAGCGCCGCGGCGGCCCCATACATGCCGAGGCCGAAGAAGGCGGAGTGGCCGAACGAGACCATCCCGGTGTAACCGATCAGGATGTCCGACGACATGGCCAACAGGCCCCAGATCAAAATCTCCGTCAGGAAGCGGCGCCAGAACTCCGGCAACACCAGCGGGGCCACGATGAGCAGCGCCAGGACCACGCAGAAGCCGGTCCAGTAGGCGATGGTTGCGCGTTGCGTCATTTGGGCGTCGGGACGAACAGGCCGGTCGGCCGGAACAGGAGGGTGAGGATCAGCACGACAAAGGAGACGATCACCGCCAGGGTTGGACTCACCCAGATCGACGCATAGGTTTCCATCAGGCTGATGAAGATGGACGCGGCAATCGACCCGCCCAGGTTGCCCATGCCACCGACGACCACGACGATGAAGGCCTTCAGCACCCAATCGAGCCCCATGGCATGGTTGACGCCGACGAGGGGACCGAACAGCACGCCGCTGGCGGCTGCCATGCCGGCGCCGATCGCGAACACGAAGGTGTAAACCCACGGGACCGGAATGCCCATGGCCTGCGCCATGATGCGGTCCTGCGCGGTGGCGCGGATCCAGATGCCATAGATGCTGTATTTGAGGAACAACCAGAAGGCGCCGATGATCGCGGCCGACAGGCCTGCGATCATGAGCCGGTACCACGGGTATTCGAGATAGAAGAGCGTGAAGTGGCCGGTGAACGGCTCCTGGATCTTGCGCGCCACGGGGCCGAACTGCCACAGGGCGTAGTTCTGCAGCACGAGCGAGATCCCGAACGTGGCGAGAATGGTGGTCAAGGGATCGCGGCCGATGAGCGGGCGCAGCGTCGTCACCTGCAGCGCCGCGCCAAGCAGCGCGATCACCAGCGTGGCGAGGATGAGCGCGATCCAGAAATTGCCGGTGGCCGCCAGCACGACCACGCCCATATAGGCACCCAGCATGAACAGCTCGCCGTGGGCGAAGTTCACCACGTCCATGATGCCGAAAATCAGCGTGAGGCCGGAGGCGACTAGCGCCAGGATCATGCCGGTGACGACGCCGTTTACCGTCTGGATCAGGATCTGGTCGTAGGGAATGCTGGCGAAGAACGCGAGCAGGGCCATGGCTCACACTCCCAGGTACTTGTGGATGACCGCGTCGTCGACGTTGAGATCGGTGGCCGCCGCGTGGTGGCGGACCGCGCCCTTCTCCATGAAGTAGATCCGCGCGCTCGCCGCAAGGGTGAGCGCGACGTTCTGCTCCACCAGCAGGATCGCCACGCCCTCCCGGCGCAGCACGTCGATGATCTCGCGGATCTGCGAGACCATCCGCGGCATCAATCCCTCGGTCGGCTCGTCCAGCAAAATGATCTTGGGCTCGAGCATCATGGCGCGCGCGATCGCGAGCATCTGCTGCTCGCCGCCGGACAGCGTGCCGCCGGCCTGGTTGCGCCGCTCGGCGAGGACCGGGAAATAGGCGAAGACCTTGTCGAGCAGCTCCTTTTTTCGCGCTTCCGTCACGCCGCCGCGATCGAGGCCGGTGCGGAGATTCTCGATGACGGTCAATCGGCTGAAGATCCGCCGGTCCTCGGGCACGTAGCCGATCCCGAGTCGCGCCAGCCTGTGCGCCGGCAGGCTGGTGATGCGCTTACCTTCGAACCGGATCTCGCCGCGGTCAGGATGGACGAGGCCCATGATGGTCTTCAGCGTCGTGCTCTTGCCGACGCCGTTGCGCCCGAGGAGGCCCACCACCTCGCCGCGCCTGACCTCAAGCGAGACGCCGTACAAGACGTGGCTCTTGCCGTAATAGGTGTGGACGTCATCGACCGCGATCAGCGGATCCATGTGAATGTTCGCCGCGCTCATGTTTTGAGGTAGACGTCCAGCACCCGGGGGTTTTCCTGGATCTCTGCCGGCGTCCCCTCGGCCAGGACCCGGCCATAGTGGAACACCGTGATCCGCTGTGCGAGCTCCATCACCACCTGCATGTCGTGCTCGACGATCAGGATCGTGAAGTGCTCGGCGATGCGCCGCATCAGGGCGACGGTGTCGTGAGTCTCCGGCGCGCTCATGCCGGCCGTCGGCTCGTCGAGGCACAGGAGCCGGGGCTCGGTGGCGAGCGCAATGCCGATCTCCAGGTTGCGCTGCTCGCCGTGCGAGAGATTCGCGGCGAGCTCGTCCGCCTTGGCCGAGAGACCGACCGATTCGAGCACCGCTTCGGCCTTGTCGATGATGTCCCGGTAGGATCGGTGGTGCCTGAGCATGCTCCAGCCATGCCGGCGCGACTGGGCGGCAATGCGGACGTTCTCCAACGCGGTGGCGTTGGGCAGGATATTGGTGATCTGGTAGGAGCGCGCGATCCCCTTCTGCGAGATGCGATCGGGCGGCAGGCCCGTGATGTCCTCGCCGTTGAACAGGATGCGCCCCGAGGAGGGGCGCAACACGCCCGTCAGGCAATTGAAGAAGGTGCTCTTCCCCGCCCCGTTCGGCCCGATGATGGCGCGGATCTCACCCGGCTTGATCTCGAAGTCGACCGAGTCGACGGCGATCAGGCCACCGAAGCGTACGGTGAGCGCTTCCGTGCGGAGCACGGCCGCCGCTCCGCCTTTCCGGCCGGCGGCGCCTCCAGGGACCGCGTCGTCGTCCCGAGGCAGAGGAATCGTTTGCGACCCATTCGTCAAGGAAGAGCCCCCCTCCCAAACCTTCCCCACGAGCGTGGAAGGAACATGCCGAGTTCGTGCGGCTTGTCGTTATTCTCCTAGCAACGCCCGGCGCAGAGCGCGCACGGCGCAGCGGCAGGCGACACCTCCCTGATTGGGCCTTGTTGGGGAGGCGTTAAGGCGCAGCGAACTTGCAGGCCGGCGGGAAGACCGTCTTCTCCAGCGGGATCACATCGAGGATACGTTGCTTGCCGTCCTTGATGTCGAAAACGAACTCGCGGATGAAGGCCTGGTGGTCTTCCTTGCGCAGCACCTTGTCGCCCTGCGGGAAGTCGTCGCCCTCTTTCATCACGAGCCCCTCCAGGGCCTCGATCAGCTTCATGGTATCCGCGCGGCCGCGGAAGCCTGACTTCTCCATGCCCAGCTTCAAGGCATTGATGGCCTCGAAGTTCGACTGCACGTAGCGATCGGGCAACGGCCCGGACGGATCGATCTGCTTGAGCCGGGCGACCGCATCATCGAAGAACTTCTTGTGGTACGGCGTGTTGAGCACGCCTTCGAGAACCGGGACGTAGCGGTTGATGCCGACGAAGCCTTCGATCTTGCTGCCGAGCGCCGGGAGGTTAGTAGATTCCGCGATGGCACCGTCGCCGGCCCACCGGTACTTCTTGGTCAGGCCGAGGTCGTAGGCCTGGTTGCCGATGGTCACGCCATCCTTGCCGAAGAAGATCCCGAAGAGTCCGTCGAAATCGCCGGTCACCTTCGAGAGGAACGGCGTCATGTCCGCCGTCCCGAGCGGAATGCCGGTCGTCCCGACGACCGCGCCGCCCGCCCTCTTGATCTCCTGAATGTAGGCGTCGCGCGTCGACTGTCCCCATGCATAGTCGGCGTAGGCGATGTGCCACTTCTTGCCCAACTTGTTGACCAGGTAGGGGGCGAAGGCGACGGCCTGGGCCGGCGCGTAATCGTATGGCCGGAAGCTGAACCTGTTGCATTTGGTCGTGGTCAGCGTGGTGTCGAGGCACACGCTGATCATGTTCACGACCCGGTACTCCTCGAACACCGGCATGCAGGCGAGACAGACATTTGAAAGGAAGCCACCGACGTGAACGTCGACCATGTCCTCGACCAGGAGCTTTTCGGTTTTGCGGCGACCGACGTCGGGCTTGGACTCGTCATCGGCGACCACGATCTCGACCGGACGCCCGTTGATGCCGCCCGACTTGTTGATGCGGTCCACGGCCATCTGCACGCCGACCAGCGCAGTCTTGCCCCCGGCCGCACCCGCGCCCGACAACGGCTGCAGTGTGCCGATCTTGTACGGCTTGGCTTGGCCGAAGGCGGCCCGCCACGGGGCTGGCACCAGCATGGCTGCCCCGAGCACGCCGGCGCCATATCCGATCAGACGGCGGCGGGTGACCTTGCCGGCGTACCAGAAGTCCTCAGTCCCTTGCGTCGAATGAGCCATGATCCTCCTCTCCTAAAGATCCCGAGTGCCGAGAACGTATTCCGGCAGCGCCCGGTAGCCGTTGGCAAACCGGCCCGTGGCGCCATAGGCGGGATGGGCTAGCGCGAAACGCGGCTTCACTATAGGGCGACCGGCACGTGCCAGCAAATACGTTTTCACACGACCTCGGGGCCGAATCCCTGCCATCGGCGCGAGACACCGAACAACGGTTTGGTTCGCACGCCTAGAGCCGGGCGAGATAGCCGAGCACCGCATCGGCCACCGCCTCTGGCTGCTCGGGCAGCAGCGCATGCCCGGCGCCGGCGACGACCGCGATCGTGACCCGCTCGCCCAGCTCCGCGCGCAGCTTGCCCGAGCCCGCGTGCGGCGCGAACGCGTCCTCGCGCGCCTGCACGTCGAGGATGGGCGCGGCGCCCGCAGACCACCACTCCTCTGTCGGCGTCGCGGCCCCAGCAGCGCGCTGCGCGCGCGCCACTTCGGGATGCCAGCCCTCGAGCCAGCCGGTGGGATCGTTGCCGGGCGCGAAGAAGATCTGTCGCAACGCCGCGAGGCGCTCGTCGCGCGGCGCCGACAGGTCGAGGCACTTCGTGAGCTGGTCGCGCACGGCCTGCGGGTAGCCTTTGTGCGCGGCCGCGAGCAGCACCACCGCGCGCACGAGGTCGGGGCGGTCGGCGGCGGTCGTCCGCGCGACCCAGTTGCCGAACGCATGGCCGGCGACGATCGCCGGGCCGCCTTCCGCCTCAATCACCGCGGCGACGTCACGGGCGAGGTCGTGCAACGTGATGCCGGTCATCGGTCCGCTGCTCGCGCCAATACCGCGCGGCGCGGGCCGGAGCGCGCGGTAGCCGGCGGCGGCGAGACGCGCCGCAAGGTGATCGAAGTCCTCGCTCGCGCGGCCGAGCGAAGGCAGCAGCACGACGAGCCGCCCGCGGCCCTGTGCGAGCACCTCGGTGCGGACATCGCCGCGCGTGATGATGCGGCGTTCGATCGCGTCGGTGCGCGCCATGGCGCGGCGAGCATACTTGCTTTGCCCGCCTGGCGCGAGGGCGGGCGCCGGCACTAGACTCCGGTTCGCCGTTGGAGGACCAAGCGATGCCAGGACCGTTGTCGCACATCCGGGTGCTCGACTTGAGCCGGATTCTCGCCGCGCCCTGGGCCGGCCAGATTCTCGCCGACCTCGGGGCCGACGTGATCAAGGTCGAGCGGCCTGGCGCGGGCGACGACACGCGCGGCTGGGGCCCGCCGTTTCTGCAGGACGCGAGCGGCGCGGAAACGAAAGAGGCGGCGTACTACCTCGCCGTGAACCGCGCCAAGCGCTCGGTCACGATCGGCCTCGACCGGCCGGAAGGTCAGCGCCTCGTGCGCGCGCTCGCGGCGCGCTCGGACATCCTCCTCGAGAACTACAAGGTCGGCACGCTCGCGCGGTTCGGCCTCGGCTACGAGGACCTGAAGGCGGTCAATCCGCGGCTCGTCTACTGCTCGGTGACCGGCTTCGGGCAGACCGGCCCGCGGCGTCAGCAGGCCGCGTACGACTTCATGATCCAGGCGATGGGCGGGATGATGAGCGTCACCGGCGAGCGCGACGACCGGCCCGGCGGCGGTCCGCAGAAGGTCGGCATCCCGATCCTCGACCTGATGACCGGCATGTACGCGACGGTCGCGGTGCTCGCCGCGCTCGCGCGGCGGGAGGTTTCAGGCGCCGGCCAATACATCGATATCGGCATGCTCGACGTGCAGGTCGCCGCGCTCGCCAACCAGGCGATGAACTACCTCGTCTCGGGCAAGGTGCCCGGGCGCACCGGCAACGCGCACCCGAACATCCAGCCGCAGGACGTGTTCGCATGCCGCGATGGCGACATGGTTCTCGCGGTCGGCAACGACGGCCAGTTCGCGAAGCTCTGCGAAGTGCTGGGGCTCGCGGAGCTCGCGCGCGACGAGCGCTTCGCGAAGAATGCGGCTCGGGTCCGCAACCTCGCGGCGCTGCTGCCGACCATCGCGGCGAAGTTCAAAGAACAGGACCGCAAGCGCTGGGTCGATGCGCTCGACGCCGCCGGGGTGCCGTGCGGGCCGATCAACTCCATTCCCGAGGTGTTCGCGGACCCGCAAGTCGAGCATCGCCGGATGCGCATCGACTTGCCGCATCCGCTCGCGGGCACCGTGCCGCTGGTCGCGAGCCCGATGCGCTTCACCGAGGCGCCGCTCGCGCACGACCGCCCGCCGCCGCTGCTCGGCGAGCACACCACTGAGATCCTCCGCGAGCTCGGGATCGACGATGCCGAGCTCGATCGGCTGCGAGCAAGCGGCGTCGTCTAACGCAACCCCTTACCTGGAGAAACCCGTGCCGCGCATCCCCCTGCCCTCGCTCGAAGAGCTGACGCCCGAACAACGCCGCGTGCACGACGCGGTCGTGAGCGGACCGCGCGGGGCCCTGCGCGGGCCGCTGCGCGCGGCGATCCACAACCCGGAGCTCGCGGACAAGTGGCAGCAGCTCGGCGAGCTGCTGCGCTTCCGCACGAGCCTTCCACCGCGCCTGAGCGAGCTCGCGATCCTCGTGACGGCGCGCCACTGGGATTGCCAGTTCGAGTGGTACGCGCATGAGCCGCCGGCGTTAAAGGGAGGCGTTACGGTGACCGTGATCGAAGCGATCCGGCACGGTCGCCGTCCCGCGCTCGACAAGCCGGACGAAATCGCGGTCTACGACTACGCGACCGAGCTGCACGCGACGCACTTCGCGAGCGAGGCGACCTACCGGCGGGCGCTCGACCTCCTCGGCGTCGTCGGGATCGTCGAGCTGACCGCGCTCCTCGGCTACTACAGCATGGTGGCGATGACGCTCAACGCGCACCAGCTCCTTCCGCCCGCCGACGTCGCGCCGCCGCTGCCACCGCGCGCGTGACCGAGACGGCGCGCTATCGCGCGCCGTCTCGGCAAGGCTTCATTGCGCGAGCGGATCCGGGCGGATCTGCACCTTGTAGACCTTGGGGGAGTTCTGCGTGCCGCCTTCGTTGTGGAACACGGTGCGCGTGCCCGACATCGTCCACAACGCGCGTCCCTTCCAGCCGGCCTTCGGGTCGTCGATGCGGCCGTCCACCAGCTTCGTGAAGAAGCCGAGCGGATACGGGATCCGGAGGTCCACGAGCTGACCGTTCACCACCGCGAGCAGCGACTCGCCGCCATTGGTCGAGGCGATCGCCACGTTCGCGCCGAGTCCCAGGGTGTTGTAGCGATCCACCCAGATGTAGTAGGCGTGGTTCGCGCTGCCCGACGGGTCCAGCCCCTTGAACTGCGGGCCGGGCATCCGGTAAAGCGTCCAGCCCTCAGGGCAGTGCTTTCCGGTCGCCGCGGTCGGGCCGTTCAGCGGGCCCTTGCACTTGCGCCGGTCGAAGCTCGCCACGTGGCCACTCGCGAGCACCGTCCAGGCGACGCCGTTCAGGTCCATGTCGAGACCGCGCGAGCCGAACGCGCCATCCGGCGGCAGATAGATTTCGGCGAGCGAGGTCTCCGATGGATTCGGTCCTGGCACGAGCCGGATGAGATAGCCGGGCTGGTCCCGGCGCGAGAACCCGACGTCCATCGACTGGCCCCAGATCGAATCGTCCACCGGGCTCGGCATCACGCCGTAGAACGCCGCCATCACGCGCTTGTCCTTGGTCGGGTCGAGCGGCTGATCCGCCGCCACGTACTCGTCGCGCTTGCCGTTGCCGTTGCTGTCGAGAATGATCGGCGTCCAGCCCTGCGACTTCGCCGAATCCCCGGTCGCGAGGAACAGCTTGGTGTTCACCCACCCGACCACGCCGCTCCAGGGCTGGCCGGCGCTCGTCCACAGCGTGTTGTTCGCATCCTTGGCGAAATAAAGATGGTGCGTGGAGAAGCAGGTGTCGACGTGCGCCCACTTGCCGGTCTTCGGGTCGTACACCGAGATCTGGCGCGGCGATTCATCCAGCGGGACCACCTTCGCCGACGGATGATCGGAGCCCTTCTTGCAGAAATCCGGGTTGGGCGCCGGCCGGATCCTCGCCGTGAACCAGACGCGCCCCTCTCTGTCCATCATCGCGTTGTGAATGCTGGAGTGGCCGTCCCAGATCGGCTCCTTGCCCCAGTATGGCGAAGGCTGCATCGGCAAGCCGAGCGATGACGGCGTCTTGGGGTCCACCACCGGGTGCTTGATCTGGGTCGCCGTGTTCGTGACCGGATTGAGGACTGGGATGAGGTCGGTGCTCTCTTCGGGCGCGCCGTAGATCGGTCCGTTCGCGTTGAGCGTCGGATTGTCCCGGTCGCTCGAGATCCCGTCGTGGAGATAGTATTTCGGGGTGGAGAAATCCCACATGGTGACGACCATGTTGCGCTCGAGGCCCTTCGGGCGCTCCGGCTTGGCGAACGGTAGCTCGCCGGCGGCGACGCGGTCGGTCCAGTCGGCGAACTCCTTCAGCGCTCTTTCCGAGCCCATGTAACCCAGCGTGAGCGCCATGTTGGTCATGGCCTGCCCGGATTGTGTGCGGCGCGCCCAGCCGGCGAGGCCAGGACCGAATTCCTTCGGGACGGTGCGAATGCCCTTCGAGCCGAGCGCGTGGCACGACTGGCAGGAATTCTTCACCGAATCGACCCAGTAATTCTGGGTCTTCATGTTCGACGAAATGCCGCCGCCGTTGCCCTTGTCGCCGGCGCCGGGAAATTCGCTCTTGTCCGGGATCTGGAGCAGCGAGTACCAATACATGCCCGGATAGTATTCGGCCGCCGCGGCGGCGCTCGGCGCCACGACGGCGGTGAGGTTGAGCATCCGGCCGGGGGCGCTCTGCACCTTCGGCGAATCCACGAGTCCGTAGCCGCGCACCCACACGCTGTAGTTGGCTTTCGGCAGCTCGGGGATGAGGTAGCGTCCCTGGTCGTCGGTGACGACGACCTTGGCAAATTTGGTGGGCAGATCCGTCGTTTCCGCGATCACCCAGACGCCCGCTTCCGGCCCGTTGGGACCGCTGACCACGCCGCCGAGATCGGCGGCCCCGACCTTGATCGCGCCGGGACCCTGCTGCGCATCCAGCACGGCCGGCACGGCGGCCAGGCATGCGGCGACGGCGATCGCCGCCACGCTCCAGTACGACTTTGTTATCGCTCTCACGATGCCCTCCTTTGGAATCGGTGCGCGGCGCTTGATCCGCTGTCACCGGCGCGACGCGAGAGCGGAGGATGCGCTATCGCCCGCGCACTGACAAGCGCTTGTGACGGGACGGGTTACGCGGCGCGGAAAACGTAGTCCGCGCTCACGTCCCGCTCCCCCATCTTCGCGAGGAAGAGCCGTTCGTCCGTCTCGCGCAGGCGCCGGGACACCTCGCGTCCCATGTTCATCTCGATCACGGCGAACTGCTCGAGATCCTTTTCATAGAGCTGCAGGAGACTCGCGGCCGAGAGCTCGATGGCGGTGCAGTTCTCGACCGCCCGCACCGAAGCGCTGCGCGGGAAAAAGTCCATCAATGCCATCTCGCCGAAGCAGTCGCCCTGCGCGAGGTCCCGCAGGAGCCGGTCCTCGCCTTGCCAGCGCTTCAGCACCGCCGCCTTCCCGGCCTCCAGGACGAACATCGACTGGCCTTCGTCGCCTTCACGGAAGAAGTAACCGTTCGCCGGGATCGCGACCACCGGGGACCGGTCGAGCAGGAACTGCAGCGTCTCGTCCCGAATCGCGCCGAAGATCGGCATTCGCTGCAGAAGCTGGATCCGCGTCGCTTGCATGCGGGCCTCTCCGGGGACGCACAAGCGCGAAGTATGCATCGATGGCTTCCCGTCGTGCCGACCGGCCGTAGCGCGCGCTCGCGCGCTAGGGCCGCGAGCGAAGTCCGATCGCGGCGCGCGGACCCGCGCGTCAACCCGAAGGCGGAGGCGGGGGCGTAGCGGGCACCGAGCGCCATCCTTCCTTGCACTCGGCTGCGTAGGGATAGTAGGCCTTCGCCGAATCGCAGTAGTACCAAGTGGCCGAAGGCGCGCCGCCCGGCGCGGGCGCCGCCTGCGGCGGGAGAGGTGGCGGCGGGGTCTGCGGCGGCGACGGGGCCTGCGCCGCGGGCCCCGGAGCGGTCGGCGACGGCTCCGCGACCACGTAGCCGCCCGGCGCGGGGGAGTAGTACACGTCGTTTGCGTAGTAGTAAGGCAGCCCGCCGATCCAAACCGTTGCATAGGCCGGCGGCAGGACGGGCACCACCACGCCGACCGGCGGCCGCACGACGACGAAACCCGGACCGGAGGGCCGGAACCAGACGCCCGCGTGATAGAAGAAGTGCCCGCCGCGATAGTTCACGGTGAGGTAGCCGGTTGGCAGGACCCGCACGCCATAGCCCGGTGCAGGGTAGTAGTGGTTGTGGTGAAACCGGTCGTCGAACACCCAGTGCTGCGTGCCGAAGTGCTCGGATTCGTGATGCTGCGCGCGCGCCGGAGCGGCAATCAGCAGAGCGACTATCAGAAGGAGGATTGATTTCATGACTCGCATCGGATGCACGGTGTGTAAGGGAAACGTCAGGCCGACCGTTGCGCGCGCCCGCAGCGTCGACGAGCGAGGCGCTTCGTTCGACGGTGCACCAGCGGCGGAGTTCAACTCGCTAACGGGATGGCCGCGCGCGAGGTTCGCCGCCGGCCGGCTCACTGCATGTGCCAGCCGTGGCTGACGACGATCGACTGACCGGTGAGGGCGTTCGAGCGGAACGCCGCGAGGAAGAGCGCGACCTGCGCCACGTCGTCCAGCGTCGTGAACTCGCCGTCGACCGTCTCCTTCAGCATGACCTTGCTGACGACATCGGCCTCGCTGATCCCGAGCGCGCGCGCCTGCTCCGGGATCTGCTTCGTCACGAGGGGCGTGCGCACGAATCCCGGGCAGATCACGTTCGCGCGCACGTTGTGCGGAGCGCCCTCCTTCGCGACGACCTGGCACAGCCCGGCGAGTCCGTGCTTCGCGGTCACGTAGGGGGCCTTCAGGGGCGACCCCTCCTTCGAGTGCACCGAGCCCATGTAGAGGATCGTGCCACCGCCGCCCGTGTACATGCGTTTGATGCACTCGCGCGTTGTCAGGAACGCGCCGTCGAGGTGGACCGCGAGCAGCGTCTTCCATTCGGCGAGCGAGAGCGCCTCGATCGGCCGCACGATCTGGATGCCGGCGTTCGAAACGAGGATATCGACGCGGTCGAAGGCGGACACCACCTTCGCGACGCCGGCCTCCACCTCCTTCTCGCTCGTCACGTCCATGCGCACCCCGAGCGCTCGCGCGCCTTTCGCCCTCAGGACGCCTGCAAGATCCGTCGCAGCGCTCCCGTCGAGGTCGGCGATCGTGACCGCCGCGCCGGCCGCGGCGAAGGTCTCGGCGATGTGCTTCCCGATGCCGCTCCCGGCCCCGGTGACGAGCGCCGCTTTTCCGTCCAGTCTCATGGTGTGCTTCTCATCCCGCCGGGGTGCGGCCGGACCGTCAATCCGCGGGCCGCGACATGCTTGCTTAGAGAACTCCCCACTCGATGAGCGCCACGAGGATCGCGATCAGGACCGCAAAGAGCGGCACCACGAGCGGGATCCATCTGACGACGACGCGATAGTCGTCGCGCTCCTGCGGCTCGCCGCCGCGCTTGCCGAACCGCCCTCTGGCGGCTGGCGCATTGCCGTTCGGATCTGCGGTGGTCGACATGGTTCGTCACTTTTTCCCGCAGCAACTCGCGTGCCACGCCCATTCATCTCCTTGAATCGCCGACGGCGGCGGTGCGGCGCCCACCTCCCGCAGCGCGACCGCGTGGCGCAGGACAGCCGATCAGCTCCGGCGGCGCGGTCCAAAACAGCCGCTCGAGTTTCTAACCGCCCTGTAATTCGGCCCACCGCGATCAGCGGCGGCCCGCATCGCGGCCCGTACCCTCAGCTCTTCGGGATCGGAGCGCCGAGATGGCCCGCGAACTCGCGCAACTCGCGCGCGTCGAGATCCGAGACCGCGAAGTAGGTGAAGTCCCGGTCCGACCAGCTCAGCACCGTGAACCCGCGCCGCGCCGTCTCGCGGAGCGCTTGGGAGCTCCCGCGCTCGCTCGGCCACACGTACACGTCGATGTAGTGCTGCCGGCGCTGGTAGACGAGCCCGGCGACCGGCCGCTCTTTCACGTAGTCGATCCGGCCGCCGACCAGCGGAAATCCCTCGGCGCTCGTGTCCTTCACTGGTGGCGTGAAGTCGAGCTTGCCGTTGAACCACGGCTTCACCGTGTGCTGGTCCGAGGACGCGACATCGACGATCTGCCGCGCCATGAGCGAGCGCGCGTGGTTCGAGACGACTTCGGCCGCCGCCAGCTCGTAGGCCGACGGCACGGCGAGCTGGAAGGTGATCGCCGAGGCAGCCACAGCCACCACGCCTGCCGCCAGCGCGTGCGTCAACCACCGCGGCCGCGGCGACCGCGCGACCGGGCGCGCCTCGCGCGGAGCGATCTGCTCGAGCACTGCGCGGCGCAGGCTCACCGGCGCGCGATGATAGTCGGCGTTCGACCGCACCGCCTCTCGCAACGACCGAACGGCAAGCTGTTGCTCGCGACACGCCGCGCAGTCGCGCAAGTGGGACTCGACGGCCGCGACCTCGGATGCGTCGAGCTCCGCGTCGACGTAAGCGTCCAGCAGCCGAAGGTTGGTCTCGCAGCGCATCACGCCTCCTTCCCGCCCTCGAGCAGATACTCCCCGAGAAGCCGCCGCCCGCGCGCGAGACGCGACATCACGGTGCCGGTCGGGATGTCGAGGACTCGGGCGATTTCCTTGTACGCGAGATCCTCGAGCTCGCGGAGCACGATCACCTCGCGATACGCCACGGGCAGCCGCTCGAGGGCAGCTTGCAACCGCTTCCGGTCGCCTCGGGCGAGGAGCGCCGCCTCCGGGGACACCGGCCGCTGGAACAGCGCTTCCGCGGCCTCCGACAAGTTCCCGTGCGCTTCGTCGTCGTACTCCTCGTGCGAGAGCGCGACGCGCTTCGCGGTCTTCCACCCCGTCAAGAACGTGTTGCGCACGATCGCGAGCAGCCACGGGCGCGCATCCTCGCCCTGCAGGCCGTCGCGGAAACGGAACGCGCGCAGGAACGCCTCCTGGGAGACATCGCGCGCGGTTTCGTCGTCTCCGGTGAGCCACCGCGCGAGGTTGTAAGCGGCATCGAGGTGCGGCAGCACGAGCCGCTCGAAGCGCTCGCGCGAGGCGTCATCGCCGGGCCGCTGCCTTCTCGTGAACGTGAGCACCGTTGGAGCCCCGCCTCGCCCGCGATCGGCAGTCACCGCCTGAGCCTGACCGCGCTCCTCCGCCGCCGAACGCAGGTGAGGCGGCGCGGAGAGAGCGAGGGGGAGCAGGGTGCCCACGGCGAATGCGGACGAAGCGGGGGGTGTCCCCCTGCCATACCGATCCTGCCCGCAGGTTATTCCCGATCGCGCACGACTCGCGCGGACGACACTCTACTACTCCTCCGCTCTCCGGGACACTCCCGTGAGAGCGTCGCTCGCACCTCCGTCTGTTACGCGGCTTCCTGCCTCGTGCCCAGGTAGACGCCACCCACCGTGATGGCGAAGCCGACCAGCGCGGCCGGGCTCAGCGTCTCGTGGAACGCCGCGAAGCCCATTACCGCGGTGATCGGAGGAACGAGGTAGAAGAGCGCCGAGACCCGGCTCGCTTCGCCGCTCCGCAACAGCAAATAGAGCAGGCTGAACGCCCCGATCGAATTGACGAGCGACAGCCAGGACGACGCGAGGATGAGCGTCCAGTTCCATTCGGCCTGCAATCCTTCAAGGGACAGCGCGGGCAGGAACACGGCGGCACTCGCTGCCGCGAGCTGGATGAGACTGCCCGTGCGCAAATCCATCTCGCTGCAGTACTTCTTCTGGTAGAGCGTGCCGCAGACCAGAGCCGCCAGCGCCGCGAACATCGCCGCGTAGCCTTGCCAGTTCGCCCCCGCGAACGAGACCCGGTCGACCACGACGAGCGCGACGCCGATCAGGCCGGCGGAGAGACCGAGCCATTGCCGTCGCCCGACCCGCTCGCCCAGGAACGGAACGGCCCCGAGCGCCGTGAAGAGCGGCGCGAGGCCATTGATGAGCCCGGATATGCCAGCGCTCACGCCGAGCTGCAGGGCGAAGTAGGCGCAGCCGAGGGCCAGCCCCTGGATCAGCACGCCCGCAACCGCCAGGTGTCCGTAGTCGGCGGGCTTCTCGGGCCACGGCGCGTCGCTGACGAGCGCGACCAGCAGCAGTACTGCCCCCGCGGCACCGAACCTGATCAGCAGCAGCGTGAACGGCCCCGCGTAGAGCAGACCGATCTTTCCCGCGATCCAGGCGCTGCTCCAGAGAACGACAAACAGCCCGCCGAGCGAGGAAATCGCCGGCGGCCGGGCGGCGGTCGTAATGGCATTCATCGGCGACTTTCCATTGGCGCGCACGTCGTATGCGCGAACGGCGCTGAGTGAAAGGCGCGAATTGTGCTCGCCGTGAACCCCGCTCTCAAACGATCGTTCTTCATCGCTCGCATGAGCAGCGGGCATGCGTGTGACGCCCGGCCGGCCGAGTGGCGCGCCGCGGGGATTACAACCTACTCGTCGGTGGTCCGAAATATTCCCGCCGGAATGCCTCCCCGCCGTCCGCGGTCTCGCAGCACGGACACGCGCGGGCGCGCGTGTCGATATCTCCAAACAGGAGGCAAGCATGGGAATGGATCGCAGGCAGTTCATGCGGCTGGCCGGAATCGGCGGCGTGGTGTTCGCGTCCGGGTTGCCGGGCTGGGCGCGAGCCCAGGGCTACGGCACGAGCGCCGATGAGTTCTTTTTCGTGCAGCTGTCGGATCTGCACTGGGGCTTCTCCGATGCGAAGGTGAACCCGGACTTCGACGGGACCCTCAAGAAGGCGATCGTCGCGGTCAACGCGCTTTCGGAGCAGCCGGACTTCGTGGTGTTCACCGGCGACCTGACCCACAACACCGACGACCCGCGGGAGCGCCGGCGCCGGCTGGGACAGGTCAAGGAGATGGCCGCGGCGCTCAAGGTGAAGAACCTGAAGTTCATGCCCGGCGAGCACGACGCTGCGCTCGACAATGGCAAGGCGTTCGAGGAGTTCTTCGGCAAGACCTACTACGCGTTCGATCACAAGGGTGTGCACTTCATCGCGCTCGACAACGTCTCCGACCCGGCGGCTGCGCTCGGCGAAGAGCAGCTTCGCTGGCTCGCGGCGGATCTCGCCGCCCGCGATCGCAAGGCGCCGATCGTGGTCTTCGCCCATCGCCCGCTCTTCGACCTCCTGCCGCAATGGGACTGGGCGACGCGCGACGGTGCGAAGGCGATCGACCTGCTGATGCCGTTCGCGAACCCCACCGTCTTCTACGGGCACATCCATCAGGAGAACCACCATACGACCGGGCATATCGCCCATCACTCGGCGAAGTCGCTGATGTTCCCGCTCCCGGCGCCGTTGTCACAGCCCAAGCGCGCGCCGCTGCCGTGGGACCCGAGCGAGCCTTACAGGGGGCTCGGTTTCCGCGAGGTCGAGCTCGAGCAGAAAGGCGTGAAGGTCGCGATCCAGGAGCTGCCCGTCGTGAAGCCGGGCGCCGCATGACGCCCGTGACATCGTCCCTGCGCGAGCGTCGCCGCGCGATGCTCGCGCTTCCGCTCGCGGCGCTGCTCGCGGTTGGCGGAGGTTATCTCGTCACCGCCCGGGCAGCGCCGAAGGAGCGGGTCATCAAGCTCACCGTGAAGCGCTTCGAGTACTCGCAGAAGGAGATCGTGCTCAAGCGCGGCCAACCGGTGGTGATCGAGATCACCTCGCTCGACGTGCCCCACGGGTTCAGCGTGCCGGACTTCAACGCCCGGGCGGACGTGGTGCTGCCAGGCAAGGTGACGCGCGTCCGGTTCACCCCGGACCGGGACGGTACCTTCGCCTATCTCTGCGACATCTTCTGCGGTACCGGGCACGAGCAGCTCGAAGGGCATTTCGTCGTGCGGGGCTGAGCCCGCGCCGCGCCCTTCGTTAATGCTGCAGGTCCTCGCAGCTCCGGTGCGTCAACGCACTTCCCGTGCCGGCCCGTCCCCCTATAGTCGGTTCGCGCTGTTCGCTGCCGAACAGCGAACAGCGATCGTCAATCAACCCGATAGGAGATTCACCATGTTCAATCGCAACCTGCTCGCGGCCATCGTCCTGGCTGCGGTTTCGTCCACCGCGCTCGCGCTCGACGCCGGCCAGCCGGCGAAGGACCGCGACGCGAAGATGTCGAGCGAGAAGGGTCTAGCGCAGCAGGCCTCGGAGTGGGAGGCGCAACAGCGCGAGCTCTACCACTACGGCTCCTCTATCTAGTGAGGTCGACGATCACGGTGCTCGCAACGCGCGTCCAATCCGCGTGCGAGCACCGTGGTCCGCCAGACCCGCGATGAACCTCGAGCGAAAGGGAAAGTTCTGGCTGATGGTGGCCGGGCCGCTCGCGCTGCCGATTGGCGCCGCACTGATGGTGGCCGCGCTGAGCTCATTGGGCGAACACGCAGCACGGTGGGAGGGCGATTTCGGTTACGTCCGCGCCGACGAATCCTCGACGCCTCGAAGCCCGCTGAATGACGCCGACCGGGACGGTCGTCAGCGCGACGGGACCACCGCTTCATCGCCCGCAGCCGCTGGAATCGGCGCCGCCTTCAAGCGAGCATGCGAGCCCCAACGATCGCTTCCATTTCGCGGACTACGAAGACCTCGAGCGCGCTCGTGCGCCCGCGCACCTGAACGCTCGCGCGCTCGACACCGCTGATGCGCGCCAAGTCGACGCCGGCGTATCCACCGACCGTCGCCGAGAGCACCAGCCGCGCGTGAAACTCCTTCGTGAGCTCTTGCAGCCGGCTCGCGGTGTTGACGGTATTGCCGGCGGCCGACAGCGTCCGCACTTCCCGGTAACCGAATTCGCCGATCACCACCGGGCCGGCGTCGATCCCGATGCCGAAGTCGAATGCCTTGAAGCCGTCCCGCTCGAGCCCCTGATTGAGGCGCGCCATGCCGCGCGAGATATCCAAGGCCGCGGAGAGGGCCTGTCGACAGGCCGCACGAGGATCGCCTTCCTGGCCGAAGATCGCCATCACCGCGTCGCCGATGAACTGGTTCGCGATCCCGCCGTTCCCGCGCACGGCCATGCCGACCGTCTCGAAGTAGCGGTTCAGCACGTACACCAAGTCGAACGGCAGATAACCCTCGGAGCGTCCGGTCCAGCCGCGCAGATCAATGAACAGAACCGCCACCTCCCGCTCGACCCCGAAGGGCGCCTCGCTGGCGTCTTCGCGCCGGACCCCCCGAGCCCGCTCCACCAGCGGCACGACCGCGAGGTCCCCATGCGGCCGAAGCTGGCACGCGAGCCGGACGTCCTTCGGGGCACCGATCCGCACGAGCGTTCGCTGCTCGTCCGTTCTCGGACGAGGCAGCTCGCCCGCCGCGCTCAGGACGCGGACGCGACACGTCGAGCACCGGCCCCGCCCGCCGCACACAGAGGTGTGGGGGATTCCCCCCGTGCGGCTCGCCTCGAGGACGCTGAAGCCACGCGGCACGACCACCGTGCGGCCGCCTGGATAGCGCACCGACACCAGCGTGCGCCCTACTCGTTCCGCGACGCGGCGAATCACCATCGCGCCGACGAGCGCACCCAACACGCCGCCGTACGCCCATTCGAACGCGGACTCGATCGTCTTCAGCGCGCCGCGCTCAGGCGATGTCAGCGTGAACAGCGGCGCCATGTGCTCGGCGAACCACGCCTGGTCCCGTGAAAGGAGCGCGAGCTCGCGTCCGATGCTCCAGAAACCGAACAGCGCGAGTGCGGGGAGCGCGATCGCGAGCAACAGCAACGGGGTGCGATACCGCGGGTACCAGGCGCGGTAGCGCAGCAGGAAGTGCAGCCCGAGGCAACCGTGCGTCCAGACCGCCCCGAGCATCGCGACCTGTCGTAGGCCCTCAGCAGGCCGCCAGAGATCCCACACGACCCGAGCGTAGCTGTCGGTCTGGCCGTAAAGCGCGAAGGCCACCCGCGTGCCTTTGACGTGGTCGAGCATCAACAGCGGGATCGCCAGCCCGAGCGTCAGCTGCGCGAGTTCCCGCGCTGGAATAGCGAGCGTTCTGCGCCGGTATATCGCGTAGAGGCCGAGGACGAAATGGACGAGCAGCGCGCCGTAAAGCAGGAACGTCGAGACCGGGGTGCGCCACGTGACGAGGAAGACCTTGCGCAGCGCCTCCGCCGCCTCCAGCGAGACGATGCCCGCGGCATGGTTCGCGAGATGACTGGCGACGTAAGCGAAAAGTACGAGGCCCGAGGCGAGACGGAGCTGACGAACAGTGAGGTCGGGGATTTCCATGGGGGCGCCGATGTCGTGTCCGTCGGTCCAGACCCAAAAGGCACGCGATGTATTCCCGTGACGATCGCGCGCTCTCCTGTGCCGGCCGGCGTACGCCCCTCCAGCCTCGGCCTCCGAAAGATCGGGTTCCTCGCTGGGCTTCCGTCGTCGGACCTCGATGAGCTCGCCGCCCGTTGCGCATGGCGGAGCTACCGCGCCGGCCAGCACGTCATCTCGAGGGCCTCCCGAGACCGGGACGTGTACCTGGTCGTCTCGGGAGCGGTCCGGGTGACCGCCTACGCCCTGTCCGGACGAGAGACGACGTTCCGCGACGTGCAGGAAGGCGACACCTTCGGCGAGCTCGCCGCGATCGACGGGCGCCCCCGTTCGGCCGACGTGATCGCGATCGAAGATTCGCTCCTCGCGTCGATTACGCCCGGCGTGTTCTGGAATCTATTGCGCGATCAGCCCACGGTCGTCGCGGATGTGCTCGCGCGCATGTGCCACCTCGTGCGCCAGCTCTCCGAGCGCCTGGTGGACCTGAGCACGCTGGACGTGCACAACCGGCTGAACGCCGAGCTCCTCGAGCTCGCGCGAGCAGGCCGGAGCGAAGGGAACGTGGCAATCATCGATCCGGCCCCGCGGCATGCCGACCTCGCGAGCCGGATCAGCACCTACCGCGAGCAGGTGACTCGCGAGCTCTCGGCCCTGGCGCGGGCAGGAATCCTTGAGCGGGCGGGCCGCGCACTCGTCGTGCGCGATGTCGCGCGGCTCGCGCGGCTCGTCACGGCGGCCCGCGGGAGCGCCTAACGCGCGCGCTTCAGGGTGTGCACTTCAGAGCCCACGAGCGGCTGACCGCACGCCGGTCCAGTGCATCCGCGCGGCAGTAGCTTACGGCGCCGAGGAGTTCGGATGATAGACGGGGTCGAATTCGTCGCTCGTCGTCCGGACGAGCCCGGTGCCGGCGTCGAAGTGGACGTTGAAGATGCGCCCGTCGGCGACCGGGATGAGATAGCGATACGACCAGACCTCCTCGCGCAGGTTGCGGTAGGTCACCGTCTCGAACGGGGCCCCGAACAATAGCCGGATCTCGGCGCCGCCCATGCCTTGGCGGATCTTCGCGAAGTTCTCCGGGTTGAGCGCCTGGGAGAACGCATTGACCCGCCGGTCCGCGCCGAAGCTGACGAGATATGTGTGCTCGCCGTAGTAGCCGGTGGGGTATTGCCAGATGGTGTCGCCGCCGGGTGCGGCGACGACGTCGACCGGCTTGCCCATGATCGCCTCCGCCTGTGCGGTCGACGCGCCTAGCGGAACGGATGGCGGCTGGAAGGCCGCGCAGCCCGAGAGCGAAAGCGCGGCCAGCGCGACTTGCCCGAATTTAAGCGTGGTGTGCATCGTGAACACTTCGCGAAGCGGTTGCGGCGCCCGCCGATCGCGCGCGTAACCCGGGCTGCCCGAGACGCGCGCGAACGGAAGGCGCCGGCTCGGCTCCGCTTACGGATTGAAGTTGTAGACGCCCGAGGGCGCGTTGGTGAGGCCAAAAGAGCCCGGCAGGACGCTTCCCGGCTCGGGCGCAGGGTCGTAAATCGTCTGCGCGTCGCGCGCGGTCATGCTCGTCGGGGCCGCATCGTCGGTCTTGCCGCCACCGTAGGGCGTGTCAGCGAACGCGGCGCTGGTGGCGCCGATCAGTGCGAGTAGAGCGATTGCGAGTTGCCGTTTCACGATTGCTGTTCCTTTAAAAAGAGGGTTGGTCGATTGATGGCTTGCTCGCGACCGCGGCGATCGCGGGTTGCGCCATCGGTGTCCTTGGGATGCCGTCGACCGCGACCGATTTGCGGTCCGCGAATCGAAAGGTCCCGAGGTGTCGTCAGCGTAGGCCGCGAGCGCGCGCGGGAAAGTGCGCCAGCGCACCGGCGCGCGCGGGCTTGCCAAATGAAAAAGGGCCCGCAAGCGGGCCCTTTTTTGCGGATCGCGGTCCGGCGCTATTGCCGCGTCTGCGCGTCGTGCTTCTGGCGGTAGATGCGCCGGCTCTGCGTGTTCTCCGCGTTCTGGATGCGGCGCTGCTCGTTCGGCCCGACTTGGCCGTCGCGCCCCGCGCGGTACTGCGTCGCGTTATCGTGCGCCTGGCCGCGCTCGAGCTTGCCGACCTCGCGGTTCGTGAGCGACCCGTTCTGGACGCCCTGCTCGATGCGCTGCTGCTGGTTGATGTTCCGCTGCACGTCGGCCTGCATCCGTTGCGAGGACGGCGAGTTCGGATTGCCGACCTGCGCGTCGTGCTTCTCGCGGTAGATGTCGCGGCTCACCTGGTTCTGCGCGCGGTCGATGCGAGCGCGCTCCTCAGGCGAGAGCTTACCGTCCTTAAGCGCCCGCGATTCCATCTTCTCGACCCGCGACTCCTCGCCCTCGAGCTTCGCTGCTTCGCGCGTCGTGAGTTGCCCCGATTGCAGGCCCTGCTCGATGCGTTGCTGCTGGTTCACGTTCCGCTGCACTTCCGAGCCGGTGGTCTGCGCCAGCGCTGGGGTCGCGAACGCGGCGGCCACGGCGGCGGCGGTGATCAGTTTGCCGAGTTTCATCGTCTGTCTCCTCTGCATGGTGTGGTGCGATCCACGGCGCCATTACATGCTCGCCGTCAGCGGCAGTCGCCGCAGAAGTTGTAAGAGCCGTAACGGGATGTTGCGATCGAACCCCGAGCGCGATGAAAGTCACGCGCTCGCCTCGCCTGTCAGCGTTCCGTCAGCCGACCTCGAGTTCCTCGACCCAGATGAGCTCGCAGGCGCCGTTGCCGGTGTCGTCGCGAGTGAGCGAGCTTCGCCAGACGAAACCGCCCTCGCCCCTGACCTCGACGAGATACCCGCGCAGCGTGACGATGCTGCCGCGCCGCACGCGCTCGAGCCGCCGCGCGATCGCCTTCGTCGCCGGGATGAGGTGCATGTTCGCGCTCGAGGTTTCGATCTCGCGGCGCGGGATCGGCGGCGCGCCTGCGTAGTGCCAGTAATAGAAGCGCCCGGACTGGCTGATGTCGAGCCGTCCGAGGACCGACTCGTCCGACATCCTGCCCCAGCCGAGCGCGAGGTCGATCGGCGCGAGGCGATTCGGACTGCTGCAGCAGTAGCTCTTCGAACCGAGGACGCGCGCCTCGATCCGGAACGAGGCAAGCGCCGCGACGCGGAACCCGTCTTTCTCGAAGACCGGGGCGGCGCCGTCGAGCGCAAGCTGCTCGGGCATGCGCGGGGCGACGACGCCTGCGCCGCGCACGATCGGCCGCGTGTGGACGAAGTGGTCCCACGCGAGGTACGCGCTGACCACGAGGATCGCGACGGTGAGCCAGCGACGCATCGGCACGCTCGGGCGGGAGGGAAACCGCGCGAGTCTATTGGCCGGGATGCGCCGCGTCTGCCCAACCCGTCACGCTTGGTGTAGGCTTCGCGGCAGGTTTCGCGACCGAATTCGCATGAAACCCACCCTCACCGCGGGTCTCACCGCAGCCCGGCGCATCACCGTCGACGAAACGCGCGTCATCGCCTTCATGGGTGAGGACTGCCGCGTGTATGCGACGCCGCGGATCATCAGCGACGTCGAGTACACCTGCCGCGACTTCCTGCTCCGGCACCTCGATCCCGGCGAGGACTCGGTCGGAACGCGCGTCAACGTCGAGCACGTCGGCCCGGCGCTGCTCGGCGCCGAGGTCGCGATCGACGTGCAGGTGGCGGCGGTCGACGGCCGGCGCGTGACCTTCGCGGCGACGGTCAAGGACGGCGCGGACGAGATCCTGCGCGGCACGCACGAGCGCTTCGTCGTCGCCGTCGACAAGGTCCGCGAGCGGCTGCTCAAGAAGCGCGCGCAGCAGTCCCAGCAGCAGCAGTAGGGCGATGACCGAGCCCGCGAACCCCGATCGGCTCAAGCCGGCCGCACCGCAGCTCCCGATCGCGTGGTATTTCGACCCGGAGATCTTCGCGCGCGAGCAGGCCGCGCTCTTCGAGCGCGGGCCGCAATACGTCGGGCACGAGCTGATGGTGCCGAAGGAAGGTGACTACATCGTGCTCGAGGCGAGCCGCCACGCGAAGGTGCTGGTGCGCAGCGATGGCGGGGTGAACCTGCTCGGCAACGTCTGCCGCCATCGCCAGGGAATGCTGCTCGAGGGGCGCGGCAAGGTCCGCAACATCGTCTGTCCGCTCCACCGCTGGACCTACGACCTCCACGGCCGGCTGCTCGGGGCGCCCGAGTTCGCCGAGACGCCGGATCTGCCGCTGCCGTCCACGCCGCTCCGGTCGTGGCACGGCCTCCTCTTCGCCGGCCCGCGCGACGTCGCCGCCGACCTTGCCGACTTCAGCCTCGCGCACGAATACGACTTCACCGGCTACGTGTTCGACCGGATGGTCGTCGACGAGAACCCGTTCAACTGGAAGACCTTCCTCGAGATCTACCTCGAGCTCTACCACGTGCAGCCGTTCCACCCCGGGTTGCAGCAGTTCGTAGACGCGGGCAACTACCAGTGGGGCTTCGGCGAGCGCTGGTCGTACCAGATCCTCGGCGTCAAGGGCCGGTGGGAGAACCAGGTGTCGGCGAACTACACGCGCTACCGCGATGCGATCCTCGCCTACAGCGGTGGCGAGTTCCCGAAGTACGGCACCGTCTGGTCGATCTACTACCCGAACGTGATGCTGGAGTGGTATCCGTACTCGCTCGTCGTGAGCACGCTGATCCCGCGCTCGCCCGAGCACACCACGAACGTCGTCGAGTTCTACTACCCGGAGGAGATCGCGCTCTTCGAGCGCGGGCTGGTCGAGGCGCACCAGGCGGCGTACGCGGAATCGGCCGGCGAGGACGCACAGATCTGCACGCAGCTCCACCGCGGCCGCAGGGCGCTCCACGCGCTCGGCGAGGACGACCGGGGTCCGTACCACTCGCCGCACGAGGACGGCATGGTCCACTTCCACGAGTTCGTGCGGAAGGCGCTCGCCGAGTAAGGCGGTCTACCTGGCGCGCCGCGCGTACACGTGGCGCAGATAGAGATTGTTCGCCACCAGCGCGCCGATCACCATCCCGGCGCCTCCGATCTCGACTGGTTCGAACCGCTGGCCCTGCGCGAACCGGATCGCGAACACCACGATCGGCAGGAGGTTCAGCATCAGCATGGAGTTGAGCGCGCCGATGCGCTGGATGCCGGCGTTCCAGCAGATCATGCCCGCGAGCACGCCACCGAGCGCGAGGAAGGCGAGCGCCCCGGCAACCGAGCCGATCTCGGCGACCGTGGTAACGTGCGCGATTCCCGCAGCGACGAGCGCCGCGGTCGCGGCGACGAGGCCGATCGACCCAGGGATGAGCGTGAGGACGGTGAACTTGAGCACCGACCACCCGCGGAAGCGTTCGGTTCCCATCGTGTAGACCACCCAGCACGCCGCACCCGCGAGCACGAGCAGGTCCCCGACGATCTCACCGCGCCCCAGCGCGGTCATTGGCTCGCCTTTGGTGACGACGAGCACGACGCCGACGAACGCCGCGGCGATGCATGCGAGCGTGAAGCTCGCCGGGCGGCGGCCGCGGAGCCACCAGTCGGCGATCGCGGTCATCGACGGTTGCAGCGAGACGATGATCGCCGCGTGCTCGGGTCGGCTGACCGCGAGGCCGGCGAAGACGAGCAACGGCGAGCAGGTCATCCCGACGAGCCCGAGCACGCTCGCCGGCAACGCGCGCCGGTAGTAGCGCAGCCCCGAGCGTCCTTCCCGCCACGCGAGGATCGGGACGAGCAGCAGGGTCGCCACACCGTAGCGGATCGCCGACACGTGATACGGATCGACCACGTCGAACGTGCTCTTTGCGATCGGGAACTGCGCGCCCCAGAGGAGCACGGCGCTGAGCGCGGCGGCGACGCCGGCCGCGAACTGTTGCTGCATGCGAAGCCTCGCGCGGAAAAGCGCGCAGCCTACACTCGGGCTACAGCTTTCGCGCAGCGACCCGGTCGCGGCCGCCCTTGACCGCCTCGGCGAGCGCCTCGTCGGCGCGCCGGACGAGCGTGTCGGGCGTCCAGTCGGCGCTCTCGCGGCTCGCCGCCACCCCGAAGGTCATCGTGATGTTGACCTGCGCCGGGCCGACGTCGATCGGGCTCTTGCGGATCCGGTGGCGCATCCGCTCGGCGAGCGCGGAGGCGTTCATGAGGTCGCAGCGACCGAGGAAGATCAGGAACTCGTCCGGCCCGAACCGGGCAACTGTGTCCGAGCGCCGCACGACGCCGCGGATGCGGTTGGTCACCTCGATGAGGACGGCGTCGCCCGCGCCCGCGCCGTGGTCCCTCGCGACGGCCTCGAATCGATCGATCTCGCCGAGGATCACCGCCACCACCTCCTGCTCGCGGCGAGCGCGGTGGAACTCGCGGTCGAGCAACTCGAACATCGCGTGCCGGTTCCAGAGCTGCGTGCTGGAGTCTACGAGCGAGCGCTGGCGCACGGCCTCGCTCTGCTCCACGAGCTTCGCCTGCGCCCGGCCGAGCGCGAGGAGCTTGAGCTCCGACTCGACGAGGCGCGCGAGATCGCGCAGCAGGATCAGATCGCCCTCCGCGAGCGCGTTCGGCGTCCGGTCGCACACGCTGAGCACGCCGGCGACGTCCCCTTCCGGGCCGAGGACGAGGGTGCCCGCGTAGAACCGCACCTGGAGGCGCCCGGTCACCCACGGATGATCGACGAAGCGGCCGTCGCCGAGCGTGTCCGGGACGGCGAGCGGGCCGTTGTTCTGCACGGTGGCCTGGTCGAACGCGACCTCGGTACCGAGCACGCTCGCCGGCACGCCCTGCGCGGCGAAGAGGCTGAGCTTGCCCTCCTGTACGAGAGAGAGCAGCGCGATCGGCGTGCGGAGCAGGCGGCGCGTGAGCTTCGTGACGATGCCCAGCCGATCGGTGAGCGGCGACGGCGGTGCGGCGTCGCCGCGGTCCGGCAGTGCCGTTTCGGGGGT
>Ga0126383_10000249_pt1 | contig 28443 bp, 23 predicted proteins | sample PanSoiMetPlot_35_FD_96882 | JGI IMG/M metagenome (GOLD analysis project Ga0126383, IMG submission 96882) | Tropical forest soil microbial communities from Panama - MetaG Plot_35 | ecosystem: Environmental > Terrestrial > Soil > Tropical forest > Bulk soil | place: Panama | collected 2016-02-17 | reverse complement strand
CAGGGTGGTCTCGCGATCGACACTGGTCAATAACTCCTGCTCGAGTTTTCCGGATAGCGCGCCCAGGTTGACGACGCTGTTAACCACTTCCTGCATGGACGCGCGCAAGAATGGGATGGTGCCCCCCGGTTGAAAGCGGATGCCAATCAGTTCCACGCGGCCACTTGGGACGATTAGTACCGGCCGGGTCATCTGTCCGACCAGGAGGTGACGAGGCTGGAGGTGATGGTCACCGGCCTGGTCGATCTCTTCGAAGCGAGAGCCAAAGTTCAGAATGATCTCAACGCAGCCATCCGGCAGGATCGGTTCCGGACAGTGGTCGTCTGCCGGCTCGCCCTCGAGCATCCAGAAACACTCGATAAAGCGTGCGAGGTAACCATTTGGGGGTATTTCGCTGTAGTGCACGGAATCTGGATATAACCAGGAGAGTTAAACGCTCGCGATGCTGCGCAACTGGTGCTCGACCGCTGCGCCAACTTCGCTGCACCGCGACGCTTTCTCTTCGCCAATCAAATCGTATGTCAGGGTTTGGCCTTCGCTGAGCAACGCGGCGACGGCATCCTCGACTTTTTCAGCAGCCCGCATGAGCTTTTCATCGTGATGTCTGGTGCCGAGCCAATCAAGCATCATTTGCGCCGACAAGATCGCCGCCAGCGGATTCGCCTTGTCCTTGCCGGCGTGTTTCGGCGCGCTGCCGTGTATCGGTTCGAACATCGCGTGCTCATCGCCGATGTTTCCACCGACGGCCAGTCCGAGTCCGCCCGCGGTGGTGGCGCCGTTGTCGCTGACGATGTCGCCCGGCAGATTGGGCGCGACCACCACGTCGTACCACTCAGGATTGCGAATCTGCCATTGGCAGAAGGCATCCACGTAGGCGTAATCGAGTTTCAGTTCGGGAAACTCACCCTGGCCGACTTCGCGAAAGACGTCGCGGAAGAAACGGTGGGCGCCGATGATGTTTGATTTGTCGACGCAGGTGACTTTGAGTTGTTTGTTTCGCTTGCGCGCCAGGTTGAAGGCGAAGCGGACGACGCGCTCAGTCGCGCTGCGGGTGATGCGAATCGGCGTGACCTTGCCGCCCTCGATGTCGTGCGTCTCGCCGGTGTAAGCGTCTTCGGTGTTTTCGCGAATGACAACGTAATCGACTTTGCCGGGTTCCCAGACCTGTTTCAGCTCGCCGTGAATCTTGTGCTTCACGCCCGCATATAACTTCACCGGCCGCACATTCGCGTAGAGGTCCAGCTTTTGCCGGTTGCCGATGACCTGCGCAAATCCCGCGAGTTGCGGTTCGGGGTAAGGCTTGCCCGGCCTGGTAAAGACAGTTTTGCCGTCGACTTCATGACCGACCGCTCCCAGGATGACGGCGTCGGCGGCGGCGCATTTTTCAAACGAACCCGCGGGCCATTCGATTTCATGTTCAGCGTAGTAATGACCGCCGCACTCGATTTCTTCGATCTGAAAATCAATGTGGAAGAGTTCACCCGCCGCGCGCAAAACGCGCAGCCCTTCCGCCAACACTTCGGGACCAATGCCGTCACCAGGTAATGCGACGATGGAATAGGATTGTTTAGCCATGAGTATGAAAGAGAGTTGACTATAAATGACGCGACGAAGGATCGACAAACATGTAGCGCAAGCTGTTAGCTTGCGTCGTTGCGTGCTTTGTGCGTTACTCTCGCAAACTGACAGTTTGCGCTACAAGAGTTTGCGCTGCCCATGCTCTCTGCGGAAATCATCGCGATCGGCTCGGAATTGCTCTCGCCGAATCGCACCGACACTAACAGTCTCTGGCTGACTGATCAGCTCAACCGGGTCGGCATCGACGTGAGGTTGAAGACGATCGTTGGTGATGACGATGCGCGTCTGGAAGAAGTCGTGCGTGATGCAGTCAAGCGCTCGCAGGTGGTGATTACCACCGGTGGCCTTGGCCCAACCGAAGACGACGTCACCCGCAAGGTGGTGGCGCGGGCCCTGGGTCGCAGACTGAGTCTGGACGAAAAGGTGCTGGCAGAGATTCGCGAACGCTTTCGCAGCTTTGGCATGGCCAATATGCCGGAAAGAAATTCGCGCCAGGCCATGGTGATTGACGGTGCGGAGGTTCTGGCTAATCCCAATGGCAGCGCGCCCGGCCTCTTCATCCAGCATCAGGACTGCGCGGTAGCCCTGATGCCGGGGCCGCCGCGCGAGATGAAGCCGATGTTTGAATCTCAGGTGCTCCCGCGAATCGCGAATCTTGGCGGCGAGACAAGATTCGCCACCCGCGTGCTCCGGGTTGCCGGGGTGGGCGAATCGGCCGTTGATGAGAAGATCGCGCCGATTTATACGCAGTATCAGAATCCGCAGACAACCATTCTCTTTAACAGCAGCGAAATCGAAATTCACCTGCGCGCGCACGGCCGGACTGAAGCTGACGCCGAAACGCTGCTTGATGATTTGGCTTTGAAGATCGAAAAGGAGCTCGGCAACTCGGCGTTTTCATTTCGCGGCGAGACCATGGAACAAGTTGTCGGGCTGCGGCTGGCCACGACGGGATTCACCCTGGCGGTCGCTGAAAGTTGCACCGGCGGATTGATTGCGCAGCGACTGACGAGCGTCTCCGGCTCGTCGAAATACTTCATCGAAGGCTGCGTGACTTATTCAAATGAATCAAAGGTTCGACTGCTAGGCGTCGACAAGCAGCTCATCAAAGAATTCGGCGCGGTCAGTCAGCAGGTCGCGCGCGACATGGCCCGCGGCGTTCGTCACATCGCCAAGACTGATTTTGGCTTAGCCGTCACCGGCATCGCGGGGCCCGATGGCGGCACAGAAGAGAAACCGGTGGGCCTGGTTTACATTGCCCTCGCCGACGACGCGCACACCGAACATCGGAAGCTGATGATTCCGGGCGATCGTGAGTTGGTGCGCTGGCGGGCATCGCAGGCGGCGCTGGATATGTTGCGGCGCAGGTTGATTTAATTCGGGGGGCGTTTGGCGATTTGCGTCGAGCTTGAGGAGGTATGGTTACAGGTCGGATCTATTCCACCAACGTCTACGGTAGCGGTCACCGAATTGCTTTTCACTCCCTTAGTATCAACCACAATCGAGGAGGTTCCCTGACCCTGGAGGATTCTTCCTCCGTCGATGGTCCAGTTGAAGGTCAATTCCGGGGGCGGCGAGCCTACGCTTACGTTTGCGGTAAAGAGAGCGTTCTCGCCCGGCCGAACTTCGACAGGCGAAGTCACGGAGACAGTGGCGCACAGAGTACATATTGGCATGTCAGCCAGCGATTGGGGGTTTACCGTACACCCTGGGCAGCTCTCACGATCTTGGGCACTGCCGAAATAGAAAATGGTCTCGATTCGCGTGCCGCTGGTCTTAATTACTAAGCCTGCATTTTCATCCACATAAGCTTCGGTTCCGATGAATTCCGGTCTTGAACCGTTTATGCGCCTCACTCTTTTCTCGTCCAGTCCGAGGTCCGCAATATAAACCGCAAGCCCAGGGTAAACCTGAATACTCTCGACCGTGCCGGGTTTCAGGACCGTTAGATTGGCGGTGGGTGTTCTGTTGGTTATCAGCGAGACGAAGGCGGTCTCGGTCGGGAAGCGATACGTGAGTAGTTTGTCGGTGCCGGCGGACGGTTCACCGAGCAGCCGCACGACGTCAGCTTTGGTGGAGCGAAGCGGTACGATTCCGCGCCATGGTTCAGACCTCGCGCTGACCGCAAATGCGAATAGACAGCAACAGCTAAGTATGACTTTGCTAATAGGCTTCACTTGGCTCACACCCTCTATCGATCGGGGCGGTTTGAAGCTCCGCACATCGCTGGGCGCAATTGTCTGCCAATTCAATCTCAGGTTCAATCAAAAAAGGGGCGGCTTTCCCTTGCTAAGTCACATGCCTTCTGGTGATTCAGGCGATAGAACTTGACGGATTCCCGCAAATGGTTTCCGGCCAATTCGAGGCTCCATGACAACCTGGGAGTGAAATGCGATTCTCAGATCAAGTAGACTTTTGAAGCATCGGGCTGATCGCTACCAGACTTGAATTCAGTTGCCCTGGCCCTGTTTGGCCGAAGCCTGCTTTGCTTTTCCGTTTGAGGCTTTGAGCAACCAAATATCGGTGTGAAGGAAGGCGGCGCTACTGTGGAAGACCGGGTCGAAGGACTCGAAGTTGGGCGATTCTCCTTTGCGGGGGATCGTTGCGGGATTTGAAGCTGGAGTGTTCACCAGCACGAGGTATCCGATCTCAGCCGAGGCCACAAAGTCCCTGAACATGGCTGCCTCTCGCGGCGCCTGGGACGAACTCAGAAATCTTTGCTCAGGAATTCCCGACAAAACCCGCACGGTGCCGTCATCACAGAAAATCTTTGCCTCCGAATTCAGATCGAAATGATCGCGCAGGTAGTCGGCGGCGGCGCGTTGCGCGCGATATTGATTGACCGTGCCGACAGCGCCGGCGAGTTGAATGCTCGCGTCGCAGACACAGATTGTCACGATGCCAATTAAAACGCCGCGCGCGAGTTGAGGAGAGTTTTTGCGCACCCGCAAAAAAGTCCAGGCGAGAATCGGCAATCCGACGGTGAAGAGAATCAAGCCATAACGCGGAAAGATAATCGGTTGTTGATGCGTGAGGTACGCCACGGTAAGCAAGCCAAGGAAGGCAAAGAAAAACAACACCGGCGCAGTGATATCTACCGCGTCGCCGGCGGAGACTGGCGATTTAAGCAGACGCCACCCGCGCCGTAAGACAAACCAGCCGGCGACGAACGACGCGATTAGTACGGCAATGTCTGAGGAGACCAGCAGCATCGCCGTGTCCTTTATGACGTTGGTGAGCGAGAAGTGGGCGATGGCCGGGTTCGCCTGTAACAGCCAGTCGTGATACTGCTGGCGCTGAACAAAGCATGCGAGCCAATTGCCCGTGGCTTTCCAGGAGATGTAGAACCAAAAAAGCGGCGGCGCGCACAGCGTCAGGATCACCGGGGCTGAGAGGCGGCGCGTCCGGATGAACTGGAGGAAGGGAATCAGCGCAATGAACATCCAGCTTTCTACCCTGGTGCATCCGGCCAGCGCCCCGAACAGAGCGGCGACAATCCAGTTCTCCGTCAATACGAAGTAAAGCGCGGCCAGGACAAAGAAGGCGTGCGGGATGTCGGTCATGGCCGACGCGGAATAAAATATGTGCAGCGGATTGAGCCCGATCAGCAGAAACATCCAGAGCGCGGCGGCAGCGTCATCAGTCAGCCGCTTGGTGATTAGATAGACGAGTAAGCAAGAGCCTGCGCCAAACCAGGCTGCCACGATCTTTCCTGAATAAAATCCGTTCCTGACAAAGACGTTCAGCAGGGCCGAGATGACCTGGTAAAGCGGCAGCCAGAATCCAAACAGGTCAGTAAGCCGGAAAGTGCCGTTCGCAATCTTCGTGCTGTGAGTTCCGATCTCCTGAATATAGACATAAGCATCGCCAAAGGCGTTGGGCAGGAAGAATGCACCGATCAAGCGCGGAAGCAGGGCTGCCAGAAATAGAGCCAATGCTTTTGAGCGGCCGCGGAAGCTATTAGACATGATTTACCGGACGGCGGGAGCATAGCAGTAATGTTGGACCATTCACATAAATTCTGCGCTTGTGGCGGGTGCGCGCGCTTGTTATAGTCAGCGTTACTATAAAACCGTGTAATGGCAACGGCGACCGCAGAGAAAGTGCTGGCGACAAATCGCGCCGCGTTTCACAATTATCATATTTCCACAAAATATGAAGCCGGCGTGGCTTTGACCGGTACCGAAGTAAAGAGTGTTCTCGATGGCCGGATTCAATTGAAAGATTCGTATGTGGCGGTTCGCGAAGGCGAAGCGTGGCTCTTCAATGCGCACATCTCTCCTTATACGCATGGCAATCGCGCGAACCACGATCCGCTCCGCACGCGCAAGCTGCTTTTGCATCGCCGCGAGATCGACAAATTAGATCAAGCTGCGGCGGCCGACGGCATGACGCTCGTGATCACGCGCGTTTACATTAAGAGCCGTAAAATTAAATTCGAAGTCGGCATAGCCAAGGGTAAGAAGCTGTACGACAAGCGCGAGACTGAGATGCGCAAGATCATCGATCGTGAAACTCGGGCGCAATTGAAACAGAGGAATCGATAAATCGTGGCCCAGACTTTCGGTTTGTGAAGTCTGCGCGACGCCTATCGCGGACTAAGGTCTGTGCCACTTATCAGAAGCGAGGAAGATATGGACGTTATTGGCAGCTCAAAATCAGGTAGTGAAGTTGATGTGCAGGCGCTGGCCGTCGCCGTTTTTAAAGATGAGAAGGCGACCAGCGGAATATTAAAAGAATTGGACGCGGCCACCGGCGGAATGATTTCTGACGCCATCAGTTCAGAAGAGTTCAACGGCAAACAGGGCGACACCGCTTACTTTCACGTGGCGCACAAAGGCGTCAAGGCGCGCCGCATACTTTTGATCGGTTGCGGAGATCAGGCGGCTTATAAAGCTGCGCAGGTGACGCAAATGGCCGGCGCGGCGACGCGACTGCTGCGTGCCAAGAATGTCAAAACGATGGCCATCGTTCCGCGCGCCGAGGGCGAGGCTGAGAAGGTGGCCCAGACTGCCGCCGTGGGCGCGGTCATGGGATTGTTCGAGCCGGATAAGTACCGCACCAAAGAGAAAGAGCAGCGCGAAATCAAGTCGGCGGCGATTGTTATCGAAGGCGCGGACAAGAAGGCGGTCGAGCGTGGGGCCGAACGCGGGCGCATTATCGGCGAGTCGACGAATTTCACCCGCGATCTCGCCAATGAGCCGGGCGCCTGGATGACGCCGACCATCATGGCGGACCGCGCCCGGCAAGTCGCGAAACAGTTCGGCCTCAGCTTTGACGTGCTCGATCAGAAGCAGATGGAAAAGCTCGGCATGGGATCGCTGCTCGGGGTGGCCCGTGGTTCAGATGAACCGCCGAAGTTGATCGTAATGAAATACACGCCGCCGCGACAAAAGAGCCGCAAAGGCGATTTGCTCGCCCTGGTGGGCAAGGGAATTACTTTTGATTCCGGCGGCATCTCGCTCAAGCCCGGCGAGAATATGGAATTGATGAAGTACGACATGACCGGCGCGGCCACCGTGATCGGCACGATGCGGGCCATTGCTCAGTTAAAGCCGGCGGTGCCGGTGTTGGGCGTCGCCCCGTGCTCCGAGAATCTTCCCTCGGGAAAGGCCACCAAGCCCGGCGACGTGCTCAAAGCAATGACCGGCAAGACCATCGAGGTCATTAACACCGACGCCGAAGGACGGCTGGTGCTGGCCGACGCGATTGCCTATGCGAAAAAGCTGGGAGCGACGAAAATTATCGATATGGCCACGCTCACCGGGGCCGTATCAATCGCTCTCGGAGACGTGAATACCGCCATCCTCGGAACCGATCAGGAATTGATCGACGAAGTGATTGCGTCGGGTCGAGTGGTGGGCGAGAAATTCTGGCAACTTCCGCTCGATGACGAGTACACCAAGCAAATCAAATCAGACATCGCCGACATCCGTAACGTGGGCGGGAAAAAAGCGGGAACAATTACCGCGGCAGCTTTTCTAAAGGAATTTGCGGAAGATACGCCATGGGCGCATCTGGACATTGCCGGGACAGCCTGGGCCGACCCGGCCACGGCTTATCGATCCAAAGGGCCAACCGGAATCGCCGTCCGCACGCTGGTTGAGTTCATTGAGCGCTCAGCTCAGGCAAATTAGTTGTACTCCGTTAGCGGTGAAGAGCCGGGGCAGCAGCCCGACCGTTAGAGAGGGCTCAAAGACTCGTGTGTGAACCCTCCCTGACGGTCGGGCTACTGCACCGAGGCGAGCAGTAACGCGCCGGGGTATTACCGGCATATCAGTTCAGTTCCATCGCCGCATCCGGCGGTGCTAAAATTCTTCGCTGGAATCCAGATTGCGGCAGGATTCTGGCGAAGTTCAGCAATTTAACCCCCGTACCATGACTGATTACTACCAGGTCCTGGGTGTGACGCCGGCGGCCACCGTCAGTGAGATTAAATCCGCCTATCGGAAGCTCGCCCGCAAGCGCCACCCGGATGTGAACCGCGGCTCGGAAAGGGCGGCCCGCGACTTCGCCCTGCTGTCGCTGGCTTATCACACCCTGATCGATCCGCAAGAGCGGGCCTTTCACGATCAGCAACTCCAGAAACAACGAAACGGTGGGTCGATACTCGAATCCGACAATCCGCATGCGCAGCGCGCGCGAAACATCGCCGCCCAGGCGCGTTGGGATCGCGTCGTCAATCAAATTCTGGAAACCGATCGACGCGAGAACCTGCAAAGACAGCGCGCTGTATTCACGACTGTCTCACTGTTTCTCTCGACCTTTTTCGTCGCCATGATTAAGCCACCGCTTTGGCAGTCATTCGACGTGCTCGGCCGGGCCATCCTCATGATTTTGTTTGCGGCCGGAGTCTGGCACCTGATAAAACGGCTGGTCGAGCATTTCCGGCATTACACCTACAAGCCGGATTCGCAGCACTATTCGATTACCCAGGAAGAAGAAAAACCGGCGCAGCCGTTTACGCGCTTTTCAGGTTTTGCCTTTCTGATCGGCGGATATGCGATCAGCCTGGGATTGGGGTTGCTGATTGGATGGCACGCCCAGGACTTCTTTTCGGATCTGACCATGCTGTTTCGCCATCATGCCTCAGCGAGTTCCGGGTCGACTTTTTCACCGTCAGTCCTGATAATTTCCGATCTGATTTTCTATCCGCCCATCGCGGTTTTGATTATCGACAGCTTGCACACAGTCGCTTCGCGAATTGACACCGGATGACAACAGCGACGCTGATGATCATATGACCTTTCTTCATAAATCTTCATTGATGAAAATCGCCGGCGGGTTAATGGCCTTTGCGGCTACGGCGGGGGCAGCCACCTCGGTCTGCGCTCAATCGGATAAGCTCACGCCGATGCAGGAGCGGATTCAGGTACAGCAGCGGCGTTTGACCTCGGCGAACGTCGAAGAGCGTCGGGACGCCTTGATGGCGCTCGGCGCGATGAATCATCCCGAAGCTGCGCGGGCGGCGGTGCCGGCCCTGAACGATCCTGAAGCGGTCGTGCGGGTGACGGCGGCGCACGCGCTGCGCGCCCTGTCTGGCGCTGATGCCGCGGCAGCGTTGCTGCCGTTATTGCAGGACAAGACGGAGTTTGTCCGGCGCGAGGTGGCGTCCGCGCTCGGAAATACGCACAGCAAATCCGCGGTCCAGCCGTTGATTGAGCTGTTGAGCGCCGACAAGGAATCGAGCGTCCGGGCCGCGGCCGCGATGTCTCTGGGAAAGCTCCAGGACGAGGCCGCCGTCGTACCGTTGGTCAATATTCTTTCAGGAGCCGGCGCTCCGAAAAAGAAATCACGCGAGGACGACTTCGTCATGCGCTCGGCGGCGCAATCACTTGGCCTGATTCGCAGCCACGCCGGAGTCGCGGCTTTGATAGCTACCTTGAACAATGAGCAGGCGCCTATCGAACTGAGGCGCACCGCGGCGGAATCTCTGGGAGCGATTGGCGATCCGAGCGCGCTGCCGGCATTAAAATCTGCCACTGATTCTGCCGATCCCCATCTGTCGCAAACCGCGCGGGCGGCCCTCCGCCGACTGCACTAAGAAAAAGGCGCCGGGGTTTTCACCTCGGCGCCTGCAACGCTCCAAAAATCTTACGCAAATCAGCTTTCGGTTTTCTCGCCGCGACCGTGGCCTTTCTTCGCAGCCTTTTCTTTTGCGGCCTGCGGTATGGGCAGTCCCACGCTGCCGGAACGGCTCGCGGTGTTATCGGTGGCAGTGGCCGACGTCACCATATCGTGAATCAGGGCCCCGCCGGATTTCTTGGAGAAGGTCAGCTTGCTGCCGTTCTTATCGAGGCCGACCTGGACCAGATCCCCCAATCCAATTTGTCCCGTCGCGACCAGGTTTGACAGCGGATACACGAGGAACCGCTCGATGGCTCGCTTGAGATGGCGGGCGCCATACTTGAAATCGATGCCTTCTTTCAGCAGCATGTTCTTCGCTTCATCTGAACACTGGAAGACGAACTTGGTGCCGGCTGAAACCATGATGCGATCCTGAACGGCCTGCAGTTCGAGATCGAGAATCGAGCGCAGGTGGTGCTCTTTGAGCGAGCGAAACACCACGACCTTATCGATCCGGTTCATGAATTCAGGCGAGAACTTGCGGCGCGCCGCCTCGACTGCCGTGCGATAGATTTTTTGATCTACCTCTGTGTCGTGCGGGTTCTTGGCGCCTTTGCCAGGAGCGAAACCGATGCCGCCGGAGATTAGTTCTGCCATCTCGCGGGCACCCAGGTTCGAAGTCATGATGACCATGCACTTTGAGAAATCGACGCGGCGATTGTCTCCCAGGGTCAGGGTCGCCTTGTCCAGAATTCCCAGCAGCAGTTGCCACAGCGCGTCTGAAGCCTTCTCGATTTCGTCGAAGAGCACGAGGGTCAGCTTCACCTCGTCGGTGTGCGTCCGGTCGAGGTTCTCCTGGGTCAGCATCGGCGAAGTTTCGCGATGGCCCAAATATCCCGGGGGCGAGCCGATGAGTTTCGCGATTTCATGCGAGTGCTGGAATTCCGCGCAGTCGATTTTCACCACGCCGTGCGGATCGCCAAACAGAACCTCTGACGCTGCTTCAATCACGCGCGTCTTTCCCGACCCGGTCGGGCCGAGGAAAAGCATGGTGCCAATCGGCCGGGCCGGCGGATTCATTCCTGCCAGAAATATCTGGTAGAGGCCGCTCATGCGCCGGACCGCGCGTTCCTGCCCTACGATCCTGGCGGCCAGCCGTTCTTCGAATTCCTGCGCTCGCGGACTTTTTTGATCCGGATCGAGAAATACCGCTTCAGCTAGTTCTTTTTCTGGGGCGCTCATTTCCTTTTTCAGCTCAGCAATCACTTTCGTTTTCTCTGCCGTCGCGATGGTTACTCACCGTCGCGGCTGCGGATCCTCCGACCTGTCCAAAGCAAAGGACGATCCGCAGCTTATTGATGCGCGCAGTCGATGCCGAGTTTCCTCTCCGCAAAAATCACGGCGAACCTCACCTCAAACCTGCACACGCTATATATACGACTGGAAAACAAATGTCACCCAAAATATTCCGAACTGTTTAGGAGGGAGTGCAGACTTCGACACATCAAATCTACACACGTGACATTTCGCGGCACAAAACCGGTGACATTTCGTGTTGATGAAGCCGAAATGTCGCCTTGGTCATGAGTACACGTAAACGGACTGCCGATGGCCGGAAACGTCTGTCCCGGCCATCGGCGGAACGGCCGTCAGTCGTAGTACTCGAGACCGAGGTGCGTGATCAGATCCTCTCCGCGCAAATGCCGCAGAGTGTTCTTCAACTTCATCAGCTGAATAAAGATGTCGTGTTCGGGATACAGACCTGGCGCGGTCATCGGCGACTTGAAATAAAACGACAACCATTCCTGCACACCTTTCATGCCAGTGCGCTGCGCGAGATCGAGAAAAAGCGCCAGATCGAGCACGATGGGCGCCGCCAGGATCGAGTCGCGGCAGAGAAAGTCGATCTTGATCTGCATGGGATAACCCAGCCAGCCGAAAATGTCGATGTTGTCCCAGCCTTCCTTGTTGTCGCCGCGCGGCGGGTAATAGTTGATGCGCACCACGTGCGAAAAGTCCTTGTAAAGCTGAGGATAGACTTCGGGTTGCAGAATATATTCAAGGACGGAAAGCTTTGACTCTTCTTTGGTCTTGAACGAGTCAGGATCGTCGAGCACTTCGCCGTCGCGATTTCCCAGGATGTTCGTTGAATACCAGCCATGCAGGCCCAGCATTCTCGACTTTAGTCCCGGGGCCAGGATGGTCTTCATCAAGGTCTGCCCGGTTTTGAAATCCTTTCCGCAGACGGCGATGCCTTTCTTGTTGGCGAGATCCATCAGCGCCGGGATGTCCACGGTAAGGTTCGGCGCGCCATTGGCGAATGGGATGCCGGATTTCAGCGCGGCGTAGGCGTAGACCATCGACGGGGCAATGGCTTTATGATTTTCCCGCATCGCTTTCTCGAAAGTCTCGAGGTTGCGGTGCACGGCATGCGGTTTCATGAAGATTTCGGTCGAGGCTGCCCAAATCATCACCAGCCGATCGCACTTGTTCTTGCGTTTAAAATCGGCGATCTCCGCGATTAACTGGTTCGCCAGATCGAGTTTGTGCTTGCCTTGCTTGACGTTGCTGCCGCTCAGACGCTTCACGTAGGACTGATCAAAGACCGCCTGCATCGGTTTAATTTTCTGAAGCGGTTTCTTGAGTTTGGCCAGTAAGTCCTTTTCCAGCACTCCCGCGTGCATGGCAGCGTCATACGCGGAATCAGGGAAAATGTCCCAGGCGCCAAAGACCAGATCGTTCAATTTTGCGAGCGGCACAAAGTCCTTGATCGCCGGGACGCGGTTATCGGTCCGCTTGCCCAGCCGGATGGTGCCCATTTGCGTCAAGCTGCCGATTGGTTCGGCCAGCCCTTCTTTAACCGCTTCGACGCCGGCAATGAACGTGGTGCTTACCGCGCCCAAACCCACCAGCAATACTCCCAGTTTACCCTTTGGCTCAGCGCTATCGGCGCCTCTTTTGATTGGCATAGTTTTCCTCAATTAGTTTGGTTTCGCAGATGATAACTCGAAGTGCCTCCACCGAAGCCGCCGATCTTGCTGATAAATTGTGTTTCCTTGCTCAGTAACGCAATCCGTAACTCAGGCGCGGGAAATCACCGCCGCGCGAAATTGCTTGGGAGTCAGCCCGGTGGCCTGGCGAAATGCCTTGGTAAAGTGACTGCCGCTGCCATACCCAACCTGCGCCGCGATTTGCGTGATTGACAGATCAGACTGCGCCAGCAAGAGACGCGCGCGGGCAATGCGTTGCGATCCCAGATAGGCGAGGGGAGTCGTACCGGTTAGTTTCTTGAAGAGACGCGAGAAATGAAACGGGGAGAGGTACGAAGCCGCCGCAATGTCCTTGAGCGTCAGGTCTTCATCCAGCCGGGCCTGCATTAATTCCGCTGCCCGCCGAATACGGCGATCAATCAGCCCGACACGTGATAGTTCCAATTCGCTGGACCGGCGCATGGTCGAATGATGACGCAGTAAATGCACGAGCAACTGCTCAATCAACGCCGCGATCACAATTTCGCGACCGACATCCTCCATCGCCACCTCGGCCGCCAACGCCTGTCCCAATTGTGAGAGCTTCTCCTCGCCGCGCAGCAGGCGACGCGGAAAGACGACGGCTGTTTCGGAACTGACCAGTCGCATGCGCAGGGCGCAATCGACCACCATTTGAGCGGCCAGATTGACCGCGAGGACCTCCCGCAGCTGGCCTTTTCCGGTCGCCGTAACCGAAGGGTCGAGCAGTAGCACGCTTGGGGAAATGACTTGTTCGGGGTGGCCGGCGATTGCGAGATCGAGCGTGCCATCCAGCAGGAAAAAGACCCGGTAGTCGGGAGATGTCTGATCGCGCCATTCAAATTTCGCCGCGCGCCAGTAATCGATCGAATAACGCGGATCTAGAAAGAATCGGTATTGCTGCGCCGTGCGGCCAGGGGTCATCAAAGGAACTGTACGCGAACCGCGATAGCCGCTTCAATCAGCGCCGTCCCGCCGGCGCAACATTTCTGCCGGGCGATTGGTGATTACGCTCTTAATGCCCAATCGTTGGGCCCGCGCGATATAGGAGGGCGAATCGACCGTCCAGACAACCACAGCGAGTCCGGATTCCTTTGCCGCTGAAACCACCCGCTGATTTACTGACGACCGGTGTAAAGCGATCTCTTCGGCGCCGGCCTTGAGGGCGCGTCTAATCAGACGCCGTCCGGAGAGAAGGGAAAGCGGCTCCCGTCGCGGTTCGAAGAGCGCCGCGGTTCTGATGCGCGAGTCGATCTGCTTAACCAGTTCAAGATTGCCGAGGGTGAAGCTCTCGACTATGACTCTATCAAGGAGTTGATAGCCGCTGATGAGAGTAGAAACACCGGCTGCAAGGTCTTTACTGACGACACCATCGGATTTCAGTTCCACATAGAGTAGCGCCCCAGTCTCACGTATGGCGGTGAACACCTCGGCCAGCGTCGGCAGTCCTTCCCGGGAGTATTCGGCCCGCGCGTGCTTACGAAAGCGGCGATTGAACCAGGAGCCGACATCGACTTTCTGAAGATCGGCTGCGGTCATGGACGACACCGCTTGCCGCAGATTCCCGGTCCGTTTGAGGGTGGCGTCGTGAATGACGACTGGTTGCCCATCGCGCGATAGCCGGACGTCGAATTCAATGCCGTCTGCGCCGTCGTGCAGCGCGCGCGCAAATGCGGCCAGAGTGTTTTCCGGCGCAACCGCCGCCGCGCCGCGATGGCCAATGATAAGTGGGGTCTTAGGCTTTGCGATCAAGCGCGGACAAATGGGCTTTCGACGAGAAGACTAGTTTGATTGCGGATAACTAACACGTTTGAGTTTTATATCGAAGCTGCCCATGTCAATTTTTAGCAGCGCCCTGACCGGAAGATGGCGATCGTCCTGGGTGACCCAGATTGACAATTGTCCGCGCGCGCGCACGAGCGACGTGTCACCGAATAACGTCGGTTCGAGGCGAATCGCCTTCACTTTGCCCAGCACCGTGTCGATCTCTTTCTCTTCCTGGGCCGTGACCGTCAGGCGAAACACGCGACCGGCATCAGTTACCGGGACCTCGAACGATTGCCCGACGGCCAGGCTTTGGGTGCGCAGATAGTAGATAACCGTCAGCACATCCTGGATTGGCTCAGTAAAATCGAAGGCGCCACTTTGGGGGTTCGGTGATTTCTCACTCCAGGTTACTTTGTGCCTGGTGTGGTCGAACACCGCCTCAAGCACTCGGGCACGCTTGCCGGACTCCTCAACTTTATCAGTATGCAAAGCCGTGAACGGCGCGACGTCGGCCGTCGATTCGACATGCTGGTGAAATTTGAAACCGGCGATTCGAGTAAATAAACCCTTGCTGACCACGTCGCCGATCAAATGAAGTACGGTCGTATCGTCGGCGCCGCGGCTGAGGTGTTCTGCCCTGGACTGGAAGTGAAACTCGGCGACATCGACGCCGCGCAATAAGCCGCGCGTCAACTCTGCCTGGTAGACGAGTTCCTCACCGCGCTCGAACGGGAGTGGCGCTCGTTGCGGCACCTGCGCGCCGGCGACGGCAACCACAGCCGTGAAAACCGTCGCGGCGATGGCGCGCCGCCACATCCTGGGATCTCCGAGCAACCTCATTTGAAGTAAATCATTTTTATGGCTAACAAGACCCAGACAACTCCGACGCCGATGGCTGCCCGGTACTCGCGATAACGGAGGTACAACTTGCGATCAAAATCTGCTTTCGCCGCTCGCCGGTAGGGGGAAAACCGGGGGAAGAAAAGTGGCACCTCGCCGGCGTATCGATCGTACTTCTTGCCAAACAGAGATGCCAGCGTCGCCGATTCGACGCGCATCACCGGTAGATAGATGCCCAGAATCATCGCGCTGAAGATCAAAACCAAAAGGATCTGGCCCGCGGCGATGGTAAAGCCGAGGCCGATGAGAAAGCTTCCCAGATAGAGTGGATTGCGGGTGTACGCATATGGGCCCGTTGTCGCCAGAGACTCGTTCTTTCGCAAATGACCCGAGGCCCAGGCTCTCAACGCCAGACCCGGCAGAGCTATTGCGGCCCCCACCATCAAGGTCCAGATTGTCGGTCGCGCAAAAACCATGAACAGCAGGCCACAGGCGAAGCCCAACGGCACCCGCCAGCGCTGCATCCATGTGCCGCGGCTCCTGAATTTGATATTGGATATTTGAGATTTCAGATTTGAAATTTTGTAACTCAGGCGATCAACCAATCGAAACCAGGCGCAGGCGCGAAATCTTTCCGGCCCGCTGTAAACGTTCTGAAACGGCATGCACTACGCGTTCGACATCAATGTCCATGCAGATCCACTTTGAGCACGAGCGCCGGTGGCAATTTTCGCGGCAATCGATATCGGTGCGCTCGACGCAGATATCGTCCGCGTAGGGACTGCCGTTACGCCACCATTCGGTCGGGCCGAGCAGACCGACGACCGGCGTGCGCATGGCAATCGCCAGATGCGTCGGGCCGGTTTCTCCTCCGACATAAATGTCTGCGCGTTTCGCCAGGGCGCAGAAGCCCTTCAATGAAACTGAGACCGGCCGGGCCTTTCCGCATCTTGATGTCGACAGGGCGCGTTCCGTTAACTCTCCTTCGCCGGGGCCGGAGGTGACCAGCGAATGCAACCCGAACTGGTTCCATAGTTCGTCTGCCAGCAAGCCGAACTTTTCCGCGCTCCAAAGTTTCGTCGGCCAGCCGCCGCCGGGATTTAAGATCGCAAACGGCTGATCGGCGCCGATTGCGGCTGCCGCTTCAGCTTCGTGCTGGCCGTCAATCGCGATGGGAAACTCGAAATCGTCCGCTGCTGCCGGGACCGAAATGCCGAGGGCGCCCTCGACCAGGGTCAGATTTTTCCTAATCACATGCAGCCGCTCAGGTATCCCAATTGTTTCCTGAAGCAGGAAACGGCTGGGAGGCTCGCGCAGAGCTTCACGGGCAAACCCCACCGTCCGTGGCGCACGCGAAAGCCGCGCAATCATCGCTGACTTAATTAATCCCTGGAAATCTAAGGCGAGATCGAAGGCCGAGGCGCGTAGCAGACGTAACTGCTGGCGCGGTGCCCGCAGCGTCTCCCCAGACATCAGCCCGCGCCTCAGGGCCTTCGTGTCGATTTCGATGAGGCGATCCAGAAGTGGGTTGCTCCGCAAAATTTCAACCGCACGACGTTCTACAATCCATGAGATCTCGGCGCCCGGCAAGGCCCTGCGGATCGCCGCAAGTGAAGGCAAAGTATGGACAATATCGCCGATACTGCCGAGCTTAACGATGAGAATTTGCATCTACTTGCAGTTTGGGAAACTGATCGCCTATCGTCCGCCGGATCGTATCACAGGTTGCGCGACGCAATCGCCGCCGCTGATAACTCTACGAAATATCGGATGACGATCCATTTACCTGAGTTTCGACTCGGCGGCTCATCGTCATTGCTCGTTCGAAAATCGATTCGACGGAAATCGCCGTCATGCACCGGTGATCGATCGGACAATCGCGGAGCATGCAGGGGGCGCAGTCCGGCGGCTGCCGAATTATCTCAGCCAGCGGAGACATTGGATAAGTGGTTAGCGGATTGGTTGGACCAAAGATTACCAGCGTCGGTGTGCCGATGGCTGCGCCGATATGGGCCGGACCCGTATCGTTGGTCACCAGGATATTAGCTATGCCGATCAGCGCCGCCACCTCTGCTATCGTGGTCTTGCCGGTTAGCACGATTGGTTTCCGTTGCGCCTGCTTGCAGACCTCGTCCGACACCGGACGCTCGGCCGTTGATCCGATCAGCACCACCTGCATTCCCGCTTCGATCAAACGATCTGTCAGTTGAGCAAATCGCTCAGCAGGCCAGCGCTTTGCCCGGCTGTTGACCGAGCCGGGGCAGATGATTGCTACGGGCTTATCGCTCGTCGCCCCGTTTTCGCTCAACATGCGCCGCGCATCCTCTTTTCTTTGGGCAGACACCGCGAGCCCGAAATGCGGCTCGCCATCGTTGGCCACCGGCGAGCGGACGACGAGCCGTTCCAGGCTGTTGATGATCTCGAGATAGTAGTAGCTCTCGTGCTTATCGTGCTTCCAGGTGGGGACGGGCAGGGCGGTGGTCAATAGGAAGCCACGGCGCTCACTGTCAAAGCCGATACGGAACGGCACGCGTGCCGCGAAGGCGGCCAACGCTCCGGAAAAGGCATTCGGAAACAGCAGGGCCAGATCGAATTTGCCCCGTCGCAGTTGGCGAACAACCGGCATAAATCCGGATTCGACAATCAGTATGTCGTCTATGAAATCAGCTTCAGTAAAGACGCCGGCAGCTCCGGCGGTGACCGCCACGGTAATGTGTGAGCCGGGAAGCACCCGGCGCAAATGCCGTAGCGCCGGCACGCTCATTACCGCGTCGCCCACCCAGGTAGGCACCCGAACGACAACCCGGCCAAGCTGATACGGCTTTATCTTATCCATCAAAGTATCAGAAGCCCGACCGTCAGGAAGGGCCACTGCCGCAAGCTGCCCCGGCTGACGATCGGGCTTCTGACAATCTCAAATCAAATCTCTTAAACCCTGGTCAATGCCGATTTCCGGCCGCCAGTTCAACTCCTGTGAGATGCGCGACAAATCAGAGATGTAGTTCAGCGGCACCGGCGCGGGAACCGAAACACTCTCATCGAAAACCGGGTTGCATTGAATTATCTGGCTGACGCGGTCTGCGATTTCGCGCAAAGACACCGCCTGTTCGCGGCCGCCTCCCAGATTATACAAACCATGGGTCACCGATGAATCGATGAAAGCGCGGCAGGCGCGGGAGAAATCATCGACGTGCAGAATGTCGCGAACCGGTTTCCCGTCGAGGGGCAGCCGAATTGGCCAGCCGCGTTTCACTGATTCGACGTAATGCGTGACAAAGCCGTTTTGATTGCCTTCGCTTGGTCTGGCATAGACCGTCGACAGGCGGAAGATGCACGTTCGAATGTCGCGCTGGGCCGCATAGTATTCAAGGTAGCGCTCGGCGATCAGCTTGGACCATTCCAGCGCGGAATGATTCGCATAATCAGTGCGGCAAGTTTCCGGGACCTCGTCAAACTCGTCGGCGTGCGACGCGTAGACGTCTTTGGTCGAGGCAAAAATAATCGCCGAGTGGGGCGCCATCTCGCGCACTAAATTGATGGTCCCTTCAACGTTCGTGCGGAAGCACTGGTCCGCCTGGGCAGGGTCTTTGCTGAGATGGGCGGCGAGATGAATGACGGCGTCGTATGCGCTGACGCGCGAGGCGTCGAGTCGATTAAGAATATCGAGGTGCGAACGCCGCGAAAGATCTTCCGCGTCAAAGAACCGGCGCACGTGGGTGCCTAGATAGCCGCTGCCGCCTGTAACAAGAATTCTCAAGGTAAAAAGAGAGCGCGACTAGCTTGATCCCCGCGCAATGTCGCGCAACTTCACCAGCATTTCAGCCGGGCCGAAGGCAATCAGAAGATCTCCGCCCATGATCTTGCAGTCATACTGCGGCGAGAAGATAGACTCTCCGTTCTGACGCCTGATACTGACAACCACAGTATCGAGGTTTGAACGAATAGGGGTGGCGCGCAATTCGCAATCCACCAACTCTGAGCTATCGTCAACCACAATCTGTTCAAAAAAGAGGCCCTCGTTCGTGAGCGAGTCCATGAAGTCACTCACCGCCGGCTTGGTAAGCGCGACTGCGATGCGACGGCCGGCAATTATCGTCGGCGCGATTACCTCACTCGCTCCAGCCCGCCGCAATTTCGGCTCTGCCTCCGGCTGGGTAGCCCGCGAGACAATGCGCAGATTCGGATTCAAATCACGCGCCGTCAAAACGACGTATACATTGTCGGCGTCTTCCGGAAGGCAGGTCGCAAGTCCCCGGGCGCGGTCGACGCCGGCCTCGAGCAGCGTTTCTTCCAGCGTGGCGTCCGCAAGTAGCACGTTGACGCCTTTCTGACTGAATTCCGCAGCTCGCTCCTGATCCTTTTCGATTACCACAAATGACTCGTCGGCAGTCATAAGTTCCCTAGTCAATTGCGCGCCGACCCGGCCCGAACCGCAAATGATAAAGTGATCGTGAAGCTTTCGCATTCTCTTGGTTTGCCGGCGATGGCCCATCGCCGACAGCAATTCCGACTGGACGACAGATTGAACTATGGTCGAGGCGCCGAGCGCAACTCCACCAATGCCCGTTAGCATCACCAGAACTGCAAACACCCGACCCTGGACAGTGCGCGGCGGCAGGTCGCCATAGCCTACGGTCGTCAGGGTCTGCACCGTGACGTAAAAGCTGTCGCTCCACGACCAGCCCTCTATCAAGCTGAAGCCGATCGTGCCGAAAAGGATCACGACCAACAGCAGGATCACGGCGTACCTGATTTGAAAGATGTTGCGGCTATTTATCGCGCGGCTGGGCATGAACTTGTCGCATTGCCGAAGCGGTTGACGAGTCCGGCTGGAGACTTCTCAAGGCGGGGCCTCTGGCAAAAAGCCAGAGCACCCTTACCTGCGCTTCCAGCGGACGCCGTCTTTGGTGTCTTCCAGAATAATGTCGCGCTGGAGCAGTTCGTCGCGAATTTCGTCGGCGCGTTTGAAATCGCGCCGGTGCCTGGCTTCCTGACGCTCGTTGATCAGGTTCTGGATTTCATCGTCGAGCATCGCCGGCTGCGCCTCGCCGATGATGTTCAGCACCCCATCGATTAAATCAAGTGCGCTGAGCACCCCACGCTGATCGTCCGCTCGCAGGTTTTGCCGCGCCAGCGCGGTGTTTATTTCGCGAGTCAAATCGTGCAGCGCCGCTAAAGCGACCGACGTGTTGAGATCGTCGTCCATCCCGATTTCGAAGTCCTTGAGCGCAGTTTCAATCGCCGCGGCAGTTTGCGGATTGCTGCCCGGTTCGCATTTCGCCTCGCTCACCCGCGCGCGAAAGCCACGCAAGCTCGCGACCGTTTTTTCGGCGCCGCGTAAAGCCTCAAACGTAAAGTTAAGCTGCTTTCTAAACGGGACACTCAAGAGGAAATAGCGCACGCCCGCCGCGGTAAAGCCCTTTTCCTGCACGTCGCGAAAGGTGTAGTAGTTGCCCTTTGACTTCGACATGGTCTCACCCTCGACTTTCAAATGCTCGAAGTGAAACCAGTAACGCACGAACTGCCGTCCCGTCGCCCCCTCGCTTTGGGCAATCTCGTTTTCATGATGCGGAAAAACCAGGTCGATGCCGCCGACGTGCAGATCGAAAGTTTCGCCCAGGTACTTCATCGACATGGCTGAACACTCGATGTGCCAGCCCGGGCGGCCGCGGCCGACAACCGACTCCCACGCCGGTTCGTTGTCTTTGGCCGGAGCTTTCCACAGCGCGAAGTCGCGCGCATCTTCTTTCTCGTACTTGTCGGTATCGACCCGCTCGCTGCCGCCGGCGATATTGCCGGCGAAATTTATCTTCGACAGCTTTCCGTATTCGGGGAATGAAGTGATGCGATAGTAGATCGAACCTTCAGAGCGATAAGCGTGATGGTTCTTCTCGAGCTTGTCGATCAGGTCGGCCATCTCGTCGATATGCCGGGTTGCTCGCGGCGCAACTTCTGGCCGTTCGCAGCCGAGCGCGTCAAAATCTTCCCAAAAAGCCGCGATGTAGGTGGCCGTGTAATCGTCGAGTGTTTGGTTCTGCTCCTGAGCCTTGGCGATGATGCGGTCGTCGACGTCGGTCAGGTTCATCACCTGCGTCACACGGTAACCCTTGAATTTGAAGTAACGGCGAATGACATCCGCGGCAATTGCCGATCGAAAATTTCCGATGTGACCATAGTCCCAGACGGTCGGGCCGCAATAATAGAAGCGCACCTCGCCTTCGTTTAGCGGGCGGAATTCTTCCAGCTGACCTGACAGGGTGTTGTGGATGCGAAGCATTGAACGGCAGGATAGGGAAGGCAATCAGGCGAGTCAAATCAATGATACTCGCGGTAGTGGCGTCACAACCGGTCAACGCTTGAAGTGAGCGAACCCCTGGGGCAGTAAGTCCCACAGCCGGTCCCGTTCCTGAATCTGAATTGAAGGTGCGGCGGTTACCGTGCCGATGCGAGCCATGGGAATTCCGTCGACTCTCTTGGGGAGACGCTTAACATCTTCCACCGCGACGGTGAAGAGCAGCTCGAAATCTTCGCCGCCGTGCAAGCCCAGCGCCAGCGGATCGAGGGCGCGGCGGCCGCAGAGATGCTTGACGTTGTCATCAAGTGGAATCGATGAGGCGTCGATTAGGGCGCCGACATTGCTCTCCCGGGAGAGGTGATGGAGATCGGAAGACAAGCCGTCGCTGATATCGATCATCGCGGTGGCCAAATGTTGTTCGCCCAGCACCATGCCCCAACCGACGCGCGGATCAGGGCACAGTTGGCGGAGGATCAGCGATTGAATTGCCGTGTCAGAACCGCCTGCGGTAGCCGGCGGGCCCGCTTCAGCTGTTTTGCTCGGCGCCGAAATGGGCCCGCTCGCTACCGCAGGCGGTTCTGACAGGTGTCCCATTTCGATAAGTTTTAATCCTGCCGCAGCGCCGCCGAGATTCCCGGTGACATAGATTTGCTCGCCGGGGCGTGCCCCTGAGCGTTTCACGGCCGCGCCTGATTCGACCTCACCTATGACGATTGAATCGATTACGATTCCCGCGTTTGACTCCGACACGTCACCGCCTGAGAGTGCGACGCCGAAACGGTCTGCCAGCGCGAGGTAACCTTCCATGAATTCATCTTTAAAATTTGTCTCCCACCGCTCGCGCGGCAAACCGAATGACAGGAATGACCACAGGGGACGAGCGCCCATGGCAGCCACGTCTGAGAGCGAAACTGCGAGGGCTTTGTGTCCGAGGAGTCGGGGCGGAGTGGCGTTGAGGTAAAAGTCGACGCCTTCCACCAGCAGATCAGTAGTCACCACCAAATCGCGGCCGCTGGTTTGTCGAATAATTGAGGCATCATCACCGATGCCGGCAATCAGACGCGAAGAATGGCTGCGTGAATTAGTCTGACGACGGAGACGATTGATGAAATCGAATTCGTTCATGAGATGTAACGCAAGCCGTTAGCTTGCGGCGACGCGCAAACTAACAGTTTGCGCTACAAGTCACAAATTGCGGCGCATTGATTCCAGGCCGCCTTCAATCATCTCCACCGAGGTTGAGAAAGAAAAGCGCACATGACCTTCGCCCTGGGGCCCGAAAACAACGCCGGGCACCGTCGCGACCTGGGCTCTGTCTAGGAGAATTTCAGAGGCTTTCCGGCTATCGGCGGCCAGGCTGCTGATCTCGGGAAATGCATAGAAGGCGCCCGCGGGTGGGACGCAGGTAAGGCCGAGCTGGTTCAATCCGCCGACCAATAAATCGCGTCGTCGACGATACTCGGCGCGCGAACTCTCGAGCAAAGCAGCTTCAGTTGTCATCGCCGCCAGGGCGGCCCACTGCGTCGGCGTCGAAACGCCGTTAGATGAATAGAGCGTGGCCTTGGCCAATCCCGTCATCCACGGTTCAGTCGCTACCGTATAGCCAATTCGCCATCCGGTCATGGCGTACGATTTGGACAAGGTGAACGAAGTGATCGTGCGTTCGAGCATCTCGGGCAGGGAAGCGATTGAAATGTGGTCGCCCTCGAAGATGATGTCTTCGTAAGCCTCATCGGCAACCACAATCAGATTACGATCGAGCGCGAAGGCGGCGACGTCCTCAGCCTCTTCGCGCGTGAACACCACGCCCGATGGATTTGCCGGCGTGTTGTAGTAGATCACCCGGGTATTGTCAGTTGCATACTTTGCCAGAGTGGCGCGAAAACCCTCAGCCCGCGCTTCCCGAGTGGGCACCAACACCAGCCGGCCACCGCAATGCGCCACCAGGTCCTTAATCGGCGTCCAGTAAGGAGAGAAGATCAGAACATCGTCGCCCGGATTGACGGTCGATTGAAACGCGCCAAACAATCCCTGCATGCCGCCGTTTACCACCAGCACGTTCTCAGCTTCGACTTTGAGGTTATTTCGGGTCCGCAATTTGTCACAGATCGCCTGCCGCAGCTCAGGAATGCCGGACGATGGCGCATAGCGTGTCTTGTTTTCCTGGACAGCGTCGATCAAAGCCTGCTTGATATGATCAGGCGTGGGACGATAAGGCTCGCCTCCTTCAAACTGGTAAACCGTGGCGCCCTTGGCGCGCAATTCCATTACCCGATTACGAACCTGGACGATGTCAGAAAACCCGACCTCGTCCAGACGCCTGGCGAGACGGAAGGGAACAGCTACCGGTGCTGACATTTTATTAATGGCCTTTCAGGATGAGCCGAAGATTATGATTTGATAACGCAAGATTATAGCTTCCGTATCGACGCGCGTCGACTGGCGGGCAAGCGACCTCGCTTGCATTTTCTAAACAGGGAACTGACGGTTGCTCTCCAGTCAAGCTTTGCCTCAAAGGTCGTCGCCGGTGAATTGGCCTTCGGGGCAGTAGCCCGACCGTGAGGGAGGGCTCATAGAGTCGACAGAGGAGCCCTTCCTCACGGTCGGGCTAGTGCCCCGAGCACATAGAGTCCCGCGAAGACACTCGAGGCCAGTCATCACCCGGGTAATTTGATCAAAGGATAACGCCGGACCTCAGGCGATGCCTTTAATCCTGAGGTTGAACGGACAGCCGCTAAATGTAAGTGTTGACACTGTATCCGCCGCACAGTACCATGCGTCCCGAATCGTCTTGCTGTTGAACGCGCCAGGCGTCTTCGTCGGAAACTCGGACCGACTTTTCCCGTTGCCAAAAATGAGTCAGCCCGCCACGTCAATCCCGCAAAAGCTGTTTTTCAAGATTGGCGAGGTATGCGAACTCGCGGGCGTTCAGGCGCACGTGCTGCGTTATTGGGAGACCGAGTTTCCCATGCTGGCGCCGCAAAAGAATCGCGCAGGTCAGCGCACCTATCGCCGGAAGGACGTGGAGATGGCGCTGCGAATTAAAGAATTGCTATACGACGAACAATACACAATCGCCGGCGCCAAGAAAAAGTTGGCGACTGAATTGCGCGCGCCGCTGCGCGAAGCGGGTACGGCGCCTGCCAGATCGGGCGTCCGCAGCTTGCAACCACCGCCATCGCTAGCGGCACGCTTCACCGCGCCGGCACCGCCGCCAGAGCCAAAGCTCTCCGATGATCAGCGCTCGCCGCTAAAACAGATTGCCAGTCAGTTGCGTGAGGTTTTGGATCTGCTCGATCAGGGTGACGCAGAGTTAGAGGGCTTACGCGCAAAAGCGAAAGAGAAATAGTTCTGCGCCCGCTTGACCTGACCACTCCTTCCGGCTGCCGCTTCCGGCAGCCGTTTTTGCGTTTTTACTAGCCCGTGAGGGAGGGGCGCGCCTCTGAGCCCTCCCTTACGGTCGGGCTACTGCCCCGACAAGGACACCTGCGCCCGCCTCACACCCGGCACGCGGTTCACGACTATTCAGATCGCAGCACTTGCATTGCGTCCACTCGCGCTGCCCGCCCGGCGGGCAACAGCGACGCTAGAATCGCGGCGGTCACCAGGAGCGTGGCCGCCCCGGCAATCGGCAGCATGCCGGGCATACGAATGACGCCGAATAGCGAGCTGGCAAATCGGACCAGGACGATACCGACAACAGCGCCAGTAACAATTCCCGCCCCGGCAATTACTGCCCCCTCGCCAAGGACGCGGGTGAGCAGGCGGCGAGGCTCGGCTCCAAGGGCGAGTCGAATGCCGAATTCGCGCGTGCGGGCGCTGACCGAAAAGGCCAGGACTCCCGCGACGCCGACGATCGCGATTGTCAGCGCCACCAGCGCAAAGCCGCCGAAGACGAGGGTGTTCAATCGATCCGGTGCGAGTACCTCGGCGCGTATGTCATCCAGGGTCGCCGCCCCTTCGATCGGCTGGTCGGCCGAACTATCGCGAATGATGCGCGTAATCGAGGGCACCAGCACGTATGGATTTTCCATGCGCGTTCGCAGAAACAGACGGCCGCCGATTCCCGGGCTGTAGACCGTCATCATTGGACCCGACACGATGTTCTCGTCATCGATGTCCGCGGCGACACCCACGATGCGCCGCGCTTTGCCGCTGACGCCGCCGAACTGGATAAAATTCGAATCGGTCCATATGAACCCGTGATTGAGAGCGTCCTCGACGCTCGGAAACATCCGCTGTGCCAGGCTCTGACTGACGATTACCAGGTTGTCGCTGTTACGCTCGTCGTCGTCAGTGAAATCGCGGCCGGCAATGATCGGCACGTCCAGCGTGGCGAAAAACCCCGGTGAGACGTAGCGCCAGCGACACCTCGGATCATCCTCGCCATTGACCTTCGGATACCCTTCGACGGTGAATTGCCCGCCAAACGATGAGCGAGGCGTCGCCTCCTGCCAGGGCAGCAATGATCCGGCCGAAACCCGATCGACGCCGGGCAACTGCCCAACCTGTCGCATGACCTCCTGATAGTGCGAGCGGATCTGATCCGGCGTCCGGCCATTGCCCATGATGGGGAGGTTCACCGCGAGCACCTGTCGCGTCTCGAAGCCAGGCCGCGTGCGCTGCACGGCGATCAGCGTCGTCAAGAGCGTGCCGGCGCCGGCGAGCAGCACGAACGATGCGGCAATCTGCGTGACGGCAAACAGCCGCAGGCGCCGGTTGGTGCTCGGGGTCATACGAAGGCTGCCGCTGGTGAGTCGCAGGCCGCAGTCGGCTTTGGCCGATGGCAGGCGCGGCACGAAGGCGAGCAGGACTGCCGCCGCCAGGGCCAGGGCTACACCTACCCAGAGCACGCTTGAATCAACCGTCAGGTCTTGTGCGCGTATTGAAAAGCGCGAAGCATAGCGGCCCAGGATTGCCACCATCGGCTGCGCAATAAAAACGCCCAGGACTGCGCCGACGCCGCAAAGCAGCAGGCCTTCGGCTAGCAGCGTGCGGCGGAGGGCGCCGGCACTGGCCCCGAGAGCAGCCCGTATGGCGAGCTCACCTTCGCGGCGTACCGATCGGGCCAGAATCAGGTTTGCGACGTTGGAGCAGGCAATAACGAAGATTAGCGCTGAGGCGGCCAGCAGCAGGAGCAGCACGGTCCGCGCGGGCGCGGTAATCTGATCTCGCAGCAACTTCGCGTCGATCCTGAAGTCGGATCTTTCGGGGTACGCTTCAGGATGTTCCTGCCGCATAGCGCTGTAGACAGTGCGAAGCTCAGCGCGGGCCGCCTCGAGATCTGCGCCGGGCGCCAGACGGCCGAACAGCTCCGTCATCCGATGCGTCCGGCCGGTGACCATCGTCGCTCCCAGGTGGTGCGGGCTGGAAACCACGTTGGCAATGATCTCGGTATTGGTTGGATAGGGCACCGATGGTTCGAGGACGCCGATTACCGTGGCGGTGCGCGCGTTGTTCGGGCCCAGCTGCACCGTTCTGCCTATCACCGTGGGATCGCTTCCGAGGGCGCTGGTCCAGAATCGATAGGTCAACACTACGACGGGCGCGGCATTGGGTCCGTCGTCGCTATTGTCAATGAGGCGGCCGCGCACCGGCCTCAGCCCCATCACGTCAAAGAACGAGCCGCCTACGACCCCGGCGCGAACAACCCGCGGCTCACCTAAACCAATCATGCTGAAGCTGATGACCGAGAAGTCGCCAATCGCCGTTACGGTTTTCATTCGTGAGCGCAGGTCCACGAGTTCCGGTACCGAGAACGTCATATTCTCGACCGAGATGCCCGGGGCGCTCTGACGAATGTAGATCAACCGCGATTCATCCCGATTAACCAGTGGTCGCAGAAGCACGCCGCGGACGACGCTGAACATGGCCGCGTTGGCGCCAATGCCCAGCGCGAGCGTCACGATGACAGTCAGCGCCAGCCCTTTCGCGCGAGTAAAAGATCGGAATGCAAATCTAAGGTCGTTGAAGAAGCTCATAGGCCCCCCGTGGCATCCGAACAGTTGGTGATTTTCGAGACTACGCCAGCAGTCTTACGGTGCTGTTGAGATCGAGCCGGATCTCTGCGGCGACACATTTTAAGCCGCGTCATCGGCAACTCGTATGCCAGCTGGCGATGGCCGAGTTTGCCGTACCGGAATGTTTTCTCTCATCGCCCTGGCGGCGCTTAGCCCTGCGGTTTTTCGCAAACACGACTCAATTAAAATCACCGGCCAACGCTCTTTGACGGAGGCACGGTTGTGTTAGGCGTGGTCCTGCTTTGGGTGCGCCGTTCCAACTTTGGGACGCAGGCGTCCCATGATCGGTGGGGCGGGGACTGTGATGACGGGGGATCTGCATCACGTGCGAAAGCGCAGAAAATAGTGGGGCTGCGCGTTTGACAAAGTCTGCTTTCCAGCGATACTTGAGATCACTCTGACGGGACGTGGCGCAGCCTGGTAGCGCGCACGCTTGGGGTGCGTGAGGTCGCGAGTTCGAATCTCGCCGTCCCGACCAATAACTTACATAACGTCAGGTACTTACGAGCCGTCATTCAGTGGCGGCTCTTTTTGTGTGTGGCACGTTTGTGGCAGGAATGGATAGCACATCGCTGTAACGCGATGTTATGCGATGCGAAGGAATGCAAGAACACTTGATTTTGGCTCCATCTGAAACTTGATAAGATTCAAGTACTTAGTCCTCGAGTGTTTCGATTACTCGGAAACGTGAGGTCGCTGTTCGAATCAACTGTCACGACAAAGATTGACGCGGGTGTCGATGCGCCGAAAACATCAGACGTCGGAAAGAAATCACGACAATAATTTTCTTTTGACGGGTAGCCTTGCCTCGGTGGTCAGCTGAAAAGCGGCCATACGTGGTCACTTCAAAACCGGCCAAAGGAGAGTG
>Ga0126383_10000248_pt1 | contig 28493 bp, 24 predicted proteins | sample PanSoiMetPlot_35_FD_96882 | JGI IMG/M metagenome (GOLD analysis project Ga0126383, IMG submission 96882) | Tropical forest soil microbial communities from Panama - MetaG Plot_35 | ecosystem: Environmental > Terrestrial > Soil > Tropical forest > Bulk soil | place: Panama | collected 2016-02-17 | reverse complement strand
TAGCCGCCCCAACCAATCGCGGCATCGCCTCGACCAGCAATACCAAGATTAGCGTTCTGCGCCATATTGACTGAATTGGTAACGTCGGGTGTGATCTTGTTGCCATTCAGATAGAAACTAGCGGTGGTTCCGCTGCGAACTACCGCATAATGCTGCCAAGTGCCTGATGGTGGCGTGGTCGTCCAATTACCAACCGCGCCGCCATTAAGGTTCCATGTCCAAGTGCCTGCCCCGGACCAATAGAGTGAGGTTTCAGAAAGGCTACATGCGGCACATGCGCCAGCCGCAGCCGCGCCTGTATTGAGGTTTCCCCACCATTCATAAGTAATATCGCCGGTTCCAAGAGTTAGCGCGGCAGGATGATTAACAAGCATGTCAGCCGCAGCCGCATTGCCATTGACTATTGCGTAGCCGCCAAATTTCGATTGTGCCGCAGAAAGCGAAACTGCCGCCCCGGTCAGGGTTCCTGGGCTGGTGCCAACACTGCCAGGAGTGCTGGTATCATTGGTTGTCTGATCGAAATGCCAGAGTGCCCTGACGTTGGCATCACTGCCACCGTTATCTGTATTGGCCGTGCAGATCGTCGCAGGCTGCGTGGTCGGATGCGAAATGACCAACAGGCCCGAGCCGCCAGTGCCGCCCAAGCCAGCATCAGCAGAAGTCGTCGTGCCTGCACCACCCCCGCCACTTCCTGAATTTGGCGCGGCATTGCCACCAGTTATTGCACCGGATTGACCAGCAATCCCGCCGCCGCATGGTGCGGTTCCAACAAATATTCCGGTTGCCTGACTGCGCCCACCGGCACCACCACCAGCAACACATCCTCCTGCGGGGACGCCAAAGATCGCTGGATTTATAAGATAACCAGAACCGCCGTAGCCACTCTGACCGGCGGCTGCACTAGAAGCATTGCCAGGGGTTCCCACTCCTGTTGCGCCGCCGCCGCCGCCGCCGCCCCAACAAGCAGTCCCGCCAATGCCGCCAGAATTACCTTGACCAGCAATGCCAGGAATGACGGTAGAAGAACTATATGTGTTGCCTCCGCTAGAGGCGCCGCGACCCTGCAAACCTGAAGTGGCCTGTCCAGCACCACCCCCACCACCGAATGCCGTTGCTATACTGTCAAAGAGTGAAGGCTGACCGGGATTGCCGGGGGCAGTTGTTGACGTAACACCAGTACCACCAGCCCCAATCGTGACTTGATAGGTCTGATTGGCATTGAGTTGAACAATGCCAGACCTGACACCGCCTGCACCGCCGCCGCCGCCTGCACAATTAAGCGATCCGGCACTGCCGCCGCCGCCGCCTACCAGTACATAATTGACTTGTAGACTTTGCGGGCAAGTGATCGAACCGCTAGATGCAAACGTGTAGGTCGTGTTGGTCCCGGCTCGCCCGATGGCAGGCGTGGCCGTGCCAGTCGTTGAGCAAAGAGCCGTGACGCCTGCGACTTGGCCGGTCGTGCTATCTTGCACGACAACGATCCCCGAGCCGCCTGCGCCGCTTTGCGTGGTCGTGTTGCCGCCGCCGCCGCCACTACCTGTGTTGGGCTGTCCTGCCGTTGCCGGAAAGGTAGCCGCACCCGAAGCGCCCGTGCCTGCCGTACTGCACCCGCCGGGGCCTTGTGCGCCGCTGCTATCGGTGCGGCCCGCGCCGCCGCCGCCACAACCATATTGAACCGAGAAGCCAGTGATTGAACTAACAAACCCAGCACCGCCGAGGGCGCCATTGGCCGTTGTTGCTGCACTGCCTGCCGTAGTCGCACCACCGCCGCCGCCGCCGCCGGTCGTGCCTGTGCCGCCGCCTGCCGTGCCGCGCCCGGTGCCGCCTGCGCAATTTGCACCAGCAATGGAAGTGCCGCCGGTTCCCGTACCGTTGCCCGCGCCGCCGCCCGAGCCACCAGAACCAACACCGCCGACGTTGCCATCGCGGGCGCCCGCGCCGCCGCCCTTGGCGGTACAGGTTCCTATCGTGCTATCGCCGCCATTATTGCCAATGACAGCCGCCGTACCGACAGGCGCACCGCCCGCGCCAACCGTGATGGTCGTTGCGCCCGAGGGCAGCGAATAGCCGTTAAAGGTGACAACCTCGCCCGCACCGCCGCCGCCAGCATAGGTCGCGCCGCCCGAGCCGCCACCAGCAACCACCAGCAAGTTGACCGTGCGCCCCGATGGGCACGTCAAGGTGCCGGATGACGTGAATACATAGGTGAGCGTTCCGCCAACCGTGCTGATCGAATTGTTGCCGCTGACCGTGCAGTTGTTCGCGCCAGGCGGGCTGACCGTAATGCCCGGCCCCGGCCACGGCAGACTGATCTGTGCATGGCTATGCGAGAGCATCGCAAGGCCAACACAAGCCGCGAAGAACGCGCCAACGATTTTCTTCATCGAGCAACCCGCCAGTTGAGAGTGATCGCGCCGGGAGTGATCGAGGCACTGGTATTATTGCAGACCTTGAAATTTACCGCGCCCGCTGTCGGATAGGGGATGATGGTCAGCATGCCGGTTGCTAACGGCTGATAACCCACAACGCCGGTCGGATCGCCATTGAACCCTGCCGTGATCACGTCGGTCCCCAGCACGTTTGCCACATTGCCGAATGTTGCCGTTCCGGTGACTGCCGTTGCGCATGTTGCCGAGCCGATTGCGCCGGTTCCAAGCGCCGCTGTTCCTGATGCGATGATCAATGCCAACGATCCGCCACCTGATGGTGATGGCAACACCAAGGTGCCGCCTGCGGCATTGGGCGCAGTGATTGTGATGGTTCCAGAGGTCGCGCCAGCAAGCGTCAGTATTCCGGCTTGTGTGCCCGGCTGTCCGAGCGCCAGGGTATTGGTTCCAGCGTTCCAAGTCATATTGGCGCTGGCACCGAATGCCCCGGAGTTGTTGTATTGAACGCCCGCAAACGGAAGCGATGGGTTTGCGCCCGGCCCACTGGTTGAAACGCATTGGAATGAATGCGGATAGTTGGTCGAACCTGGCCCGCTATAAGTGAGCGCATTGCCGGTCGTGCAGATCGGGAGCGTATTGCCGGTTGGTACTGCCGGATTGGCCGTGACGTTGGCCATCACACTATCGGCGGCAATCGGCGGGATCACCGCCTGGCCAACGACTTTCCACGTGCCGTCGCCCGCCCAATAGGCATTAGCGTTGGCACCGATGCCACCGTTGAAGTTGGTAATTTGCAGATTGCCGGTGACGCCACCTTGACCGGCAACACTCAAATTGATTGGCGGAATGTCCTGACCCACCAGCAAGCGCAAAGATGCGATGCCCGATGCTGCCGATGGTGTGGCACAGAACAGGTTTGGCGATGCCGCACCCGCGCAAAGTTGCGTAATCGAGAGTTGCGCGCCGAGCGTGGCGAACGGGATCGAGATAGCCGGGCCTGGTGTGCCTAGCCTTCCGAGTACCGTATTGGGGTCCATGGTTGGCGGGACTTGAGCGAATGCTGGGGTCGCCACCAGCATCAGTGTAGCGAGTATCAGCTTTCGCATGTTGCTCTCCTAGTCATTGACTTAATGGCATAGCCATAGTCGGTGGCGGTCGCTGTTGCACTTCCTGTTGCGCTCTCCGCGCGGCGGCGGCCTCGCCACTTTCCTGCATCTTGTCCATAAGTTGAAGGCCGCCCTTGGCAGTCGCGATCATGTTCCAATAGGTGCGGTCGATCATTTGACGCTTTTGATCTGCGGTGAAGTTGGGATAGTCGTATATGTCCCGAACGAATTTAGCCTGCTTGTTTAGAGCATCCGAGAAGCCTTGCAGCACACCAGGAGCGCCAGCCATCATCTGCGGACCACCAGCCCGCATGATGTTTTGCGCTCCCTCTAGGCGACCAGCCTTTGCCTGTTCCATCATGGCGCCAAACAAAGCTGTATTGCGTTGCTGCGCATCATAAAAATCTTGGATCGCTTGGGCGCTGCCCGAGGGATTGCGCAGAACAAACGCTTTGATGAAAGGAACATCAGCCAATGTGTCATTCGGTCTGACCGGATTGGGCAACTGACCGGCCTTGCGCAAGGCAAGATCAAGGCCTTGCAAGGCATACATGCCAAGCCCGCCACTCCACTCGCGGACGTAGTTTTCGATCAGGATTGGCGACGATATGGCATGCGTGATGCCATGAAACATACTGCTAGAATTGAGGTTCATTTTCTCAATCGGCCCGACTGATCCAATGACCTGGCCGATTTTCTTGGCAAGCTGTGTGGTGTAAGGTGTGGCCTCGTATTGCGGCAGGCCGCCAGATTGTTTTTCAACCCAGTGCGGGATTAGCGTGCGATCAGTAAAGCTTGAGCGGTTCGTCCATTGCTCCATGACCGGCAAGGCAAACGTCGGGATCACGCCTGGCAGCAATCCAGCAACCATCGCATCCGTAAAGCCCTCGAAAGCCCGCTTGTCATTAAGCACGTAGTATCTGAATAAATCCGCCGCGCCGCTGCCGAAGATGATGCCCGGCTCGAACGGCTTGGGAATACGAAAGACCGTGCCATTGTTGACCTGATATTGTCCATTGCGCATGCGCAACAGATGCGGGTCGCGCTGTTCCGGCGTCAGCTTGGCGGCGTCAGCCTCGCTGATGTTCACCCACCTGTCAGTTGCAATCAGCCAAAAATAATTTCTTGCCCAGGCCGGGGCGTTCTGAATGCGCGGGTCGTCTTTCTGTGCCCATTCCAGATAGATCGAGGGCAGGCTAAGACCGGCGGCAATCTTCAACATTGTGCTGCCGGGATGAGCGATTAACTGCCTGATCATGCGATCAGTGCCTTGCACCTGGGCATTCCAAAACGCCGTGATCATGTTCATGGCGCGGGTCTTTGCGCCGATGCGCGCAAAGTCGAGCGTGATTTCCCGGCTCTCGTAACCGGCCCGCATCATTTCTTGCGGCGAGGCATGCTCAAGATCATAGCCAAGCTGGCGCGCGTATTCGGCCACGCGCGTTGCATTCTCCAACAATTCCGATGCCAGCCGCAGCTTGCGAAAACCGCTGCGCACCACATTCCAATCTTGGAATATCCCTGCCTGACCATGCAGCTTGGCTAGATCGTCCTGCAAAAAGTTGCGGTCGAGGCTGACCATGGCAGCGTTGGCGCCGCCGCTGGCAATCCAGCGATGATAGTATTCATCCTTGGCCAGAACACTCTTGAGGCCCGACAACGTATCGAGTGGATGAAAGATGCCCTTCGATGTGTTGATGAATGCCGTCATCAAGTCGCGAGTGATATTGCGCGCCATGAAGTCGGGCGTGAGCACCGCGCCAGCGCGCAAGGCTCTGGCTGGCGCTCCCATTATCTTGATCACCAGCGGCATGTTCTGTTCATCAAGCTGGCGGAAAGCTTGCACAAGCAATGGGTCTTGCACGCGAATGCTTTGCTTGACGCCATTTTTGTAAGCAGACAGCACATCGCCATCTGGCGACTTTGTTAGCTCGCTGATGAAATTACTAAGGGCCTCCGGCTTTTCGATATTGTGTTCATTGCGCAGGAAGTCGGCCAATTCTTTCAACTGTGCCGCCTTGCCCTCTGCCGCCGGTTTGATGATGGTGCCAATACCTTGCGCCTTCAGCGCGTCGATCACGGCTATGCCAGCGGCATTGCGATGGGCAATGGTGACATAAAGGTAGGTGTTCTTGATGATGCTTTCTAACGGATCGACAATATCGCGTTTCGAGCCCTTCAACATTTTGATTGGATTGCCAGGCCCGAGCGACTTGCCCATGCCTTTGGCCAGCATGCGATCATCTTGAAATAACCGATAGAACGGAATGTAAGCTTTGTTCCCCTCAAGCATGCCCTGATAAGCTTCATCCGTCAGCATGCCGCTATCTTTGAGATACTTCAGAATGCGGTTTTGGAAGCTGGTCAGGTCTTGCGCAACCTTGTCATATTTGGCCGTGCCAGCGCTGACGACCTGGCGAGCGTCCTCTAATTCCTGCGCACTTAGTCCCGACTGACGACCTGACAATTCAATTTCGAGCGCCCGCTTGGACGTGATGTATTCCCGAAAATGCTGAATGTCGTTTTTGACTGGCTTCAGAATGTCCCGAAGTGATGCGCCAGTGCGAAGCTTGCTGAAAAAGTCGCGCGTGCCGTATTCTAGAAAATCCGAGGCGATGGCAACTGAGCCGCGCGTCAGCCGCGCCAGCACATAGGCTGCGTCATCGAGCGAGTGGATGCGCCAAAAGCCATCCACCATCTGTTGATACCAGCCTTGGAACGATGACCATTCCGCCCACTTACTAGGGCCGCGCTCTCCCACGCTGATGCGCTTGGCAATAGCGGCCTGCGCTTCCTCTAATGTTCTGGCCGGTGGCGGCGTAGGAGGCGGCGTAGGCGGGCCAGGCGGCGGCGCTGGTGGCTTGGGCGGTTCTGGCGGCTTAGGTGGCGGGACTTCGCCAGCGGGCGCACCAGCGGGCTTCTCTACGGGCTTGCCTTCGCGTTTGGCGGCTTCTTCGGCCTCGCGCGCGCGGGCGCGGGCGATCACGCCATCAATCAGGGTATTCTGTTCTGGCGTTGGCCCCTTGGCTCCCAGCGCCTCGACCGGCTTTTTGGGGATCGGCGGCGGTAGCTTCACTTCCTCTGGCTTGGGCGGCCCGGTGATTTCAGCTTGCGCGGCTTGCTTGGCACCAAGCTTTGCGGCTTCGGCGGCGCCGGTCGCCAAGTCTCGGCGCTGGTCGGCCAACGCACGCGGCAAAAAGAATTCTTCCTCTGGCCGCCGTGAATACTGCTGCACATCGCGGCCCATGTTGGAAACACGATGGCTTTCAACTTCGGCATTGGGCACATCAACAAATGTAACCTTTGGCCTAATACCGTTGTGTTTCAGATGGTCGATGTACCAATTCAGGTTTTCAGCATCAGCCGAGAACCAACGCCCGCTGGCTTCTAACATGCTTTTGTAGGCTGGGCTTTCCTTGATCCATTGCGGCACACGGTTTGCGTCGGCGGCTTCAAGCGGCTCCGCGCGGTAGAGCCGCGTGTGATCCGGCGGGATCGGCGGCCCGGCCCGCTCAAGCGGCGGCCTGGTATCCGGCGGCGTTACTGGCGGCTTTAGATCAGCGGACGTGCGCCTGACTGGCGGCTGTTCCGGTTGCTGGTGGATTTCCGTTATGTCGTTGCCAGGATGCATGCCGCGATAGGCGTCGTGGCCGTAGATGTTTTCCTTTTGCCATAGCTCAAGCGGTTGCAATCCAACCTTGGGCGTGCGCTCGACTGGCACATTTTTAGCTAATGGGGAAATTCCCCATAAGTTGCCCTGCTTGGTGGCGAGCGACACCGTGCCATCGCCATGGTCGATAATCCGCCACTCGCCTTCCGCTGGCGGCGCCAGGCGTTGCATGTTCTCTTTGGTCAGGTAGTAGCTTTGCTCGCTGCGCGGCTGCGGGCCAAAGTCGTTTTCATGACCAGGCTCTTGCCGAATAGCCTTGTTGCGCGACGTGGTGCCGTCGTCGTGTACCTCGTATTCCGAGCCTTTGGCCGTTTTGAATAGATGGGTTGGCCTGGCCGGACGTGCGGGCGGCGGTTCCGGCGGCTTGGCAATGTTGTCGCGATAGGAAACGACTTGCGGGCGATCAAACATATCGCGCAGTAGTCTTAGGTTCTCGCCGTTGGGACCAAAGTCACCCTGAATACGATCATCCCAATGGATCACGATGCCATCGTGCCCCTTGCTTTGAACCAACTGCCGCAGCCTGTTGGTCAATTCCTCAAGCTTGGCCTTGCCGACACCGAACGGGTTGGGAAATTCCCAGCCAGCTTCCTTGGTCAATGCGCGCCAGGCTTCGCCATCGTTGATGACTAGTGGGTTTTGAACAGCGTCAGCCAGGTGCGCCTTTTCGACATTTGGCCCGAATTCGCGCGCGTGGCTTTCGTCAAATGCGAAATACTTGCCAGGCCCCGCAACAGGAACCGCGTCACCATCCGGGTTATAGGCGCTTGAGCGAGCCTCGCGGCCTGATCCGTGGAATAATTCGGTTTCCCCTGCCATGCCTGGCACAGGGCTTGGTCTAGGAATAGGGACATGCGGTTCCTCTACATAGGGCAAAACACCTTTATCGGCGGCCAGCGTTCGTTGCGCAACAACCGGGTCACGTTGCGCATCGGTCGCAACCTCCGCAGGATGACGGCCTTGATCACTCCAAGTCTTGACCAGCTTTTCCTTGACGTAATCGACCGCTGGCGCATCCCCGGTGATGACCGTGGTTGACTTGTTCACGCTGTCGGTAGTCGGCAGACCGCCAACGGGTTCTTCGGTGATCGCCCCAGTATTCAAATCACGGCCAAGCCGCGCTACTTTCTGACCGCTTTGCACGTCCAATGAAGTTGTCTTGTCGGTCGGCCCGACAAGCGCATCGGTGATCGGCCCGGCGGCCCGGCGTTCTTGAGCCGCAGCCTTGACTGCATCCGATACGGTTTCGCTGGCAGTCTTGGCGCGGAAAGATGGCTTGGGCATTACGCCAGTCAGCGAACCGGGCGGCCCGAATTCACCGCTCATGGCCGCTTCGGCCAAGTCGCTAATGCCCTTGGCGGTGTCGCCCGGCTTGATTGGAACGCCCAAGGCATTCAGCGTTCGCTCGCCCATCACGCCCATGGCGCCGATAGCACCGCCGATGGCGCGCGGCACCGACAAGATCGCGCGCGCTGCCGCTTCATCCTCTGGCGCCAATGGAAATGTCGGCAAGTGATGTTCTGCCGCCCAGCTAGGATCAGGCACCTTGCCGGGCGTGGCGACTATTCCGTACTTTTGAAGTTGCTGGTTGGTTTCTTCACTCCAACCCAGCCGCGCATCGCCAAAATATTCATGAAATGCTTTCGCGTCACTGAGGATACCCTGATCGTGCAGCATGTAATCGCGCCGCTCGTCCGCGCGATCCGAAAGATACTTTTGAAATCTGTCCCATAAATTGCCGCGCCCTTCCGGCGTTTGCAGCGCCGTACTGCCTTCAGGCACGCTGGCCGTCATCTGTTGTTCATCTTGGCGGGTCTGATTGCCAGCTTGCAAGCGTTGCTCGTAGGCTTGTGGCGTGGACGACGGCATGATCGGGCCACGTCCCCAATAGGCGTCAATTTGTTCCTGCGTGGCCCCAGCCGCGCGCCATATCGAATTCTTGCGCTGGACTTCGGCGTTGATTTGATCCTCTGTCGCGCCCGCGTTGCGCCATTCGGTGATCTTGTCCATATCACCCTCGCGGCGCGATCAGTCCGAACGTCGGATTTATGTTAGGGCCAGGCCCGGTTATCACACCAGCACCTTCCGGCTCCGGTCCCTGGCTTCTGCCTTCCGTGCGCCAATCGAAATGCTGCAAGCTTTCGCCAGGGCGCAGTCGCGGTTGTTGCGGCGAAAGTGGTGGCTGTGGTGGGGTTGGCACTATTGGTTCTACCGGCGGCGGCAACTTGGCGCCGGTTATTGACGTACCAGGCGGCGCTGGCGCTGGCGGCGGCGGCGGCGGCGGCACTTTCAATGGGCCAGGCGGCTGGCCGGTAGCCGCAAAGCTGTTGGCGTAATCGGTTATGCTTTCCGAAATGTCCTTTTTGTAAGGCTCGATGAATTTAGGATTGCCAAGAAAATCATCTGGCTTATTGGGATCGAACAAGTCGAACGGGTTGCGTTTGGCATCCCGATATTGCTGAATTCGCTGGTTCACCATCCATTCAAATTCATACATTTGTTCCTTGCCGCTCTTGTCGAGCGTGCCTTGTATCGGGTTGGACTTGTCGATCTGCGGTGCAATCGCGTCAAAGAACCGCTTCTTGGCGGCATTCATGCGGTCGCCATCTACCTGGCGCAATTCCTCGAATGTCTTGAGCGCATAGTTGTGATCGGCTGTGCTGGTCTTGCCCTCGTTGAAAGCATCCCAAATTTGCTGCTCATCGGTGATCGTGCCATCACGAATGCCCTTAGTAATGTCGGTCAGATTACGGTGTGAAATTTCCGCCCTAGTTTCCGGCTTGTTAGATCGGTTCAACAGAATATCGGCCTGTTTCATCAGACCGTCGATCAGCTTGCGATTGGCTGGCAAGTCTGCGGTAGGCCTCGCCGCCAATGCCTCAATGCGGTTGTAGAAATTTTCCGGCATGTGATAGCTGTCGGTTTCCGACTTGGGCCGCATTTCTTTTTTGATCTGATCGTAGTCGGTGTTGAAATCCTGTTGATACTTGGCTTGCTGTTCCTTTTCTGCCCATTGTGCCGTTTTGTGATCAAAGCTTTGGACGGTGCGGCCAAATGTTTCCATCTGTTCCGAAGTCTTTTCGTCCATGTGCTGGCCGTAGTTGGGCTTTGAGCCATCCGGCCGCGTGAAATTGGGATCGAGCCACTTGGGAAATTCGCCATTGTTCTGCTTCATGTAGCCATAGACGAATGCTCGCGTGACTTGGCCATCGGCCTTTTTCCAATCCTTGTCATTGATCTTGCCTGGCCCCATGGCGCCAACGGTTTTGTGCATGTCGTCCAGGGTCGAATGTAGATTTTCTTCGGTGCCGTCGAAGTGACCGCGCATTGCAAAACTGTTGACGCTCTCCTGCACCTTGGCCGGGAAGGCATTGGCGGCACCGCGCGCACCATCAGCCGCCGTCTTACGCGCCATCTTCTCGGTGTATTCATCGACACGTTTTCGTGCCCATTCCTGGCCTTCCGGCGTAAAAAATTGCTGCTTGAAATTCTGCATTGCGGGCAGAACGCTGTTCTGTAGGAACGCATGCCCGTTGCTTTCATTGGCCGGATCGGCAGCGTGCGTGTTGTGCCATTCCCGGTCGAGCGCCAATGTCGTATTGGCCCAGGCGGGCGCCGCATTGTTTAGCTCGCGATGAACCTCATACTGCCGCCCGGCCTCCAAGGCTTCAGTTAGTGCCCCAGCCAGCCCCCTGCCTTCGACTTGCTTGGCTTCCGCCGCTTGCTCATAGGCGTAGCTGACACGGCGCGCGGCCATGGCAGTGGCTTCAATGCCGGTTTCGGTCGGCGCCAGGCCCAGGTCGGGCGCTTCAAATTCGGTTACGCGCGGCATTATAAGAACCCGGCAATGACCGCCGCCCCTTTGATCAAGGCGTCAAATCCCAAGCCTTTGGCGGCGGTGCGATCCGCCTTGGCGGCGGTTTCCGCCGCCGATTGCATCAGCCGATAGCTCGCGGCCTGTTCCTCGTAACCTTTCTCTTGAATAAGCCCTTGCTGGCCGAGCACCGAGCGTGTCAGCGCCGATTGCTCCACGCTGTCACGCATAATGTCCAAGCCCGAGCCGGACATTTGGAACCCGTTGGCGGCAATGTCGGCGCCTTGCTGGCCGATGGTCAGGCCTTCCTTGCGCTGTTCCTGCCAGACTTTGATCGCCGTGCTTTCCTTGGTGTATTCAGCATTCAAGTCGGCCAAGCCTGCGGCCAGGCCATATTCCTGGGCTTCGGTTTCGGCGCCCTGCGCCTTCAGCTTCATGGCGTCGGCGTTGAACATATCGCTGACGATGCCACCAATGCCGGTGACGGCGCCCGCGCTAAACCCACCACCAAACCCGAAGAAGCCACCACCAGCACCGCCAATATCGAAGATCGTAGGCATGGGGATGCCCTCTAAATGTCCTGTGTGTGGATGAAAGCCCCTGCGGTCTGGATCGTGGCCGGTCGTGGCCGCGTGACACGCCAGGCCAGCATACCATCAAAAGTGTCATCGTCTTGTAGTGGCGCGCGCCAGATACCGGAAAATGTCTGATTGAGTAGCAGCGGCGGCCCGCCAGGGTCGTTGGGGTCTTGGCTGAATAGCACCGGGTCAAGCTTGTCGAAGCGCGTGCCTATCGAAAGCCCGGCGGTCTGATTGACAAAGATCGCATAGACCTGATTGCGGCGCATCTTGCCGAACGCCGGGCCATTGCGGGCACCAGTTTCCGCTGGCGCATTGGGCCGCACGACCTGGCCATCGCTGGTGTAGGTCATCCCGACAATGACCTGAGTGGCGGCCATGGCGGAAGTCGCCAAGGCTGACGTGAATAAGCCATTGCCTGGCCCACCATTCACGCCATCGCCATAGGGCACCTGAATACTGCCATTGGTCACCAGAAAGTCGCTGATGATTTGGCGACCGCCGGTATCGAGTTGCTGACCAACATCAAGCCCCGAGACGGTGCATTGCACGGTCTGTCCGTTCAAATGCCATAGACCGTTGAATTGCGCCCCGCCCATGGGGAAACCAGCGCCTACCGGGATCGCGGTCATCGTCGTTGGCTGTACGCCAGCATCAAGAAACCAGCCATTTGCCGGATCGTCAGTTTCCTTGAATTGCTTGGTCAGCAATTCGACAAAGCGCGTGTTGCTGGTCGTGTCATTGGTAACCATGGTCAGGGCATCGAGCGTGCCAGTCTCATTGGCGCCAGTGCAGATGAATTCAATCTGACGCCCAGTCCCTAGCGTGTGCGCGTGCCAAGCATTCCTTTCTGCATCCATGGACGTGCTCAAAGTGCGGCGAGCATAGCAATCACCAACCAGCGAGCCGTCACCCATCCTTAACCAAATGGTCGAGACTAGCTCTTGCTGGTAGCAAATTTCCCGAATGAATTTGCTGGTCAGATGCTTGGAATTTTGCGCCAGATCATGAGCACTGAAACGCCCGCTAAACACGTCGGCAAAATATTCGAGAACGCTTCGCCCCAAAACTTGCGTCACAACCAAGGTCAATTCCGTGCGCGCAGGCAGGATATTGGCCATGTTGTACTTGGTATAGCGGTGCGCTTGGATCGTGGTTGGGCTTAGTGGAAGGTTTGTGCTTGTTGCTTGCACCAGCCATTCGCCTGCTTGAGTACCGCCAACAATGCCAAGTTGGTCGGGTTCAAGCCAAAAAATTGGGTTCGCGTCGGGAGAGTTGAACACATAGGAAATCCCCCTATCCCCTGGAACAGACCCATCAACTTGGGTGGGGGCAAAATTAAAAATGTCGTTACTGACTGAGCTATCAATCCGGTTGGCGTAGACGCCCGAGAGCCATAGTCGGCCTTCATGGTATGTCCCGCAAGTTGGCCAGCCGGTCGTGTTGGAGTAAAGTCCCATACGCCAGACACGGATTGGCGTGGTGTAGAGAAGCTTGTTGCCGAGAATTTGCACTTGCACGGCATTGCCCGCGCCGCTGGCAACCGGATTGAAAAACTGGCATTCGGCAACGCCAATGGTGTGCGAGCTATAAGCAATGAAGCCCGGCGCATTGATCAAGATGGTGGAAATTATTTCAACCCAAACATAGGCCCATGCCGTCGTCTGATCGTTGGATGCAATCGTTACAGGTGAATTGGGCGTTGCCAGTGTGCCGCTGGTTCCAAGCAATGTGCCGTCAGCCGAATTGGCAGGGGCGGTCGCCTTGCCACGTAGATTGACGGTGACTTGGGTTGGCTGGCTGGTAATGATCCCGCCGCCCTGACCGTTGGAAAACAGGGCAACCCCGAGAGCGAGCGGCTGATCGGATGGATTGAAAACCGTAACCGCCGAGACTTGCTGCCCGCCGGGATAGTTCTTGCCGACATATTGGGTATTGAAAGCACCGCCGGTATTGAAGGTCGCGCTTTGCGCCGCTGGCTGATTGGTGTTGCCATCGAATGCCGCCGCCAGGCCACCACTCTGCGTGAGTGTGCCGATAGCCGTTCCGGTCGCCGGATTGACCAGATTGGCAAGCAGGCTGATGCGGCCCCACGTCCAAATCGCGCCCGCCGGATCGACTGACCATTTGGTGGTGTCGGTGCCAGGCGCAACGCCGGTATTGGCGGCCAAAGCTTTCCAATAGCTGTAACCGCCGTTGACGCCCGAGGGATAGGAAACCTCGTTGCCGATGGCATAGGGCGTCGTGTTGTTCCAAATCGGCGGCTCCGAATAGAACCGCATCAGGCGCCCAAGATCGGTGCCCTGAAACCCGTTTGGCCCGATGGCAACACCAGTGCTGACGGGTTGCCAAAACGCTGCATTGGGCGGGGTGTTGCCAAGGTTTGGGCTTTGCAGCGATTGGTAATTGATCGAGGCATTGCTGACAAAATCCCCAACCTGATAGGCAACCGTACTGTCAAAGGCCGGGAATGTGATGGTCATATTCACCAGGCCGGATAGGCCCGATGGCGTGATGGTGGCGCCGCCCTTCACTGGATCGAGATAGGGACCGTCGCGAAACACCGCAGGCTGAAGCGAAAACGTCGCGAACGTGCCAGGTGTCGGCTGATTGACGACTTGCAGCACATAGGGCGGGAAATTGGCATGCAAGAACACCGAGCCTGACGCTGGCATGGCGGCAGTCGGAATTTCACTCTGCACCGCGCGCAAGGTAGCCCACGACTGACTGGCATAGACCGTTTGAATTTCCAGCACGCGCGAGGCATTGCCGCTGGCAAACGCCGCCCCGACTGATGCGCCATTGATCGAGGCCAGCGTGACGCCATCAGCCAGGCTGAATGTCGTGGGCGAAAGCACCGTGATTTGAAACGGGCGGTTTTGTAATTGCTCCGCGCCAGTAATGTTCAAATAGACTTGGTTATTGTTGGCCCAACCATGCGGCGCGCTAGTCGTGACGACTGCCGGGGTAGCGGTCGAAATGCCGGTGATGGTCACATTGTCGTTGGTCGTAACTAGGCGCGGCCCTTGGCGGAAGCGCAAGAACCCATCCGTGAATTCCATGCTGTAAGGCAGTGCGCGCCGGAATTGGAACGGCAGCACGCGGCCTGGCGAACCCATGCGCGTGGGCTGGCAAAACATGCTACCGGGCCGCCGTGTCCACGCCCCTTGCTCAAGCGGGAGCGCGTTGCGGCAACGGTTCATCCATGTGCGGTATTTCTCGTTCGACACCCAACCTTGAGTGGTTTGCGAGACTTCGCCACCTAGAAAATTGTCGTGGACATACGAGGCATCACCCATGGGGGTCAGCCTCGCGCAGCAAGCCAGTCGTCAACCGGCGGCTCGACCGGCCCGGTTTCGATCCCGTTGACGATCCCCGCCTCGCCCTGAAACTTCTCGAATTTCTGCGCAATCATCTTGGTCTTGTCGGCGGATTGCGTCAGCGGCTCGACCGCTTCAAGCGCCATGCGCAATGCCAAGCCTTCAATGAACATGGGGTCCATGCCGCGCACGTCGGCATAATCCGCGACAAAACGATAGGTGATCGGATCGAATTGCATCGAGCAAATCATGTTGTTTTCATACGTCCAATCCCCATAGGCCAGGCCCCAAAAAGCGCCCAGGTAGCTGGTTGATCCAGCCTTGGGGTCTTGCGGCGCCTCGCGCAGATAATTGGCCGGGAACAAATAGGCGTTCTTGGTCTGGCTTTGCGTCGATGGCCCCACGCCAATCGGATAGGTCGTCACGAACGGGGTTAGCTGGCAGTTGACTTGCAGCCATTTGTCCGAGCCGGTGCCGCTGGTCGCCTGGTTGAAGTCACTGGCCCAGGCCGCCAGGCGCCCGGTGTTAAGCCAATTCGTGCCAATGTCCGCGACCGGATTATGGTTGATGTTGCCGTTGATCTGCGAGGTGTAGATGAACCCATCTGAGCCGCGCACGGCTTGGCCAAGCGTATAAGTCAAGCCGGAATTCCACGGTACTGCGCTGGTCAAGTCAGGTTGCTGACCCCGATTAAGATTGATCAAGCTGATGTAGAGCACTTGCGGCGGCTGCGGTGTCGGCGGCACCGTGACCGGCACCAGCCCCGGCCAGATTACGATCTGGTTTTTTTGGTAAAGCGTAGTCGCATCCCAAGTTGTCGCCGTTGCCGGATTGTCAGTGTTAGTGTTGGCGAGTGACTTATAAACCTTATAGGTGCCGTCGCCGGGTGCGATGTAGACCAACTCGCCGGGGAAATAGGCTTGCTTGGGCGTAGCGTTCCAGTTGAACACGCATACTGGCCCGAAATAGAAATCCCAGGCCAGCGCGACACCAGGCTCTTGATTAAGGTTATCAGGGACATTGCTTGTCCACATGATGCCAAAAATGTCGGTCACCACGCTGCCGATGAAGTAAGTCGTCGTTGGTGACCACAAGCTGGGCGAAATCAGCATCATATCGGGCGTTACCGCCCGCAGTAGCGCGCGCTTGGTGGCGAAGCGCCAGACCCGGCGGCGCAATTCCGAGCGCCGAATGTTGTCGTAAAGCCTGGCGATCAGCCGGGCTTTTTTGGATGGCTCAAGAAAGCCCTGCGGCCCTAGCGGGTCTTGCCCGCAATGATCGAGCGCCCGGTTGGCTATGTCGATGGCAGTGCGGAATTGCGTCATGGGCCATCATGTTGGAACGCTGGCTAGAACGGCATAAACAGCGGTGCCGGTCACGGCGAGCCGGTACGTGCCAGGCGCCAGGCTAAAGGATGCCAGGCCTGCGGCAGCGAGCGCCGCGCCTACGTTGATCCACGTCACGTTGTCGAGCGACATGACTTGCAACTGCACGCTGGTAATCGTGCCGGAAGCAGTCAGCACGTAATTGCCGCCGCGCAGGGTAAAGCCTGCGGTGTTGCCGGTCGCGATATTCGGGAATTGTTTGGCCTCTGTGGCGGTTGCCATGGGCTACCCCGCCACATCGAACCCGGCAGAGCCTACCTGTTGGGCATTCTCAAAGAAGCGTTCAAAGGCTTCCAGTGCCTTGTCCACTTCGACCTTGGTGGGCGTCACGCCATCGAGGATGCTAAACACGAACAGATCAACGCCAGCGGGCGCGGTGCCTGCCGGTTCTGTCGTGGCAGTATGAAAATCCGCGTATTGCGAACCTTCGGCGCCGCGATTTATCGAGACGTAATGCCGTGCCATTATGGGAATGTCCCGCTGCATCCCGATTGGGGATAGTGGATCGGCCAGTCACCCAGCGTTTTCGCCGCGACCGCTGCCCCAGCCGTGCTGGTCGCCGCCTGGATCGCGGTTTCATAGGCGGCTTCGGCGGTAGCAATGGCATTCGCGTAGGTCGTTTTGTTGGCAGCGGTGTAGTTGCCAAGCCAGGTGGTGAGCGCCGCCGCATAAGCGCTTTGGCGGGCACCTTCAGCCGCCGTGACCGCGTTGTAGAATGTGACTTCCGTTGGCGTTGCCATTGCCTAATCCGTGTAAGCGACGGTAAGCCCCATCAATCCGGTGCCGGTCGTGATCGCGGCGGCCAGCGTTCCGGTAATGTCAAACCAGCCGCCGGGGTCTTTGGTCAGGCCAGCGGCCTGCCAGAGTGGTTGCTGGCGCTTGTCGGCGGTGAAGTTGCCGGATTGGTTGGTCACGTCGGTCGGGCCGGATGCGGCGGTCAACGCGATAGCCGAACCAAAGAGCGTGGCACCCCCCGCGCCAACCACGGTTGGCGGCGTTGTCGAATTAACCGAGCCGTCCGTGGCGTAGGTCAGGCCAAGGTTCATGGTGCCTGCCGCTTGCGCCGCGCTTTCAAACCAAAGCTTTTTGATCTTGCAGTTAGAAGGAACGCGGCAAAACTGAAAGGTCGAAGCGATTGAGGCAGCGGCGGCGACCGATGTGCCCGGCACAACGCCATCAGTGATCTTGCTATCGCTGGCGCCGCCTTCACCCGCGACGTTCGCAACAATCGGCGTTGCATCAAGATTGATGACGCTATTCGACTTGACATTGATGACTGCCATGACGGCTCTCCTACGGGGTCACGTCCGCAGCGGCCGACAAGTCGGCGCACTGTGCCTGCAACAGACGGCCCGGCTCAAGCCTGGTCGCCCCTGACGACATCATTGTGTAAATCTGATAGGGCAGGCCCGACAGGTCGAAGCGACGTTGAATGTCGTTCTCCACGTCCTTCCAGATGCCCAGGTAGATGCCCGAGCGCACAAATGGGATATTCAAGCGGACTTGCGTGCCAACCGTGGCCACATTCAAGCGTTCTGAATAGATAATATCCCAGCCCATAAAGCGGGTTACCTTGCCTTCTTGCAGCACTGGCTTATCGGAAAATTCCGTGCTGACGACTTGCACCTGATTAAGCAAATCAGCTTCGCCTTGGCTGTTGGTGACCCAAGTCATGCTTTCCTCGTCAACGTCAACCTGGGCTTTGCGCATGACCCTTTTCGCCTCGATCATTTTAGCGACGGTCAAGCCAGAATTAGCGGCGCTCGCAAAATTGGCGGCGATGGTCAGGCCCACACTATTCGGATCGAAAACCTCATTGGTGAAAGCCGAGCTATCGGTGCCAAGCAAGGCAGTCGCGAATGCGGCCTGGATCAAGCGGTCATCCCACTCGCGCGCGACGGCAGCGGCGGCGACCTCGCTGTATTGCGAAGTCGGTTCGATAGTAGTTTTCAATTTGTCATAGGTGTCGATTAGCTGGTTGGCATCACGGTCAACCGGCAAGACCCACCTACGGGCGAAGTCAGCGTCTTGGCGGCCAATCGGTGCGAAGCGCCCAGCGGGCTGTTTCATTTGCACGGCGCCAATATATTGGATGGGAGAAGCTTGGCGCCCCACATGAAAACCTTCCATGCAGCGCCCGCGCAGCTTTGATTGCCTCTGCTGAAGCTTCAGGTCCAAAACGGTGCTGAATTGGGTCGTGAATAGTTTGGGGAGAAATTCGCTCATGGCGCGGTCCCGCTGATCAAGGTTTCCGAACGTCGATCTTGTCCGCGTGCGCGGGGATCATCAGACATTCGGCCTTATCTCTTGCGAGAGGCCGCAGTGGCCCAAACGGCTTGTCCTTTGCGGAGCCGCCCCACCAGCGTCGTTCCCTGGTACACAAACGACGCTAGTGGGTATCCTGGGCTAGTGGGCTTTCAGTACCACCAGGCGCGGAGACTATACCTAGTAGGTCAGCCTTACAAGTGCCCTATTTCTTGGCGGCGCGTTCCGGCAGCTTGCCTTTGGTTCTGGCATATTCGTCAGCCACGTCTTTCGGCATTGGCGTCTTGCCATGGGCACGCAACTTGGCACGTCCCGCAGCGGTCTTGCTCATGCCAGCAAAACCGCGTTGCGCACTAGATACGGCAGGCATTGTCAGGCTCCCGTTACTCCTAGACTTTTCAATGCCTCAAGCGCAGCCCCAAAAGGCTGGCCGTTGGCCTTCGCACTGGTGACCAGCGACTTGTAAAAGTTAATGTCGGCGGTCTTGACGTTGGCCACCAAGTTGGCCTGATTGCGGTCGCTGGCAAACGTCGTATAGGCGCTTGTGATCGCGCCTTGCTTGGTGCCGGTCGCCGCAACCACATTAGCCTTGTGACTATCGACTGACGTGGCCGCCAGCGGTTCGATGACCGCTTCCGTATCCGCTTCCTCTTGATCCGGTTCCGTTGGCGTATCGGCCTCGAAAACATCAGCTTCCGGTTCCGCGACTGGCTTTTTGGCCATGGGCTTTCTCCTGTAGTGGGTTGTGCGTTTGTGCTTCTGCTTGTGCCTGCGCTCGACCAAAGCGTGAGGCTTGGGCGCGTGAGGCTTGGGTTTGGTAATCGGTTTGCGGTTGCTCCTGTGCGGCGGCACCTTGCGCTTTACTGGGCGGCGGGCCATGGCCTACCTCCGTTTGAAGCGATCACACCAACCGCCAGGCGCAATGCCTCCCATTGGCGCAATCACTTTCTTGCACGCCCCCGGTGATATGAAAAAGATGCACAAGTCACATCGTTCCGTCTCGACCATGGCGTGGTCAGTGTAGTGCGTCTCAGCCTTGGTTAGCCGCTCATGTCCGCGCAGCTTGCGCAGCGCAACGTCGGCCAGGTTACTCACCTAAAACCCGTTTCAGATAAAGCTTGGCCGCCGTCAACCGATTGACTGCCGAGACGTTGCCCAAGTCGATGCCCTGCAAGCCGCCCTTGCGCGGGTGTGCGCAATAGGGCCGGTTGCTGACGACGCAACGATCCATGCGGCATTCATCGGCGCAATCGGTGCGGGTCATGCCAGCAAATTCGCTAGGCGCCTTTATTGTCTTGGGCTTGGGCGGTGCAATCCGCGCGCCGGGTGGTCTGCCGCGCCGTTTGACTGGCGGTTTCTTGACCTTGGTGTGGGGATACTGCGGTTGATCCCGGTCGGGATATTCCTTGACGACTTCGGGGACTGGGCTTTGTGGATCGTCCATGTCAAATGATCCTGTTTTCGCCAGCGACCATGGCATTCAGGGAATAGAATTCCTCTAGTTCCGCTGGGGTCGCCTTGCCTTGGATGATGCGGTTTGTCCAGTCGGAATTCTTGCGCAACTCATTAAGCCGCTGCTGGGCGCCCTCTTGCGTGCGCGGCATGGCGCCCTGGCCAGGCGCGGTGCCCGCTGGCACTAGATTGTCCTCTTTGAAGCCCTCGCCAATCTTGCGGAACATTTCGGACGTGCGGGCAATGCCGAGCACTTCGCCAAGCTTGGTGAATTCCTCTGCATTGATCCCGAACCGGCGCGCGCCGTTGTCGGCCATCATCAGATTGTATTGGGTGTTTGGTCCCCAATTCTTTTCTAGCTCCGCTTTTTCAAGCGACACCTTGCCCGCCCTGGCGGTTGCGTCCGCAATATCGGCATCCTCAAAATACTTCAGGATCGAAGTTGCCATGGTGGCGGCGCGATCCTTGGGCACGTTGGCCGCCATGAAGGCACCGCGCAGCACGTCGGCAAAGTCTGCCGCCAAGGCTTCGCCATCGAATTGCACACCGGAAAAGTCGTAATCCTTGGCTTCGCTTGGCACGCCCAGCTTGTTGTAAAAGGCCTTTATGTCCTCGGGCTTGCTGGTGGCGGTTGGAAACTTGGCAAGCTGGTCGGGCGGCACGCCAAAGTGGCGCTCTAGCTCGCGGTATTGCTTGGTTAACTCAGTCGCCAATTCTTTCGGGCTATCGAGCGTATAGCCCTTGTTCTGCCAAAAACCGATTGTGTCTGCTTCCACGCCTGCGTGCCAGGCTGGGGGAGCGGAGCCGGGTGCTGCGCCGGGCGGCGCGGCGCCTGGTGCTGCGCCAGGTGCGGGATCAGCCATATACGTCCTCCGTTGCTGCGGAAGGCTGCAAGCGTCGGCCAAACGTCGCGACTATTTCATCATCCGATAGGCTTGCCATTTGGATGATGCGACAAACGACCTGGCGGCGGCCTTCAAGTAGAGCCAGGGCCGCAAGATCAACCGGCCTTGTGGTGTCTGGCGGGATTAGATCGACCTTGAACCGCGAAAACTTCATCAGGTTATAGAGCACGTCGAGCCCAGCCGGGGATCGGAACGTCACCCGGTAGTTGCGGATTAGGTTCTCGTCCTCTGGCGTCATGGGCCGCCAACCATCGGGCCGGGCGCTGGCGCCGCCGGGGCTGGTGAGCCGCCGCCGCCACCAGGCGCGGGCTGCACTGACGCCATCTTCGCCTGCGCATTCATGATCGCGGCCTGGCCAGGCGCCGCTTGCATCTGCATCTTTTGCTGTTCCGCCTGCGCGCGCATCTGGCGCTTTTGCATGATCGACTTCGGATCGGCAACCCAAGTCGGGCGCACGCTATAAATGTCGGCCAGGTCAACCGCCGCCTGGTCGCCGTTGATCGGGTCCATCCATGACGGGTCTTGGGTTTCAACCGCCATCTTTTGCAGATTTTCGGCCCAGCGATTAAAGCCTGCGGCTTCGCTCATCTTGGCGGCGCGGGCCAGCGGGGTTTCGTTGGTGACCTCGTACTGGCCGCGCGCCATGCGCAGCGCGTTGGGCATTGGCGGCAATAGCCCCGCATGCACTGCCAAGTCCATTTCGCGTTCAACCATGCCGCCAACGTATTCGGCAAACTGGCGCGCGAGCGTCGGAGCCACCAGCATGCCTTTTTCATTCACCAACTCGACCACCTGGGTCGCTGTCATGTTGGGATTTTCGGATAGCACTTTGAACAATGAGACAAGAAAAACGTCGTCGATGATCGAGCGTTCTTCCTGCATCATTTCCATGTTTATTTTAATATCGCCCGTTGGCAGCGTGTGAACCAGCGGCTTGCCTTCCGCGTTGACGCCACCCTTGTTCTGCGCGCCAGGGCGAGTATTCAACTCGACCAGGCCATCGTCGGGCGTCAGCAAGACCGGATCGCTGGCGCGATGCCCTTGCTTGAGGAACGTCACTTTTTGCGCGTTCAAGGTTTTCAGTGAGGCCAGCACGATATGCGCCGGGCCGCGCCCGTAGCATTCATTCGGGGTCTGATCGTAGCGGCTGACCGCAAACGGGAACACCCGATAGCCGCCGGGCGGCTGCATCAGGCAGCGGCCTTCAAGCGAGACATAATAGGAAATCCAGGGGAAGCCGCGCACGTCCATGCGGCGCGGGTCGAAATTTTCGTTGGGCTTCACCACATGCAAGAAGTTATACGGCCATAAGCTATCTTGCTGCAATGGCGCCACCAAGTTGGCCGGTAGCATGTCCAGGCCCCATTGCTGCACCGCCTGATAAGCCGTGCGCCGGAACCAGCGATACATGCGGTCAACTTTGCCCTGGTGATTTTCCCCGTAATACGTCTCGCCAAATGGAATGGCCTTATAACGAAAACCTGGCATGCCGCCAAAGCCGCGAGCATCAAATAAGTCGATATACATCGTCGCATTGCCAAACGCTCCCAACGATTGCCAGTTGTTGTAGTTCTGCCCGCCGAAGTTGGCATGCGAGGCATAGCGCATCTGGAACAGCACCTTGCGCGCGTTCTCGAACCACAGCGTTGTCTCGCGATCACCCTTGACCGCATCGTTGGCCAGGCCGTGCCAATACATATCGCGCGGCGTGATCAAGCTGTCACAGATTGCGCAGAAGCGATGCAACGCCAGGCCGCCGGTTGCGTCGATTTGTTGTTGTTGTTTCTTCATGCCGGGCCAGTTGAAATTCCCGTAGAAGAAAGTGTTGCGACTTGTTGGTAGGATTATTTCGGCAATTTCCTCGCAATGCTGGGCGGTCGTGTTGCGCCAGACAATCATCTGAGAAAATTCGCGCATCAGATCGGCAATCAGCGCGCTTTCTTTCTGACCAATCGGACGCGAATTAGCATTGGCTTGCGGGGCGGCTTCTAGTGCTTGCGTCACCAATTCGGTTGCAGCGGCCATCAGTGAACCAGCCTTTTGGCATCGGGGTCATTGGGGTCCATGTTGGGGTCTATGCGTCGGTCAGAGACAATCCAGCGGCGCACCGCCGCGAACATTTCAATGCGTTCCAAGTCGGTCAGCTTGGCCTGGTCAGCCAGGCGCCGCATGTCGTCGCGTAGCTCCGTCTCGTTGAAATAGAGAATGCGGCGTTCCCGGTAGCCGCCTTCAAACAGGATGGTAGCGAAGATGGCGCCGGTCCAGCCAATGCGGCCCGCCGTGCAGAGACAGGGCAAGGCCGGTTCGATGAAGCCAGGGAACACCGCCTTGAGCAGCGGTATCGAGGCTTCCTCCAAGTCGTGGGTAATGACCGACAGCAACACCGCGCCGGTCTTGCCATCGGCCAGCTTGAGCAAGCGTCCGCGCCAGCTTGCGCGATATTCGTCAGCGACCGAGGGCACCTACGCCACCAAAGGCCAGCGTGGCGGGACCGCCGAGCACGTTCTGACCGTAGCCGAGCGCCCCGGAAACCGGGCGGCCTTGCATCATGGCCATCCGTTTCTTGCGCAATTCTTCGGTTTCATCCTTGGTCTGATCGACCAAGCCAGCGCCGCCCAAGCCGAAGTAGCTTGAGACTGGCGAGCCTGGCATTGGGCTGTAGTTGGTTTGAGCGGCCATCAAAGCCCCCTGGTGTGGGAGTAATGGCCCGGCACTATATCTTGTGTTCTTGACATAGAAAAGCGGCGGGGAGAGTATCCCCGCCGCGCATTACTCACAGCGATCAAGCGTTAGGACTTGCCAAGCCCGTCAGCCCCCTGCTGGCGGGCTTTCTTTTTGGCCATGTCGGCCCGGAAGTCATCGGGCGTTCGTCGGCCCTTGGGCAGCATCGGCACGCCAAGCGGCTTCTGTTCCGGCTTAAAGTCCGGCACTGGGTCATTGATTGGTATCGGCGGTTCCGGTCCAACCGTAGCCTTGGTCAAGTTGGCCTTGACCAGCCGCCTGCTGACGCTGGCAGTCGGCCCGGCGGTGTGGGTCTTGAGTGCCATCAGCTTGTCGATCCGTTTGCTTGATCGACTGACCGAGCTAATCAACTTTTTCTTTTTGCTGACCGCCCGCATCCGCTGTTCGTCCAACTTGTCGAGCCGCCGATTGAGCCTGGCCAACTCGTCAACAAGTCCATTGTGGCGCTTGCGCGCCCGTTCGATTTGTGCGCTTTCCATGGCGCACCTTCCTTTCGGTTTCAGTTTTCAAAAATCCCGGTCATTCGCGACCGTGCAACCATGATATGACAAGCGGTCATAGGTGTCAAATCGACTTGTTGTTGATGAAGATGAACGTCAATGACTTAGCGGAAAATCCGCACTGAAACTATTGAGGAAAAAATTATTTTTTCTTCCAATCCTTGTTGCGTTGTTGCTTGATCCTTTTTAGCGCGCGCTTCTCGCGCTTGCGCAGTTTCTTCATCTGCTTTTTCGGTTTCACATTCCCACCGCGAACACGTCGAAGTCAGTGCCTTCAGCAATCCGTCCCGTCGCGCTTGACCGCTCCCACTTGCCACCAAGCGGCACCGCGCGCGCGAACCGCTTCGCCATCAAACAAATCCGCGTTGCACTCATCAGGTCGTCTTTCAGCTTGACGATGGCGCCGTCCTTCATATGGTAAAAGCGTCTTTCCTCGATCCAGTCGGTTAGATGGGCGGCGACCTTGAGGCGTCCGGTCTTTTCTCTTTCGTCCCATTCCTTGATGCCCGCCCATGTCGAAACGCTCCCATCCTCCCAAGCCGCGTGCGAGGAAGCCATGCGCAATTCATGCTTCTTGTATTGGCTGGCCAGGGGTTCGCCTGTATTGCGATCCCGTTCGCTGCCATCCCGTGGCCAAGCGACCGGCACGGCGGCCCCGATCCGCTTCATCGCGGCCGCGTGCGAAATGATCAGCGCATCGGCCATGCGAACGGTTTCGAGCACGTGAATGCGGTCGTTGTCCTTGTCCCAAGCGACCAGCACCGCCGCGAACGGATGGCCAATGCCGAAGTCGATCCCCCATAACTTGTGCCAGTGCGCCGGTATGTATTCCAGCGGCGCCTCGACAATCATTTCCTCTGCCGTGGTGAAGATGCGGCCCGAGCCCAAGGCAGGCACGCCGCGCGCGCGTGCCTCGCGTTCATGCGGCAGATAGCCGTCCAGCATGCGCTGCTTGGCTTCGCTGGTCAGGTGCCCGACCGGCGGCAGCGGCACATCGTCAATCGTCATCGGCACATAAGCGCGGTCATGCGTCGGCTCGTCGGTGAACCGCAGCACCACCGCAGTCGGGCCATCAATCGGGGTGAAGGTGACAAAGATCAGGCCGTCCTTCTCGCCAATGCGCGCCAGCGCTTCCGCGTACACGTCCAATGGCGGTTCTTCATCGAGCCACACCCAATCGCAGCCCTCGCCCTGAAACTTGGCGCGGCCTTGCTCGAATGACTTGAAGCGAATGAGCGAGACGCCGCCGCTCGCGTGCTTGACCTGTATGGTGTCGTAGGCGTCGGTAACGCCGCGCGTCAGCGATGGCTTGTCCACGAACAACTCGCGCGGGATCATGCCGGAACCGAACATGCTGTCCACGCCCGCCGGGCCGCACAGCTTGACCTGGCACACGTCGCGGGTTTCCTGCGCGGTCTGCCCGGCGACCCAGCCGAGCGTCGGGGCGTCGAATGTCCTGCCCTTCCAGTCCTTGGGGTAAAGCCCGGTCGCATGCAAGGTTGCCTCATAGGCCCCGCATTCGGTCTTGCCGAGCCGGTTGCCCGCCATCAGCAAGCGCTCGCGCTTGACCCGGCCCATGGCCAGGAATTCGGCTTGCTTCAAGTAGGGATGAAAGAAGTCCAGGCGCCAAAAATGCTTGCGCTCGACCGCCGCTTCCAGCGTATCGAGGATCGCGCGTAGTTCCGCTGGCGACTTGTTGGGGTAGGCGTTCAATGCGCCAGCGTCGGTCATCTAACCTCGCGCAGCGGGTATTGCTCTCTGTGGTAATCCGCCAGGATTGACTTCATCACCGCTATCTCACGGTCAGCGGTCGCCCGCTTCATCTTGCCTTGCTCGACCCACTTCGCATAAAGCGTCTCGCGCATGATGACTTCGCGCGTCAGGCAAGCGATCTTGTCCTCGCGACTGATCACGCAATCTATCAACGTCAACTGATCGCCTGGGATCATAGGCTGACCCCGCCCGGCGTTTCCGGCCACGCCTTGGTCCAAGTGACCTTGACGGTGCCGTCGTCCGATACCCACCAGATCGTGCTGTCATCGCACAGCGCCACCAGCTTGTTGTTGTGGCTGATAATGCTGATGATCTTGTCGGCTGGCCCGGTCGCTGGCGGAATGCCCGGCCGCTGCTCCGGTTCGCTCATTGGTTAGTTCCCTTCGGGTCCGGTTGCTTCACGTCCACGGTCTGCGGGTTCGCTGGTGCCGCCGCTCCGGTCACCAGTTGTTGGTCCGGGGTCTGGTAGTCCCCGAACATGAACCGCATTTCCTCCGCCGTTTCCTTGGCCTTCGCCTTCAGCGCCAGGTCGCGGCGAATGTTCTCGTTCAACCTGTCCGCTATCGCCTGTTGCTCCGGGGTTAGCTCGTCCATCATCAGCCTCCACGACCTCTGCCTCTGCCTCGATGATTGCCCTTGCATGAAGAACCTCATCGCCCCTTCCCAATAGCTTCTGCGCATCAATGCCCAGCATCTTGGCGAGCGCCTTGATCCGCACGATCATCGCCTCGCCAGTCCTATCGGTCTTTTCCACGATCACCCGCTGTTCCGTCTGTTGCGGGAACCCGCCCCGGTCGGCCAGCGCCAGCGCCGCATTCAACTGCTTGGGATGCTTGTCGTTTAACGCGATCTTGAACAGCACCATCTGACTGATGGCGGCGCCCTTGCCCTTGAACCGCTTGGCCAATTCCTCGTTGATGGCGAGCAGCACCGAGGGCATCTGCAACAGCCGGTGTCCTCTGACCCGCAACCCCGCAATCGTGGAGTTGCCGTACCCCGCCATTTCCGCCAGCTTGGCCTGGCTGGCACACGGAAAGCTGCAATAAGCGTCCACAAACGCCCGCTGCTTCTCGTTCAAGGCCCGCATCGCTGGCCCTAAATCCTCGTCCTCAAATAGATCGTCAGCCATGGATAACGCTATAGCCCCACACAAGCTATGCGTCCATGCTGCATAGCTCGTTGGGCATTCCGGTGCGCAAACCGGCAGCGATCACAGCAAAACCGCCGCCCCCGCCCGGTCCTCACCTTGTCATCCGGCCAGGTCTTGAGACACGGCCCCCGACACCACGCACATGCCCTGGTCGCCCCAACCCAATCCCGCCATCTGTGCCCGCCCCGTTTCACGTGAAACATTAACTCCGTCCCCCCTCCGTTCTAACCGTCACGCCCAAGCCCAAATCAGGAACAAACACCCAAACTAAATCTGTCAACCCCCTGTGGATAACCTACACTGTAACTACCCCCATACTCCTGGGCCGGTACAGTGGTACAGACAATCACAGCAGCGCCGCGAGAGAGGAAGGGTAGGCGAAATTTTGGGATGCCGAGCCGATTTCTCCCACCCGCCGGGAGGTAGCCGGGTCTTTTCTTCAGCTTTCCCAAGGCGCTAGGGCTGTTTGTCGCCTATCGCCCTGGCCCTCCTGATCGCTGGGCGTTGCTTCCCTGATGCTTCCCCACACTGGGAGAGGCTGAAATACACCAGCGCCAACAACATCTTAGCCAAATTGCACTGCTATCAATGGGAAAGCGCAACAGCAACCAGGCAACCATCGTTTCGGGCTGGAAAGCTGAATTCCCTATAAAACCAAGGCTTTGTGCTGGGGCTTTGTGGGGCTGATCAGAGGGCTTTCTGTGCTGATCGCACAGCAAGCCTTGTGCCGCGCGCGCGTAGGATTGCACTGGCGAATAATCCTGTCAATTCCGCATGTTAGCGCATGCGGCGCGGAATACCGCTTTGGGCCTCTTGACCGATATGACCGCAAGTCATATATTCCGGGTTGGCCTGATGACCAGGCCTGTTGCAACCCGCGAGGTAATGTCATGACAAACGATGACGACAATGCCTTGAATGACCCGCTTTCTGAATTGTTTGGCGGCGCCAAGATCATTGGCCCAGCCAAGGCGCCGCCGCAATCCTACGTTCAAGCGAAAGAGACTTGGACTGATCAATGCGCCAAGTGCGGCGGTAGCGGTCAATTCCGTAGCTACACTGGCCGCCTGGTTGGCCAATGCTTTGCGTGCAAGGGCAAGGGCGGGAAGGAATTCAAGACCAGCCCGCAGACCAGGGCGGCCAATCGTGACCGCGCCGCCGTCAAGCGGGCCGACAAGGCCGCCGAGTTGGCCGAAACGCTGGCGGCCTGGATTGATGAACACAAGAGCGAATTCTTGTGGCTTCAGGATCAGGCGCGCTGGAATGCGACCAGGCCCGACGGTCAGCGTTTCGACTTGCCGCAATCATTCTTGGATGGCCTGGCCAGGTACGGAAGCCTTTCCGAAAAGCAACTTGCCACGGTCAGGAACCTGATGGCCCGCGATGCCATTCGCAAGGCCGAACGCACGGCCACGCGCGAGGCCAGCAAGGTTGACGTTGACG
>Ga0126383_10000244_pt1 | contig 28794 bp, 28 predicted proteins | sample PanSoiMetPlot_35_FD_96882 | JGI IMG/M metagenome (GOLD analysis project Ga0126383, IMG submission 96882) | Tropical forest soil microbial communities from Panama - MetaG Plot_35 | ecosystem: Environmental > Terrestrial > Soil > Tropical forest > Bulk soil | place: Panama | collected 2016-02-17 | reverse complement strand
TCACCCTTGGTGGTGAGCTTCATCTCCCGGTACATCTCCGGCCGCAACAACACCGAGTGCGGGTCCAGGGTCGACAGCATCCCGTTCACCGCCGCGTATTCGATGTCACGGGTGTCGTCCAAGGGCCGCATGTTTTTGCTGATGAAGTCGAAGACGTCCTTGATGGTGAAAGACATCTTCCACAGCGAATCCACATGGCTGATGTCGAAGTCTCGCGACTTGCCGTTCACCTGGACGTTCAGCTTCCCGCTGTCCGCGTTTCCGTCGACGATCACGTCCGGGACGCTCTTTTCGACGTACTCCAAAGCGGCGAGCATCATCTCCTTCGGCTTGACCCGCCGTGGATCGACGTAGTTGTCCTTCACGTAAAGAATTACCTTGGTGAAGATCCGAAGGCTGGTGAGATCATGCGAGGGACGGTCTCCACCGCGGGAATCGTCGGTGTAGTTCTCGGGCCGACCGGAGGACCGCGCAATGGCTTCGCTGGAAGTCAGTGGCAGGGGCGCGCGATCGCTCCCGGCGATCGCCCAAGCCCCGAGGAGCAACAGAAGCAGAGAGAAGCGGCGAAGAAATCGCGACATGAAATTTACCCGCAGGTCAACTTCGGGTGGCCCGCAACGAGGAGGAGTCTTGACGTGAATACCACTTTTTGAACGGAGCTTTTACTGAGCAGCGCGCCAACCTTAATCATGGCACACCTCGTGTTCAAGGTGATTGGGCACGGTAACCCCGCTTGAAACCAACGGATTTTCACAGACCGGGGGTGCGGGTACCGCCTCAAACCTCGCCGCCTACTCGCAGCCGCGGCGGTGCCGCGAGGTTTCCACTGGCGCGAAGGCCTCGGTAAAGCAAGGTGCCTCCGACGCTCGCCAGCGGAATCAGGAAAACGTTCACCACCGGAATCCACACGATAACAAAGACTGCTGCTCCAAATCCAAAACACAGCCGAAGGCGGTCTCCGATGACTCCCTGCACATCGCGGAAGGGGTAGAGGTGCCGGGCCATGGGAGCATCCAGGTACGCTCCGGCCAGCCAACCGGCGGTCCATGCATTCGCCACCACGCTCCAAAGCGCGCCGCCGATGACCGGTAGAAGGTGAAGGCTGAGCAGGACGAGGTGTCCAACCAGCAGAAAGGTGATTCGGGCGAGCGTATGGACGAAGGCCACCGCGGAGTTGCGGAGGAAGGCCGTTGTCGAAAACGCGGGCGGGCTGAAGTCGCCGCAAGCCTCCTCGGTTGCCTCGGAGATCGGGTCCTGTAGGGGGGTCGCCAAGAGCAAGGGGAGGGTGTTGGCTCCGATTGCCAGAAGAACGACGAAGGTCAGCCACGCCCCGAGGTAATAGCCGATGTTCCCCTGCCATCCTCGCGGTCTGCTGCCGAAGAGGCGCACGAAATCGGCGGTGTGCCGAAGCAGAAAGATCACCACCGCGGCGAACGCGATCAAAGAGAGCACGGAAGCGAAGATCGACAACCAGAGAAGCTTCTTGGAGCGAAAAATCACTCCGACGGACCAAAACGGCAGGGAAAAGCCGTGGAAGAAATCGGCCCAATTCGACTCCAGCAGGAACTGGGGAACCGGCTCTCGGTCAGCCATTGGCGGCGACGGTGGCAAATCCCGGCACCTCGGTCAACGCTCGTTATAGTAGGCGCGCATGTCCCTTGATCGCGCGCAGCCGGATGCGCAGCCCTTGACCTCGGTCGACGAGCTGGTCGCCTACTTCAAGGGGGCGGAGCGTGCCGGCGGACCCCGTTGCGTCGGACTGGAGCACGAAAAGCTCATCTATCCCATCGATTCTGACCAACCGGTGCCCTACCAGGGTGCGCGGAGCATCTCCGCGGTGCTCGGGGCCTTGCAGGCTTTTCAATACCAGCCATTCCGGGACTCGCCGGGAGGCCCGGTGATTGCGCTGACTCGCGGCAAGTCGACCATCTCGCTCGAGCCGGGTGGGCAGCTGGAGCTTTCCGGCGCTCCCGCATCCACGGCCCGCGCCGTGCACCGGGAAAACCTCGCTCACATTGCCGAGGTCAAGAAGGTTTGTGGGCCCTTGGGTCTTCGCGCTGTGGCGCTGGGCTACCGCCCGGTGGGGACGGTTGCACAGATGCCCTGGATGCCCAAGACCCGTTACCAGGCGATGCGGGAAACGCTTTCCAAACGAGGCAAGCTCGCCTTGGACATGATGCTGATGACCGCCACCGGCCAGGTCTCGTTCGATTGGTCCGACGAGGGCGACTGCGCGCGCCTGGTGACTGCGGCGGCGCGGCTTTCCCCATTGCTGGTCGCCCTCTACGCCAACAGCCCGATCGTCCGCGGCAAAGACTCCGGTCGGATGTCCTACCGGAGCTTCGTCTGGACCGACGTGGATCCTACCCGGTGCGGATACCTGCCTTCGATGCTCGATGGGTCCTTTTCCTACCGCGCCTACACCGAATGGGCGCTCGAGGCGCCAATGTTGTTCCTGCGCAGGCGCGGTCAGTACCTTCAGCCGAGCCTCACCTTCCGCCGCCTGTTGAAGGAGGGCTTTGAGGGAGAGCCGGCGATGTACTCGGATTGGGTGGACCACCTCTCGACGCTCTTTCCCGAGGTTCGCATCAAGAAGGTGATGGAGATTCGCGGTGCGGACTGTGTGTCCGCTGAACTGACCGGGGCGCTGGCGGCTCTTTTGCGCGGAATCTTCTACGACCGTCAGGCCCTGAGCGAGGTTGAGCAATTGCTTCCACCGATCTCCTACTCGGACCAGATGCAGTTTCACCTCGAGGCGGGGCTTCGCGGCCTTCGTGCGACATTCAGGAAGCGACCCTTGGCCCAGCTGTGCCAGGAGCTGATCGCGATTTCGGAACGCGGTTTGAGCAGGCTGGATCCGGCGGAGATTCCCCTGTTGCAGCCTTTGGCCGCGCTCGCTGCGACTGGTCGGTCTCCCGCGGAGAAGGTGTTGCAGGTGTGGAAGCGGGTCGGAGCGGGGCCGGAACTGCTCCGCCAGTTCGAGCTCTAACCAGACTAGAGCTTGACGAGCTCGTACAGCTTCTCGAGCGCGGTAGGAATGCGAGAGGGATCGCTGCCGCCAGCCTGAGCCATATCGGCACGTCCCCCTCCCGAACCGCCGATCTCCTTCGCCATCTCCCGGACCAACGCCGCGGCATTGACGCCCCGTGCTACCAGGTCCGGAGTGGCGGCGACCAAGAGCAGCGCCTTGCCGTCGCTGCCGCCGCCGATGGCCACGATCCCGGAACGAAGGCGATCCCGAATCTGGTCGGCCAATCCCCGGTATACCTTGGGATCGGCGGGATCCACGCGCTTGGTGACCACCCGGATGCCATTGATTTCCCTCGCCTGCTCAACCGGGTCCGTGGAGGACCACGAGTTGGCTCGGGCCGTTACCTGCTCCAGCTTGCGCTCCAGCTCTTTGGTGCGCTTTTGCATTGCCTCGACGCGTTTGGACACTTCCTTGGGAGAGCTCTTGAGGAGCTCGGCGGCGCTGTGGATCTCGTGCTCGAGGTCCCGCACGTAGGCCAGCGCGCCGGGACCGGTGAGAGCGACGATTCTGCGAACCCCCGAGGCAATCGACGAATCGGAAACCAGCTTGAACAAGCCAATGTCCCCGGTCCGGCGTACGTGGGTGCCTCCGCAAAGCTCCACCGAGTCCGGATGTACGCTTACCACCCGGACCCGCTCGCCGTACTTCTCGCCAAACAGAGCCACCGCGCCGGAGCGCTTTGCCTCCGATAGCTCCATGATTTCGGTCCTGGCTTCGGCGTTTTCGCGGATCCACTGGTTGACGATGTCCTCAACCCGCTCCAGCTCCTGCGCGCTGGGCGCGGCAAAGTGCGCGTAATCGAAGCGCAGGTAATCGGGGGCTACCACCGAACCCGCCTGCTTGACGTGGTCTCCGAGAACCAGCTTTAGCGCTTTGTGCAAAAGGTGAGTCGCCGAGTGGTTGGCCCGAATGGCTTCGCGGCGTTCGCCATTCACAGCGAGCTGAACCAGATCTCCAACCTTGAGAGTGCCCTGCCTGATCCGCGCCTTGTGGGTGATCAGGCTGGAAACGGGACGTTGGGTGTCCAGCACCTCGGCAACCACCTTTCCCCCGGAGCCGGTGACCTGGCCCGTGTCGCCGACCTGACCACCGGACTCTCCATAGAAAGGGGTGCGGTCGAAGAGCAATTCCACGGTTTGCCCGGAACGCGCCTCGGTGGCTTCGACCGCGCCATCCACGACGATGGCCTGCAAGGTTCCTTCTCCCTCGTGCCCGCGCCCTTGGTAGCCCAGGAATTCCGTTTCTCCCAACCGCTCCGCGAGCCGATGGTAGATGTCGCTGACGGCTCGCTCGCCCGAGCCGGCGAACTCGCTTCTGGCGCGCTGTTGCTTCATCCGCTCTTCGTAGCCGGCGAGGTCGATCTCGTAGCCGCGCTCCCTGGCGATCACTTGGGTGAGGTCCCAGGGAAATCCGTGGGTGTCGTGAAGGAAGAAAACCAGGTCCCCCCCGAGGACCCTTTCGCCAGACTGCCGAAGGCGGTCCATTTCCTCGTCGATCAACCGCAGCCCGCGATCCAGGGTGCGCCGGAAAGATTCCTCCTCGAATCGGGAGACCTCCAAAACGAAGGCTCGATTCTCGCGCAGCTCGGGGTACGCATCCCCCATCAGCTGGATGACCGTATCCACGGTCTTTGGCAGGAAGATCTCCTCCAGCTTCAACTTCGAGCCGTGGCGGATTGCCCTTCGCATGATCCGCCGAAGCACATAGCCGCGCCCCTCGTTCGAAGGCTGAACGCCGTCGGAGATCAGAAATGCCGCGGCCCGGGAATGGTCGGCGATCACCCGCATCGAGGCATCGTCGGAGGCGTTCTCCCCGTACGTCTTGCCGGTGAGCTGGCTCACCTGGTCGAGAATCGGCCGGAACAAATCGGTATCGTAGTTCGAGCGCTTACCCTGAGCCACGGCCGCCATCCTCTCCAGGCCAGCGCCGGTGTCGATCGAGGGTTTGGGAAGCGGAATCAGCAGCGCGTCGCGCTCTTTTCGCTCGAACTGCATGAAAACCAGGTTCCAGATCTCCAGCCAGCGGTCGCACTCGCAAGCCACGCCCTTGCACCGGCCGCCGGCCGCTTCCTCAACGCAGGGAAGATCGTCTCCGTGAAAGAAGTGGATCTCCGAGCACGGTCCGCAGGGCCCGGTGTCTCCCATCGCCCAGAAGTTGTCGCTGTAGCCGAGTTTGTGGATTCGAGATTCGGGGACGCCGTGCGAGCGCCACAGCTGATATGCCTCTTCGTCCCAGGGTATTCCGCCCTCTCCGTTGAAGACGGTGGTGGCCAAGCGGTCCGCCGCAAGCCCCAGGGTCTTGGTCACGAATTCCCAGGCGTAGGCGATCGCCTCGCGCTTGAAGTAGTCGCCGAACGAGAAGTTGCCCAGCATTTCAAAGAACGTGTGGTGCCGAGCGGTGAAGCCCACGTTGTCCAGGTCGTTGTGCTTTCCACCGGCCCGGACGCACTTCTGCGCGCTGGTGGCGCGACGGTAATCGCGCTTTTCCCGCCCGGTGAACACGTCTTTGAACTGAACCATGCCAGCGTTGGTGAAAAGCAAGCTGGGGTCGTTTTGGGGCACCAGCGGCGAGGAGGGCACGCGGCGATGGCCGCGCTTTTCGAAAAACGAGAGAAATGCCTCTCGGATTTGTGCCGATGACATCGCCATCACCAGGTCCTCTTATCGCATGGATCCAGCCATCGATAAGCCTAACTCTTCCGCGCACCTGGCGCAGGCCCGCGGCGATCGTTGCCCGCAGGAGCTTTGAGCGCCAAGCTTGGCCTTGGGCATCGGCCGTCGGCGCAAAGTGAGGTAGGGTCGTCAAATGGCGCTCCCCGGCAGAATCACCGAATACGACGATCGCTCCGCGATGCCGGAGCGGTTCCGCGACACCCTGGAACAGATGATGAAGAGCCAGGCCTACCGCGAGCTCGCGGCTGCCCGGATGTTTGGGCACGGCCTTCAATTCGTGGAAGAGGGCAAATGGCTCAAGTTCATGGTCTGGCACATCGGGGAGGAGACCGAGCACTTCTTGGCGGTGGCCCGGATGTACGAGAAATTCACCGGCCAGTCGGTGGAGCCCTGGGTGAATCAGCGCCTGCGCGACAAGCCGGTGCCGTTTGCCGGCTCGTGGTTTGAGCTGGCCATGGCGCAGTTTCTCTACGACCGGGGCGGTTTTTGGCAGTTGCAGGAGTACGAGCACTGCGCGTTTCCCCCGTACCGAGAGGTGATCGGCAAGATTATTTCGGAGGAACGTGGCCATCAGGGCCTGGGGGAGCGGATCGTCGTCGAGCTGTGCCAAAGCGGGCGCTACGACGAAGTCAAACAGCCTCTGTTCGACCGTTGGTTGCGGCTCGGGCTACTCTCGTTCGGACGGCCGCGAAACGAAGGCAACCGCTATGCGATTTCGGTGGGGCTAAAGAAGCGTGATTCGGGCGAGGTGATGCAGGACTTCATCACCGATATCAAGCCTGCGATGCGTTCCGGCGGGCTCCGATTTCCGCCTCCGCAGGCCCTGAACATGGACCTCCCGGAGGCGCTGGACTGGACCTTGACGTAGCAGGAAGTCACTGTGGCGGCGAGTCGAGCCAGGGCGTCAAATCGACCTTCCATCCGGAGCTCTCCCGTACCATCGGGATGTTTCGAGCGAAGCTTCCCGCGGAAGCGCGCACCGTGGCGCTACCTCCATTCTGGCTGATCAGGGTCAGCTCGGTGAGGGGCTGGGCGCGGCCGCCGCCGCCGAAAATCAGGTTCGCCGGCTCAGGCTTCAGCGCTCCGCCGGAGGCAGCGGCAACTTCCGCGGCGCGCTTTTCGACCGCTTCGCGAGTTGGCGTCGAAAGCTGGCGGTAGGCGCCATTCAGGTCTCCCTTCCTCAGCGCCTCCACAAAGGTGTTGTACGCGGCCACCGGATTGTGCTCTTGGGCCGGCCTGCACTCCACGGCCGAGATCCAGCAGGTCGCCAAAAGGAGCGCAACCCCGACCGCCGGCGCTGCTTCACCCATGGTGCTGGCGCACCGAATTCTTGCCCGCGGCTTTGGCCTGGTACAGACAGTCATCCGCGGCGCGAAGCAACGCCTCTGCCGAATCCAGCTTTGCGCCCGGGTAGGTGGCCACACCGACGGAGACGGTGCAGCCCACCACCGCCTTGGCACCGTTGGGCCGGGCATGCGCGAACCGAAGCGAGGCGATTCCGTCGCGCACGCGCTCGCTCACCAGCAACGCCTGTTGGGGGCCCGTCTCCGGGAGTAGAGCGATGAATTCCTCACCGCCATAACGGGCGATGAGGTCGACGTCTCGCAAGCTTTCCCTGGCGACCGCTGCCACCTCACGAAGCACGCGATCCCCGAAGGGATGGCCATACTCGTCGTTCAGGCGCTTGAAGTAGTCAATATCCGTCATCATGCAGGAGATCGGGGTCCGGTAGCGCGTGGAGCGGGCGAACTCGCTGCTCAAGCGTTCTTCGAAGTAGCGCCGGTTGAACAGTCCGGTGAGCGGGTCGGTGCGGGAAAGCGCCAGAAGCTCCTGCCGCTTTTTGTCCAACTCCTTGTTGGCTCGATCCAGCTGATGGTTTTTTTCGAGCAGAGCGTCCTGGAGCGCTTTGAGCCTCAGCATCGATTTCGCTCTCGCCGCCAGCTCCAACATGTCGAAGGGCTTAATCAGAAAATCGTCTGCCCCGAGCTCCAGCCCCTGGATTTTCGCGGTCCGCTGCCGCGCCGTCATCAGAATTACGGGAATGAAACCGAAGCCTGGCTGCCCCTGATTGGCCTTGATGATCCGACAGACCTCGACGCCGCTGAGCCCGGGCATTTCGACGTCCATCAGAATCAGATCCGGATGCTGCTCGCGGACCGCGGTAAGCGCCTGGTTGCCATCGCGGGCCTCGCTGAACTGGTAGCCGAGATGGGCCAGCCCGCGCTGAACGTTCAAAACCTGAGCGTGGTCGTCGTCGACGATCAGGATCCGTCGTCTCCACATCGGCCTGGACAGGACATCGCCGGCCGGGTGCTCACAAATGTCTTGCGCGATCGTTTCTGGCATCGAGCGACCTTTCCGCGTGCCCCCGGAAAAGCACCGGGCGGTCCGTGGCCATGCCCCCTACATATCGCGTTTGCGCGCCAACCTCAGCAAACTGGCCGCGGGTCTTAAAAAGCGGACACCGCCTATGAGTGGGCCAAATCTGCTACAAATGGGGGTGCGGATGATTCAGCTGTTCCACGTTTCCAGAGTGTTCCCTGGGGATTACGCCGCCCTTTCGGACGTCAGCTTCGCCGTTTCCCGGGGTGAATTCGTTTTCCTCACCGGGCCTTCGGGCGCAGGTAAGACGACGCTTTTGAGGCTGATGATTTGCGCCGACCGACCGACCCAGGGGCAAATTCTCGTCGACGGCTGCAATGTGTCCCACCTCACCCGCTCCTCGATTCCCGCTCTGCGCCGGAAAATTGGCGTCGTTTTCCAGGATTTCAAATTGCTACCGCGGGCGACGGTGTCGGAAAACGTCGCACTCGCACTTCAAGTCGCGGGAATCCACGGCTACGAACGCGAACGCCGCGTCCGCCGGGTGCTTGGGCAAGTTGGGTTGGAGCACCGTGCCGCCGCGCTCCCGCCGCAACTGTCCGGCGGCGAGCAGCAGAGGGCGGTGGTGGCTCGGGCGTTGGTGCCCGACCCGCTGGTGCTTCTTGCCGATGAGCCCACCGGCAACCTGGACCCGGCGATGACCATCCAGATCATGGATCTGTTGTGCGCAGCGAATGCGCGCGGCGTCACCGTGCTCGTCGCCACCCACGATCCACTCTTGCTTTCGCGCTACCGCAAACGAGTACTCCACTTGGACAGGGGTCATTTGGTGAAGGACACCGAGGCGGTTTCTGCGCCGCTGCGAGCGGCTCAAGCCTGACGATGGTTGCCAGCGGCGTTTACTTTTTCCGCTCCGCACTCGAGGGCCTTCGAAGAGCTCCGCTGCTGCATCTGGTGTCAATCACCGCAATCGCCTTTGCCCTACTCCTTGGGGGCATGGCTCGGCTCGCCAGCGGCGCCGTGGATTCCCTGTTGCTCGCGAGTCGCAGCCAGGTGGAGCTTACCTTGTACCTGGAGCCAAACGTCAGGGAGGACGAAGCGGCTCGCATCGCGCAGCAACTTGCCTCGCTCGGAACCCCCGCCCGGGTGGTTTCTCCGGAAGCGGCGCTTCGGCGGCTCCGGCTCGAGCTTGGGGATCTCGGCAAGCTCCTGGACGATCTGCCGCAAAATCCCCTTCCGCCGACGATCGAATTGGAGCTTCCCGGCTCAATGCGAGGCTCGGCTCAGCTCGGCGAGCTGTCGAAGCGTGCCAAAGCCTTGCCGGGTGTTGCCGAGGTCGATGACGGTGGCCAAGCTGTCGCACAGCTGGTTCGGATTGGGCGAGCCCTGCGCTTTGCCGCCGCGGCGGTGTTCACCGTTGCTTCGCTCGCCGCGATCCTCATCGTCGCGGCGACCTTGCAGCTCACGATTTACGCCCGGCGCCAAGAGATCGAAATTCAGAAGCTGGTGGGCGCCACCAACTACTTCGTCCGTGCCCCCTTCGTCATCGAAGGGCTGATTCATGGGGTCATCGGCGCCTCGGTCGCATCGCTGGGGTTGGCTTCGATCGCCCGCATCCTGGCGCCGAGGTTGGCTTCGTTGGCTTCGTTCGTGGCGGACCCAGCGGCAACGCAGGCGCTGCGCAGCGGTCGAGTCATCGCCGAGCTGGTAGCGGCCGGATGTCTCTTGGGCGTACTTGGCAGCCTCGCCGCAGTTCATCGGTTTTTGCGAACATGAATCCAGTTGGGCCGGCAACATGGCTTGGCGTCATCGCCATCGCGATCGGCGCCGGCCCTCGCGCGGGACAGTTGCGCGACTCAGCGCGGCAGCGATACGAAGAGCTGCAGCAGCGCCTGTCCGCAGAACGGATGTTGCTCGACGCGCTGAGAGAGCAGCGGCTCGGCGCGCTCGAAGCTCTTGACTTTTTGCAGCAGCGAGCTTCGTACTCGACGGCTCGGGCGGAGCGCTTGAACCAGGCGTTGCTGGCGCTGCAGAGCCGAATTCAGATCGCGCAAGCCGACGAGAAAAAGAGCCGCCTCGCGCTGGATGCTCAAGTGAGCCGGCTTGGGCCGCGGCTGCTTCTCCTCTATCGGCTGCTGCGCCATCGGCCAGTGGAGCTGATGGTTTCGACGCAGAGCTCGGACTCTGTCTTGTGGCGGTCGCGACACGTTGCCGCGGTCGTCCGCCAGGACTTGGCGCTGATGGCCGAGGTACACAGGGCCACTGAATTTCAGCGAGTCAAGACTTCGCAGCTACAGTCGCTAGGAGAGGTTTTGGAGTCGGCGCGAGAAACCACATCTCGCGAGGCCGAGGAGGCCGCCCTTCGGCGCCAGTCTTGGTCACAGTGGCTTGCCTCACTTCAGGGCGGCGAGCAAAAGTCAGCGCGGCTGATTGGCGAATTGCAAGAAGCAGAGAAAAAGCTCGCCAGATTGTTGGAACGGCTTTCGGGCCCGGGCGGACCGTCCGGATTCGAGGCGATGAAGGGCCGCCTGCCGTATCCGACCGACGGCATCATCGAGGTGCGCTTTGGGCGGGTGGTCAACCCGCGCTTCAATACCGTCACCGTTCAAAAGGGCGTCGACATCCGGGCTGCCAAGGGCGCTGCGGTCCGGGCGATTGCGGGGGGGAGGGTCGTTTATGCCTCATGGCTGCGCGGCTATGGAAATCTGGTGATTGTCGACCACGGCCATCGCTACCATAGCTTGATGGCGCATTTGGATTCTTTCACCAGGGCGGTCGGAGATGTCGTGCAAGTGGGCGAAGAGCTTGGGCGAGTTGGGGACACCGGGTCCGTGAAGGGTCCCTACCTGTACTTCGAGATTCGCAGGTCTGGCGAGGCGATGGATCCCGCTGCGTGGCTGCGCGAAGTGCAACCGTGAGCGTCCGCCGTCGCCGAGGTGGAACAGTCCTCAATCCCTCAAAGATAAGGATCGAGCGGCGGGGGTGGGCGAAAATCCTCCAGTCTCGTAGAATCGACTACAACTTGCCTGGGGTCTCTACTTTGGATTTTCGCCACCGCCTCCGTTCCGTCTGCCTTTTGGTTGTTTTACTCGTTTCCTCTCACGCTTGGTCGGGTCCCGCGATCCGCAGCGACGAGACTTACCGCCAGCTCGAGCTGTTCGCCCGCGTGCTTTCGTACGTTCAGAACAACTACGTTGAGCCGGTCGAGGATCGCCAGCTGATCTACGGCGCCATCAAGGGAATGTTGGACACCCTGGATCCCCACACCATCTTCATGCCACCGGAAGCGTTCCGCGAGATGAAGATCGACACTTCGGGGGAGTTTGGTGGAGTCGGAATCGAAATCGCGAAAAAGGAGCGCGTGATGACGGTGGTCGCTCCACTCGAGGACACGCCAGCCGCGCGCGCTGGTATCAAGACGGGAGATCAAATCCTCAAGATCGACGGTGAGAGTACAGCCGAGATGGACGTCACTTTGGCGATCCAAAGAATGCGCGGGCCGGCGGGGCGAAAAGTGGTGCTCACCATCATGCGCGATGGATTCAAACTGCCCAGAGAGCTCACCTTGATCCGAGATCGAATCCGGATCGTCGCGGTCGAAGCCAGCCTCTATGGCGGAATCGGTCACGTCAAAATCAAAAACTTCCAGGAGCGCACCGACGCCTCCTTGCGCAAGGAGTTGGAGAGGCTAAGAACGCTCAACGGCAGCAGGGAACTCAGGGGATTGGTGTTGGACTTGCGCAACAACCCGGGGGGCCTGTTGGATCAAGCCGTCGCGGTCAGCGATCGTTTCTTGCCAGGCAACCTGGTGATCGTCACCACCCGCGGTCGGGATGGCCACAACACCGCGGAGGAGAAGAGTCGAGACTGGGACACGGAGAGTCCCTACCCGATGGTGGTTCTGGTGAATTCGGGCAGTGCCTCGGCGGCGGAAATTGTTGCCGGAGCGCTTCAGGACCATGGGCGAGCCGTGATCATGGGGACCCCCACCTTCGGAAAAGGCTCAGTCCAGACCATCATCGAGCTCGAGGATGGCTCTGGGCTCAAACTCACCATTGCTCGCTACTACACCCCCAAAGGGCGCTCGATTCAGGAGAAGGGGATCATCCCCGACTTCGTCTTTGGAGATCAGCCAGGTCCGCTGGCAGCCTCTCGAGACCAGCCGCGCGAAAAGGACCTGCGCCAACATTTCAAAGGGGATGAGAGATCCGTCGACGGCGCCGATGGTCAACCCCTGGCCAGCAATCTCCCACCGCAGCTGCGAGATTGGGAGGTGACCGCGAGGCTCTCCGACTACCAGCTCAAGGTGGCGCTCAACTATCTCAATGCCGCGGCGCCTCCGGAGCTGAAAGCGGTTTCCCAGACGCGGGCGGCGGAAGCTCCGCACTGATCCAACAGCGCGTGCGATAAGCCGCAGCGTGGCAGCAAGCCCGCGCAATCGGCGGCCTGGCGGGCACTGAATGACCAGATTCCCGCCGCCGTTCGGCTCCTGGGGCGGTGGCATCGCATCTGCTTTGGCTCTGATGAAACTCGCTCGAGGTGATTTACATGCGTGAGCGCATCGGAGTCTTGGTGGGTGGATGGGGAGAGGAGTCCGACATCTCCGTGAAGACAGGGTCGGCGGTGATTTCAGCACTCGAGGAGCTGGGTCGCTCAGCCAGGCGCGTGATCGCGGGCCCTGGCCTGGCCGAAGAGCTCCGCTCATCGAGGGTGGACGTGGTGTTCAACGCCCTTCACGGCAGAATGGGCGAGGACGGAAGAGTTCAGGGGCTGCTTGAGGTCCGCGGCATGCCATACACCGGCTCCGGAGTGCTGGCGTCGGCTCTGGCGATGAACAAGCCCATCGCCAAGAAGCTCTTCCGGCTGCACAACCTGCAGACTCCTCCTGGCTATACCGCTCGGCCGAACGACGCTTCGAAAGCTCAGAAACTGCATGGAGACATGGGGTTTCCGTGCGTCGTGAAGCCCGCTTGTGGCGGTTCTTCGCTAGGCGTCAAGAAGGTCTGTGTGGCATCGCAGCTTGAGCCGGCAATTCGCTTGGCGTGTCGCTACGGCGGTGTGGCGATCGTGGAGCGGTACATCCGCGGCAAAGAGGTCACCGTCGGCTTATTGGACGGCGTGGTTCTCGGAAGTTGCGAGGTGGCCTACCGATCGGCTCTGTTCGACCATCGGCATAAGTACTCGGGTGGAACCCAGTACTTTCTGCCTCCGCGTCTTTCCGCCCAGCGACTGGGGAACATCGAGGCGATGGCGGCCATCGCATATCGAGCGATCGGCTGCCGGGGTTATGCGCGTATCGACTTCATCGCCGGCGAGCAGCAGAACGACCACATCCTGGAGGTCAACACGCTTCCAGGCCTCACCCACACCAGCCTCTTGCCCAAAATTGCGGCCAAGGCCGGCATCACCTTTCCCGAGCTGGTGAATCGGATCTTGGTGCTTGCTCGCCTCGACGGCGAGGTCGAGCCGGCCGATGTGCTCGCGCCGGGCCGTTCGTACGTGCTCGCCGCAAGTTGAGCCACCTCGCGGGTTGCTCTCTCGTCTACGGATCGTCGGTCCCATCGACCGATGACTGCCGACAGCCAGTACTTATTTTGCTTGCTAAGCCTCGGTAATCGTTTGACACATGGGAAAGGGGTACCTATTGTGCCGCGCGCCATAAGCCTGTGCTTGTCGAAAAGCCCTGCGATCCTAGGGGCCTAGGGACGATAGGTGAGGGGAGCGAACTAGAGCCGGTTCCTTGCACGCTCGCTTCGGAGGTGTAGGACTTTTGGATTCGTTAGAGAGAGTGGGCAAACCTGCCCGGCTAGGAGGGGCCAGTACTTCGAGATGACGACCGTCGAACTCGTTTTTCTAGTCATCTACTTCGCTGTTCTGTGCGTCCTAGCCGTCTATGGGTCGCACCGGTACCGGATGGCGTTTCTCTACTATCGCCACAAGTTCAAGCTGCCGACCCCTTCGGGCGTCCTCAAAACGCTGCCCAAGGTCACCATTCAGCTGCCCATCTACAATGAGCTGTACGTGGTGGAGCGGCTTATCGACTCCGTCTGCCACATCGATTATCCCCGGGAATTACTGCAAATTCAGGTCCTGGATGATTCGACCGATGAAACCAGCTCGATCGCGCGTGCCTGCGTGGAGCGCAACCGGCAGCAGGGGCACCGAGTTTCCTACCTTCACCGTCAAAGCCGCGAGGGCTTCAAGGCGGGGGCTTTGGCCTATGGGCTCCAATTTGCGGACGGCGAGCTGATAGCGGTTTTCGACGCCGACTTCGTGCCGAGCACGGACTTCCTTCGCCGCACGGTGCCCTTTTTCGCGGACGAGATGACTGGAATGGTGCAGGTGCGCTGGGGCCACCTTAACCGGGAATTCTCGATTCTTACCCAGGCCCAGTCGATTTTTCTCGATGGTCACTTCATCATCGAGCATACCGCTCGTAATCGGTCCGGTTGCTTCTTCAATTTCAACGGGACCGCGGGGATCTGGCGCCGCGCGACCATCGACGACGCGGGGGGCTGGCAGCACGACACCCTCACCGAGGATCTCGATCTCTCCTACCGCGCCCAGCTTCGCGGATGGCGTTTCGTTTTTCTCCCCGAGGTCATTTCCCCGGCGGAAGTGCCAGTGGACATGAATGCCTTCAAGAGCCAACAGCACCGATGGGCGAAGGGTTCTATTCAAACCGCCAAGAAGCTGCTGCCCATCATCCTTCGAAGCAACTTGCCCTTCGCGGTCAAGCGCGAGGCCTTCTTTCACCTCACCAACAACATGGCGTATTTGCTGATGGTGCTGCTCTCGATATTGATGCCGATCTCAATGGTGGTGCGCTTCCAGCACGGCCTGTACGAAACCCTCTTCCTCGACTTGCCGTTCTGCATCACCGCCACCGCATCGGTCTGTTTCTTCTACGTGGCCTGCCAACGCGAACAAGGCCTGACCTGGTGGGCACAGCTCAAGTATCTGCCGTTTCTGATGAGTATCGGGATTGGCCTAGCCATCAACAACGCCAAGGCGGTTGCCGAAGCACTCCTCAACCAGCAGTCCGGGTTCACCCGGACCCCCAAGACCGGCGTCGAGGGCAAGAAGGTAAGGGCGCGCATCCGCACCAGCTACAGAGGACGGAAAAACCTGCTTCCGGCGATCGAGCTACTCTTTGGCCTGTATTTCACTGGGGCGCTTTGGTTTGCGGTCGACGCTGGCATCTACACCTCGATTCCTTTCATCGTTCTCTTTCAGGTCGGCTTTCTCTACGTTGGGTTGATGAGCCTGGTGCACGGTCACCGGGGCACCGGAACCAAGCTGCCGATTCACTTCGGCGCGACCTCGGGGCACGCTCAACCGGCGGCGTAACCGCTACTGGCCCGCGTCGGGGGAGGTTTTGGTCTTCGCCTCCTCGACCCGCACCAGCCGATGCTCGCGCATCGCGCCTGGGTTCCCACCTTGGGGTGTGCGGCAGGCTTCGTCGAGAAAGATTTCTCCGACCGAACGCAACACGATTTCGCTTTTTCCGCAGCTCACCACTTCGGTGAGAAATTCGGCCGGGCAGGTTTGACCTGAAGCGAGCGTCCCCGTCGCCTGCGTATGGCCGAGAAATCCCTTCGCGGTGCGCGCCAGTTGGATCTTGATGGGCATGCCTCCATCCGAGCCACGAGGCGTTTCCGTCCCTGCTCTGACGACCGAGATGGTGAGCGCACCGTCGTCGACCGCGGAATAACGGTACTCTGCATTGGCCGCGTGCACGTATTCCCCCGAAAGATTGTTGAGGCAGCCTGGGGGAACGTGAACCTCCAGTGTGCTCGTCTGCGGCGCAGGACGGCCGTTCGAACGCGGGGCCCGGCAGGCGGCCGCCAGAGCGCAGCCCGCGAGTACTGCCGGAAGCACCTTCCAAGTCAGGCGCTTATTCGAAGAGCGCGGTGACAAATTCATGAGGGTGAAAAGGGCGAAGATCTGTGACTTTCTCGCCAATGCCAATCCAGCTGACCGGCAGCTTCAGCTCGTCGCAGATTCCAATAATCACGCCCCCTTTGGCAGTACCGTCCAGCTTGGTCAATGCGATATCGGTGACTCCAACCGACTCTTTGAACTGCCGCGCCTGGGCAATTGCGTTTTGGCCCGTGGTCGCGTCCAGGATCAGCAGCACTTCGTGGGGTGCCCCCGGCTGCGCTTTGTCCATCACCCGGCGAACTTTCTTGAGCTCCTCCATTAGGGGAGCTTTGGTGTGCAAGCGACCCGCGGTGTCGGCAATCACCACATCGGCGCCCTGCTCCCTGGCGACCTTGAGCGCCTCGAAGACGACCGCCGCGGGGTCTCCGTTTTCGGGCCCCACCACCAGCTGCGCGCCACCGCGCGAGGCCCAGACATCCAACTGCTCGGTCGCGGCGGCACGAAAGGTATCGCCCGCGGCCAAAATCACCTTTTTGCCGCGGCCAGTGAGCTGAGCGGCCAACTTGCCGATGGTGGTGGTTTTTCCGGAACCGTTGACTCCCACGACCATCACCACGTGTGGCGGGCCGCCACCCTCCAGGGACTGCATCGACGGCAGGCTCAAAATCCGCTCAATCTCGGTGCGAATCACCGCCTTGAGCGCGTCCACGTCGCCGGCGCCATTGCCTCGCATTTTTTCGCGAGCGAGCGCCACCAGATGAGACGCCGTGGGAACGCCGATGTCAGCGGTGAATAGGATCTCCTCGAGCTGCGCCAACACCGATTCGTCGAGCCTCTGGGGCTGTCCAAACAGGCCATTGAGCCGGGCGATGAATCCTTGGGTTCGAGTCTTCGAAAGCCCTTCGGCAAGGGTCTGTCCGGCCTCCGCCTCGACTCTTCGCCGCTGCTCTTCTTGCCGGGCCAATTCCTGCGCTTGAGCGGTGGCCCGCGCCGCCGACTCGGCCTCGGCTTTGGCCCGCGCCTCTTCTTCCTGTTCCCTGCGGCGGCGCTCCTTGGCCGCCTGCTCCGCGGCTTTCTGAGCGCGGTAGGCCTCTCGCTTGGCTTCTTCTTCTCTCGCCTTGAGGTCGCGCGCTTGTTGCTCGAGCCTCGCCTGTTCGGCCCTGCTGGCCGTTTCAACAGCTTCCGCTGCCGCCCGACGCTCTTCGGCCAGCTGCTCCGCGCGGGCGCGCGCCTGAGAAGCTTCTTCAAGGCGAGCCCGTTCGGCCTCTGACGGCGGAAGTTGAATCCTGATTTCCGGGGGTGGAAGGACCCGCTGCTCGGCTACCAACTGTCGCGCCCGCCTCTTCTTTTTTTGGCGCGAGGCGACCAGAACCGCGGTCAGGAGCAGGAGAATGACTCCAATCGCGATCAGAAGCCAGGGCGTCCAGTCCTGGAAGGCGGGCACGGCGACCCCCATACAACAAGATGCTGCCCGTTGCAGCGTTCCGTCCTAAAATTGCCAGGATGCGCAACACCTTAACGCTGGCGCTGGCTGCGCTGATTGGCACCGCTTCCTGCATCGTCGAGGCGCCTTCCAGCGAAAAGCATTCCGAGTCCCAGGCAGCGGTCGCCTCGAAGTCGCCGCCGCTGTCGATGGCGAACGGAGCGAACTTGGGCGGCAAAGTTGAAGTTGCACGCGCCTCGATTCAACCAGGGCAAATTCTTCCCGGTGACCAAGTCAAAGTGACCGTGTTCTTCAACGTTCTTGACCGCCTCGACAAGGACTACATGGTGTTCGTGCACGTGGAAGACGGAGATGGTCGGGCGGAGCGGATGAACCTGGATCACCGACCGCTCGGCGGAACGTATCCGACGACGCTCTGGAAAAAGGGCGAATCCCTCAAGGATGAGTTTCAAATCTATCTTCCCCCTGGCTCGCGCAGCCGCGCCCTGTTGGTGTGGATGGGCTTCTGGGATCCGGTCAGCGACACTCGGCTTCCGCTGAAGAATCCCGACGCCGTTCGCAACGACGGCAAGGACCGGATTCTTTTGGCGCGAATCCCGGTCGGCAGCTGAACCGGCGACTCAGGCTATCGGGGCGACTTCGCCGAGCAGCTCGAGGACGCGTTTCACACCTTCGCCCACGGAGATTTCGCTGGTGTCCAGGGTCAGCTCGGGAGCCTGCGGCGGTTCGTAGGGGTCGTCGATACCGGTGAAGTTTTTGATCTCCCCCCGCCGGGCCCGACGGTAGAGGCCCTTGGTGTCCCGGGCTTCGCACACCTCGATCGGGGTGGAGACGAAAACCTCAAGAAAACCAGTGCCACACGTCCGCCGCACGAATTGCCGCGAATCCTCGTAGGGCGATACCAGTGCGGCGACGACGGTTACCCCGTGGGCTTGAAGGCGACTGGCAAGAAATCCCACCCTGCCAATGTGCGCGTGTCGCTCTTCGCGGGTAAACCCGGAATTTGGAAACAGCGAGCGGATCTGGTCCCCGTCGAGAAGTTCGATTTCATGCCCCCGCTCTTCAAGGGCGGCGCAGAGCGCCCGGGCCAGTGTGGTCTTCCCCGAACCGGAGAGGCCGGTGAACCAGATGACCCTGGCGCGCCCCTTGTGTGGACGATCCAACTTCACGCCTCACCAGTTCGGTTTGAAAATGACTCCGGATTTGTGCAGAAAGGTTTTGAGCTCACCGATTCCGCTCTCCACGTCCAAATCGTCCGGCAGCTGCAGATCGCACTCCACATCGGTGGTGATCGAGTCCCCCGACCACACCACGTGCACGTCGTCGGAATACACCACGGTTTTGATCGTCTCGACATCCTCGCGGCGCAGCTCTCGCGCGGTGACGATCAACAGGATTCCGGCGTCCAGTAGGATGTTGGCCACCTCCGCGAGGCGGCGAATGTGGCCGACTCGCGCTTCGGGCCCGTGAGCCTTCTCGTCCGCATCTACGCCATATAGGAAGCTACCCATTCCCAGGTAGTAGACGGTCTTTCCTTCGGCGAAGAGCCGTTTCTCCAAGCCCTTTGCGAGAGCTTTCCGCTGCGACTGAGCGGTGCCGGTAATCAGCAACAGGGCGGGTTTCTGATTGTAGACCTCTGAGCGAAGCTCGGGTGTGATGTCGCTTCTTTCCCACTTGAAGTTGCGCAGAAAAACCTTCTCGCGAGTTTCCGACTGCCGGTCGTCGAGCCGCTCCTGAACGATTCCGCCGCCGCAGATCCGGTGATCGCCGACGATCACGAAACGCCCCGTTTCCGGGGTGACCGACAGCACGTCGAAGGCGATGCCCTTCTTCAGCTCCAGCACGCAATCGGCCACTTCGTGCCTGTCGACTTGCTGCTTGTCGCTGGCCGCCAATGTGACCGCATCGAGCACCCGCACCACATGCTCGAGCTGCATCCTGGTCTTCGCGCTGCCGATTCGGAGTAGGTATTCATGCTTCGGCTTCAAGGGAGCGGGCGCAAGCCAAAACAGCTTGGCGCGCAATCGCGTGCTGACCTCGGGGCGCGGTTGACCCAGCAGGCTGGCCACTTCTCCGCGGGTTATGTAGATTTGATCCTCCAGCGTAAAGCCGACCGCGCTGCTGGCCGCGCGGACCTCCATTCGGGAGGGCATGTTGAATCCTTCGATGGCCTTCACCCTGGCACTTTTCCCCGACGGATAGAACACCACCTGGTCGCCCACCTTGAGCCGACCCGAGACGATTTCGCCGGCAACGATCCGACGTTCGTCTCCGGAGCGAGTGAACTTGTACACGTCCTGAACCAGAAATCGCATCGGCTGATCGACATTTGCTTGGGAAACCCGCACGTCGTCGAGCATCTCCAGCACCGTCGGCCCGGGATACCAATCCATCTGAGCCGATCGCGAGGCCAGGTTGTCCCCGCGGGCGCCGCTCACCGGGATGAAGTGCAGGACGCGAACCCCGATCTGACCCAGGAAAGTTCGATACTCCCTGACGATCTGCTCAAACGCTTCTCTGGCGTAATCGACCAAATCCATCTTGCTGATCAACACCGCGATCTGCTGGACGCCCAGCATCGAGAGCAGGTACCCATGCCGCTTTGAGTTTTGTTGGACTCCCTCTCGGGCGTCGATCACCAGCAGGGCGGCGTCCGCCCGCGAGGCACCGGTCACCATGTTCTTGAGGAACTCGATGTGCCCGGGTGCATCGATTAGGACATAGTCCCGCTTGGCGCTGCTGAAGAAGGTGCGGGCGGCGTCGATGGTGATTCCCTGTGACCGCTCGTCTGTGAGCGCATCGACGATGAATGCGTACTCGAAAGGCTTGGAGGTTCGTTCGCAGAGCGCCTTCACCTGGGCGAGTTTGCCGTCGGGAAGCGAGTGGGTGTCAGCGAGCAGCCTGCCGACGACGGTGCTCTTGCCATGATCCACGTGGCCAACCACGGCGATGCTTACCCTCGGGCCCGCGGCAGCGGCCGGCGCGGGTTCCCAATTCGCCTTCGGGTCCCTCACATGTAGCCGTCCCTTCGCAACCTCTCGAGGCCTCCGCCGTCAGCTTCGTCCTGAGCGCGCCCAGAACGCTCCGGGACATTTTTCAGCCGCCCGCTTCGCAGCTCCTCGATAACCTCGTCCACGTTGCGGGCAGTGGACGCTATCGGCGCGGTGCAAGGAGCGCAGCCGAGCGAGCGATACCGTTTTCCGTCGCCCTGGTCGTAGTACAGCGAGACGGTGGGGATGCCTTCTCGCCGGATGTATTGCCAGACCTCGAGCTCGGTCCAATCGAGGAGCGGGTGGATGCGAACGTGGGTTCCCGGGGCAAAGTCGGTGTTGAACTGGTTCCAGAATTCCGGCGGTTGATCCTCGACCCGCCACGCGCTTTCGTAGTCGCGCGGTGAGAAGTAACGCTCTTTCGAACGGGAGCCCTCCTCGTCTGCTCGCGCGCCAACGATGACTCCAGTAAAGGGCTCGGGGTTACTCTCCACCTCGTAAGCTCGGGTGGCCTGGTTGAACCGGTACCGCTTCCCTTTTCCGCTGAGTGTTTGCCTCAAGGCCTCGGTTTTTAGGGCCGCGCAGCAGGCGATTCGGTCAATGGCACCGTCTGGAAAAGTTTGTCGACTGGCGATCGCGCCCTCATTCTGGCCGTAGATGATGCTCAAGCCCCACTCGGCCGCCAAGCGATCACGGTAGGCGATCATCTCCGGAATCTTGAAGCTGGTATCGATGTGCACCAGCGGAAACGGCACGTGCCCGAAAAACGCCTTGCGCGCAAGCCAAACCAGGACGGTGCTGTCTTTGCCGACCGACCACAACATGCACAGGCTCTTGAAGGCGCTGTACGCCTCGCGCAGGATGTACACGCTCTTGCGCTCGAGCTGCGTCAGCTGATCCATTTCTCCCACTGGGCTTCCGTTCGATCCGCTCACTTGATGTAAAGCCTCTCGATGTCGTGGAGGCGTAGTTGCACCCGCTCCCGCCATGGCTGGATGTTGATTCGCCGCGCCAAGAAATCCTGGAACACCAAATTCAGGCCGAAGCGGCCGATGCGAAACCACAGCCGCCGGTAGGTATCGCGCGCCTTGAGGTAGGCACGCAGCGGCGGCGTGACGGTCAGCTTGGGATAGCCGCTCAGGGCGTAACCGCGCTGAACCAACAACGGGCCAACGGCTCCTTCGACTTCCCGAACGCCGCGGATCGACATCCCTCGCTTCCAGGTCGAGACCATTTTCGGATCCGGCGGCCCATAGCTGCTGGAGCGGTGGTAGTCGAGCATCGCGGGATCGAACGAGACGCCGCAGAAGGCGCAGATTTCCTCGAGCGTGGAAGCGGGATGGGTCACCAATTCTTCGAAGCGGACCGTGATGCTGCGGCCCTTGGGGAGTTGCTGTGACAGCTTGTCCCAGTCGCGCTCGGCCTCCTCCCAGTACAGCGACGCTCTCCACGCATTTCCAGCCCATCCCATCTCCACGATGGACCGAGCCACATCCCGGCCGTCCCGAATCAGGTGGACAAATCGGGCGTCCGGCCATATTCGCAGCAGTCGCTCGAAGTGACGATGAACGGTCGCGCCGACCACGCGTTTGCGATCCCGAGCCAACTTTTGGGCGAGGAAGCTGTTCACCAGCTCCGGGTAGCTCAGCCTGCGGTCGATCGAGAATTTCGAGGCCGGGAAAATGAAGTCGTGAGAGAGGGCCCGGTGATAGACGTCGACGGGCGGAAATCCACCGTCGGGCGGCAAGTAGTCCACGGCGTACTCAAACTCCTCATTCCAGGCGAGCTGTGGATGGGAGTCGAGCATGAGGCGCAAAAGCGTCGTTCCCGACCGTTCGGAGGCAACCAAGAAAAGCGGCTGCTGGAGCATGCGAGGGGGCAGATCCTAGCACTCTTCAATCGGGCGCGAGACTGACGCGGTCAACCAAAACCCCCGTAAACTCGTCCGTTTCTAGGGAGGACTGCCTCTTTTGTCCTCGAGCGCGTTCGCCGCGAAGCTGCAGCGGAGCGCTGCGCGCTGTCAGATGAAGATGGTCACCGCGTTATCTGCCGCCCAACCGAGAAAAGAAGAGGCGCCCACGATATCGACGCCTTCGATCAGATCCTTTTCCGTTATGCCCATCAGTCCCATTGTCGGCGAACACGCGTGCAGGCGCACGCCCATTTCCCTTGCCTGCTGCATCATCTGGGGCAAGGTCGGCCAGTATTTCTTGATTTTTCGCTTCATCATCGCAGTGGCGAGCGCGGTGGCCCCTGGCAGCACGGCGAGGATGTTTGGCATTCCCATCCCGGGGTTGCCCACGGGCGAGAGCTTGGTTTTTTTTGCGGTGCGTTTGTCGATCAGCTTCATTCCCCAGAAGGTGAAGTAAATGTCGACTTCCATTCCGCTCGCCGCCCCGGCGCTTGCCAGAATGAAGACCGGATAGGCTTCGTCGAGCGTGGCCTTGGTGAGGACGATCACCAAGCGCTTGGCGGCAGGCGCGGGTAAAGGCGTTTCAGATAGGGCCGCGTTCTCGCGCGGCTCCGGAGCTGAGCGGAGTGCGGTTTTTCCCATGAGGCTTACCTCGATCGTTGGATCATGAAGCGATAGACCTTTGGCGGGCCGGGATCTTCGCTGCTGGAGAGCAGCGGGTGTCCAGTCATTTTCGACCAGGCCGCGAAATCCGGTTTGGAGGCGGGGTCCGTGGCCAGAACCTCGAGGATCTGACCGATCTCGACCTCCTTGATGGCCTTGCTGGTTTTGACCACCGGCAAAGGACAGAGATCGCCCTTGGTGTCGAGCGTCTTGGCCACAGCTTCGGGCACCCCAGGGCTTTGCAACATCGAATCCTCCAATGTCAAGGCGCAGACCGGACTAACCTCGGTCGGCAAATAACACGGCCGCGGAGGTGGCGCCGCCGGTTACCCGACCTCTCTTATCTCTTCAACTTCGCATAGATCTTCACGGCCGCCCAACAGAGAGTCCGCTCTCCGACGATTACGGCCGCAACAAAGCCCATGAAGGCCAAGACCAGCAGCCACCTGAGGTGAGCCACGACCTGCGCATAGCCTTGCAGTTCATTGAACGCCGACCACTCCTCACGGATCCTTCCGTCCACGATGCGCCAGATGGTAATTCCCCGCAGCTCGACTTTGGTGCCGGTTGGGGGCAGGCCGGCGTAGCCCCCACCCGTGTGCGTCCCTCGGAACGTCCAAAGGGCGGTGACCAGTTCTCTCTCGGCCACGAGCATGTCAACCTTCATCTTCAGGTCCGGGAAGGCCTGTTTCTCGGCGCGAACTGCGTCTTGGTCCACACTTAGGTCAACGTCGCGGTGCAGTCCGTGATTCTTGAAGTCCGGGGCATAGATCTCATCGGCGACCTGAAGCTTCCCCTGGTTGAAGATCTCCTCAAACACCCGCGTCGCAATGACTTTGTTGCGATCTTCCTGGGCCGGAGGCTCGGCCCCCCGAATGGGTGCGGGTAACGCGACACCGAACAGGATCAGAAGCTTCGGGGTCCATCCGCGACCTGTTTGTAGCGCGTATCGTCGCATTTCCTTGCCCTAAGTTTGGAGGAAAAAAATGTCACGGCTCCACTTGGCTGGACCGCAATTTCGCGCGTTGTGTTTCAGCGATGATCGCAAATAGGTCCGTAGGCACGATACGGATGGCATTGCTCACCCAAAAGAAAAATCCGGAGTGGCCCTGTAAGCCGAGTTCTGTTCTCGCTTTTCAGGCGAGTGGCGAACATTCGTCTAGGGCCCTGGTTGCCCAGAACCTCAGCAGCGAGCGTACCCGGGAGCGTCGGGCGGGCAGCCCTTTTCCCCGAAGGGAATGCTCCTCTATTGGCTCTTGCTCCAGGTGGGGTTTGCCCTGCCGGCCAAGTCGCCCTGGCCGCGGTGCGCTCTTACCGCACCGTTTCACCCTTGCCGTTTTTTTCAAAACGGCGGTCTATTTTCTGTGGCACTTTCCTGCGGATCGCTCCGACTGGCCGTTAGCCAGCACCTTGCCCTGTGGAGCTCGGACTTTCCTCCCGTCGGCCAGCCCAGCACCGACCGGCGTTCACCCGAGCCACTCCGGATCAACACATATAGCGCGCCGGGACAACTCCGTCACCGGACGAGGCAAAAGCAGGCTTTACAACCGCTCGTCGATTGCGCGGTTGCTCATCTCGTCGGCCGCCGCGTTCATCTTGCGTGGGACATAGACCAGCTTGACCCGTGAAAAGTCGTTGAGCACCCGCAGTGCCTCCTCGTAGAGGGGCCGCAGGCTCGGGCTGCGCACCTGGTACCGCCCACCAAGCTGTCGAATCATCAGCTCGCTGTCCGCGAAAACCTCCACTTCGCGGATGCCCAGCTCCCGAGCGCGTTTGAGACCCAGCAGCAACCCCATGTACTCGGCGTAGTTGTTGGTCTGGATACCCAAGTACTTGCCCAGTCTGTCGACCACCGTCCCCGAGGCGTCCACCAACACCGCGCCGGCGCCCGAGGGACCGGGATTACCGCGCGCCGCTCCGTCGGAGTAGACGCGCACCTTCGACGGGACGGTTCCGTCCGCGCCCGGCGAAGTGCGACTGTTGGCGCGTGCCATGGTCTCTGCGCTCCGCTCAATCAGGCGAGCGAGTCGCTCTCGGGTGAGCCCCGGGAACGCTTTCAAGGTGATCGAAAGGGGCTCCTCGCGTGCGACGTGCCGGAGGATGTCAGCATCCCTATAAGTGGGCATCGATCACCCAATTCTACGAGTTTTGTACCTCGAGCGCTTCGGCGGCGTAGATCAGGCGGTGACACGACGGACACATGTCAGTCCCCAACCTGGAACGGAGCGTATTGTACAGCTGCGGCGGCACGTTCATGTTGCAGCCCTGGCAAGTCCCCGGCGCCTGAACCGGAACCAAGGCCGGCATCCGTTTGCGCTTCACCAACTCGTACCGGTGAAGGAGTTGTTTATCCACCGTCGCAGCGACCTTGGCGCGTTTTTCCTCCAGCCGCTTGGCGCTCGCCTCGCTCTCGCGCATCCGGTCTCGAAGCTGCACCGCCTTGCCGCCCGTTGAGTCCAATTGCGCGGCGTACTCCTGCTCTTTGGCCTTGAGCGCATCTCGCGCCGCGATCAGGCTCTTTCCCAGCTCGAGTAATTCCTCGGCCATCGTCTGATTGGCCTTCTTGGCGATGTCGATCTCCCGAGCGAGCGCGGCGTACTCACGCGTCGACCGCTGCTCAGACAGCCGGGCTTCCCACTTCTTCACCTTCTCCTTTTCATCGGCGATGTTCTGCTCCAACGAGCGTTTATGCTGTTCGATCTCGAGGACTCTGCCACGCTCCGCTTCGAGAGCGGCTTTCGCCGCCGCTTGTTCCCTTTCGAGCTCAGCCAGTTGTTTGGGGTGAACCTCGGCAGCCTTTCGAAGCGACGCGATCTCCAGATCGACCTTCTGGAGCTCGGCCAAGGCCTTCAGTTTTTCCTGCAAGTCAGGAGCCTCCAACGATGATGCGCGGCATAAATCCTTCTACCAATAAGAACCCGATGAATCCAACGCCCAATTGGATGCTCGCGCCGCTGCTTCTTTCGTTGGTGGGATGCCAACGCCAGACGCAAGTTGCTGACGGGGGGGTTGAGCGCGCAGCGGCTGAGTCAGCCCGAATTCTTAGTTGGGGGGCAATCTCCGGTCGCGTAACACTCACCGGCACGCCGCGCGCCGCTCGGATGGTTCGGCCGCCACCCGATCTGAAGAAGACCTGCGGCGAGGCCCTGGTCGAGCGACCGCTGCGCTTGTTCCAAGCCGGAGCAATTGCGGATGTCGTGGTCTATCTGGAAGACGGTCGCGCGCTTTCGAACGAAGGAGGCACAAACAAACGAGTTTCGGTCGTCGTCGATCAGGTGAAGTGTATGTTCGCACCTCCGGTCGCGGCCAGCTTGGCTGGAGATGCGGTGGAGATACTCAACTCCGACCCGCTCCTACACAACGTCCGCGCCAACCGCGATGGCCAGGTGCTCTTTAATTTCGCCATGCCCGTACAAGGAATGCGCTCTCGTCGCCAACTTCCTTCACAGCCCGGGATCGTCCACCTCCACTGCGATGTCCACCCCTGGATGCATGCGGCGATTCGAACTTTCGACCATCCGTACTTCGCCATCAGCGACGAGAGCGGAGCGTTCGAGCTTCCGAAGGTTCCTTCTGGTCGGCACAAGCTCGTCTTCTGGCACCCCCACCTGCCGGAGCGGAAAGCGGACATCCAGCTCGGCGACCGTCCCTCAGTTCACGATCAGTCGTGGTCGGCGGATGAAGTGACCTCCCAGTAATTGTTAGCTCCCAAGGTAACGTGTAAGTTGTAAGGCAGAGACCAATTTTCGGAATTCAATGGCCTACTACATCATCGAAACCTGCATCGGTTGTACTGCCTGCATCAACCGATGTCCTACCGACGCGATCTCGGGTGAACGCAAGGCGCTTCACGTGATCGACCCGGACCTGTGCATTGACTGCGGCGCTTGCGGCGTCGTGTGTCCCGCAGAGGCGATCTACGACACTTTCGGCAACCTGACGGAGATGCTCAAGAAGAATCAGCGGCCGTACGCGTTCGTCGATGAGAAAGCCTGCACCGGCTGCGACAAGTGCGGCGAGCGCTGCCCGTTCGATTGCCTCCACCTCGAAGAGGTAAACGACCCCCAGTCGCCTTACTTCAGCATGATGACCGTGGACGAGGCCAAATGCACTGGCTGTCGCGAGTGCGAAAAAGCTTGCCCCTACGATGCAATCTTTGTGTATCGAAAGGACCAGATTCCCGATTGGCTGGCCGCCAACATTCGCAAGGAGCCAACCGAGAGCGCCAAGGACAAGGCTGCCTGACCGCGAAGTGGCCGCTTAGAGATCTTCCTCATCTGGGATCTCCGGCTCCTCCTCCTCGAAGTTCTCCAGCTCTTCCTCTTCGATATTTTCAATTTCGTCTGGCTCTACCGGCTCTACCACCTTCGGGACGGGTGCCGGACGACCCCGCTTACCCTCCGCGGGCGACTTGAGTGTGGGACTGTCACGCTGATCCGTTCCACACTTCGGACAGAGCGGATCTGGCTTCTTGAGATCGTAGAACTTCGTGCCACATTTGAAGCAGATATACTTGTTTCCGAGATCCTTCGCGGCCATGTGGGATCACCCTTTGTCAGCGCAAGTCGCGGGCGCGCCTGCATAGTTGTAGGCGGGGATCAAGTCAATGGATTGGTTGAAGGCCACCTTTGGTCGGTGGCCGTCCTTCAAGTAGCTGCTAACCAAATTTTGATTCTCACCTGTGAAAATTGCCACAAGCGCTACTCGATTGCGGACGATAGGATTTCCGGAGCGAAGGTCAAGATCCGCTGCCGTGGTTGCGGCCATGTGACCCGATGCCAGCCATTAGCGTCGGAACCGCGCCGCCGCTCCAGCGCGGCCGGCTGGTTTGTGGTGGTGGACGGGAAACAGGTAGGCCCCCTCAGCAAGGAGAAGCTGCGAGGGCACTTCGCAAACCAACCGGCGAACCAGGACGCCTTGGTGTGGCGCCGAGGAATGCCTAAATGGAAACGGGCCCGCGAGTTACCCGAGTTAGCTCGGCTCCTGCCAGTGCAGTCCGCGCGGCCCAAGCTGGACGCTGAGCTCAAGCGGGTGGAAACCGCTCAGGCCACTCGGGTCCGAACTGGCGAACCGGAGGAAGTCGAACCCGCAGATGTGAGCCACGACCCCTCTTGGTTCTCGATTCGCAATCTGACGTCGAGGGCGGTGGTTATCGCGGGATTGCTCGTCGGGCTGTCCGCAATCCTCTTTTGGGGAATGTTTGGCACCCGAAGCCCGGTTGTGCCCGAGCGAGCTCGGGGCGAGGTAGAGGCCAGCAAAAGAGCGACCAAGCCCTCGACGCAAAAGACATCGCCAATGGCGAACCTCTTGCTGGGGCAGAAAAGGGAACCTTTGCCCCGGCCTTTGAGCGTAGGGCATCGCACGCCAGCAGTAACCATCGCCAGGGCCGAGACGCCTGCCGAGACCAATCAGCCCCCCAGCGAGCTGGATCCGCAGAGCGGGGTCCATTCTGAAATTGGCTCACGCGTGCCGAAACGGCTCGCCGATTCAGCTCGTGACGTGGCAGAGGCAGGACTGGGCGAAAAAGAGGTGGCGCGGGTAGTCGCCCAATCGCAGCCGGCTTTTCAGTTTTGCATCGAACAGGAGCTGCGAAAAAACCCGACCTTTCGAGGCGGCAAGGTCTTTGTGACCGCCGCGGTTGGTTCTTCGGGTATCGTCAAGTCGGTGGAAATAAGCCGGCGCGACATCGAGCAGTCGCCGCTGGGCGATTGCCTGAAGTCAAAGGCCAAACGAATGGTGTTCCCGCCATTCCGCGGTGATGAGACCGAAGTGCAGGTTCCGCTGATCCTCACCACCAATCTGCCCTGATCCTCGAACCGAGCGGTTGGAAAGCTGGATCACTTAGGCTAGACGATCTGCGTGGCAGTGCCCGAGCG
>Ga0126383_10000241_pt1 | contig 28848 bp, 16 predicted proteins | sample PanSoiMetPlot_35_FD_96882 | JGI IMG/M metagenome (GOLD analysis project Ga0126383, IMG submission 96882) | Tropical forest soil microbial communities from Panama - MetaG Plot_35 | ecosystem: Environmental > Terrestrial > Soil > Tropical forest > Bulk soil | place: Panama | collected 2016-02-17 | reverse complement strand
TGGCAGAGTCCCGATTCATCGGGACGGCGACACCGCTTTGGATCGATCCTAGATTGTGACCTAGTGCGTATCCAAAGCGCCGTCGCCGCTGCGCTCTGCCGGCGCACTCCAAAGTTGGAAAACAATGCGAACAGATATCAGAATTAATTGCTGGCTCAACGCCATCATCATCGCCGTCGTTTGCTCAATCAATGTTGCGGCTAACCCGCGGCCGGACAAGACCGTCAACTTTGACCAGGACTGGCGCTTTCATCTTGGGGACGTCGCCGCTGCGAAAGACACAGACTTTGACGACTCACAATGGCGGCAACTGAATCTGCCGCATGACTGGAGCATCGAAGGCCAGTTCGACGAAAACAATCCGGCCGGAACCGGAGGCGGCGCGCTGCCGGGCGGCCTGGGCTGGTATCGCAAAACTTTCAGCGTGCCGGCCGGCGCGAAAGGGAAGCTCGTCTTCATCGAATTTGACGGCGTGTATCGCAATAGCGAGGTGTGGATCAACGGGCAATACCTGGGCAAGCGGCCTTACGGTTACAGCTCGTTTCAGTACGAACTGACGCCGTTTCTCAAATACGGATCACCGAACAATGTGATCGCAGTCAAGGTAGACAATGCTCAACAGCCCAACTCGCGTTGGTATTCGGGCTCGGGCATTTACCGCAATGTCTGGTTGACCACCATCGATAAACTTCACGTCGATCAATGGGGCACCTATGTCACCACTCCGGCGGTCAGCGAACAGTCGGCCAATGTCGCGATCGTAACCAGGGTGCGCAATGAATCGGCGAATCGCGCGCCGGTGAGCCTGGCAAACATCATCTATGACGCCAACGGCCGCGAAGTCGCGCGCGCGGTCGAGAAAAATATTTTTGCCGATGCGGGGCAAGTCGAAGTGCGGCAAACGATAGCCGTAGCCCATCCGGCTTTGTGGTCGGACGAGAGGCCCTACCTCTACAAAGTCGTTTCCGAACTGCAACAGAACGGCCGCACGGTGGATCGCTACGAGACCCCGCTCGGCATTCGCACGTTTGTTTTCGATATCGACAAAGGCTTCCTGCTCAATGGTAAGCCGGTAAAGATTCGCGGCACCTGTAATCATCATGATCTCGGGGCCTTGGGAGCGGCCATCAATACGCGCGCGCTCGAGCGCCAGTTGGAAATGCTGAAAGCGATGGGAGCTAACGGATTGCGTACTTCGCATAATCCGCCGGCCCCTGAACTACTTGACCTGGCCGACCGCATGGGTTTCATCGTCATGGATGAGGCCTTTGACGTCTGGAAGCAGGAGAAGACAAAGTTTGATTACCATCTCGATTGGGACCAGTGGCACCGGCGCGATCTGGAAGACATGGTGCTGCGCGATCGCAACCACCCGAGCATTTTTATCTGGAGCATCGGGAACGAGGTCGCCGAACAGTGGACCGAAAACCCGGCGGCCGGGCAAATTGGCAAAGAGCTTTCGGAGATCGTTCGCGGTCTCGACAAGACCCGGCCGGTTACCTCCGCTTGCAACAACGTGAGTGAACAGAACACCTTGATTGCGTCAGGCGGACTTGATCTGGTGGGCACGAATTATCAGCACAACAAGATTCCGGAATTCCAGAAGATGTTTCCCGGCCGGCCGATAATCGGGACCGAAACCACCTCGGCGCTGCAAACCCGCAATAGCTATGACATGCCGTCAGACAAAATTCGCCGCTGGCCCGAGCGTTGGGACCTGCCCCTCAAGGATGGCAACAAGGATTACTCCTGTTCGGCTTATGAAAATTGCAGCACCCCGTGGGGCTCGACGCATGAAGAGACCTGGAAGATTGTGAAGAAGTATCCGTTCTTTTCCGGTATGTACATCTGGACCGGCTGGGATTACCTGGGCGAGCCCACGCCCTATCCGTGGCCGGCGGTTAGTTCGTATTTCGGGATCATTGATCTCGCCGGGTTCCCTAAAGACAGCTACTACATGTACCAGAGCGAATGGACCAACAAACCGGTGTTGCATCTCTTTCCGCATTGGAACTGGAAGCCGGGCGATGAGGTTGATGTGTGGGCTTATTACAATGACGCGGATGACGTCGAATTGTTTCTCAATGGAAAATCGTTGAGCGTCAAACGCAAGCAGGGCGATGACCTGCATGTTCAGTGGCGCGTGCCGTTTGCGGCCGGGACCCTGCGAGCTGTCTCTCACAAGAATGGCCGGGTGATCCTGACGGACGAAGTGCGCACCGCCGGCGCGCCGGCAAAAATTATCCTGAGCGCCGATCGCAGTTCGATTAAAGCCGACGGCACGGATCTTTCGTTTGTCACAGTGAAGGTTGTCGATCGCGATGGCACTCTCGTCCCGCGCGCCGACAATCTCATTACCTTTGAGTTGAATGGTCCGGGCGCTATCGCCGGCGTCGATAATGGCAGCGAGATCAGCCACGAGTCATTCAAGGCGAATCACCGGCAGGCATTTCATGGCATGGCTCTGGCGATTGTGCAATCAAAAGGAAAAGGCGGGCGGATAAATCTCCAGGCCACCGCGGCCGGATTGGCGCCGGCGTCAATCGCAATTGAGGCACGATGATCCGGTCGCTGGCGCTCCCGGTACTGACCGCTTTTAGACAGAGCCAATATGATTCGCACTCTCCTAATCTTCATTAACTGTCTTGCGCTACTGACCAGCGCCTGGGCAGCGGTTCCGCCGCGGCTCGCAGCGCCCGCTTCAGTCACGACGCTGCGCGTTGAGTACCAGGAGAATCCAGTCGGCATCGACGTGCGCCAGCCGCGCTTGAGTTGGCAAATCCAATCGGACCGGCGCGGCGCCATGCAGTCGGCCTATCAAATCCAGGTTGCGAGCAGCCTGGCAGTGCAGCAGGGACAAGATCTGATTTGGGATTCGGGCAAGATCAAATCTGACCAATCGATCCAGCGCGTTTATGACGGGCCACCGTTGCGCTCGGGGCAGAGATACTTCTGGCGCGTGCGCGTCTGGGATGATGCGGACGAAGCCACGTCGTGGAGCACGCCGGCCCTTTGGGAGATGGGACTGCTGCAACCATCAGATTGGCAGGCCGCCTGGATCGAGCCCAATTTGACTGAGGACCCTTCGACCCCGCAGCCGTCCCCGCTGCTTCGCCACACCTTTGAGACGAAGCGTGCAATCAAGAATGCGGTCGTCTATGTCACCAGTCACGGCCTCTACGAAATGTATTTGAACGGGCAGCGGATCGGTGATCAATTGTTCACGCCGGGTTGGACCAGCTACCACAAGCGCCTCCAATATCAGACCTATAACGTGACCAGATTTCTGCGCCCGGGCGCCAATGCCGTGGGCGTGATCCTCGGCAATGGCTGGTATCGCGGCAATATCGGTTTCAGCGGACACCGCAACTTCTATGGAGATCGACTCGCGCTGCTGATGCAACTGCGCATCGACTATATAGATGGGCACAGCGAAATCGTGGGCACCGATCAGCATTGGAAATCCAGCACCGGTCCTATTCTCATGTCCGAGATCTATCAGGGCGAAACCTATGACGCGCGCCTCGAGAAAGCCGGCTGGACCCTGCCGTCTTATGATGACAAAGACTGGTCGGGGGTAAAGATCGGCGACTATCGCAAAGACAATCTGGTGGCTCCCGCCGGTCCGCCGGTGCGCAGAATCGAAGAACTGAAGCCGGTCCGGATCATCAAGACTCCGCGCGGCGAGACTGTCGCCGACCTGGGCCAGAACATGGTGGGCTGGGTGCGCCTGAAATGCCAGGGAGCGGCGGGGACCACCATCACGCTGCGACACGCCGAAGTGCTGGACAAGGACGGCAACTTCTATACGGCCAACTTGCGCGGCGCCAAACAGACGGTGAAATACACCTTGAAGGGCGACGGTGCGGAAACGTTCGAGCCGCATTTCACCTTTCAGGGATTTCGATATGTAAGCGTGGAAGGCTTCCCCGGAGAATTGACCACGGATAGTTTGACCGGGATCGTAATTCACTCGGACATGGAACGAACGAGTGAGTTCGAGACCTCAAACCCGCTCATCAATCAACTGCAACACAACATTGTCTGGGGGCAGAAGGGAAATTTCCTCGATGTGCCCACCGACTGCCCGCAACGCGATGAGCGATTAGGCTGGACCGGCGATGCGCAGGTGTTTGCCCGCACGGCGATCTTCAACATGAATACCGCCGGGTTCTATACCAAGTGGCTGAAAGATATGGCAGCGGATCAACTGGACAGCGGCAGCGTCCCTTATGTGATTCCCGATGTCTTGTCCGCCACCGGTCGCGGCGGGGGAGCGGCGGGCTGGGCTGATGCCGACGTGATTATTCCCTGGACCATGTATCTCACTTATGGTGATAAGCGGGTCCTGGCCGAACAATACGACAGCATGGCGAAATGGATCGAGTACATGCGCGGCCGGGCCGGAGACGATTACATCTGGGACGGCGATTATCATTTTGGTGACTGGCTGGCGTTTGCTACTACGCGTCCTGATTATCCCGGCGCCACCACCAGCACGGATTTCATCGCCACTGCCTTCTATGCGCACTCGACGGATTTGATGCGTCAGATTGCCCACGTTCTCGGAAAAGAAAATGATGCGGCCCGATATGGCGAGTTATTCGCAAAGATCCGAAGCGCTTTCCAAAAAGAATTTGTGACTGAGAATGGTCGGGTGGGTGAAGGCACGCAGACGGCTTACGTGCTCGCGTTGGAATTTGATCTGTTGCCCGAAACCTTACGCGCTACCGCGGCGGAACGGTTGGCGCACGAAGTGCGGACGCGCGGGCACCTGACGACCGGTTTTCTGGGCACGCCCTACCTTTGCCACGTGCTCAGCCGCTATGGCTATTTGCAGGAGGCGTATCTCTTGTTGAACCGGGACCAGTACCCGTCATGGCTCTATCCGGTGAAGCAGGGAGCTACGACCATCTGGGAACGTTGGGACGGCCGGAAGCCTGATGGCTCATTTCAAGATGCGGGTATGAATTCTTTTAATCACTACGCGTACGGCGCGATCGGTGACTGGATGTATCGCGTAGTGACGGGCATCGAAGTCGACAAAGAATCGCCGGGATACAAACACATTCTCATTCAACCGCAGCCGGGCGGCGGCCTAACGAGTGCCCGCAGCAGTCACCAGACTCAATATGGCAAGGTCGCTTCAGGTTGGCAGTTGAAGGATGGCCGGATCGAACTCGTCGTTGAGATTCCCCCCAACACCCGCGCGACCGTGCGTCTGCCAAACGCTGGCGCCGGCGCCCTGACCGAAGGTGGCAAAGCGCTCGCTGCCGGCAACGGTATTGTGAGCTTCAATCGCGACGGCAAGACGGTAGTTGTCGAGGTGGGTTCCGGCCATTACGCGTTCGCCTATTCGTGGAATCCGCAGTAGGCGATCGCAAATGCGGGAGCGCGCTCCCGGGATTTGGACACACTGACAAATCCAAAGATTAGTCCGGCTTCTGTTTGAATTGTTCCGCGTTACGCAGGTGCTTCGTCGTCCTTTCGGTTACGCTGAAGCCGGGCTCGATGAAGTCGGGAGCGCTACCAAGACGTGGCGCTGAAAAATCGTCGGCTTTCAAATCGCGAGGATCTGCTGCTGGCGGCCAGCTTTGAATTTCGGATCCCTTCTTGCTCACAAAAACGCCGTTGATAATCAAGGCGAGGCCGACCAGTATCGGAATTACGCCCGCAATCCACAAACGGCTGAGAATCGCCGCCGTTCCGGGATCTGAGTGTCCGCCAAGGATGATGCCTTGCATGAACACGTAAAGAAAGATGGCGATGCCGGCGCCGGCGCAACTGGTAATGACGCCGCCTTTGATCTCATTGCGCCGTTTTACTTCGGGTGTAATGCCGCGCTGCCGCTCGATCTCTTCATCTCGTCTTTTTCGCTCTGCATGCGAAAGAAACATCTCGGCAACCCAGGTTTTATTCCAATCGATTTTTCCCGCAGCTTCGCGGTTGTCAATCACCTGCCGGACGGCCTCTAAGTTCGCCCCGCATGATTTGCAAAACTTTAAGTCGTCGAGTTGCTCAGACGCGCATCGCGGACAAAACATGAACTCCTCCCCTCATCACCAATGCCCATAACGAAAAACTAGTGTTCCAGGTTTCTCGCACGGCGGATCATCCGCCGAAGAGATTAACCCGCAAAGACCGAAAGCCGCCAGCACCTAAGCCGCAAACCGAGTCGCGAGATCTTTCTATCGATCCTCCTTCGCGTCAGTTGTGAAGATTAGTTTACTTGCGCTAAAGCGCCAGCCAAGTGCGTTGATGAAAGCGATCGATCCTGAGGTTAATCACCACGGCCCGTGTTCAAAAACTATGCAAACAGCCAAATGTCCCCTTGACTCATGCCGAGGCGGAGTCATAATCTCGGCGCGGTTCCAGGTCTGCAAACCAACCGAATTTTTCGTGCTCTGCGCAGGGCTGGGGTTCTGCCTACCGGCTGGACGTCTGTCACGAGGGGACTTAAGCACGTGCGACTAATAAACTTAAAGAAGGCGAACGTTGCCCGCGCCGATACGATTCGTCACATCAATCGGCAGATTGTGCTGAACTATGTGCGAGAGAAAGAGCCAATTTCGCGCGCTGAGATCTCTCATGAGACCGCATTACAACGCTCGACGGTTTCTTTAATTGTTGAAGATTTGAAGGCCCGTGGACTGATTGATGAGATCGAAGGCGAGTCCACTGGTGGCCGCCCGCCTTTATTGCTGCGTCTGCGCGCCGGCGGGCCCATCGCTATCGGAGTGGATCTGGGCACTGCCGAAACCTCGGTCGCCACTGGCGATCTGGTCGGGCGAATCCTGAAACGTGAATCGTTTCCGACTAAACCCAACGCGAAGGCTGCGTTTAAGGACATCCAGGAATGTGTACAAGGATACTTGAGCAGTGAACCGGGCATTGAAGCGATCGGCATCAGTCTGCCAGGCCTTGTTGATCCCGAGACTGGCGAAGCGATATTTGTTCCGTCCTTCAAATGGCGTGATTGGCCGGTGGCTGCGCAATTACAGGAGGCGACCGGAAGGACTGTCCTGGTTGACAATGACGCTAACGCGGCCGCCCTGGCTGAATTGTGGCTGGTGCGCCCTGAGATTCTTGATGCGCGCAACTTTATCTTCGTCTTAGTTGAAGAAGGATTGGGAACCGGCATTGTTTTCGATGGGCAGATCTATCACGGCATCAGTGGGGCTGCGGGTGAGTTCGGACACATGACCATCGCGAAGGACGCTCCGGTGGCCTGCGCAGCCGGCAGCCATGAATGTTGGGAAGCATTTGCTTCCGAGCGCGCGGCGCTGGCGCGCTATGCCTCTATGTCGAATGGAGCAAAAGCTCCGGCGATTACCTTCGACGCGTTGATTGATCGCGCGTTGCAAAAAGAGCGCCTCGCCCAAGCGGCGCTGGTAGAGACTGCGCACTACCTCGGTTTGGGAATTTCAAATCTGATGAAGGGGTTGAGTCCTGAAGCGATAATTGTCGGAGGTAGGATTACGCGCGCATGGCCCGTCATTGCCGACGAACTGAATAATGCCGTGAACCAGGGCAGCATCTGTCGCGGGCTCCAATCTGCGCGGGTGATACCTTCCACGTTGGGCGCTAACACTCGATTGATCGGAGCGCTCAGTCTGGTGCTGGCCGGGAAGTTCACCTCTGTCCTAACCGGTTGAGAAATATCTCAAACTTTCGGTTGAGAAAAATTTACGACTTTGGATTGTTTTTCAAAATCTTGAACTCTGGCCTCGATCGTTCCCCCAGAGGAAATTTTCGCAAGTCGCAAAAATGTTAGGAGTTCGTGGAAACGGTTCTGTTTGCTCACCCCTCAGGTCTCGCGGCATTTACTTTGCGTACGCGAGTTTCGGTTCTGTAAGTCTAGCCGTGAACAATCAAAAACTTGAGTTACAAAACAAGCTAGGCTGAAAAAACTCTTGACAAAGAGTGCGTGTGGTAGTAGTAAGGCTTTTGTCAGGTACTGCAACAAAGCGTCGTTAGTAGGTTTCAAGTCCAAAAAGTCTTATTTCGCAACTCGGGTAATACCGTTGTTTGAGTTCAAGGCGGGGCGGTTGATTTAAAAGCGCTACGTGAAACTTGATCTCAATTTCTGTGCTGTCAAGGCCATTCGCTGATCGTTGATCAGCCACCGTCCTTGATCCACGCTCGTCACTTATCTCTGTCGGAGGTCTTCCTTTGGAGGCTAAAATGATGTTCGGCGCAAGTATTCCGGGAAAAAAGTTTGGTGTATTTCAGTTTGGGCCGCTTTTCGCGGCCTTCGTGTTTTGCGTGATGGCGCTCGCGGCGGTCACGACGTCTGCTCAGGTTACGGGCAGCGCCACGGTCCGCGGAACGTTGAAGGACCCGAAGGGTGCGGTCGTTCCGAATGCCAATGTCACGTTGGTTAACGAGGCGACTAAATCCGAACGTAAGACCACGAGCAACGACGAGGGAGGTTACGTCTTTACCTCGGTGGTTCCCGGAACGTACACAGTCAAAGTCGAAGCCGGCGGCTTTAAGACCGTAAACCAGTCTGCCGTTGCGGTAGAAACGTCGAGTATCCGAGTGGTTGATATCGGCTTGGATATTGGTCAACAGTCCGAGACGGTAACGGTGGTGAGCGGCTCAGCGGCAGACCAGCTCGAGACCGAGACAGGTTCAAGAGAGAAAACAATCACGGCAGAGCAGATCAAGAATCTTTCGATCGTGAGCCGCAGCTCGGTTGAGTTGTTGCGTATCCTGCCCGGCGTGGTGGCTCCCGACGAAACTCAGCTTGAGCAGGTTGGCTTTGTCAGTGGCGCTAACTCAACGAACCAGTACCACGTGAACGGCCTGCGCGGCGAAGAAAACAACGTGTCGATTGACGGCTCGCGCATGATGGACTTTGGCGCCAACAACGGCAGCGCGATCACTGCCAATCCGGACATGGTCCAGGAGGTGAGAGTCCAGACCAGTAACTATGCCGCCGAGCACGGCTCCAGTGCAGTACAGATCAGCGCCACCACCAAGAGTGGCAGCAAAGACTTTCACGGTTCGTTATACGACTACTTCCGCAATTACAGATTCCAGGCCAACGATCGCTCGAACAGCATCAACGGCGTGCAGCGGCCGCAGAGCAAGTATCAGTATCCGGGCGGCAACCTGGGCGGCCCTCTCTACTTGCCGCGTTTCGGCGAAGGTGGCAAGCCTTATTGGAGTGGTAAAGACCGGGCCTTCTTCTTCATCGGCTATGAACGCTATTACCAGCAGGTTGATGAAGGCTCTGGAAAGTTCCTGGTGCCTACGTTGAAAGAGAGACAGGGTGACTTCAGCGAACTGCTGGCCATCGGTCAGAAAGTAACGGTGCCGGCGGGCTGCTCAATCGGCGGCGTAGTCGGTGACCCGGGCAGCAACAATGACGTGGCGCCGAATAACAATCTGGCGCCCTGCGGCGACCCGTTCGGCAAGACCCTGTTGAATATGTTCCCGCTGCCGAACCTGAATGTTCCCATCGGGCAGAACAACTACGTCTACAGCGTGCTCAGGCCGAACAATAGAAACCAGTTTACGTCGCGCTTTGATTTCAATATCAGCGACAAGACCAAGCTCTATGTGCGGTTTGCCCGCGAATACGAGCAGCAGGGCTTCCCGCGCGGTCTTTGGTGGGATTCGTCGAACTACGAGCTTCCCGGCAAGTTGCAGAGCAAGAATACGGGCAAGTCGGTGGTGGTTAATTTGACCAACGTCATCAATCCGTCGATGACTAACGAGGTGCTGTTCAGCGCCAGCAAGTTGGATCTCCAATATGCCTACGCAGAGCCCGACAAAGTGTCTTACGCCGCGTTGGGTCTGCAGAAGGTTGGCTTTGGCGGCAACAAGGACATAAATTTTATCGGCAAGAACCCGTTTATTCCGCTCAGCGTGCTGACCTGGGGCAGCGGTGATTTTCACACCGCCTACGGTTTCCCGATCTCGTCGCCGTATTCCAGCTTCGCGGTTACCGATAACCTCTCGAAGGTGCACGACACGCATACCATGAAGTTCGGCGCCTTTATCGAGCAGGGCAACAAGAACCAGCAATCCAATCACGATACCAACATCGTCCTCGGACAATGGGGACAGACAACGGCGACGACTAACAACTACGGCGACCTCTTCGTCGGAAAACCGATTGAGTTTACCCAGAACTCAGACCGTCCGATGGATAATTTCCGCCTGTATAACTATGAGTTCTATGCTCAGGACAGTTGGAAAGTGAAGCGGAACTTCACGCTGGAGTATGGAATGCGCGCAGTTTATCTGCCGCAGAACTTTGAGCAGAAGGGTCTGGGTGTGTTGTTCGATCCGAGCACATACGTCAAGAGCCAGGGCGTCTTCATAAATGGAGACAAGACCAAGCCGAACGGCTTCAAATTAGCCGCCACCGGCGCCATCCCCAAGGGTGTACTGCCGAACGTGCCGGTGCAGTGGATGCCGCGTCTGAATTTTGCCTGGGACATCGGCGGCAAGGGTGACCTGGTCATTCGCGCCGGCGGCGGATTGTTCTATAACCGCGTTCAGGGTAACTATGACTATTACTCGAGCGGCCAGTTGCCGAATATGTATGGCGCAACGGTCGACACTCCCTGGGCGTCTTCGAATGGTCTGTCCTTCAGTGACCTGAAGAACTATGATCCGTTCTCGTCAATCTCAAACATCAACATCGCCTCGCGCGACGTAAACTCCAACGAGATACCCAGAATTGCAAACGAGAGCTTCACCATTGAGAAGAGGTTGCCATTACGCAACATTCTTACGGTGGCTTACGTCGGTACCGAAGCCAGGCACCTGCCGCAGCAGATGAACGTGAACTTCGTTCCGCTGGGCACATTCCTGAAAGGAACAATCGGCAACTCTGATCTGTCCATTCCGGTAAACCGTGCGGCGCTTGACGCCTCGGTGCTCAAGGCAGCCAGGCCATACGCGGCTTACAATTCGGTGGGGCTCTATCAATTCACCGGTACCTCGAGCTATCACTCGATGCAGGCGACGCTGAGCCATCAGGGGAAGAACTTCCAATACTTTGCCACCTATACTTTTGGCAAGGCCCTGGGAACGGTCGCGACCAACGAGACCGATGGATCCGCTTGGGCCGACCCGATTGATACGCGCCATAGAAGTTGGGGGGTCCTGCCCTTCGACCGTACGCACGTATTCAATATGTCGTACAACTACAGCTTGCCGAAGATAGCGCGCGGAAGTTTCGATAACACCGTTACCCGCGGGATATTCAACGGCTGGCAGATTTCCGGAATCACCACTTGGGCCAGTGGAATACCGATTCGTCTCAAATTTACCGGTGACATCGCCACCGGGAACCAGGCGCTGGCCTGGTATGGTTCCGACGCGTTCAATGGCACTAATGCCGGCGCCAGTCTCGGTGCGGTAACGCCTGTCTATTTAGGGAATCCTTCCGTGAGCAATAACAAGAATCTGGGGGACAAGATATTCGATATCAGCAAGCTGGGGATTCCGACGTTCCCGAATTCTGGTCCTGCGGTGCCGCCGTTTTATCTGCGGACCCCGAGCCGGAGCAACTTTGATATTTCGTTCTTCAAGAACTTCCCCATCGGGGAGTCCAAGAAGATTCAATTCCGGACGGGACTCTTCAACGCATTCAACCAGGCCTATCCCACACAGACCAACGTCACCGCGACGAACCTGGGTGGCAGTGACATCTTCCTGGCGCTCGACACCGTCTGCTTGAAGACAGTCGCCAATCCGCCAAACGGAATCGGCGGTACTGTTAATGGTAATATCTGCGATCCAACGGGAGGCTTCCGCTACACGGATGGCCGTCCGGGAGACCGCAGCGACACACTCCATAACTTTGGCAAGATCGTTAATCTGCACGGCCGCCGAATTGTGGAATTCGCTCTGAAGTTCGAGTTCTAAGTCTCGCTCGAACGGCAAGCCAACCTTCGGCGCGAGGGGCCCCCGACGGCCTCTCGCGCCGCTTAGTTTCACCGACTGTTATGCGTTACCATGGCGCAAAGTTTGGGCGAAACCCCATGAGAGTAATTCGCGCTTTTGTGACCGTCGTTTTTTTCTCAGCCATGGCCTCGGCGGCGTTTGCTCAGGACATCGAGGTTGACACCAAGTATAAGACCGCCGATACGAATAACGCCGTTATTGAGGGTCGCGTAATCCTGCCTTCCGGCTTCCAGCCCAGTCGCAACGTCAGGATTACTTTAAGAAACTCCGTCAGCCACCTCTCTACGCTCTATACCAATAAACAGGGAGAGTTCCATATCGACAATCTGAGTGAAGGAATCTATTACGTGCAGGCTGAGATTGATGATCACAGATTCCAGCCGGTTACGGAAAAGGTGGCGCTCGGCCGCGGGATTGTTAAGAAGCTCACTCTTGAATTGGGAGCAAATAATGTTACGGTTTTCATGAATCCCTCAAGAGTCGTGTCCGTGGCTGAGTTGCGTCAGGTGGTCCCGATTGCCGCGAGGAAGGAATACGAACTGGGATTGAAGTCAGTGGGTAAAGGCGACATCGCGCAGGCCGCTGAGCATTTCCAACAAGCCATCGCGCTTTATCCCGAATATCTCGCCGCCCGTAACGATCTCGGCGCGCAATATCTAAAGCTCAAGCGGGTGGATGAAGCCGAAAAGCTTTTTCAGGGCGTGCTCGAAGGAGACCCCAAGAACTTCAATGCGAAATTCAATCTTGGACTGGTGCGCATCGAACGGAAAAACTATGTGGAGGCGATCTCTGAATTAAGACAAGCGATCGTGATCGACAGCACGCGACCGGTAGCGAGTCTCTGGCTGGGTTTCGCACTGCTGGAGAGTGGCGATCTGATTACCGCCGAATCAGAGCTGACAAAGGCGCTGGTAATGGGTGGAGGCGAATGCGTGGCTGCGCACTATCATCTGGCCCGGATTTACCTGGCGCGCGGAGACACGACCGAGGCCTTGCGGGCCGTTCGCGCTTATCTCGAAGATGCGCCTAAAGGTGAATACGTGAAGGAAGCAAAGCAGCTCGAGAATCAAATTAAACCCCGGCCATAAAAGTTTGCAGTCGGACCCGTGCGCGGTACCGACGAGCACCCTCCACCCGCCTTCCAATGACAGGACCTGGTAACTAACGCTCTCGGCGCTGACCCTTATGGTTTCAGCGTGAAGTTGGTGGAGCGAGTGGCGCTATTCTTGCCGTCGCTGACGATCACCTGTAGCTGGTAGGCGCCAGGTTGAAAATCATTGAGTGAGAATGAGCTGGCGTATTTGATGCGCCCTTCGGCATCAGGCGCAGGTAATGGCGCGGTTGACTTGCCGATACTACGACCGTTTTGGAGGACCACAAACGTCAGGTTGGCGGTGGATCCTTTGGGAGGCCATACGGTGAGAAAGAATGCCAACTGCCCGGCTTTCTTCGAAATGGTCTCGCCGAGGTCGGGGTAGACGAGCAACTCGCCGAAATGAAATGGCTGGTCGCGCTTCTGTTCCTCGGGCGTCAGCCGCTCAGCGCGTTTAAGCACCGCAACACTGCTGAGGCGCGGCTTGGTCTCATCGAGGCCGGCAACATCGATCGAGCTTGTCTGCACGCTGGTCTTGTCCGCTAATTCGTCGTGAGCAATCAGTTCAACGGAATATTTGCCCGGCGGCAGTTGGGTTTCGCGGTAAAAGAGCAGAGGCTCTTTGCGCGCCGATTCCAGGCTCTCAATCGCCCCGGTGAGAGGATAATGCTTACTGACTTTTTGGACGATCTGTCCGGTCTGGTCCTTGACCAAAGCCACGATCGAAAAGTCGGTGCTGTAGGTTTCCTTATCGGCGGCAGTCGCAAAATTGAATGCGGACATGGGCGCCTCGGCAATTAGCAAGGTTAGGCCGGGCTGATTGGTCGCCGGGTAGCTGAGCGCGGCCGCTTGAAAAGGAAAGGGGTTCGCGGCCGGGCGGGCGTCGCGGGCAGCGGCGATGGCCGGAGCCTCGTAATCGAGGATCGGAAGTTGACCGGCCGACTCGACCGCGTAATAGCCCTTCCGCGTCTGCAATTCCAGATTCGACCGGCTAAGCTTCACGTTGATGCGACGAAAACGGCCATTGTAATCCTCGTTCTTTGGGACATACGTGAGCATGTAATATCCGTGCATGTCGTCGCTGATACGACGCAGTCCATTACCAAGGTCGTTGGTGTCGTGGATCAGAAAGCCGCCCGTCTGGTCCGCCAACTGACCGAGGCCGCTCCGCGGATCAAACCGCAACAAGTCCTCATTTCTTTCGAGAGACTTGGTATAAGGTCCATTGACGCCGCGATCAGTTCCGCGAGCCTGTTGGTTCATCCTTTGAGTGGCGATCGAGTTGAGCTCGCGGGCAGCTTCCTCCTGGCCGCCTTCGGTTCGCAAGCCTGCGGAATCAATCGTATATATGCTGACATTGGCGCGATTGGCCGCGCTAATCACCGATGGAAATTTCATGGCCACCGACGGCGGCAGTGCGAGTCCTTCCGAGAAAAAGATAATCGTCTTTCTTCCCGGCAAATTGCGCATCGGATTAATCACTGCCAGTAAGCCGTTGATCGTGGCAAACCCTTGCTGGTCCCGCTCGAGAGCTTCGAATTGCTCGAGCATGTTTGACTGCATCTGATTGAGTTGTTGCTCGGCGGCTGCCTGTCCCGATGCCTGTCCCGCAGCCGATGCGCCGGCGCTGTCACGGGCGGCTCCAGCGGTTTGTGCGGACGCCCCTAACGTGTCTATTTGTTGGTTCAGGACGCCGTTCCGGTCGGCGATGTCCCGAATCTTTTGGGCGCCGGACGCATAAGATGAAGGAGCGGCGCTGGTGGCGCGTTCAATTGCGCTCTTCACCAGTTCTGAATGATCAGTGAATGATTGAACCGTCGTCAGGGACTGATCAATTCTGAAGACGCCGGTAAAGTCGCCCGCGGCCATGCCTTCCTGTGCGTATGCGGTGCCAGCCCTCCGGGCCAGTGAACGGGCTTCCTGAGAAAGACGATCGAAGACCAACGCGGTGACTCCCGGCGTGGTCCGGCGGGGCGGAATCAGCGGTGGCGCGGCGCCGGATTCGCTCGTTTTCTGGTCCGCGGCCGGACTGGGACTTGAGTTGGCCGTCACTTCACGGTTGACGAAGCTAAAGGATTTGATGGGCTGATTGACGCCATCTTCCAGCACTTCAAAATCGGCTGCAGTAAGATCCTTGACCGTGTGTCCCTTTTTGTCCTTAACCACGACGTCGAGCCTTACTTCATTGGTGCGAACGCGCAGCACTTCGTCCTGTTGGGGCGGCGACGGTTCCTGTCCATGTACCAGGCGGAAAGGGAAAGAGGTGGTGGCGACGGCGAGCAGGATGGCAACGAATACTCTCATAATAGATCGTGGAAGAGTATAGGTCGGTTCAATACCAAAGACCAGTCGCGTTTTGGATTTGTTTAGTAATCGAAAAGCCGTGTATTGTATACTTTTCCGCCTGCGGATTTCGTCTCGCTTGGAAGTTTCCATGGCAAAGCAAAGTAGTTGGCGATTCCTCGTCAGCGTCGTAATTCTCGCTGGCGCCTATCTCGCGTTGTCAGGCCAGGGAATGGCTCAGGATGATGTGGACCGCGCCTTCGCGTCCGCCACGCACCTGCACGAGTCGGGCGATATCGAAGGCGCCATTCGCGGCTATCAAGCGATTCTCGCGGCTCATCCTCAAAGGGTCGATGTGCGCTCGAACCTGGGCGCGGCTTATTCGCGACTGGGCCGCTATGAAGAGGCTTTCGCGCAATACAAACAGGCGCTGGCGCTGGACAGTCACAATGAAGCCATACGCTTCAATCTGGCCGTGGCCTATTACAAGGCGGCCTGGTTTAGCGAAGCAGAGAGCGAGCTGACTAAGTTTCTCGCGGCTGCGCCAAAAAACGTGCCGCAACAATCCAACGCCGTCCGTCTGCTGGCGGACTGCGAGGTTCGCCTAGGCGAATACAAGAAGGTGATCGCTTTGCTATCGCCGATTGCTGATAGCGATCCTTCAGACCGCACCGTCGCGTATCTACTGGGCAGCGCCCTGATTGGCGATGGCCAGCCGGATAAGGGGCAGGTGATCATTGATCGAGTGTTTCGCGACGAAAACTCGGCCGAGGCCCGGCTGCTGATGGGCTCAATTCTTTTGCTGGCTGATGATGGTCTGGGAGCGATTAAGGAGTTCGAACGCGCGCTCGAATTGAATCCCAAATTGCCCACCCTGCGGGCCTGGTATGGCCGGGCATTGATGCGAATGGGCGACGGCGAAAAGGCGAAAACCGTTTTCCGGAGCGAGCTCGCTGACAATCCGAATGATTTCGAGGCCAATCTTTACCTGGGCATCTTACTGCGCCAGGACAAGCTCTTTGACGACGCGTTCACAACCCTGGCCCGGGCCGTGCAACTTCGTCCGCGCGACCAGCAGGCGCACTATCATCTGGCCGCCGTCTTAGTTGCTCGCGGTTTGCCAAATGAAGCGCGGCCGCTGCTCGAAAGCGTGATCCAGGAACATCCTGATTTCATTGAAGCGCATGTGCTGCTGGCGTCTGTTTACTATCGGCTGAACCGCAATGCCGACGGCAAACGCGAGCAGGAGATCATTCAAAAGCTGAACGCCGAGCAACAGTCCAAGCAACCCGGCTCCCAGGACGCCGACAAGAGCGATCCCGCAAAACCGCCTGCGAATCCGCCGCTCGAGCAAATCCAGAACAAGGGTATTAAGTTGTAATGAAAGCCTCAAGACTCGGTATCGCGATTTGCTCCGTTATCGCTCTGGCTATGCTGCTGGTGTCGGGTGTGCGCGCGCCGGCCCAGCCACAGGCCAGGGGCAAGCAGGCGCCCCGCGATCAGTCAAACGCGGCGTTCGATCAGGCAGTTAAACTCGGCGATGAAGCTCGCCAGGCTGATCAGTTAGGCCAGGCGCTTGAGCATTACGCCACGGCTTTGAAGATCCGGCCCAGCTGGAAAGAAGGCTGGTGGAATACCGGCGCGATCCTTTACGAGGAAGATCATTATCCCGAAGCCCGGGACGCTTTTCGGAATCTGGTCTCTCTTGACGCTAACAATGGAACGGCCTGGGGCATGCTGGGGCTGTGCGAGTTTCAGACGCGTGAATATGATCGAGCGATCGTCTCGCTGTTGCGCGGCCGCTCCCTGGGACTGGCCGGCAATCCCGAGTTGGAGTCCGTCGTTCGCTATCACGCCGCGCTCCTCTATATCCATTTCGAGCAGTTTGAAATAGCCTTTGACGTTTTGACTGAGTTCTTGCGCGCCGGCAATGACAGTCCCAAAGTGGTGCAGGCATTTGGGCTGGCGATCCTGCGGATGCCCTATTTTGACAGCGAAATTCCTGCTGATCAGCGCGAAATGGTGGCAATGGCCGGCCGCGCCGGAGTGGGAATGGCCTCGCGACGGCCTGAGGCAGCGCAGGCCGCCTTCGATCAATTGATGGCGCGCTATGCCAACGCGCCGAACGTTCACTATGCCTATGGCGTCTTTCTGCTGAACCAGGATTCTGACGCCGCGCTCAAGCAGTTCCAACGCGAATTGGAAATCTCTCCGCAGCATCAGCCTTCAATGGTGCAAATGGCTTTCGAGTATCTTAAACGCGACGACTACAACACGGCCCTGCCCCTGGCTGAGAAAGCCGTGCAGCTGAACCCGAAGATGTTTCCCGCGCGCAACGTGCTGGGCCGGGTGCTGCTCCAGTTGGGCCAGGTCGATCGGGCCATCAAAGAACTTGAAGAGGGCGCGCGACTGGCGCCGACGTCTCCGGAGATGCATTACGCACTCGGCCGCGCTTATCGCCGGGCGGGACGAGAGGAAGACGCCAAGCGTGAAACGGCGCTGTTCCAAAAGCTGCAGGATGAATTCAACACGCGCCGTAACGCCGAGCTGACCGGAGGCGGGAATGACAGCAACCAGGCTAAGCCAAAACCCTGAGCGCCGGCAGCGCGGCAATTCAACGAGCCTTTTCGCCTCAGCAGAATCTCCAATCAGGAATCATGAACAGTCATATTATTAAGAAGCACGCGCTGAGTTCGATAGTCGTGATTCTTTGCCTGCTGATCTTTGGCTTGGGCTTCAGCGTATTTAACCAGACCAATTCCAGTCAGAGCTGGCATCCCCGCAGAGTTCCCGTAGATGCTGATTTCATCGGCGACAAAGCCTGCGCCGAGTGTCATAAGAAAATGGTCTCGACCCAGGCCCTGACTTCGATGGGCATGGCGATGGAGCCGGTGAGTGATTCTAAGGTGCTCAATGACAATCCCCGGATGACTTTTCGCAGCGGTCCTTACAATTACGAGATCAAACGGCAGGGCAAACAGAGCATTTATACGGTGACGGACGGAAAGGACGCCATCAGCTTGCCGATTCTGTATGCCTTTGGACAGGGTAAAGCCGGGCAAACCTACCTGCTGCAATATGGCGGCGCCTATTATGAAAGTTTAGTGAGTTATTACCGCGAGATTGGTGGGCTCGACTTCACCATCGGCGCGCCGCGCGGGGTGCCTGAATCGCTGGTTAAGGCTGTGGGACGGCGGCTGGGTGAGACAGAGACCGGGAACTGCTTTGCGTGTCATTCCACCGGCGGTATCAGAAGTGGAAAAATCTACCCTGACAAGATGGTTCCCGGAATTCGTTGTGAGGGTTGTCACGGTCCGGCAGGGGCGCATGTCGACGCCGCCCGGCAAGGTGAGTCGGGCCGGAAACTGGTCTTTAACCCGGCCACTATGGGTGGCGATGAATTGAGTCAGGAATTTTGCGCCGCTTGTCATCGCGGCAGCGACGAGTTCGGTTTGCTGAGCAGCATGGAGATTAACAATGTGCGCTTTCAGCCTTACCGCATCTTCCACAGCAAATGTTATTCGGATGATCGTCGCATCGGCTGTACGGCCTGCCATAATCCGCATGAACCCCTGACCCAGGACATGGCTGCTTACGACAAGAAGTGTCTCGCCTGCCATGCGACTAAAGACAAGCCGGCCGCGGTAAAATCGGAAGCGGGTTCACAGAGTCTGGCGGTGGCCTGCAAAGTCGCGACCAAGGATTGCGTTTCCTGCCACATGCCAAAGATCGGGCCGCCGGCGGCGCACTTCAAGTTTACTGATCACTACATTCGCATCGTTAAGCCAAAGGAGACTTATCCCAGCTAGACTTGCGCTATCAGCTGTTCTGATTCCCCTGTATGCCGGCGAAAACCTGCGACACTTGTGGCAGTGAGATGATCCAGAAGAGCCGCTGGCGTCTGTTGCTGGTTGGCCTCTTGTTTGTGGCGGCGATAGCTGGTGTCAGGCTCACGCCTTTACTTTGGGGTCCGGCTATTATTTCGATGTTGACCGGCGCTTACCTGATCATTTGGGCCACCCTGGGCAGAGGTTGCTGGTGTCGCACCTGCAAGAAATTCTCGCTGGGTGCCTGGTGAAATCGAAGTGTCTTTTGTTTGGAGTGCGGTGACTTGTCACCGCGTTGGTCCATAAAAAGCGCCGACAAGTCGGCGCACTCCAAATCAGAACACCCCAATGAAATCGAACTGATTAACTGAGCATGAAATACATTCTCTTAACCTTCGTTCTCTTGATGGTGCTCGCGGCGGCAATCAAACCTGCTCCAACGCACGCCAACGTGGTCGCTGATGCGCCGGTGGTTTTCAAAGAAGTCCCGCCCAGCGAAAGCAAGATCACCTGGGTGCACGACAACGGAAAATCAGACGCTCATCACCTGCCGGAGACCTGTGGCGGCGGCGGGGTCTTTTTTGATTACGACAACGACGGGTGGATGGACATCTACCTGGTGAACAGCGGGCCGTCGGATTTTTTTACTCCCAGCAAGCCGCTGAAGAGCGCGCTTTATCACAACAATCACGACGGCACTTTTACCGATGTCACCGACAAGGCCGGCGTGGCCGCGAACATCTTCGGCCAGGGCGCCGCGGCCGCGGACTATGACGGCGACGGCTGGGTTGACCTTTATGTTACCGGCTATGACCGGAGCATTCTTTATCACAACAACGGCAACGGTACGTTCACCGATGTCACCGACAAGGCCGGCGTGGCCGCGCCCGGTTGGTCCACCAGCGCCGCTTGGTTTGACTATGATAACGACGGCAAACTCGATCTCTTTGTCTCGAGCTTTGTGGAGTACAGCGCCAAGGGCACAATTTTTTGCGGTGACAATCGCCTCGGCCGTCGCTACTACTGCGTGCCGCGCGTTTTCAAACCTCGTCCCAGTCACCTCTATCACAACGAGGGCAACGGCAAATTCAAGGACGTCAGCAAGGAATCAGGCATTGCCAATTCTCTCGGCAAATCGTTTGGCGTCGTCGCGACTGACATCAACAACGATGGTCTGATGGATCTGTTCGTGGCCAACGACACGGTCGCCAACTTTCTTTTTGTGAACAAAGGCAACGGCAAGTTCGAAGAGATTGGGCTGGCCTCCGGCGTGGCCTACAGTGATTCCGGCGCGCCGCGGTCCGGGATGGGCGTTGATGCCGCCGATTTTGACGGTGACGGCTGGCAGGATTTGTTTGTCGCGAATATCGATCAGGAGTTGTTCAGCCTTTATCATAACCAGCACGATCTGACTTTCATCGACCAGCCGGGTGAAATTGGCAAAGCCACGCGCTTGCTAAGCGGCTGGGGCCTGAAGTTCTTCGATTACGATAACGATGGCACGCCGGATTTGATTCTCGCCAACGGGCATCCTGACGACATGGTTGAAGTCCAGTCGTTGAAGGTGAAATACCGAGAACCGCTGTTGATGTTTCAAAATGTCAACGGCAAATTCAAAGATGTGAGCGCGCAATCGGGCGCCGCTTTTGGTAAAGACTGGCCGGCGCGCGGGCTGGCGCTGGGCGATTATGACAACGATGGCGACCTCGACGTGCTGATCATTAATAACGGGGACGCGCCGGTCCTGCTCAAAAATGAAGGCGGCAATCGCAACAACTGGGTGGGGCTGCAACTGGTGGCGACCAAGAGCAATCCATCCGCCGTGGGCGCCATCATCACCTGGGAAGCCGGAGGCGTGAAGCATCGCCGCTTAAAGACCAGTGGCGGCAGCTTCCTCGCCACGCATGATCCCCGCGAGATTCTGGGTATTGGCAAAGACACGAAGGTCGGTAACGTTGAGATCAAATGGCCGAGCGGCCGCGTCGATAAACTCACCGACTTGCCGCTGAACAAATATGTCAAGGTGGTCGAGGGTGAAGGGAAGTGGCAGCCTTATAAGATGTGAAGGCTCAAAAGTAAGACGCCGCCTTCCGATACCTTCTTAAGGATAAATTTAGAGGCTACATGTTGGCTCCAGCCAAACTTGGTGCTCGGTCATTTAGATTCGTGAAGTTCTCCGGGCTGGTGATCGGTCTGGCTCTGAGCCTGATTCTGTTCCTTGTCGGTTCATTCCCTTCGCCTGCGACCAATGCCAAAGTCGCGATTCCTTCAGCCTTCGAATATCCATTTCAGAATCCCGCGCTGCCCACTGAAGAACGCATCAACAACATCCTTTCGCTAATGACGATCGATGAAAAGATCGCCTGCCTCAGCACCGACCCGAGCGTCCCGCGTCTGGGTATCAAGGGTTCGCGGCATGTTGAAGGGATTCATGGTTTGTCCCAGGGCGGACCCGCCAACTGGCGGCCCAAGCGCATTGTGCCCACCACAATTTTTCCGCAGGGCATCGGAATGGCCGAGACCTGGGATGTCGATATGCTGCGGCAAGCCGGAGAGATCGAAGGCTACGAGGCGCGCTACATTTTTCAAAGCCCGAAATACGGGCAGGGCGGGATCGTCATACGCTCACCCAATGCCGATCTCGGACGCGACCCGCGCTGGGGCCGCACCGAAGAGTGCTACGGCGAAGATCCGTTTTTCAACGGCGCGATGGTGGTGGCGTTTATCAAAGGTATGCAGGGCGACGATCCGAAATACTGGCGCGCCGCCGCGCTCATGAAGCATTTTCTCGCCAACAGCAATGAAAATGATCGCGATCAGACCTCTTCAGATTTTGATGAGCGTCTCTTCCGCGAATACTACTCGGTCCCCTTTCGCATGGGGATCATCGAAGGGGGCTCGCGCGCGTTCATGGCCTCATACAACAAGATGAACGGCGTGCCGATGACGATCAATCCGGTGCTCAACGACGTGGCGCGAAAGGAATGGGGCGAGGACGGAATCATTTGTACTGACGGCGGCGCCATGCGCAATCTCATGACTACGCAAAAGTACTCGCCGGATCTTGAGTCGGCCGCGGCGGCTTCTATTAAAGCGGGCATTGGACAGTTTCTGGACAACTACGCGCCGGCCGTTCGCGGAGCTTTGCAAAGAGGTCTGTTGACGGAGGCCGATCTCGATCCGGTCGTGAAGAGCAATTTTCGCGTGATGATCAAGCTGGGTTTGCTCGATCCTCCGGCTGTGGTCCCGTATGCAAAAATCGGTGTCAGTACCGCGAGCGTTAGCGACCCGGCCCCTCAAGACGGCGGCGATGAGCCCTGGCTTTCAGCCAAACACAAATCATTCGCGCGATTAATTACACAGAAGTCGATTGTGCTTTTGAAAAATAGCGCCAACGCGCTCCCGCTTGATCGGGCGAAACTTAAATCAATCGCGGTCATCGGGCCGCGGGCGAACGAGGTGCTGCTTGACTGGTACAGCGGTTCGCCGCCGTATGCGGTGACCCCGCTTGAAGGCATCAAGAATAAGGTCGGGAATGCGGTAACCGTGAATTACTCGCCGGCGGATGCGGAGATTGCCCGCCAGGCTGACGTGGCGATCGTATGTGTCGGTAATCATCCAAACGGCGGCGAGAATATGCCGTGGGCCAAGGTGTCAGTGCCCAGTGAAGGTCGCGAAGCCGTCGATCGAGAGACGCTCACACTCGAGCAGGAAGAGTTGATTAAACGGGTGTACAGCGCCAACCGGCGAACGATCGTTGTCTTGATCTCGAGTTTCCCCTACGCCATCAACTGGACCCAGGAGAATGCGCCGGCGATTCTGCATTTGACGCACAACAGTCAGGAAGAGGGTAACGCGCTCGCCGATGTTTTGTTCGGTGACTACAATCCCGCGGGCCGCCTGGTCCAGACCTGGCCACGTTCGCTCGATCAGTTGCCGCCCATGATGGATTACGACATCCGGCATGGACGCACCTACCGGTATTTCAAAGGCGAGCCGCTCTATCGTTTCGGCTATGGGCTGAGTTATACAAACTTCGCTTATTCGAATTTGCGTGTGACGCCGAATGTGTTGCCGGCCAAAGGATCGATCGAGGTGAGTCTGGATGTGGCAAATTCCGGCTCCCGGGCCGGCGAAGAAGTAGTTCAGATGTACGTCCGGCATCTCAATTCAGCTGTCGAGAGGCCGTCACTGCAATTAGTAGGCTTCATCCGGGTGCCGATTGCGGCGGGCCAGAAGCGCGCGGTGACGCTCACGCTGCCGGCAGACAGGCTTGCTTACTGGAACGTGAGCCATCATCAGTTTGAGGTTGAAGCGGACAAGATCGAGATTGCCGTGGGAGCCTCGTCGTCAGATCTGCGGCTGAAGAAAATTGTCCAGATTGCGGGACCCGTCCAACATTAAACGATAGTTCGCGCAGCGACCGCAGGCTTTTCAGCTAACTTGCCACTAGCTTCAGCTAGTGGAGGGAGTAGTTTTGAATCATCGGCTTTAGCCGAACTTAGAAAGGGTTAAAACCCTAAAGGATAATCGACCCCTTGATTAACTTGGGCTAAAGCCGCCCCCTTCTGAAGCAGCCCCACTAGCTAAAGCTAGTGGCAATTCAGCTGGCTCGTCACACCACAGCCTGATAACCAACCTCGTTGAGCGCGACCTGGGTGTTATGCAACAGCTCGTCAACATGTGAGGTTGCTTCGACGCCGACTACGAACGCATCGACGACGCCGCTCTCGACCTGAAAGCGGAAACATTCCGCAGGCGTGAACTTTCGCTGGCCGTTCAGTAAATCACCCTGGCCGACGACTTTCATCCCGATCATTCCCTGTCCCCTGGCGCGCATCTTCCGGAACAGCGCCCGCACCGTTTCGATTTCTTCATCCATATGAGCGCGGCCGGGGTTCCAGCGCACCTGATTGATCTGAACCCAATCGCTCGCGGCCGCGGCCTGCAACGCGCCGAAATCGTGGCAGGTGACGCCATGGGCGCGAATCTTTCCCTTGCGCTTGGCTTCCGCGAACACATCCATCACCCCGCGATACTGGGTCGTCCAGTCAGGAATGGTGACGTGGTGGATGATTAACGAGTCGATGTAGTCGGTGCGCAGCTCGCGCAGAAAGCGATCGATATCTTCCCGCGCAGCTTCGGGGTCGCGACTATCAGACTTGGTTTGGATGATGTAGCGATCGCGCGGCACCCCTTTCATCGCCTCGACAAAATAGGGATGCGAGCCATAAGCGTCGGCCAGGTCAAAAAAATTGATGCCTCGATCGAACGCGGAGCGCATTAATTGAGTGAACCCGTTTTGGCCCAGCTGTGTCTGGTTTGATCGATGCCGGTAGCCAATGCTGCCGGTCCCAAGGCCAACCAGCGAAACCTTCAGCCCGCTTTTCCCGAGCGGCACCTGACTCGTCGGCGTCAAAGAGCGCACCAAACTAAAACTTGCCTCTGCTGGTTTCGATTCGGACAGCGGAGTCACGGTAGCTGGTCGTGATTTCTTAAACACGACGGCGCCCGAACTAACTCCGGCAGTCACGACGGCGGTTCCCAGAAACTCACGACGGCCCAGCTTTTTCATCGCAGTACCTCCTGGTTAAATATGGGACCATATTCTCTCACTGTCTGCTATGATGAGCCACTAAAAATGGCAAAGAAAATAGGTCGCCGCACCTTTATTAAACAATCCACGGTCGCCGCCGCCGCTGCCGGAGTCACTTATCGAACCGGAGTTTCGTTCGCCGCCGCCGGCGCTCAGGCTGATGAGGCCAAGGTCGATGCGTTATTAGGCCGCATGACCCTGGAAGAAAAGATTCAAATGCTTCATGGGACACTGCGCCGAGGATTCATCGGATATGTGCCGGCGATTCCCCGGCTCGGCATTCCTGAGTTGACCTTGACGGACGGACCTGCCGGCGTGCGGCATGGACCGGGGACCATGTTCCCGGCGCCGGTGGCCCTGGCTGCCACCTGGGATCGTTCCCTGGCCCGGGACTTTGGCGCTGCGCTGGGGGCCGAAACCAAAGCCAAGGGCCAGAACATTTTGCTCGGGCCGATGGTCAATATTGTGCGCGTGCCGGAAGGCGGCCGTAACTTCGAGACCTTCGGCGAAGATCCATATCTGACGGCCCAGATATGCACGGCGGAAATTCGCGGGATTCAAAGCCAGGGTGTGATGGCTGAGGTCAAGCATTATGCGGCGAATAATCAGGAGAAAGATCGCCTGCAGGTTAGCGCGGAAGTCGATGAGCGCACCCTGCGCGAAATTTATCTGCCCGCGTTCGAGGCGGCCGTTAAAGAGGCGAAGGTCGGCTCAGTGATGGCTGCCTATAACAAAGTCAACGGCACGTTTTCATCCGAAAATACCCACCTGCTGAAAGATATTCTCAAAACCGAATGGGCGTTTGATGGTTTTGTGGTTTCAGATTGGGGGGCCACCCACAGCACCGTTGAGGCGGCGAACAACGGCCTCGATATCGAGATGCCGGGAGGCGCGTTCTTTGGCGAAGCATTGCTGGCCGCCGGGCGCGCCGGTCATGTCAGCCAGGCGACGATCGACGACAAAGTTCGACGCATCCTGAGGATGATGGTGCGGTTCGGGTTCCTTGATCGTCCGGCGAAAGTTGGGCCGATTGATTTCAAAGCGCAGCGGCAGGTGGCCCGCCGCGTGGCTGAGGCTGGAGTGGTGCTGTTGAAGAACGAGGGCAACCTGCTGCCGCTGGACATCAGCAGCTTCAAGAGCATCGCGGTGATCGGCGCTTATGCTGATCGCGCGGCCAGCGGTGGCGGCGGCAGTGCGCGGATGGCGCCGTTAAATACCGTGGGCCCGCTGGGCGCCATCGCCGATAAGATCGGGAACCGGGCCGTCTTGCAGTTTCTCAAGTTTGTGCCGGGCAAAGATCTGTCGAAGAGCGATCCGCCGACGACCGGCGCCGGCCTGCTGGCAGACGCCGCGCAGCTTGCCAAAGAATGTGATCTCGCCCTGGTCTTCGCGCGGGACTTTGAAACGGAAGGCGCTGATCGCGCGGCCATCACTTTGCCGGACGAGCAGGACGAGTTGATTAGCACGGTGGTGCAGGCCAATCCCCGAACGGTGGTGGTTTTGAATACCGGCTGCATGGTGCTGGTCAGTCGTTGGGCCGACGTAGTGCCGGCGATCGTGCAGGCCTGGTACTCCGGCGCGGATGACGGCAATGTCGTGGCCGATGTTCTTTTTGGCGACGTGAACCCTTCCGGCAAGTTGCCCATAACTTTTCCGCGAACCCGCGAAGACACCGGCGTGGTCACCGCTGAGCAGTATCCGGGCGCCAACGGCAAAGGACTCTATGCTGAAGGTGTCTTCATTGGTTATCGCCATTTTGACAAGGACAACATCGCACCGCAATTTGCCTTTGGGCATGGTCTCTCTTACACGACCTTTGAATACGGTACGGTCAAGCTCAGTAGCAAACGGATCAAGCCCGGTGAGTCGCTAACGGTTGAAGTCGAGGTGAAGAACAGCGGCCGCCGTGAAGGCGCTGAGGTGGTCCAGTTCTATGTTCAGGATCTGCAAGCTTCAGTGCCCCGGCCGATCAAAGAACTGAAAGGTTTCGAGAAAATTGTCTTACGACCCGGGCAGGCGAAAGTGGTGCGGATAAATCTGGACGCCCGCTCAATGGCTTTCTATGACGTGACGAAAAAGCAGTGGCTGGTCGAGCCCGGACAATTCAAAGTCATGTGCGGCAGCTCGTCGCGAGATATCAGGGTGAGCGCGGAGTTTGAAGTAGGTGCGTAGGTCCCGCAACTAGATGATGTCCGGTATGACGGCGTAGATTCGTTAAGAGGTCAGTACCATCCGCGTGAGCGGATGGGTCAAAGAGAGCGCTGGGGAAATGAGCGGGCCTCTTTATTCCATTCGCTTACGCGAATGGTACTGACTATGCGGCTCGAACTTCCACTTCCCTGTCTTAAGGCCGCTCCATCTCCAGACATCCCAGCGTAAAGACGTAAGGAAACGGCCCCGCGTTTGGTTTTGAATAGAGACCGTCGAAGAACACAAACATCTTTTTGGCATCGGCTTCGCCATATCGCAGCGAAGGCTTCCAGGGACCCGAGTGCCAGCCGCGATCTTCCGCGGTCATGATCTGCTTTGGCTTACTCCATTCTGACAGGTTCGATGAAGGAGTTTTGGCTTCGCACCACCACAATCCGGCCGGCGCAGCCGGCAACTGTTTGCCCAGCATCACCCGCGAAAACACCGCCTCGTATCCGCTCTTGGTCTCGGTGACAGAAAAATCAAAGACCTTTTCCTCGGCGGCGAAAAAGATTTTATGTTTGCTCCAGCCGCTGCGGCCGTCGGGACTCTCAGCATATCCCTGGACGATGTAGTCTTCCTGGTTCGATCCGGCGACATACCACATGCGCCACATGCCGTCGCGATAGATCAGGTTCGGCTCATACACGCTGCCATGTTCCCAATCCTCGTTGGCCGCGAACACGGGCGCCGCCTGATCGACCCATTTGCCGCCGTCCCATTCAAGGTAGCCGATCGTATACGGGCCCCAGACATTGGAGGCGCCGCCGGCGTAGTAAATGCGTTCCACCCAAATCTTCCGCGCCGGATCCCATCCACGAGCATAAGAAGGACAATGCCTCCCGCCCTGCAAGTCCCATGATTTGCTTGATTCGTGTCCGGCGAGATCGGCGATCTTCGTGTGGTCGGCGTTCTGCGCCGTCAGCTTCCAGCCCGCGGCAGAAAGCGGCGCGCCTTCGGGCAGCGCAGCGCTGAACAACTCGATGCTGGTCCGGTTTAGCGCTCGACCCGCCAGGTACATCCACCAGCGGTTACCGCGTTTGACCACCGAAGCGTCCGTTAAGATCACCGGGTCGGTTAGCGGAGCGAAGCCATCTGCGGGATCGAAGATCTTGGTTTCTTTTCCTTGCATAGTCTTGCTTTGAAATTCCGGGAAACTAAAATCATCGACGCACGCCGCGCCGAACGCAGATAAAACCAGACCCTTCGTCATACTTCTTCTGCTGATCATTGTTGTCTCGTTGGCGGCGTATCGCCCCGTCTCTTCATTAAGCGTGATTGCCGAAGTGGAAGAGCCGGCTCTGCCGTTCCACAGTGCGGAAAGGCTCGTCTTTCCGGGCTCGTCTGAATATTTCTCGAGGCTACGCCTCGCCCGGCAGGCACAGCCTGCAAAAAGCACTAAATGACCTGGCCGGTAAGGCAAGCCTTACCACACTGGGCAGCGGCAAGCCGCATGAGGCTTCATTACCGTTTAATCGGAAGTCGTTCGCCGTTTGAGGCATTGCCTATCAACTCTGTGAACCAGACTTCGGTAAACCTCACATATACGCGCCGTCGCCCCCAAAGGTTTTGGTCAGCCTCACCTGTGGTCGGCTGTCACACCCTTCCAATCATCCGTGCGAAAAGGCGAGGCTGGGAGGTTGGCGCCGTTGTAGAGATTCACTTCCGGGTTATCGGCCCAGGCGTAACGCGCGGCCACCGGCTTTGGCACTTTCGCACTCGATAAGACCATCGTTTCGCCGTCGATGCGCGCCTCAGCCCAGTAGAACTTATGGTCAGCGCCGGCGATGGCGAAGGCTTTTGGCGCCTGGCCGTCTGCAGTCTTCAGCCCGGCAGCATGCGTAAAATGAATCCGCACCCGATCGCCTTCAAGGGAAAACGAATCGTAAAGCGGGCCTGAATATTCGAGCGACTGGTGATAAGTCCGGGCG
>Ga0126383_10000240_pt1 | contig 28859 bp, 32 predicted proteins | sample PanSoiMetPlot_35_FD_96882 | JGI IMG/M metagenome (GOLD analysis project Ga0126383, IMG submission 96882) | Tropical forest soil microbial communities from Panama - MetaG Plot_35 | ecosystem: Environmental > Terrestrial > Soil > Tropical forest > Bulk soil | place: Panama | collected 2016-02-17 | reverse complement strand
CGAGCTTGGCGAGCATGTTGTGGACGTGGTTCTTGACCGTCGCCTGCTGGATGGAGAGGCGGCTCGCGATCTGCTTGTTGGAGAGCCCTTCGGAGATGAGCGCCGCGATCTGGTGCTCGCGGGGCGTGAGCTTCTGGCTTCCGTGCGGCGCGACGTCCTGGAGGGCTGCGACGCGCTCGGCGAGAACGGCCGACAGCCGCGGAGAGCACCTGAGCTCGCCGTTCGCGGCGGCTTCGACGGCCTCGACGACCTCCGCCACCGGCTGCTCGACGGTCACGTAGCCCGCGACTCCGGCCTCGACGAACTCGAGTTGGTCGGCCTCGCCCTCCGGGATCCCGACCGCGACGATCTTCGCGCCGGGGGCCGAGGCGGTGAGGGCTTGCACCCGGGCAAGCCCCGTGTCTGTTGAGGCATCGACCACGACCACGCTCGGCTCGGTGATGCCGATCGCCATCGTCGCAATGTCCCCGGGGGTCGCGCCCGTCACGTCAATCCGCTCCTCGTCCGTCAGCGCGTTGACCAATAATTCTCTGTAGACGCAGACATCCGCGACGAGGAAGACGCGAATGACCCATTCGCCGTCTGCATAGTCCGCTCGTTCGGTCGGCGCACTCCCATCGTGCGCCGTTGCGCTCGTCGGCCGCAGCGAGGATCCCCCGCCTCGCACGTCCCCTCCCCTCAGGTCGCTGGGGGCGGAGAATGCACGTCCTGTCCCGACATGTCAAGCTGCCTCGATATACGGGATGATCACTGAGCGGAGCATGCACCCCGACTGGCTCTCCAACGCGTACCTGATCGCGGACGAGCCGGGCGGAACTGCCGTCTTCGTCGACTCGGGCGCGCCGCTCGAGCCGCTCTTCGAGGCCGTCGACCGCGATGGGCTCACGGTGACGCACCTGCTCACGACGCATGCAGACCACGATCACGTCGCAGGCGATTCCGAGATCACGGCTCGGTACGGCGTGCCGATCGTCAAGGGTGACCTCGAGACGGGCGGGCTCTCCGTCCGCGCTCTCGGGACGCCGGGCCACAAGGACGACCACCTCGCGTTCGTCGTCAACGACGAGCTCGTCGTGACCGGAGACGTGCTCTTCAAGGACGCCGTCGGCGGCGGCGACTTCGAGCAGATCCGCAGCTCCGTCATGGACGTCCTCATGCAGCTCCCGGACGAGCTGCGTGTCCTCCCGGGCCACACCGACGAGACGACCATCGCCCGCGAGCGCGAGCACAACCCGTTCATCCGGGTCTGGAGCGGACGCGAGCCGGAGGGCACCGAGCCGGTGCGGGTAGGTGGGGACGAGGCGACCCTGATCGTCTGGTCGCCCGACTACGACGGCAAGGGCAAGGCCTGGGTCCGACTCGACGACGGCCGCAATGCGATCATTGGCGGGTCCCGGGTCGAACGAACGGAGGGCTGATGGCGGTCAAGCTTCATCGCTGCACGAACCTGTGGGTCAAGGGCCCGCACCCGTGCTGGAAGGTGCAGCACGCACTCGACGACGCTGGAATCGAGTACGAGGTCGTGAAGGAGAAGTGGTTCGGCTCGCGCCCGGAAACCGTGAGCCGGACCGGGCAGAAGCGGTTCCCGTGGATCGAATTCGAGGACGGGTCGGCGTACCGCGAGGAGTCGAAGGACATGGCCAAGCGGATCAGCGAGGGCAAGCTGATGGAGGCGCCGCGCACCCAGGCGTCCGCCTCCACGTGATCGTTCCGGACGAGATCGAGGACTACGCGGCCGCACACACGACGCCGCCGACCGAGCTGCTCCAGACGCTCGCCGCCGAGACGCGCGAGACCCTGCGCGCGCCGCAGATGCTGACCGGGACGATCGAGGGCCGGTTTCTCGAGTTGCTCGTGTTCGGCCTGGGCGCGAAACGCGTGCTGGAGCTCGGCACGTACAGCGGCTACTCGTCGGTCTCGATGGCGGCCGGCCTGCCTGAGGGCGGGCACATCGACACGTGCGAGGCCGACGAGACCCATGCCGAGGTCGCGCGCCGCTACATCGCGCAGAGCCCGTACGCCGACCGGATCACGGTTCACCTCGGCCCGGCGCTCGACACGATCGCCCAGCTCGAGGGCGAGTGGGACTTCGTCTTCGTCGACGCCGACAAGGAGAACTACCTCAATTACTACGAGGCGCTCCTGCCGCGCCTGGCGCCCCGCGGCCTCATGGCCTTCGACAACACCCTCTGGAGCGGCCGCGTGCTCGAGGACGAGCCCGATTCCGAGGGCACGCGCGTGATGAAGGAGCTGAACGACCGCCTCGCCTCGGACGATCGCGTCGTCGCGGTCCAGCTCACCGTGCGCGACGGCGTCACGCTTGTCCGAAGGAAGCCCTAGCTACACTGTGCCCCGCGCGGGGCTATAGCTCAGCTGGGAGAGCGCCTGGATCGCACCCAGGAGGTCGCCGGTTCGAGTCCGGCTAGCTCCACTGCAAAAGGCCCCGGAAAACGGGGCTTTTGCTTCGCGTGACCACTTGAGGCTTCTGCTCGTTGCTCAGCCTTGGAACCAATTTTGGAACCGACCCGTTGGCCCATGTCGTGGTTGCCGAGGCAACGCTAAACGCTCGCCTGGCACGGGTGCATAGTTACCCCTGTGAGCTCGGCTGATAAGCGGAGTGCGGGCGCGGTGAAGAGGCGGGCGGCCAGAGCCCGTGCCGCGGCTGCCCGCGGCCAGGCGTGGGTTGAGAGTCGTGATCCCGCCTCCAAGAGTGGGGTCGCGATCGGGGCGTGGAAGCGTTACCGCCTGGTCGAGGGGCCGCTGCAATCGGCCCTCCTCTCCCTCTACATCCTGGTGGCCGTCCTCCCGGCGCTGCTCGTCATGGAGGAGTACCTCGACCCTCATCCGAACTCGCTCGCGAACTCGCTCGTCCATCACTACCGGCTCAACGCGTCGGCCTCGGAGTTGATCCACAACGTGCTCGGAGAGGGTCGCTCGCACGAGCTCGGGTCGGCGTTGATCGCGATCGGGAGCGCCCTGGTGTTCGGGATCGGGTTTGGACATGTCCTCCAGCTCATCCACGCCCGGGCGTGGCAACTCGACCTCCGAACCGGCGTGTCTGACCAGCTTGGCTACGGCGCCGTCCTCGCCGGCCTCTACGGCCTGCTCCTGCTGTTGCTGCTGCAGCTGAACGACTTCCACACGGGCTCCACCGTCGTCAAGGCCCTACTCGGCATCGGCTGGGTCGGATTCCTGACGCTCTCCTTTGCCGTCGCGCCCTGGCTGCTGACGCACAAGCAACTCGAGCTGCGAGACCTCCTTCCGGGCGCAGGGCTCACCGCGCTCGGTCTCGTCGCCCTGATGGTGGTCTCGCGTTTCGTCATGCCGTTCTGGCTCGACCTTTACGCCCGCGACTACGGCGGCCTCGGCGTCGTGCTGGCGATCTACTTCTGGATCGCCTTCAGCTCCGCGATCATCGTCTGGGCCGCGAGCCTGTCGCCGGCCCTAGCCGACCGCCGCGAACGACGACGTTCGCTTACGGGGGGCTCCTGAGACGGTGAGGCTTCGTGCATTCCCGCGCGAGTCAGGAAATCCCTCTCCCGCACGTTATTCCGTCGGCCATCCGGCGATCTCGCGATCTTCTGATGAATGGGTCGTAAACGCCTGAGAATTGCCCGACCTCGTCGCGGCTGGGATATTCGACGCGGCCAACTGGCGTGACCGGAGGACGCTCGACGAGTCGGAACCGCTGGAGGGCGATCCAGCGCTCGAGGAGCTGCGCCGGGAGGCCCTCTACTTCCGCCGCCGCAACGACGCCCGGGAGCAAGGCGCCGAGACGCTGCGGTGCTTCGCCGAGGCTGTCGCAGAATCGTCAGGGCGGTGAGAGCGGGCCGCGTGGCGAGAACGACAAGGCAGGCGGTTGTCCCCGCGCGCGCGGGCCGCTGATTCACGACTTACCCCGAGCGCCCGGCAGCAAGACCTGTCACTGCCTGACAAGAGCACCGTCTTAGCGCGGTGGCGTCGCCTGTCGCGACTGGTAGCCCGGAAGGCCGGGCGACGAACCGAACGCCTAGGGCGCTTCCGTGGCGTGAGAGCCGAGCGACCACAGTCGGAGACTCTCCCCCCCAAATTCTCCGCTCGGCTCTCGAACATATATACCCAGCCGCAGCGAAGCGAAAACGAGGCGAAAGCTCCGCTCAGGTGGAGCCGGAGCGCGGCGCCGCTCTACTGCGGCTCAGAGCAAGCGCCCCCTCCGGGGGGAAGAGTGAGAGGGTGCTCCGGCTCCACATGCCGCAGTGGTTCCAGCCTCTGTCTTCCTAGATCCCTCTAGCCCGAGGTTCTTGCGACGGGCTCGACGCATCATCCTCCACGACCAGCACGGGCGGGCTGTCTGCATCGTCGTCTCGCTTGCCGACCACAAGCAGGCTTCGACTCCCTAGCGGGATGAGGTCACCCACGCGCATGTTCGGCACGGCGACGTTCAGCGTCGGCGGATCGGCTGGCGAGCCGTCCTCCATCTCGAGCCACAACAGGAAAGCCATCCGGTTCCCCTTCCAGCTGGGGCCGGACGGCCAGGCGGAGCGTATCCGACCTTCCGTGGTGCTTGACCGCGGTACGATCCCAGCACCGCCACTTCCCAAGGAGGAACGATGACGCGGATGCTCATTGCTGCTACGGCAGCGTCCGTGCTGGCGGCAGGCTCAGGGGCTTCGTCGGAGGCAATCCTTCGGTCGGCATCCCCTCAAGTGAAGGCGCACGCGGCACTGATCACGAAGGTGAACGTGACGGAGAAGGAATACAAGATCACGCTCAACAAGAAGACGGCGAAGCGCGGGCTCGTCATCTTCAAGGTGATGAACGTCGGCACGCTGCAGCACGGCTTCCAGATCAAAGGACGGAAGACGCGGCTGATCTCGCCTGGGAAGTCGGCCACCCTGCGGGTGACCTTCCTCCGTAAGGGCCACTACTCCTACAAGTGCTTCGTCACCGGGCACGCTGCGCTCGGGATGAAAGGCGTCTTCACGATCACGTAGCTCGTCACGGCACCTGGTGAAGGCGAGTCTCGATCGGCCGAACGGCCCATTGAGAACCTGACTCGCGCGTGTTATCACCCTCTCGCGGCAGGGTGATCTTGCGGCACCCGGGCCGGGCGTCCGGGGATTCACTCGCGTCCGGGGAGAGGCGCGAGGCGCCTGCAGCCTGCCGCGGGCCTTCTCTCAGGCAGCCACGTACTTGCACCTGCCTCTAAGCCGGCTGGAGCGTGACAAGACGATCCCCGCGCACCGGCACGGCGCGAGGGTGCTCTACCACCGCGACGAGCTTCATGCCGACCTGCTCGCGTCGTAGAGTGAAGCCGCGCTGCCGGGGCAGCGCCCCGTCAAAGAACACCGCCCCGGCGAGATAGGAAGGTAAACGATGGCCGAGCGACGACGGACCCGCTCCCGCTATTCAGGCATCTAGTTCCGCGACACCCCGAACGGCCGGGCCTTGAAATCTCCTATTACGACCTCGGCCGCCGTCGACGCTGGAACGGGTGCCGGCTTCGACGACATCGAGGCCGCGCGGTCGGCGCTCAACAAGGCGCAGGAGAAGACCCGCCGAGGCGAGACGATCGGCCCCGCCGGCGTGAATACGGCCGAGGTCGCCGAGCGTCACCTCGTCTCCCGCGCTTCACCCGGCTCTGCGAGCGGACGCAGCGCAGCTACCGGCCTGGCTCGAGAACGAGATCTTGCCTGAGCTCGGCCAGACGAAGGTCGCCGCCGTCGACGCCAGAAGGCTCGCCTGGCTGATCGGAGAGCTGGAGGCGGTGCCGAGGCGGGCACGAAAGACACGAAGCGCCGCCGGAGCAGCATCGAGAACATCCTCATGAAGCTCCGGGCGTCTTCGGCCAGGCCGTGAAAGAGGGGCTGATCGTCGCCTCGCCGTTTGCCTCGCTTGACCGTGAGGACCGCCCGGCGCCCGACGAGGAGCCGCACCGGGCGCTCGAGTGGTCGGATTCCGAGGTCGAGGCGCTCCTGGCCGTCTCTCGAACCAAGGCGTCAGCCTCGACGAGCCGCTACGACTACACACCGCTGCTCGAGGGCGCGGCCGGGGCCGGGCTGCGCCTGGGCGAGTGCCTCGGCCTCGACTGGCCCGATTGCGAGCTCCAGCGTGGAGCCCGGGCCCTGAACGTCGAGCGCCAGTGGACGAGGCTGCACGAGCTCGCACCGCCGAAAGCCGGGAGCCGTCGCCGGGCGGATCAGGGAGGCTATAAGCGGCTGAGGTTGGCCTACCGTTGGTATTGGTCTTCGAACTCCGCCATCGCCTGATCGGCGGCTTCCTTCTCTTCAGGCGTCCAGCAGCGCTCGACGCCCATATGCCGCTCCGCGACGATGTTCCCGTCTGGGTCGCGGAGGATCTCAACCCACAGCTTCTGGAACTCCTCCGGTGCCATCACCTCGGAGAGATCAGGAACGTTCTCGTCAAAGCCGGTGGCCCTGAATTCGTCCCAACTGAGGTGCTCCACGACGTAGCCCTCAGGCACACCTTTGAACTTTTCGGGGATCTCGACGGACTGGTAGGTCTCGCGCGGATCGGGCCGGGTCGCATCGCCTCCTGTTCTCGCCGCTTCCTCGGGAGGCTTGGCTCGCTTTCTGGTCAGTCTCTTCCAGAGGCCCACGCACCGGAGGATAGAGTCACGCGGCCCCAAGTTGGTTTGGACCGTTTTGGAACCAACACCTGGTTGCAGACAGCCGCCGGCCGCCACGGCGGAAAGAGGAAACGGCGTGCTCAAGCCGACCGTGAAGGCTCACTGCAACTAGCTACGACCTCCGCGCATCTATCGCACCCACGAGGTCGCCGGTTCGAGTCCGGCTAGCTCCATCCGCAAAGGGGAACTCCGGACGCGGCCTCGATCGGCTACTCGGCCTTGCACAGGTGCATTCGGATGTACCTCTCGGACGCGGAGCGGCTCTTCGACTAGGTCCACGCGGGGACGCTGGTCGTCATCCTCAGGCTTAGGCCCCCGCGGCTCCCGGTTGCTCCAGGGTCGGCCGGAAGCCACCATTACGGTGTGCGCGAGATCGCGTTTCGCGGCTCCGTGCTCGGTAGCTTGGCGATCGGGCTCGTTGCGAGCGCTTGGCTCGCGAGCGGAAGCGTGCGCGCGGCATCCGGAGGACAGACGCTGATCGTTCGTCGAACGTGGCGCGCAGCGCGTCACTCCCGTTGCGATCGTCCTAGGCCGAGCGTCTTCGCTTACCGGTGGCCGGTCAAGCCATTCGACGTACAGCATCCAATCCGGGGCAACTTCGGCGATCCGCGAACCATCAGCTCCAGCGCGCTCGGCGCAGATGTGCCCAGTACTTCGGGGTCGTTCACTTTCCACAATGGCGTCGACATCTCTGTGCCGGACGGGACGCCCGTCTACCCGGTCGCGTCTGGCACGGCCTCGGTCGGCTACGGAGACGAGGTCATCGTTCGCACGGGCGACTTCCGGACCTTCCAGTACTTCCACATCAAGCCCGAGGTGCGACCCGGGCAGCACGTCGTCGCCTACAGGACGGTGCTCGGACGCGTCAATCCGCAATGGCTCCACGTCCACCTCTCGGAGCTCGACGGCTTCCAAATTCACAATCCGGTCGACCCGGGTCACCTCGAGCCGTATCGCGACCACACCATCCCCTCGGTGCAGAGCCTCGATCTGAGCAACCTGTCAGGAACGTCGGTCGACCCGTTGTCACTGCACGGAAAGGTCCTGATCGCGGCTGAGGCGAGCGACTTGCCGTCAATTCCGGTCCCAGGGCTGTGGCTCAACTTTCCAGTGACGCCCGCGCTCGTCTCCTGGAAGATGGCCGACGCAAGCGGCGCGACGATCGTGCCTCCGACGACGGTCGTCGACTTCCGCCGTACACAGCCGCCGAATCGCGACTTCTGGCGCGTCTACGCGCCGGGCACGTACCAGAACTTCCCGGACTTCGGCCGCCACAAGTACTTCGGCTTGCCCGGTCGGTACCTCTTCAACCTCACGCCCCAGCCGCTCGACACGCGACGGGTCCCGAACGGATTCTATGACCTCACCGTCGGAGTCGCCGATGTCTGCGGGAACCGCGGCACGCTCACCGAGCGCCTCCGGGTTCAAAATGGCCGACCAGCGCATTAGGGTCCGCGCGTGCGCTGGGGTCTTGGAGTGATGTCGCTCGCCATCTTCCTTGCGCTCCCATCCGCCGTCGGCGCCGGAGCGGACAAGCCGGCGATCACGACCCTGTACCCGGTCGCGCACCCGAGGGGCCTCATCGTCACGAGCGCAGGCTGGCCGTACTGCCAGCAGATGCGCAAGCTAGCGCCGCGCTCAGGCTACGCGTTGCTCTGCGGGAGGTTCTGGAAGGACGGGTACACCGGCGTGCATCTCCGGGATCTCCGCCACCTCGACTGGGGGGACCCCGGCTACCTCAGCGCGTTCGCGCAGATCATCCGCGCGACTCACAAGCAGATTGGCGGGAAACTCGTGCTGCTCGGCGTCTCAGGCTCGGGTTTCGCGGTGGCGACCCTTGCCGCTCACCATCCGGAGATCCGCCCGGACCGACTGATCGTGATCGACTCGTACCTCGATCTCCTCGCGCGCAGGCTTGCCCTGTCTCCGACGCAGAAGACCGCGCGCGAGATCGACGAGGAGACCGGCGGTTCCGCGGCGGCGCTCAAGGCGCGGAGCGTCTCGGCGTCTGGTCTCGCGACTCTCGTCAGGCACGGCACCAAGCTCGCGGTGATTTGGAGCGTTTCGGCCGGCGAGCAGCGGGAGTTCAACGGCGCCACTTGCGACCTCGACGCGAACGCCGCGACCCTGTCACGGCTTGCGCAGACGTTGGGTAGCCCTGTGAGGGCTTGGGTGACGACCGGTAGACACGGGTACGACCTCTGGAACCACGGCGCCGCGATCATGGCCGGCCGATACCCCGGTCGAGCGGTGTCGTTCGGGTCAGATGGCCGCATCCCGCCGGGCTCGGTCTGCAAGTAGCACAATGCCCCGGCCGGGTTAGGCGCCCGTCGTCGCGCTGAGGCGATCCTTCTTGGAGCGAGCAAGGAGGAGTAGAGCTTGAGCAAAGGCTGTGGAGTAGCGCTGGCCATCTTGGTCCTGGGACTCGCGCTCGTCGCCTCAGCATCGGCCCGGTCGGCGGCGCCGTACCGTACGGAAGCGTGGGCGGACTCGATGCTCGGGCGCGTTCACTACTGGCGCGGCCACAAGGTGAGACCGTCGCTCATAGGTTGCTTCGGCAGCTACATCGAGAATCCGACGAGGAACGCTCGAGTGGGCTACAAGAGCTTTGGCTGCCATCTCTGGTCCATCTCCGCGGGCGGCCAGCCCGTACGCAGCTTCGAGGTCACCGTCCACGCGCTCGGCAAGCGGCCGTATTTCAGGGTCACGCCGGGGTGGCCGCGCGTGTGACGGACGCGGGCTGAGCAGAGCTTCTAGGCCGGCCCGCCCCACGCTGAAACGCCGCGTTCACCGAGATCTACGTTCAGCGCTAGAACGGCGAGGCCGCCGATGAAAGGATCAGGCAGGCGATGAGTCGATGAGTTCGAAGTTCGACCTCGGTTTCTGTCGGGCACGCGGGAACGTTTGTGGATGTGGGGCCGCTTCCGGCTCATGCCCAAGAGTTACGTCGGCTACCTGGCGCACGTGTTACACGTGTCGACTGCCCACCTGAACTACTTGAGGTACGGCGGCTATGACGGCACCCTGACCTTTGGACGACCCGAGGTGAGATAGACCCGCCGGGTGGCGGTGCTCGCTGCCGAACTGGAACCGTTTTTGAGGCAACACGTGGTTCCAGTCATCGTAGGCCGACACGGCCGCAAGCGGGAAACGGCTTGTTCAAGCCAAGCATTTCGGCTAACTGCGTCTAGCTGCGACCCTCGCGCATCTTTCGCACCCAGGAGGTCGACGGTTCGAGTCCGGCTCGCTCCACTCGCCGGTTTGACGTGGGCGGCGTCATCGCGAGCCGAACCACGCGGTCAAGGCTTCGCGCAAGCCGGTGTCCGTGCCGTCGCCCACCCAGGCCACGTAGCCATCGGGCCGGATGAGAACGGCGGCGGGAGCCGCCACCTGACCCAGAACCGGAAGCTCCCAAGCGCCGTCGTATTCGGCGTCGAGCGCAAGCACTCGGTCTGACCATGGGGAGACATCCCAGGGCCAGCGCTCGCCCAGGTTCAGCAGGACCGCCCGCGCGTCGTGGAGGAGCGCGAATACCCGCACCGCGCCGTCGGCGGTGACGAGGTCCAGATCGGGCATGCGCCGCCCGAGCAGCGGGTGGCCGTCTCCGAGGTCGTAGTGGATGTCGAGGCCGGAGAGCATCCCCGCGACGCGCCGGCGCGGCTCGTCCATGCCAAGCAGCTCGGCCACGTCGTCGCGGAGAGCCTGGTGACGCTCGCCGGGGCTGCTGAGTGCGACTTGCGCCATCGTGTTGTGCAAGACCCTGGCACCGACCGGATGCCGTTCGGCGTGATAGGTGTCGAGGAGGCTCTCGGGTGAGGTTCCGTTCACGACCTGAGCCAGCTTCCAGCCCAGGTTCACCGCGTCCTGGACCCCGATGTTGAGACCCTGGCCGCCCTGCGGCGGGTGCACGTGGGCGGCGTCCCCGGCGAGCAGGACACGGCCCTGGCGGTAGGAGGTTGCCTGCCGCGCCATGTCGGTGAACCGTGAGATCCAGCTGGCGCTGCGAAGCCCGTAGTCCGTCCCGTACGCGGCGACGAGCGCCTCGCGAAGCTCGTCCATGCCGGGATCGCCGGTGTGGTCGACGGTTCGGTCGGTGAGCACGACCCGGATCGGTTCCCCTTCCTCGCGTCGACCCATGGCGTGCTGCCGGCCGGAACTGTCGCGACGAAAGCCGAACTCCGGCTCCCCGTCCATCTCGACCTCGGCGATCATCCAGCTCGTCGAGGGGGCCAACCCGGGAAAGTCGATGCCGGCCGCCCTGCGGACCAGGCTGCGTCCTCCGTCGCAGCCGACGAGATACTCCGCCCGGAGCGCCGTGCCCCCGGACACCTCGACCTCGACGCCGCTGTCGTCCTGGGCGAGGCCCACGACCTCGCGGCCGCGAAGGATCGGTACCCCGAGCTCGTCGACCCAGCCGGCCAGGATGCGCTCGATGTGGCTCTGCCAGAGCCCGAGCACGTAGTTGTGGCGCGTGGGGAAGTCGCTGATGTCCAGGGAGATCAAGGCGTAGCCCACGCTGGGATACGTCTGCCCCGCCGAAAGGAAGCGGTCGGCGACGCCACGCTGATCGAGCATCTCGATGGTGCGGGAGTGGAGACCACCTGCCCGGGATCCGTCCAGCTCCTGGCTGGTGCGCCGCTCGACGATGGCGGCGTCGATCCCGGCCAACGTCAGCTCGGCGCCGAGCATCAGGCCGGTCGGGCCGCCTCCTGCGATCACCACCTCGTGCTCGGGCATTGCGGGGGGTGATTATGGGGCACGATCAGCGGGACTTCGCTTGCTACAACCGTCCGGGTGCTTAGGTGGTCTGGAGCAGTTCGCGCGCTGCGCGGGGTCGTCGCGGGGGTGATCGTGGTCGTCGGCCTCGCCACCCTGCTCGGACTGCTCGACCGCGTCTCCTGGGTCTTCGAGCTCGCGGACATCTTCCGGCTGCAGTACCTCGTCGTCCTCGCCGGCGCGGCGCTTGCGGCGGTGCTGCTGCGACGACCACGGCTCGCGGGCGCGGCCGTGGTGCTCGCGGCGGTCAACGCGGCGGTGCTCGGCATCTCGTTGATCCCGACGGCGACGGCTGCATCCGGCACCCCGGCGGGATCGCTCCGGCTCGTGGTCGCCAACGTCGAGGTCGGAAACACCGACTTCGCCGCCGTCAGGCGGCTCGTCGCACGGACGCATCCGGACGTCTTCGGCGTGACGGAGCTGACGCCGGCGATGGCGGCCCAGCTCGGCCCCGCGCTCCGCGGATACCGGCAGCGGGTGGTCGAGACCCGGCACGACGCGTACGGGGTCGGGGTCTACAGCCGCCGGCCGCTGCTCTCCGCTCGCGTCGTCCACCTGCCTGCCGACGGGCCGCCGACCGTGATCGTTCGCCTCCGCGTCGCCGGGGAGCCGGTCGCCGTCCTCGTCACGCACGTGCACACGCCGTTTGCGGGCTCGATCCACGTGCGACAGCTGCAGGCCCTGGCGAAGGCCCGGCGGGGGTTCGGCCCGCGCGCCGCCGTCTGCGGCGACTTCAACACGCCGCCCTGGTCGGGCCCGCTTCGTGACTTCGCGTCCGATGGCGGCCTGCGCGACCTCTACGGCGGCTCCGCGTGGGCGGGCTACAGCTGGCCGACCTGGAGCTCGCTCCTGCGCGTCCCGCTCGACAATTGCTTCGTCGGCAAGGGCATCGCCGTTCGGGAACATCACGACGGCCCGGGTGACGGCTCCGACCACCGCCCGCTCGTGGTCGACCTCGCCGTCCTGCGCTAGCAGGGTAGCGCTAGCGGGGTAGCGCCCGGGTGGCGCGAGGCGTACGGTCCCGCACGATGGCGACGCATGCCGTCAGTGCAGGCTGGGATCGCCGGCGGCTGATCTACGGCGACTGGAACTGGCTCGTCCGCGACGGCCTCGACGTGCTCCGCTTCGCCTTCATCGCGGGAACGATCGTGTTCGCGGCCCAGGGCCGCTCTGATGCGGTCGCGCTCGGCGCCGCGTCGGCAGTGCTGCTGCTCGCGCGGGTAGTGAACCTGCCGCGCTGGTTCGACTTCGGCCTGATCGTCGCGATGACGCTGATCGCCTACGGCACGGCGCTCGGCCTCTACGGCCACTGGTTCTACTACGACAAGGTCGTCCACAGTCTCTCGCCGATGGCCTACTCGCCGGTCATCTACATAGCGCTCGTTCGGCTCGGGGTCGTGCCCGATCCGGGCGTCGCGATTCGCGAACGGCACGTGGCGCGGATCGCCGGCATCTTCATCGTCACGCTCGCGGTCGGGATGGCCGTGGGCGGCTTCTACGAGTGCATCGAATGGCTCGAGGACAAGTGGGACATCCTCGGCGGCCACTTCGTCAAGGGCCTCTGGGACACCGAGACCGACTTGCTCTGCGACGCGGCCGGCTCGATCGCCGGCGCGACTTTCATCACGGTCTGGGCGCTGCGCGGCTGGTCGAGCCACCGCGTCACCGTCGTTCCGGCCCAGGGGCCGAGCGTCACGCCGCTCGAGGCCGTCGCCGGACGCGCGCAGGACCGCCGTGCCGAGTCGACCGCGCGCCGGTGGCGGGAGCGCATGAAGAGCATGCCGCTCGCCGCGCAGGGGCTGGTCGCGGTCGGGGCCGGGTTGCTGCTGCTCGGCCTGCCGTCCCCCTCGCTCCGGACGGTCGGCATCGTCCTCGGCTCGGCGCTCCTCGTCACGGCTGCGATCGGCACGTTCGAGCTGGTGCGCGGCCACTCGCGGCGCGGGCGGGAACTCGATGCGCTCGAGGTGGCGGCGGCTGCGGTGGCCGGCGTCCTCCTCCTCGCCTGGCCCGCGATCACGCAACGTGCCCTGCTCTTCGCGATCGGGTTCTTCAGCATCGTCCTCGGGCTGCTCGAGGTCGCCTCGCTGACCGAGGATCGGCCGGACCACGACCGCTGGCTCGGTGCGCTGGCGGGCCTCGCCGCGTTCGTCTTCGGGCTTGTGATCCTGGGAAGTCCGGGACGCAGCCTGGACGCGATCATCATGCTGCTTGGGCTCTACTTCGTCGTGCTCGGCGCGATCCGGCTCGTCCAGTCGCTCGTCGCACGCCACGGCCGGCGCCGCGATCCGGCATGACCGGCGATCGCGCACTGATCGACCTCACGGCCACGCTCGAGAAGGTGAGCCTTCCGGCGGCGATCGTCGACCGCGAAGGAACCGTCACCTGGATCAACGACGCTGCGCGAGACGCGTTCGGCGACCGCATGGGGGAGCCGTTCGTCTCCGTCGTCGCCCCGGAGTACGTCGACCTTGTCCAGCGGCAGCTCGAGCGGAAGCTCAGCGGCGAGCCGGTGACCGACTACGAGGTCGAGGTCTTCACCGCCGACGGCAGGAGGCGTCGAGCCGAGATCAGCTCGGTGATGATCCCCGGCGGAGACGTCTGCCACGCCGTCTTCGGGCTCGCCGTGCTGGGCCCGCCCCTCCCGGCGGCTGCCGGGTCGGTGCGGCTGACGCCCCGCCAGGAGGAGGTTCTGCAGCTGCTCGGCCAGGGCGCGTCGACGGACGACATCGCCTCGATGCTCCACCTGAGCCGGGAGACGGTGCGGAATCACGTCCGTCACATCCTCCGCGAGCTCGGCGTGCACTCGCGCCTGGAGGCCGTGGCGCGTGCGCACGAGCTGGGCTTGCTCGGGAGCTGAGGCTCAGGCGTCGGTCTTCGGTGCGGCGCCGTCCGAGCGGGCGGCGGCATACGCGTGCACGGCCTTGGTCAGGTCGAGAATCTGCTTCGAGAGGTCGAGCAGCTGCACGTTCTGCCGGTCCTCCTCCTGCACGGTCTGCCACTGCTGGTCGGCCACGATCTGATGCTTCGCGTCGGCGCGGTTCTGGCTGATCAGGACGAAGGTCGAGAGGAAGATTGCCTCGAGCGAGACGATCATCGTCAGCAGGCCGTACGGGTACTTCTCGACGCCGAGGCCGATCCAGAGGCTGAACCAGAGGACGTGGACGTAGACGAACGTCATCGAGCCGGAAAAGGCGGTGATCCGGTCGGCGATGCGGTTCTGCACGCTCTCGGCGCGCTTGCGGGCGTCCTCGAGGAGCGCCGGGTTCGGCTCTGCCTTCAGCCGAGCCAGCAGGTCGCGCTGCTCGGCCAAATCGATGCTCAGCCGCTGCGATGCCATGACTCCAGTTTCGACGCGGGCCTTGGCGATCGCATCCGCGGAGGCTCCGACTTGCTGCGTGAAGTGCGTAGGTATGGGCGCCACGAATCGCGCGACCCGTGCCCGCCCTCTGCCTCCTATGAACCGCTGCGCTGCGAAAGCGCGCCGCTCGCGGTCGTTCAGGCTGGAGCGCGCACGGCGGTGCCGCCCTGCGGCGCGACGCGTCCCGCATTCGCGAGCACCAGGGCCACAAGGGCTCCGAAGACGAAGCCTCCGACGTGGGCGAAGAACGCCGTGCCGCCGCCGTTCGCGCTGGAGCCGAACAGCCCGAAATTCGCCTCGAAGAGCTGGTACAGGAACCAGAAGCCGAGGAAGAACCACGCGGAGACACGAATCGGGAAGACGACGGCGAGCCCGAAGACCTGGGAGTTCGGGTAGAGCACGAAGTACGCCCCGAGCATGGCCGCGATGGCGCCGCTCGCGCCGAGGTTGGGGATCCGCGCCTCGGCTGCGGAGCCGAACAGCAGCGTCATCGCCAGGGTCGCGACGAAGCCGCCGGCGAAGTAGAACGCCAGGTAGCGGAGGTGGCCGAACGCGTCCTCGACGTTCTTGCCGAAGACCGCGAGGAAGAGCATGTTGCCGAGGATGTAACCCCAGCTTCCGTGGAGGAACATCGCGGTGATCCAGCTCACGCCCCAGGATTCGGGCCCGTGGCAGGTGTTGTTGACCGTGCAGGGATAGAAGGACGCGTGGTACACGGCCGAATTCAGGTTCGGAACCTCGTAGAAGAGCCACACCGCGAAGTTCGCGACGATGATCGCGACGTTGACGAACGGGAAGTGCCGGGCCTGAAGCCCGTCGGAAAGCGGAAGCATGCGCCCAGCTTGACCCCTCTGGTCCGCGCGCGAATCGGCGACATCGCTGACCCGCTGCGTCGATCAGGCAGTCAGGGTCTGACGGCCTGCTCTGAGGGCGGCTCGTGGTCGAGCACGAGAACGTCGATCAGCGTCGCGACGGCGGAGGTGACCGGAATGGCGAGGATCACGGCGAAGCCTCCGAACAGGAGGCCGACGACCGAGACCGAGACGAGGGTCACGAGCGGCGACAGGCCGACGGACTTGCCCATCAGGTGCGGGTTCACCACGTAGCTCTGGAACTCGCGGACGACGATGACGACCAGGAGGCCCATCGCGGCCACGTGGACCGACTGGGACAGGCCGACGACCACGACCAGGATCGCTCCGATCAGCGGCCCGACCACGGGCACGATCTCCACCAGCCCGACGAAGCCTCCGAGCAGCAACCAGTAGTGCAGCCCGACGAGGTAGAAGCCGACGGAGAGCACCGCCCCGACGATCGCGACCATCAGAAACTTCAGGCGGGTGTACGAGCCCAGCCGGCGGTCGATCGCCAGATACGTCTGCCGGGCCTTCTCGCGCTTCGACTCGGGCGCAAGCGCCGAGAGCAGCTCGATCATCCGGTCGCGCTCCGAGACCCAGTACCAGGTCGCGGCGAGCGTGAACAGGAAGGAGACGACCGCGCTCGTCGCTTTCCGGCCGTACGAGGCGACCGGGTGAAGCAGGTTCGAGCCGTGCGGAAGCTGGTGGAGGCGGTGGTTGACCCAGGCCAGAACGTCGTGGCGGATCCCGGTCGAGCCTCCGCCGCCGGCGTTCGGTTGGCTCAGGGCGTGCCCCAGCTGGTGGAGCGCCGGCGGGACCGCCAACCAGAAGAACAGGCCGAGCGTTCCGAGAACGCCGACGAAGAAGACGAGAATCGCGGCGGCTTCCGGCACCCGGCGGCGAGTGAGCCACTCCACGCCGGGCCGGATGGCGGCCGCGAAGGTGAGCGCGAGCAGCAGCAGGACGATGATGCTTCTGACCCGCCAGAGCCCGAAGGCGATCGCCACGACGGCGACGCCGGCCACGCTCGCCTTTGCCGCGGTGCGCATCACGTCGCTCCGGGAGGCGGCCGCGGGCGCGGAGTTGCGCCTGCGGCGCTGCGTGCTTACGTCGACGGCCACTGCACCGCATGGTTGCCCGATACCAGAGTGCGGCACATCAGCGAGTTCCCTGAGGGCTTGCGGCAAATGGGCAGCGGGTCGGCGACACGGGCTGCGGAGATCGCGCACCGAATCCGCTTCCTCGCCGATTCCGGCCGACGGCGATCGCCCGATAGTGCGGTCGTCCGAAGCCCAAACCGGGAGGTAACCGATGGAATCCATGTTCAACCGGGTCGACAACATGGCGGACACGCAGCTGACGAAGATGAGGTGGGCGCTCGGTCTGAGTGGCCTGCTCTCGATCGCGGTCGGCGTCGTGATCCTCCTCTGGCCCGGCATCAGCCTTGAGGCCCTCGTGATCCTGTTCGGCGCGTACGCGCTTGCAACCGGGGTCGTCGGCCTCTTGTACTCGTTCTCGGCTCAGGCCAACGGCGAGCGCGGCTGGCTCATCTTCTCCAGCCTGCTCGGCATCGCGGTCGGAATCATGGTGCTGGTCTGGCCGAATATCTCGGCCCTAGCACTCCTCTACGTGATCGGCGCGTACGCGGTCGCGCTCGGGATCCTCGCGATCGTCGGGGCCTTCTGGCTCCCGATCGGCGGCGGCGACACCGCGCTGATGATCCTCAGCGGCCTGGTCTCGATCCTGTTCGGAATCGTGATCTTCGCGAAGCCGGGCGACGGCGCGCTCGTCACGCTCGCCCTGATCGCGGCCTTCGCGCTCGTCAACGGCATTACCGAGCTCGTCGTCGCAATCGGCGGCAAGCGGTTGGTCGAAAGCGACCTGAAGCGCGCGTTTTCCGCGCCCAGGGCCTCGAAGCCGCAGCCGACGAGCTGACTCACCTCAAGGCGCGGGAGGGCTTGCTCTCCCGCGCCCTTCCCCTCGGTCGTGGCACGATCAACGCATGAGCTCTGACGCCCTTCTCTTCCTCGCGACCTTCCTCGCCAGCGCGGTCGAGGCGGTGGAGGCGCTGACGATCGTGCTGGCCGTCGGCACGGTTCGCGGCTGGCGCTCGACGCTGTACGGCGTGGCGGCGGCCACGGTCGTGCTTGCGGCGATCATCGCGGCCCTCGGGCCTGCGCTCAGCGCGATCCCGATCTCGACGCTGCGCCTCGTCGTCGGCGCGCTGCTCCTGTCGTTCGGCTTGCAGTGGCTGCGGAAGGCCGTCCTCCGAGCCGGCGGGTACAAGCCGATGCACGACGAGGCGGCGGCCTTCGCGAGCGGCCGCGCCGAAGCGGGCTCGGCCGCCGCGTCGACCGGCCGCGTGGACTGGTACTCGTTCACGGTCGCGTTCAAGGGCGTGTTGCTCGAGGGGCTCGAGGTGGCGTTCATCGTGATCGGCTTCGGCAGCACGCAGTCGAGGCTGGGCCTGGCCGTGGGCGCAGCTGCTGCCGCAGTCGTCGTGGTGGTCGCGGTCGGAGTCGTCGTCCGCGGGCCGCTCGCGCGTGTACCGGAGAACACGCTCAAGTACGTCGTCGGCGTGTTGCTGACGAGCTTCGGCGTCTTCTGGGGCGGAGAGGGTGCCGGCGTCGACTGGCCCGGCTCCGATGCCGCCATTCTCGCCATCGCGGGATTCGTCGCGGTCGTCTCCCTCTTGCTCACGCGGGCGTTGCGCCGACGGCGCCAGCGCCTCAGCCTCGTGGAGGCCGAGGCGTGAAATACGTCGTCGCCTTCGGCCGCTTCTGGTGGAACTTCATCGTCGGGGACGACTGGCGCGTCGCCGCGGGCCTGGCGGTTGCCTTCGGCCTCACCTGGGTGCTGGCGCACCACGGCATCGCCGCCTGGTGGGTGCTCCCGCTCGCCGCGGTCGTCCTGCTCGTGGCCTCGGTCGCGCGCGAGGCGCGAAACGGCGGCTGACGCCGAGATCCGGCGAGAGACGCAGCAGATCGGCCGTTCCTCCGATGCCGCCGCTCAGGGTCGCTGGAGGAGCCGCCCTAGGTCAGCGACGGCTCGTCGGGCGCCGACAGGCTGAGCACGGTCCCTGCCACCGCCGGCGATGCATCGATCTTCGCCTCCAGCGCGCGGAGCCGGACCGCGACGTGCGACTCGCTGTCGTCTCCGGTCAGGTCGACGTCGGCGATGATCGAAACGAGCCGCGGCCCTACGTACTCGAGGCGCAGGTAGGTGACACGGGCGATCTCGGGCTCCGCGAGCAGCGCCCGGAGCGCGGCCGCGCGGAGTCCTGGATTTGCCTCTTGGCCGACGAGGAAGTCGCGATTCCGGTCGATGAGCACCGCCGCGACCGCTCCGAGCAGGACGCCGATCAGAATTGACCCGATCGCATCGGGGGTCGCCGAGCCCGTGAGCTCGTGGGCGCCCAGCCCGACGGCCGCGATGACCAGGCCGATGAGCGCTGCGGAGTCCTCGGCGAAGACGGCCCGGAGCGTCGGGTCGCTGCTGGCCATGACCGCGCCGATCAGATCGCGTTGCATCACGGCCGCCACGGGCCTGGCCTGGTGGACCGAGCGCAGGAACGAGATCCCTTCGAGCACGAACGAGACCGCGAGCACGACGTAGCCGACGAGGAAGTCGGTCGCCGGCACGGGGTGCAAGAGCTCCTGGACGCCGTGCGTTACCGAGACGGCGGCGCCGGCCACGAACAGTCCCAGGGCCGCGAGCAGCGACCATACGTAGGCCTCGCGCCCGTGGCCGAGCGGATGCGCGCGGTCAGGAGGTCGCTGTGACCGGCGCTGAGCGACGAGCAGGAACACCTGGTTGCCGGTATCTGCCCACGAGTGTGCGGCCTCGGCCACGAGCGACGCCGACCCGGTCACCACAGCCGCGAGCGACTTCGCCACGGCGACGAGGAGGTTGGCGGCGAAGGCGACGAGAACCGTCGTGAGACTCGCGGAATCACCACCAACCGCCGCGCGCGCGAGCGGGCCGAGAAACGGCTCTGACTTCACGGCGGAACCGCCGTCGGCGGGCGGCATCATTCCCCAAGCATCGCAGGCCGAATTGCACCTGGTTTGCGGCGCCCGCGCCAGTATCATCGGACGGCCATGCCTTCGCAGCGGCTGGCTGTCGGAGCGGAGACGGATCCGCTGATGCGCGCTCGACAGCTGCAGAGAAGCTGGGAGCGTCTCCTCGCCGACGGCGCGCTCGGCCCGGAGCTCCCACAAGGAGCCACGGCAGGGCTGCGGCCGACGATCGTCGAGTCGTGGCGGCGCTCGCTCGCCGGAGGTCTCGATCCGACCGACTTGCTGGCTCCGATCGAGGCCGACGAGTCGGAGGTGCTCGAGCACTGGTTCGAGCATCCGCTCGGGTCGCTTACCGACGTCCTCACCGAGCAGCTCCGGGAGATCGCCGACGAGTCGCGAAGCATCGTCGTCGTGACCGATGCGTCGGGGCTCGTGATGCACCGCGTGGGGGACGAGTGGCTCAAGGAGCGCGCCGCGGAGATGAATCTCGTCGAGGGCGCGCGGTACAGCGAGGCAGCCGACGGAACGAACGGGATCGGGACTGCGCTTGCCGCAGACCACGCCTTCCAGGTGTTCGCCTTCGAGCACTTCAACGAGCGTCACCACCACTGGGTCTGCTCGGGCGCCCCGGTGCACGACCCGGTGACCGGCCGGACAATCGGGCTGATCGACCTCTCGAGCCTGTGGAAGGTGGCGCACCCCCGGAGCCTTGAGCTGGTGACCACTGCCGCCGGGACGATCGATCAGGGCCTCAGGGATGCGCGGCGTGACCGGAACGCTCGCCTGAGGCGTCGCTACGGCGATTTCATGTCCAAGGGCTCGGATCTGCTCGTGGACCGCGACGGCTACGTGCTCGAGGGCGCCGAGCCTTCGCGGCCGGGGCCGCTCGAGATCCCCGAGGGTGGGGGCGAGGTCGTTCTCGCCGATGGGTCGGTCGCCTTGGCGGCACCGCTCGGTCAGGGCGAGGCCTATCTGCTCCGCCGAGGCGCCGCTCGCCGTGGCAGGTCCGGCCCGCGGATCGAGGGGTCAGGACGCACGCGGGAGCTCGCCACCGAACAGGCCGCTCTGCGGCAGGTCGCGACGCTCGTTGCGCGAGAGTCCTCCCCCGAGCAGCTCTTTGCCGCGGTCACGGAGCAGGTCGCCCGGATCCTCGACGTCCCACACGTCAGGCTCATCCGCTACGAACCGGATGGCTCGGTCGTGGTCGGCGGCTTCAGCGAGGGCGATGACGAGCCGTTCCCGATCGGATCCCGCTGGTCGCTGGACACCCCGGGCGTTGCTGCGGTCGTTCGGCAGACCGGTCGCCCCGCCCGCGTCGAGGACTACGCGGACTTGCCGGGGGAGATCGCCGCTGTCGTTCGCGGGGCGGGCATGCGCTCGGCTGTGGCGAGCCCGATCGTGGTCGAGCGGCGGCTATGGGGCGCGATCGTGGTGCTCTCGCCGCGGCGCGAGCCGCTCCCTGGAGAAACCGAGGCGCGGCTCACGGACTTCACCGAGCTCGTGGCGACGGCGATCGCGAACGCCGAGTCTCGGCAGGCTCTTGCACAACTCGCCGACGAGCAGGCGGCGCTGCGCCGGGTGGCGACGCTCGTCGCCCGCGAATCGTCTCCGGTGGAGATCTTCGGCGCGGTCACCGAAGAGGCCCGCCGCGTCTTGGAGAGCGAGGCTGTCGGGCTGCTTCGCTTTGAGCCCGACGGGACGGCCACGCTCGTCGCACAGTCGGAAACGCCATGGGATCCGCCTCCGCTGGGCACCGTTCTCCCCCTCGATGGTGACAACGTCGTCGTCCAGGTGTCTCGCACCGGCCAGGCCTCTCGCGTCGACGACTGGGCGGGTTCGACCGGCTCCGTCGCCGCGATGGCGAACGTCTTGGGCGTTCGCTCCGCCGTTGCCTCTCCGGTCGTCGTCGAAGGGCATCTTTGGGGCACCATCATCGCCGCCAGCCAGAGCCAGCCGCTGCCGGCCGAGACGGAGTTCCGTACCGGGGAGTTCACGAGGCTGGTCGCAACGGCGATCGCCAATGCGGCGGCGCGAGGCGAGCTGTCGCAACTCTTGCGGGAGCAGGCTGCGCTGCGCCGCGTCGCGGTGCTGGTTGCCCAGCAGCCCTCGCCTGACGAGGTCTTCACGGCCGTGACCGAGGCCGTCGGCCCGCTCCTCGGCGCGGACCTGGCGGCGATGCACGTCTTCCGCACCGACGGCTCGGCGACGGTGGTCGCCAGCTGGAGCGAAGCTGGCCCGGCGCTCCCGACCGGGACACAGCTGCCGTTGGACGGCGACAGTGCCGTTGCCCGCATCTTTCGTACGGCGGCGGCCGCCCGAATCGACGGCTACGCCGAGGCTGAGGGAGAGACTGCGGACGTCGCGAGAGGGCTCCGCTTGCGCTCGGCGGTGGGCGCACCGATCCTCGTCGAAGGGAGGCTGTGGGGCGCACTCATGGCCGCGGCGCGCGGGGAGGAGCCGCTGCCCCCCGAGGCGGAGGCGCGGATCGCCGCATTCACCGAGCTGGTGGCGACCGCGGTCTCGAACGCACAGGCGCGCGAACAAGTCACGGCGCTTGCCGACGAACAGGCGGCGCTGCGGCGGGTCGCGACGCTGGTTGCGGAGGACGCTCCTTCCACGCAGCTGTTCCATGAGGTCACCCTCGAGGTCGGAACGCTCCTCGGTGCCGATTTTTCCGGCATGGCCCGGCTGGCGGATGCTGCCGTCGTTCCGGTCGCCGCCTGGGCCGCGGAGGGAGAACACCCGCCGCTTCCCGAGCGCTGGCCGATGCAGTCCGGCGACCCGGTGACTGCAATAGCGGAAGCGCAGAGCGCCGTTCGCTGGGACGACTGGACGGCGATCGACGAGCCGATCGCGGCGTTCATCCGCGAGGAGCTCGGCGTACGGTCGACCGTCGGGACACCGATCGCCGTCGAGGGCCGGGTCTGGGGCGTCCTCGCTGTCCATTCGCGGCAGTCGCTGCCGCAGGACGCGGAGTTGCGCATGGAGCAGTTCAGTGACCTCGTCGCGACCGCGATCGCAAACGCGGAGGCGCGGGCCGAGGTCGCGCGGCTGGCGGACGAGCAGGCAGCGCTTCGGCGCGTAGCGACGCTCGTCGCGATCGAAGCGTCTCACGGCGACGTCTTTACGGCGATTGTGGATGGGGTCAGCGGGGTTCTCGGGGAAGAGCTCAGGCTGGTGCGTTTCGAAGGCGACCATGCCGTGGTCGTGGCCGGTTCGGATGGGCCGCACAATGACGTGTTGCCGGTGGGCAGTCGCCTGCCGATCGGCGGGAGCAACGCCCTGTCGCACGTGTTTCGGACCGGAGAGCCCGCCCGGATCGACGATTATTCGTCCGCGAGCGGCCCGATCGCGGAAGCGGTCCGACCAAAGGGCCTTCGAAGCGTCATAGCGACGCCGATCATCGTCGAGGGCCGGCCGTGGGGAGCCATGATCGTGGGGGCGTTCGGCGGGGAGTCGGTCCCTCCGGACACCGAACATCGGCTGGGGCAGTTCGCGGACCTGATGGCCACCGCGATCGCGAACGCCGACGCGCGCGTCGAGATCGAGCGGCTCGCCGAGCAACAGGCGGCGCTGCGCCGCGTGGCCACGCTGGTCGCGCGGCGGGCGACGCCGGAGGTGGTCTTCCGGGCCGTCGCGGAGGAGGCCGGCGGGCTCGTCAGCGCTGATTTCTCAGCCCTCCTCCGCCTCGAAAGCGACGACACGGCGACGGTGATGGCCGGGCCCTCCGCCGGGCCGCATGCGGCGGGTGAACGCGTCGCGATCGACCCGGGCTTCGTCGTGTACGCCGTTCGTGAGACCAGGCGACCCACGCGCTTCGAGACGGACGATCCGTCGGCGGCGGGGATGCCAGATCTCGTGCGCCGCCTTGGGATGCGCTCGGCGGTCGCGAGTCCGATCGTCGTCGACGGAGCGCTTTGGGGCGCGGTCATCCTCGGGTCGGTCGGTGAGTCGTTTCCGCCCGAGACAGAGCAGCGGCTCGACGATTTCACCGAGCTGGTCGCGACGGGGATCTCCAACGCGACCGCCCGCGCCGAGCTGGTCGCATCCCGCGCGCGCATCGTCGCCGCGTCCGATGAGAGTCGTCGGCGGATCGAGCGCGATCTCCACGACGGCACGCAGCAGCGACTCGTCTCGCTCGGCTTGGCATTGCGCGCGGCCGAGACGAATGCCGAGCGGGAGGACCTGCGCGCCGAGCTTTCGCGCATCGCGGAGGGGCTGATTGCCGCAGTCGAGGACCTGCAGGAGATCTCCCGCGGGATCCACCCCGCGATCCTGACGAAGGGCGGGCTCAGTCCGGCCTTGCAGACGCTCGCCCACCGCTCGCCGATTCCGGTCGACCTCGACATCACGACGGAAGCCCGGCTCGCCGAACCGATCGAGGCCGCGGCCTACTTCGTTGCCTCCGAGGCGCTCGCCAACGCCGCCAAGCATTCGAAGGCGTCGCGCATCGACCTCTCGCTGGCGCAGAGCGGGCGCCGGCTGCTGCTGTCCATCAGGGACGACGGTGTCGGCGGGGCCGATCGAACCGTCGGATCGGGCCTCGTCGGTCTCACCGACCGGGTCGAGGCGCTCGGCGGGTCGATCCACGTCCACAGCCCGCAAGGCGAGGGGACGAAGATCGCGGTTGATCTGCCGGTCGAGCTCGAGGCTCCACAACCCGTGGATTAGCAGCCCGCCTCGCCGAAGATTCCCGCTAGCGGGGATGCGGAGCACATGCCTGGTGGCAGATGCTTACGGGATGCCGCTGAGGTGTCTCATCGTCGACGACAACTCCTTTTTCCTCGAGGGCGCCTCCGACCTGCTCCGGCGGGAGGGGCTCGACGTCGTCGGCGTTGCATCCAACGGTGCCGAGGCGTTCCGCCTCGCGGAGGAGCTCCGGCCCGACGTGACGCTCGTCGACGTCGACCTGGGCGACGAGGACGGCCTCGAGCTCGCTCGGCAGCTGAACGATTCCGCGCCTCATTCGAAGGTGATCCTCATCTCGACGCATCCCGAGAGCGACATGGCCCACGTGATCGGCGCGAGCCGGGCGGTGGGCTTCATCCCGAAGACGCGGCTCTCGGCGCAGGCGATCCTCGACGTCCTGGAGCCCGCGGCCTAGCTCCTAGACCGTCTCCTTGCTGCTCTTGAGGAACGCGACGACCGCGAGCACGCGGCGGTGGTCGTCCCTGGTCTCGGGCAGCCGGAGCTTGGCCAGGATGTGGCGAACGTGCTTCTCGACCGTCCCTTCGGCGAGCCAGAGCTGGCCCGCGATCCCGGCGTTCGAGCGACCCTCCGCCATCAGCGCCAGCACCTCGCGCTCCCGCGCCGTCAGGGTGGACAGCGGGTCGTCGCCGCGGCGCGCCGTGACCAGCGTCTGCACGAGCCCCGGGTCGACGACCGATCCGCCCGCCACGATCCGGTTGAGCGACTCGATGAACTCGTCGACGTCCAGCACGCGCCCCTTGAGCAGATAGCCGACCCGCTCGCCGGTCGCGAGAAGCTCCGCCGCCTCCTCGATCTCGGCGTGCGCCGAGAGGACGAGGATGCCGGTCGCCGGAAACTCCGCGCGGATCGCGTGCGCCGCCTCGAGCCCTTCCGTTGAATGCGTCGGCGGCATGCGAATATCGACGATGACGAGCTCGGGCTCGTGCTCACGTACGAGCTCCAGGAGCTCGTCGGCATCGCCGGCCTGACCGACGACCTGGAAGTCGGACCGCTCGAGCAGGCTCGCGAGCCCCTCGCGCAGAAGGACGTCATCGTCGGCCACAACGACGCGACCGTGGGTGGCCGCCTGCTCTCCCACCATCGTCTCAACCTTACGCCGTTGCCCGGTAGCGGGTACGTGAAGATCCCCGCCCTCCGGCTGCGAGGAGGCGCACTGGTCGGCTATCGCGTCGAAGCCGTCGGGCCCAACCTTCGTGACGTGGCAGGGCTTCCACACTACGAAGGGAACTCGCGATGTTCGAAGTGATTGACGGAGCGCCGCGCGCGGAACTGGCGTCGCGGGAGAGCAATGGCATCAGGGTGCGACTGTTCTGGAGTCGATCGACCAATCTGGTGACGGTGTCCGTCGAGGACACGGCGAACGACGAGTACTTCGAGCTCGTCCTGGACGAGCACGAGCGGGCGCTGGATGTCTTCCATCATCCGTTCGCGCACGCCGCGGCGCGAGGCCTCGACCTCCACACCGCTCTCTCCGAGCAGGAGGTGCTGCCCGATGCCGCCTAGCGCGTCAGCCGTCTCGAACGTCGTCGAGCTCCCGGTTCACCATGAGTACGACGACCTGCTCGTTGAGCTGGCGCGGCGCAACGAAGCCCTCGAGGACTTCGCGGCACTCGTCGCCCACGAGCTGAAGACCCCGTTGCAGGCGGCGCTTCTCGCCGACGATCCGTCGAAGCCCCTCGAGGAGGCGCTCGACCTCGTCGACGAGCTGCTCGAGGCCGCGCAGGACCTCCCCTTCGACCGACCGTCCGCCGAAGTCGCGGAGCCCCTGGACCAGGTCGCCCGGACTCTCAGCGGCGAGCTCGAGGTCACCTCCGACCTCACCACTACGCTGCCCCTCGCGCAGGGGCCGCTCCGCGTGATCCTCCGCAACCTTCTGTCAAACGCCGCCGCCGCCGGTGCCCGGCGCGTGCACGTCTCGGCGGCGCGCTCGCCCCGCTCGTGGCGCCTGGTGGTCGATGACGACGGCGTCGGCCTCGGCCTCGGCGAGGATCGCTACTCCACCGGCAGCGGCCTCGGCCTGTCGCTCAGCCGTCGCATCGCCGCCCGGTTCGACGGCGTGCTCCAGCTGGCCGCCCGGCCGTCCGGAGGCACGCGCGCCACGCTCGAGTTCGCCGAGGTGCTCCGATGATCAGGGTCCTGATCGTCGATGACCATGCGCTGCTCCGGGCCGGACTGCGCAGCAGGCTCGAGCGGGAGCCCGGAATCGCCGTCGTCGGCGAGGCCGAGACGGCGGAGCGGGCGGTCATCCTGGCCCGCAAGCTCCAGCCCGACCTGATCCTGCTCGACCTTCTCCTGCCCCGGAAGAACGGCTACGACGTGCTTCCGGAGCTCGCGGAGGTCGCGCCCGACGCGAGGGTTCTCGTCGTCTCGTCGCAGGCGGCGCCGAGCTCGGTGCGGCGGGCGCTGTCCGCCGGCGCCGCGGGCTACCTCCCGAAGCGCTCGTCCGACTGTGAGCTCGTCTCTGCGATCCGGGTTGTGGCGGACGGCTCCGGTTACGTCGAGCCCGATCTCGGCGCGAAGCTCGTCACTCCCGGTTGCCCACCAGCGCTCGAGCCGCTCTCGGAACGTGAGCGGGACATCATTCAGCTGCTGGCTCTCGGCTACACGAACCAGGAGATCGGCAAGAAGCTCTTCATCTCCGTTCGCACGGTCGACACGCACCGCGCGCACATCATGCGCAAGCTGCAGCTCGACACACGGGCCGAGCTCGTCATGTTCGCGCTCGCAAACGGCGTCATCGGACCGAGTGCCGCCTAAACGGCGGAAACCGTCGCCGGCCCTGTTGCGTCAGGTAGAACGGAGGCCCGATGTCGACGACGGCAGTGACAGCGGACGGGCGGGCGCGCGCCGTCGCCGACGGCAACGAAGTCCCGCTGCTCGGGTTCGGCGTCTGGCAGGTGCGAAACGGGCGCAAGTGCGTGGACGCCGTTCGATGGGCGCTCGAGCTCGGCTATCGGCACATCGACACCGCCCAGGCCTACGGGAACGAGGAAAGCGTGGGGCAGGGGCTCCGTGAGAGCGGTGTCCCTCGAGACGAGGTGTTCGTCACGACGAAGTTCTATCCCCGGAACGACGATCCGGTCGAGGCGGCGGCAGCCAGTCTGGAGCGACTTGGCATCGACTATCTGAACCTGTACATCGTCCACTGGCCCCAAGGCGGCCCGACCTGGGCGTGGCCCGGGATGGAGCGGGCACGGGAGCTCGGGTACACGCGGTCGATCGGCATCTCCAACTTCGGCGTCCGCGAGGTTGAAGCGGTGCTCGCGAGCGCGAGCATGCAGCCCGTCGTGAATCAGGTGCAGTTCAACCCGTACGCGTATCGCAAGGAGCTCCTCGATGCGTGTGCGCAACACGAGATCGTCCTCGAGGCCTACAGCCCTCTGGGAACCGGCCGCCACCTCTCGAGCGAGACCGCTACGCGGATCGCGGGCCGCCTCGGGCGCACTCCCGCCCAGGTGCTGCTGCGCTGGTGCATCCAGCGGGGCATCCCGGTCATTCCGAAGTCGACCCACCGCGAGCGAATCGCCGAGAACGCCCAGCTCTTCGATTTCACGCTCACGGCCGAGGACATGGCGAAGCTCGACGACCTCGACACCGCCGGTGCCACCGGCGAGGCGCTCGAGCGCAAGTGGTGGCGCGGCTAGCCCTGCGCGGCTTGCAGCTCTATACGGGCGCGGCCTCAGTGGCTTCGAGGATCCCTCGCAGCGCGGCCACGTGGGCCACGAAACGCTTGCGTCCGAGCGGCGTCAACCGGGTGCGGACTCGCCGCCGCCGGTCGCTCAGCGGCCGCTCGACGGTGACGTAACCGGCTTCCGCCAGCGTCGAGAGCTGCTTCGAGAGCGCCGAGTCCGAGAGCCCGAGCTCGTCGCGGATGAAGGCGAAATCCGCCCAGTCGGCCGCTGCGAGCAGGGCCACGATCGACAACCTCGTGGCCGGGTGGATCAGCTCGTCGAACCCGGCGCCGTCCTTCACCGCGACTCGGCCCGGCGCGCGTGGTCGCGAATCGCGGCCATCACGCGCGGGCCGCCGAGCAGGATCAGCGCGGCGACGAACAGGCTCGCGATCGTCGCCGGATGCTCGGCTCCGTCCGCGTAGGCGGCGAATCCGGCGGCGACCGTGACGCCGGCGAGAAGGATCAGGAAGCCGAAGACGATCAACGGGGCGCGTCGCCCCACGACGTCCGCTCGGACCCTCACGTCGCCCGTACGCTGCCGGCCCGCGAGCAGCCGCTGCGAGACGGCGGAGTGAACCGCGCCGAAGGCGACGGTCGCGATCGCGATCGCCCAGGCGTTCGCGACGTCGTTCAGGACTCCGAGCCCGACCCAGCACGCCGCGAGCCCCCACCAGTACCAGGCGGGCATGCCGATCTGGTCGATCACGCGTTCCCGGCCGCGCTCCACCTCGTGGAGTGCGAGACGTGCTTCTGCGTCACTCAGTGAATTCGACATGATGTGCTCCTCACTTTCCTACTCGGAAAGTCAGTGTAGACTTTCCAGGTGGGAAAGTCAAAT